>Ga0105359_10000041_pt1 | contig 93888 bp, 86 predicted proteins | sample GOMGulsemesocosm_6_FD_83659 | JGI IMG/M metagenome (GOLD analysis project Ga0105359, IMG submission 83659) | Methane-oxidizing microbial communities from mesocosms in the Gulf of Mexico - GOM8C Gulf of Mexico | ecosystem: Environmental > Aquatic > Marine > Cold seeps | place: Gulf of Mexico...
GGCGAGTTACGACATTGCCGATGGTGATGATGGCGCGATCTATCTTAAAGTCGACAATCTGTTTGATGAAGTTGAAATTATCAGCCATCGCCCATACGGTGCTCGCCCAAGCAAGCCACGTAGTGCGATGATCGGATATAAGATCTCGTTTTAATCGCAATCAGTAACGCGGCTAGCAATAGCCGCTTTACTTCTTTATCATGACAAAAGATGTTTTATTAACGATCAAATAACAACCATGACTGAGTTAACAAGCCAAACTGTCACTGCCTATTTCACCACCTATTTTTTCGACTATTTAATCGATATCGGTAGTTATGTGATTAATGCGAACCAACGTATCTTTTGGCTCTATTTAATCAGCGCATTTGTGCTTGGCTATATTGCCTATCGCCAGTTAGCGACTGTCACGCCACCAAACTATTTCCGCTATCTATTTAACCCTAAGATTTGGTGCCACCCATCAGCTAAGCATGATTACGCTATTTTCTTGATCAACAAAATATTTAAATTAGCGGGTGTCACCGTCAGTTTGGTACTAATGGCGCCCATCGCGATTGGCTTATCCGGCGTTATTGAACAATGGCTTGGCACGAGTCCGCTCCTGAACACTCCACTGTGGTTAGTTGGTGTTACTTTTACTACCATATTGTTTGTTTTCGACGATTTCACCCGATTTTTAGCGCATTATCTATTACACAAAGTTCCGTTTTTGTGGGAGTTTCATAAAGTGCATCATAGCGCCAAGGTGCTTACCCCGATGACCATCTATCGTTCACATCCGGTGGAGAGCCTATTCTTTGCAACCCGGATGGCGAGTACTCAGGGTGTGGCGGTTGGTGTCAGCTATTATTTGTTTGGCGCCACCTTGGAGATGCAGACCATATTAGGGGCGAACATCTTTGTGTTCTTATTTAATATTATGGGCTCTAACCTACGTCATTCTCACGTGTGGTTAAGTTGGGGCGATAACATCGAGCAAGTGCTTATTAGTCCGGCGCAGCATCAAATTCATCATAGTAATCAACCCATCCATTTCGATGCTAACTTTGGCTCCGCACTCGCCATATGGGATCGACTCTTTGGTTGTCACATTCGAGCATCATCGGTGGTTAATCCTGATAAAATAGCGTTTGGCATTAGCAAAAATAATGATGAACATACTAGCTTGTTAGAGATTTATGCGATGCCATTAGTGTTATCGTGCCGGGTAATTATCAGCTCATCCAAGCGTATTTTACGACGTAATAAGTAGGAAGAAACGACCATGAGTCCAGAGTTCACCATTATCGCCCTTAACATTGTTATTATTGCCGTCGCCTATTTTGTGGTCTACCCCAGAATGGTTGGTAGCGACTTAAACAAGCTAATGATTAACGACGCCGTAGCATCACTATTGGCGGTGTTGGTTGCGGGATCTGTATATTGGGGTAGCGACTATGCGTTTAACGCAGTCGTCGCCGATCTGAATTGGTTTTGGTTTACTTTTTTGACCTATGCCGTGCTCGAATGTCCGTTATTGATGTGGTATCTCAAGAGAAATAACATTTCATTGAGCTAAAACAAGCTTCTCAAATTGATGATTTGCGTTTCATCAACGTTAAACAACGGGCTTTGCACTTTAATCTGAAGTGGGATATTAGGATTTTTCATCACACTAAATAGACTGGTGACCAACTTGCTGGTCGCAATGGTTAGCGGCACTTCGAGCACATTGTTGCCCTGTTTTATCTGTTGATTGGTGAGTGTTCCGCTTACCAAGTCGCGACCATTCGTTGCCACGGTGTAATTAATATTATCGAGGGGCAATAAAAAGTCATTACGATTGTCTATCGCCAGTTTAACCCTTACCGTTAGTTCACTCATATTGGCGTTCGTCACCACCACATCACTAACAGTCACCTCAGGCACAAAGATGGTTGCCGCATGCTCAAAGGGCAATGAAACTCCCATCACTTTAACGCTACCCGCGACTTTGTAGTTAAGCTCTTTCGTGGTAAACAAGCTCTGTTGTAGCGTTTTAAGCACCTCACCAGCGACATCGATACCCAAAGTAATATCTTTAGGAGTATTGGGATTGAGCGTGCCAATAGACTGCGTCACGCCGCTAGAAACCTGCTTGCCATTCAAACTTAACGTGTAATCAACGGTATCGACTGGGATCGCATAGCTATTACTATTTAACAGACTAAAAGTCGGTCTCAGTTCAATGCTATCGCTACTGACATTGCCTAGCGTAATCGATTGATAAGACACTGTTGGTTTCTTAACGATGTCACTCAACTGCGACATACCAGCACAGGCATTAAGTAACATCGTCATCGTTAAAACAGGGATCAGTTTTTTCATATTAGCTTCCAAAATGTAATGCAGTATAAAGGTGATAATTTAACGCAGGCTGAATTAAACGAAAAAAGAGCCTGAGCGGCTCTTTTTCTATCGGCAAGATCATGTAAATTGTGACTAAGTTATCTGTCGATGGCAAATCAGCCAAAGACGCTCAGCCCGCCGTGAACCCATCCATGGGGGCTTGGACTGGCATCCCTGCCAGCAACAGCTGCTCTTACTTTAGCTAAATCGCCATCTAATAAGCCTGAGTTTAGAATGCCTGAGCCGTACTTTTTTGCCAACGTGCAAAGATGACTAACGACTAAACACCAAGTTATCAATTAGGCGAGCGTCACCTAAATAGGCGGCCGCTAGTAAGACGAGTTGATTGTCACTATCTTTAACGTCTGATAAGTCACTGGCGTTTTGGACGTTGAGATAATCAGTGGTGAAGTCACTTTGATTAAGCACATCACGACCCGTTGCCAACGCACTGGCGATAGACTCACCATTTTTAACCGCACTCGCAATGTTGTTCATCGTTTGATAAAGCAACGGGGCAACATCAAGTTGCTCAGGCGTTAGGTAACCATTACGTGAGCTTTTGGCGAGGCCAGAATCTTCACGGACCGTCTCAATCCCGGCAATATCAATATCAAATGATAGGTCTTCAACCATCAGCTTAATGACGCGCAATTGCTGATAATCTTTGGTACCAAAAATGGCAATGTCGGGCGTCACAAGATTAAACAATTTAGCGACAATGGTCGCGACGCCGCGAAAGTGTCCTGGACGACTGGCGCCACAAAACACGTCACTAATCGCTGGCACTTCAACAAAAGTTTGAGCATCTAGTCCCTTGGGGTACATGATCTCAGGCGTCGGGGTGAATAACATATCGACGCCCTGCTCAATCAATTTTTGTTGATCTACTGCCATGGTGCGTGGATAGTTTGCTAAATCACTCTGATTGGTAAACTGCATTGGATTAACGAAGATGCTGGCCACGACTTTGGTGCCACGTTTTTTAGCTTGTTGCATCAGGGTTAAATGCCCTGAATGCAAGTTGCCCATGGTGGGTACAAACGCGATGGTTTCGCCATCACGTTGCCACTGCTTTATTTGCGCGCGCAGCGCGGTTGTTTCTGCTACTACTAACATACTAATTACTCGACGCTATTTATTCAAAACTACTTATTCAAAGCTATGCTCAGGACCGGGGAATGTGCCTGCGGCGACTTCCGCCACGTAAGCGGCAACGGCTTTGTGAATATCACCGGTTAGGGTCATGTAGTTTTTAGAAAACTTAGGAATATACCCCGTAGATATGCCGAGTAAGTCGTGCATCACTAGGATTTGACCGTCACAATGAACGCCAGCACCGATACCAATAACAGGAATACTCAGTGCGTCACTTAAGCGTTTAGCTAGTGCCGACGGAACACATTCAACGACTAATAACTGAGCGCCAGCATCTTGCAGTGCAATGGCTTCTTCAATCATCAAGTCCGCTTGTGCTTGCTCACGCCCTTGAACCTTGTAACCGCCAAAAACGTTAACCGATTGCGGCGTTAATCCAAGATGAGCACAAACAGGAATACCACGTTCGGTTAATCCTTTAATGCTTTCAAGCAACCACTTACCGCCTTCAAGCTTAACCATGTTGGCGCCGGCTTGCATTAATTTACCGGCGTTTAGCCAGGTAGATTCAGGAGTGGTGTAGGTAATAAAAGGCATATCGGCGATGATCAGCGAGCCTTTATTACCGGCTTTAACACAACGGGTGTGATAACTAATATCATCTAGAGTGACAGGAAGTGTGGAATCGTTACCTTGCAATACCATGCCCAGTGAATCGCCGATTAATAACACATCAACGTTCTGCTCACTAAATACACCAGCAAAACTGGCATCGTATGCAGTCAGCGCAGAAATCTTTTCGCCGGCTATTTTTTTTTGAATTAGCTTGGCGCTAGTCATATTCTTTTTCATAATTTCCTCACTTATTATACGATTATTTAACTCGTCTCACTATGAACTTGCAGACCATTTAATGGGCATTGGGTTAATAGATCACTAATCGTTTTCCCGTCGGGCAACCTCAAGTTTGGCGCGATTTCCGCCAAGGGGTACAATACAAACTCACGCTGCTTCATTCCGTAATGCGGCACAGTTAGTCGTTCACTTACAATTTGCTGATCTCCATAAAGCAATATATCTAAATCTAAGGTTCTTGGTCCCCAGCGCTCGTCTTTGCGCACGCGGCCCTTTTCCAATTCAACCTGTTGCAATGTATCAAGTAATGCCAATGGTGCCAAGTTTGTTTCGAGCTGTGCCACGGCATTAATATAATCTGGTTGATCGGAAGGCCCCATTGGTTTACTGCAATAGAGACTAGAGCAGTACACCAAACGGGTTTCAGGTAGGGATTTTAACGCCTCGATCGCTTGTCTTGCCTTTTCAACTGGCTGCCCTAAATTGGAGCCAATGCCAACAAAACAAACGGTCATTACGAATCTTTAGTTTTACGTGGGCTGCGACGACGCTTAGGACCGCCAAGTTTGCGGATCATCTCACGTTGAACTTTCTCATCGGCGTGTTGGAACGTGGTCCACCATTGTGCCAGTTCAGCCACTTCGCCACCTTCAATTTCACCACGAACTAGTAGTAAATCATAACCGGCGCGGAATTTAGGATGAGTTAATAACTTGAACGCACGGGCGCCAGTACGACGAGGTAGACGTAGTTGGAGATTCCACATATCTCGTGCCATGGCAGAAAAACGCTTCGGAATAGACACGCTACGACACTGCGCGTCACAGACATCATTCATCGCGACCATAATCGCATCATAATAACTTAAACCGGCTTCAGACATCAGTGTTTGTGCATGTCGCTCGATTGGATACCACAAGAACGCGGCAATAATAAATGCTGGGGTGACACGCTGATCATTGGCGATACGCGCATCAGTATTTTGACACACCAACTGCATCAGCCGATCTTCTTTACCACCGATATTATCAACCAAGATGTCGGCGCTCATCGGGAATAATGACTCAAACAAATCGAATTCGTTAAGCATTTTATAGTTGGCGAGCGCTTTACCCGATAAAAACAATTTTTGATATTCTTCAAACAAGCGGGCTGCTGGAATAGACTTCATTAAATGGGCTAGTGGCTTGATCGGCGCGCGAGTCTCTTCGCTAATACTCATATTAAGCTTGGTCGCAAAACGTACTGCGCGCAACATCCGTACAGGATCTTCTTTGTAACGCGTTGCTGGGTCGCCAATCATACGCAATGTTGCGGTCTCTAAATCTTCAAGACCTCCACCAAAGGCTTTAATCGAGTAATCGGCAATGTTGTAATACATCGCGTTAACCGTGAAGTCACGGCGTTCAGCATCATCTTCGATTGTGCCATAGACGTTGTCGCGCAATAACATTCCGCTATCATTTTGCTTCGCAAGATTGTCCGTATCGGTTTCTTGATGATGGCCACGCAATGTCGCGACCTCGATAACTTCGCGTCCAAACAGGATGTGAGCTAAACGGAAACGACGACCAATTAGGCGACAGTTTTTAAACAGTTCTTTGATTTGTTCAGGAGTGGCATCGGTGGCGATATCGAAATCTTTTGGACGATGACCTAATAACAGATCACGTACACCGCCGCCCACCAAATATGCTTGGTAGCCATGACGATTAAGACGATTTAACACTTTTATCGCATTAACACTCATGTGCGAACGCGAGACACTGTGTTGTTCTCGAGGAATAGTTTCAACGCTAAGCCTTGCGCTTGCATTGCTCGCTTGATTCTTTGTTTGCGAGTGACCGCCCATCACTTTGCGGCATAGCCCTATAACCTTGGAAAAAATAACACACCCCATAAATTTGATAACATTTTCAGCGGGCAATAATACCCTACCAAGAAGCGAATTATAAGCCTAGATTAGTGTTGTTTAGTCAATTAATTGAGCTTGTTGGGGTATATCGTTGATACACCAGTGTTTAGTGGCGTATTCAAGCATCTGTTCGAGAGTAAAATCTTGATATTGAGGTGAAATATTTTGCCCTAAAAAACCTAACGCCTGAATTAAAACAACTTTACGCCGATCTAAATCTAGCGCTTTCGCATGATTTTGTTTACTGAGCTTTAAGCCATTTTCCATCACCGCTAGCGGTAAATGTAAATAACGTGAAAATGGCTGATTGAGTTGTTGGTAGAGACTCATTTGTCGTGTCGTCACTTCCAGCAAATCACTGCCACGAACTACGTCTGTTATTCCTTGCTCAATATCGTCAAGCACCACCACCAATTGATAAGCGAACAAGCCATCTTTGCGCTTTAGAATAAAGTCCTCAGTGGCAAAATCGTCACTCACGTGAGTCGACCCTAAGAGGCGATCATTAAAATGAGCGATGCCTTGCTCATTAACGAAACGTAGTGAATGTGGTGTGGTCAGCTGGTCGCTGCTTTTTGCTAAACAATGGCCGAGATATAATCCACCATCTTGCTTGATCACCTTGCGGGTACAGTCACAGCCATAGCAATAGCCTTGCTGTGAAAGTTTGTCGAGCTGCGCATGATAAAAATCATGACGTTGGCTCTGATAAACTACCGACTCATCCCAACATAAACCGAATGCCTCGAGCGTATGAAGAATAGACGCGCTCGCGCCAGCAACTTCTCTGGGCGGATCGATATCTTCAATGCGAACGAGCCATTGACCATGATGATGGCGAGCATCTAAATAGCTACCAAGTGCTGCGACTAGTGAGCCAAAATGTAATTCACCGGAAGGTGATGGCGCAAAGCGGCCACGGTATGAAGTGTTAGGCATAGGAATAATTTGAAAGAAGCATCATGAAGATGCTTCTTTATCGTTGCTGTTAGCCCGCCATTTGGCGTTCTTTGATTTCAGCAAGTGTTTTACAATCAATACATTGATCGGCTGTAGGACGCGCTTCTAAACGACGGATGCCAATTTCGATACCACAAGTAATACAGAAACCAAAATCGTCATCCTCAATCAATGCTAACGTTTTTTCTATTTTTTTAATTAGTTTACGTTCGCGATCACGAGTCCGCAGTTCTAATGCGAATTCTTCTTCCTGAGCAGCACGATCTACTGGATCTGGAAAATTAGCCGCTTCATCTTGCATATGATGCACAGTGCGATCAACTTCTTCACGAAGTTGGTTACGCCATGCTTCAAGAATTTTCTTAAAATGACCTAACTGGTCATCGTTCATGTACTCTTCACCAGATTTTTCCTGGTAAGGCTCGACTCCGGCCAGCGCCATGATACCTAATTTTTTAGCTTTCTGTGTAGGCATTTCGTTTCTCCTGTACTAGCCAACATCTGCTGCATATCCCAATCCCTTTAAAAAGGGGCGGTATGTATAGCAAATTAATTTTACTTTGGCAATAATTAGCCTTTATTTTCTTGGCATTAAGATGGGGGCAGCTGCTAAGAATTCAACCCTTTGACTAAATAAAATTTTTATTTAGTGGTTAACATTCACGATGTTCCCCGTTTATCGATTACGTAAAATAGCGCCCTTAATCAACCAAACACAATATTTTACCACAATTATCAGCACCTAACGTAATTTTTCAACCAACAATATAGGAACAATGCTTGATAACGGCTGAATCATTCACTTTATTTGCTCGGGAGATATTTTTGCAAAATAAGTTAACACTTCCACCCCAGCAGTTTTAGCCTGTTCAAAAATCTCAGCATACTTGGCATCAATATGAGCGGCAGCTTTCACCGAATCGATACCAGAATGGAGTACTGCAAACACCAATACACCGCGATAACCACGTTCGACCACCGCGATTAATTCACGTAAATGTTTTTGTCCGCGTAGAGTAACAGTGTCTGGGAAATAGCCTTGGCCGCCTTCGAGTAGGGTAGCGCTTTTCACTTCGACATAGGCATCCGGTTGCAAACCGCCGGACAATAAAATATCAATCTTACTATTTTCATCGCCGTACTTTACTTCTCGAGTGAGCGAGTCATAGCCCACTAACTCAGCAATTTTTCCGTTGTTAACCGCGACTTCAATCACACTGTTGGCGCGAATAGTATTAACACAAATAAAATGTCCGGCGTTAGTTTCGGTCAACTCCCAACTAAAGGGATATTTACGTTTCTTGTTATCGGAAGTGGAATACCACACCGTATCACCTGGGGTTGCACAGCCGGTCATCGCACCGGTATTTGCGACATGAATTGTTGTTTCGGTGCCATCACTCAATGTCACATCCGCTAAGAAGCGTTTGTAACGTTTGATTAATGTTGCTTTATTTAACGGTGGGGTAAATTTCATCAATAAATGACTCGGTTATTTTTGCCTGTATTTCATCACAAATACTCATACCACTCAATCTCCGTTTGGGTATAATTAATAATAACTAATAATTGAGGAACACTCATGTCAGACGCCTTATCAATAAAACTATCTTTAAACGCAGCCGCACAAAAATGGGGCAAAAATGCCTTATTAACCAGTGATGGTAGCGCAATGACCATTCACTTGCCTTCAGCCGTTGCAATGCAACAAGAAGCCGTGCAGCAAGGCGCACGCCGCCTACAATCACAAGGTATCAATAACGTTATATTAAGTGGCAATGATTGGACGGTCGACTTTCAATGGGCATTTGCTAAAGGCTTTAGCGTACCTAGAGGACCAGCAGTCATTACATGGGCAAGCACGGACAGCGGCGACATCGCAGCGCTGGATGCTAAACGCGCGTCGCGTGACTGGGCGGTAGCGATGATTAACGGCGCGCCAGAGGATATTTATCCTGAAACCTTAATCATTAGTGCTATCGAAGAAATTAAACGCGTAGCACCATCTCATGTCGGATATGACATTATCGCGGGTGACGATCTGCTAGCGGCAGGTTGGATGGGCGTTCATACGGTTGGCCGCGCAAGTGTTCGCCCACCGGCCATGTTGTTATTAGATTACAACCCAACTGGCGACGACAACGCTCCTGTTGAAGCCGCGCTCGTTGGCAAAGGTATTACCTTCGATAGTGGCGGTTATAGCCTCAAAAGTGGTCCGGGTATGGTCAGCATGAAATGCGATATGGGGGGCAGCGCAACGGTAACCGCAGCATTGTCATTAGCAATCAGTCAGGGACTCAAAAAGCGCGTTAAACTGATTTTATGTTGTGCTGAAAACTTAGTGAACGGCGCGGCTTACAAGCTTGGCGATATCATCACCTACAAAAATGGTACCACGGTTGAGATCTTAAATACCGACGCCGAGGGTCGCTTAGTATTGGCCGATGGCTTAATGGCTGCTGGCGAGACTGGCGCACCATTAATTATCGATGCTGCCACCTTAACAGGCGCAGCACTGACAGCAGTTGGTACCCATTACAATGCCGTATTGGCACTTGATAATGAACTAGCGCAGCGTGCAATTAGTCACGGCAACGCGGTCAATGAAATGAACTGGCAGTTACCTCTGGCACCATTTCATATGTTTGAATGCCCTTCTCCTTATGCGGATACGGCGAATACGACCACTGGCGGTGGCGGTGTACCTGGCGCAAGTAATGCCGCAGGCTTCCTCGCTCGTTTCGTTCCGAACAGAGGGAAAGGTTGGTTACACTTTGATATTGCAGCATGTTTCCAAAATAGTGGCAATGCCAAATGGTCAGCGGGCGCCACAGGTGTTGGCATCGAGACCATCGCGCAGATATTACTAGAGGAATAGAGTCTTTATGACTAGCACGGCTCGGGATAATGAGTCGCGCTAATGTATTTAACGCTTATCTAACTATGGCCTAAATAGGCGCTAATAAACGCTGACACTTCGTTAGCGAAAACACCAACCACCACTTCAACGCCATTGGCCCTTAACAGTTCAATCCCTTTACCGCTGTTACGTGGGTCAGGGTCTTCTATCGCTACAACCACCTTAGCGACTCCAGCATCGATAAGCGCTAGCGCACACGATGGCGTTCTGCCAACAAAAGAGCAAGGCTCTAATGTTACATAAGCCACAACATTTTCCGTTGAACCATCATAATTATTCAAGGCCATCACCTCTGCATGCGCTTGACCACCACGGCAAGAGCGTATTAATTTAATCTTAGCTGTTGCAACTAAATATTCCTTCGAATTACGAAAAACGCGTGAATACGTCACTGCTACACAAACTTCCTTGCATCAACGATACATGGTTTTGTTTCGCTCTAAGCTCTGATTTTCGTCCCGACAATCGCTCCTGCATCGTTCTCACAAATAGGTTTTCTCCATTTCAAAGCAATATTTCGTCATTAAATTGTTCTGTAAATTTTAGGCTAGAAATTGAAGAGGTAAATTGTCAGTTTCCGTGCATGTGAAGAAAAACATCTTTTTCATGCTTAACCTTGGACGGTTATATTAGGGCAATGCCGGGAGCAGATTACCGAGACGAAAAATAAGCCTCCACGGATGGATTTACGGCGGTTTTTCGTAATATGTATGGATTCTGGCATGCGATAATGATAATGCGCTTGCCGTGGCTTGACCACACGCTTGAGTATAGCCATTCGCAACGACGCTATTGTTCTTAACAAAAACACAACCAACAGGAGGGTTAGGTAGGCAATCGGGCAACGCGTGATGAGAACTCTGTAACGCGATCTGCATAAAGCGCTCATCAATACTGATCATAACGTTGCGGTCAGCTTAAACAGTGCCTGTCCGCTGGCTTGGTATTTACGCTCAAATGGGGTGATGGTTTGCGTTGGCACAAACTCTTCAACCATGCTTTTTTTACCCGCAACATCGAGTGCTGCTGAAAATTCTTGTAGATAAAGCGACCAGTTACTGCGCATTTCTAACTCACCGCCAAGGGCAATAATACTGGGAAAAACGGCTGCGCCATGCCAGCGACGTTTAACATGTTTCGATTTAGGCCACGGATTTGGATAGAGAATGAAATGCTTGTCCGGCAACATTTGTGCTTCGACCGCTAAACGCCAAAAGTCATTGAGATCGGTACGTAATAACATGAAGTTATCGACGCCATGTTGTTCATAGCATTCATTTTTATTTAATCGATGCCCTGATTTATCCATGCCGATAACAAAATGATTGGGGTAGAGCTTAGCCAAGTTGACCGTACTATCACCTACTCCACAACAGGAATCGAAGATAACCGGTTTGCCGAGCTGAGACACCTGTTGCTCAACGGCCTTAAAGCCTTCAAGCGAACGTGGGTGAATAGGCTTTTGAAAAGGATGTTTCAAATGCTTTTCAACAATCTCGACAAGGTGCTCATGCACGCCGGTCTGATTGGTGATTATTTGGTGTGAATTTGCAAAAGACATAATTAACTCTATGAACGTAAACCAATGCCACGAGAAATCATCCAATGCGCGATGCTATATAACACCACCACAAAGCCGATGATCATCGAGAACGAATAAATAAGCGGGATATCACTAACCCCTAAGAAGCCATAGCGGAATGTATTAATCATATAGACAATTGGATTCGCTTTAGAGACATCTTGCCAAAATTCAGGCAACAACGTCAGTGAATAAAAAACACCGCCAAGATAGGTCAACGGGGTTAAGACGAAATTAGGAATAATACTGATATCATCAAAGCTTTTCGCCAAAATAGCATTGATTAAGCCACCTAGCGCAAACAACGTAGAGGTAAGTAAGACACTGACCACTAACACCAATAAATTGTGGATACTGAGATCAACAAAGAACAGCGATAATAGCGTTACGATACAACCGACGAGTAAGCCACGAGTAACGCCACCACCGACATACCCCGCAATAATAATCGACGTTGATACCGGCGCAACCAATAGTTCTTCGACATTGCGCTGAAACTTAGAGCTAAAAAATGACGAGGCTACATTCGAATAAGAGTTGGTGATCACCGACATCATGATGAGGCCAGGAACAATAAATTCCATGTAGCTAAAGCCTGACATTTCACCGATTCGACTGCCAATAAGATTACCGAAAATAACGAAATACAAACTCATGGTCACTGCTGGCGGCACCAATGTTTGCATCCAAATTCTGGTAAAGCGGTTAACTTCTTTTGCGAGTAAACTTTTAAACGCTATCATATTTAAAGACATATTATTTCTCTGCCCCTTTGCTCACTAAACTAATGAATAATTCTTCTAATCGATTGGCTTTATTTCGCATACTTAACACACTAATCTGCTGCGCGGTGAATTGACTAAAAATCCCGTTTAATTCGCTACCACGTACCACGTCCACCTCAATGGTATGATCGTCAATTCGACGGTGTTCGAACCCAGTTAAGCTACATTCAGCAGAATTAGCGGCAATATCGAAGATAAAGGTTTCTAAGTTTAATTTAGATAATAGCGATTTCATGCTGGTGTTCTGAACAATAATACCGTGGTTAATAATCCCGATATTTCGACATAACATTTCTGCTTCCTCTAAGTAGTGAGTCGTCAAAATAATTGTCACCCCCTGCTCATTAAGTTGTTGTAGAAATTCCCACATTGAGCGCCTCAGCTCAATATCAACACCGGCGGTCGGCTCATCTAAAATCAACAATTTAGGGCGATGCATTAATGCCCGTGCAATCATCAACCGGCGCTTCATGCCGCCTGACAGCTCACGAGATCTATCGTTACGTTTCCCCCACAACTCAAGTTGCGTTAGGTATTGTTCAGCGCGTTCTAGCGCCACTTTACGCGGAACCCCGTAATAACCAGCCTGGTTAAGTACCACTTGCAATACGGTCTCAAACTGGTTGAAATTAAACTCTTGTGGCACCAGTCCAATCTGTTGTTTAGCGAGTTCTAACTCACTATCGATACTATGACCAAAGACTTCAACCGTGCCGCTGGTTTTATTGACCAGAGACGAGATAATACCAATCGTGGTCGATTTACCTGCCCCATTTGGCCCAAGTAACGCATAAAAATCGCCTTGTTCAACGTCAAGGTTTATGCCTTTTAATGCTTCAACGCCACCCTTATAGGTTTTCGCTAAATCTTTTATCACCAACGCTTTCATGAGGCTCCTGTCGCTCTGTATTACTGGACAATAAGCATGATGACACCACACTTATTAAAAGAGTCTATTATACGTACCCGTAAATTTAAATGCGACACGATGGCGTGATTTAGTTAACTTTGATAGTCTAATGATACAATTTTTTGTCGAGGATAAGTGATGGATCAAGGTGAAATTATCGATTTTTGGTTTAGCCAAATATCACCAAGCCAACATTGGCTCAAAGATGTTCAATTTGATTTATTGATCACTCGACAATTCTCGATGATTCACCGTGCCGCGCGTTTATGTGAATTGGCATCGTGGCGGGATTCAGGCGAAGGAAGACTTGCAGAGATTATTATACTCGACCAATTTTCAAGAAATATGTTTCGAGATACGCCAAAATCTTTTGCCTATGACGGTCAAGCTTTGGTGTTAGCACAAGAAGCGATTAACGCGGGGATTGACTTGAAGTTGCCGCCGAGTAAACGGTGTTTTTTGTATATGCCGTTGATGCACAGCGAATCGTTGATTATTCATAAACAGGCACTACGCCTGTTTAATCAACCGGGTCTTGAAGACAACTACGATTTTGAAATGGCGCACTACCAAATTATCGAAAGATTTGGTCGCTATCCACATCGTAATAGAATTCTTGGCCGCACTTCAACGCCGATAGAGCTTGATTTTCTAGCGCAGCCGAACTCTAGCTTTTAATCGAGCGGAATCACTTTAGCAACGTATGGCAAGTTGCGGTACCGTTCAGCATAGTCGATGCCATAACCCACGACAAACTCATCAGGAATACTAAAACCGATCCAATCGACATCAACCTCAACTTCACGACGAGATGGCTTATCAAGCAAGGTACAAAGCGTCAGTGAACGGGGCTGGCGAATAGATAAAATTTCGACAACTTTAGACAGGGTATTCCCTGTATCAATAATGTCTTCGACAATAATGACATCACGATCTTTAATATTTTCAGTCAAATCTTTTAAAATTTTGACATCTCGGGTACTTTCCATGCTCGAACCATAACTCGACACCGTCATAAAATCCATTGACAATGGTAAGTCTATCGCGCGTGAAAGGTCGGCTAGAAACACCACAGAGCCCCGTAATAAAGCAACCATTAATAGGTTGTCTGAGTCTTTGTAATGAACCTCAATTAGTTTACCTAATTCGGCGACTTTAGCGGCGATTTCCTCGGTTGAGATCATTACCTCAGTTGTATGCTTTATCATGTTAAATCCAAATAATATCGAGAGCGAAGATCCTAGCGATTACCTATTCATTTTACTAATTACGCGATTAAGAGTTGTGATCTTGATCACTCATCCAAGGTAAAACCAGCGTCTGTTCAATATCGAGGTGATCGAGTATTCTCGCCACCATAAAGTCGATAATCTCTTCGAGCGTCGTCGGTTTATGATAGAAACCAGGCGCTAGCGGCATTAATGTCACCCCCATTTTCGACAGTCCCAACATATTTTCAAGATGAATAGTCGACAATGGACTTTCACGCCAGGCAATGATCAATTGCCCACGCTCTTTCAAGATAACATCAGCTGCCCGTTCAATTAAATTGTTGCTGGCACCGTGCCGAATTGAAGACAATGTCCCCATAGAGCATGGACAGATCACCATCTGTTTTGGTGATGACGATCCTGACGCGGGCGCAGAAAACCAATCACTTCGTTCGAGTAAGTTAATCTGTTGTTCACCAGCCCCAAAACGCTCATTTAAGAACAGCTGTGCATGCTCAATATCTTTGGGTAAGTCAACGTCTGCTTCGGTGGCTAACACTATCTTAGCGGCGTCTGAAAGTAATAAATACACTTGAACGTTGGCCGCAACAAATTGCTGTAACAAACGTAAACCGTAAGGCGCGCCAGACGCCCCCGTTAGTGCCAGTGTTACTCTCTTAGAATAGTTGCTCATGATTGCTCTGCTTTTTGTGCGAGTTTATCAAGTAACTTTTGATGGATACCACCAAAGCTACCGTTACTCATCACCAATAAATGATCGCCAGGTTGCGCCTGCTCGATAATATGGTTAATCAGGTTGTCTAGGCTCTTCTCTATATTGGTGCGGTGTTCAAAGCCGTGACTCATCGCATGCATATCCCAATGAATGTCATCCGGTTGATACATGAAGATAACATCAGCTTCAGTCATTGAATTAAACAAGGTATGCTGATGAATCCCCTGTTTCATAGTATTTGATCGTGGCTCAAGAATAGCAAAAATACGTTGTTGCCCTACTTTGGCGCGTAGTCCTTCAATGGTCGTAAATATTGCGGTGGGATGATGTGCAAAGTCATCATACACCGTAATATCATTGATTATTCCCTTAAGCTCTAACCGACGCTTCGCATTTTCAAAGGTCGCTAATGCCATAATTGCTTTCGCGGGCGTCACACCTATGTGGCGCGCAGCAGCAATCGCCATCATAGCGTTAGCCACATTATGTTTACCAATTTGCGACCAATGAACGCGGCCTTGAATTTTATTGTTAAAATAGACCTCGAAATCTGACCCGTCGTTTTTCAATAGTTTAAATGACCAGTCCTTATCATCGCCTAAAAACTGCTGTTCGCTCCAGCAACCCATTTCAGAGACTTCGTCAATCGCATTAACACCGGCTGGCGCGATCACCATGCCATTTGATGGCACCATTCGCATCAAGTGATGAAATTGACGTTGGATATCGCCTAGATCATCGAAAATATCGGCATGATCGAACTCTAAATTATTAATCACTAATGTCCGCGGTCGGTAATGAACGAACTTAGAACGCTTATCAAAGAATGCACTATCATATTCATCAGCCTCCACCACAAAAAATGGGGCGTCACCTAATCGTGCTGAAACGCCAAGACATTGCGGTACGCCGCCAATCAAAAAACCCGGCGCTTGGCCATTTTTTTCCAAGATCCAAGCGACCATGCTAGCAGTAGTCGTCTTGCCGTGAGTACCAGATAAAGCAATCACCCAGCGATCTTTCAATAGGTTCTCTAATAGCCATTGTGGGCCTGACGTGTAAGGGATGTTGCGGTCTAGCATGTATTCAACGCAAGGATTTCCGCGACTCATTGCATTACCAACAACGACTAGGTCTGGCGTAGGATCTAATTGAGTCGGATCATAACCTTCAATCAGGCCAATACCAATCTCTTCGAGCTGAGTGCTCATTGGTGGGTAAACGTTGGCATCACTGCCAGTAACTTTAAAGCCTAACTCTCGGGCTAAGATAGCGATTCCACCCATGAAGGTGCCGCAAATACCGAGGATATGAATATGTTTCATTAAGAATTCTATGATTGATTAACTAACCGTCATCATAGCAAAAAATAGGTCTTTGGATAGGGTCTAGCAACAAAAAAGCCATCAACAAGTTGATGGCTTTTTATCATTCGTTAAATCAATTAGTTCGATTTAAGCGATACGAACTCAGGGTAAGCATCGACACCACAGTCAACGATATCCATTCCTAAGTATTCTTCTTCTTCAGTCACTCGAATACCAATGGTTTTCTTAATGGCGAACCAAACAACAAAACTCGCACCGAATACCCAAGCAAAGATAACCGCAGCACCAGTCAATTGACCGAGGAACGATGTGTCAGCATTACTAAATGGCACTATCATCAGACCAAACAGCCCTGCAACACCATGTACTGAAACAGCGCCAACTGGGTCATCGAACTTCAATTTATCAAGTGTAACGATAGACAACACAACCAATGCACCAGCACATAAACCAATCAATGCAGCAACAGGTAGTGACGGTGACAATGGATCAGCGGTAATAGCTACTAGACCGGCCAATGCACCATTAAGGATCATTGTTAAATCTGCTTTGCCCCATAGGAACCGACAAATCACTAATGCACTAATTGCGCCGACAGCTGCTGCCGAGTTAGTGTTAACAAAGATTTTTGCAACCGCACCCGCATTTTCAGCATCAGAAATCATTAACTGAGAACCACCGTTAAAGCCGAACCAACCCATCCAAAGAATGAATGTACCTAGTGTTGCCATTGGTAAGTTTGAACCAGGGATCGGGTTAATCTGACCGTTTTTGCCATATTTACCTTGACGAGCACCGAGTAATAACACACCAGCGACAGCTGCAGCAGCACCAGCCATATGAACGATACCAGAACCAGCGAAATCGTAGAATCCCATCTTGCTAAGGAAACCGCCGCCCCACGTCCAGTAACCTTCTACTGGATAAATAAAACCAGTTAACACCACTGCAAACAATAAGAAAGACCAGAGTTTCATACGTTCAGCAACAGCACCAGAAACGATAGACATCGCGGTAGCAACGAACACTACTTGGAAAAAGAAATCTGATTCAAGTGCGTGGTCTGCACCTTCTGCTTGTTCGCCGATAAAGCCAGCAAGTGTTGGTAACCAACCGCCTTCTGTATTATCGATGTACATGATGTTGTAACCCACCAATAAGAACATGGTACAAGCGATAGCATATAAACAGATATTCTTAGTTAAAATTTCTGTGGTGTTTTTTGAACGTACTAGACCCGCTTCAAGCATCGCGAAACCCGCTGCCATCCACATAACCAATACACCCGAGATTAAAAAGTAGAACGTGTCTAATGCATAACGCAGTTCAGAAACCGTTGTACCCAATTTTGCTAATTCTTCCATTATCATTTCCTTACAGTGCGTCTAAATCTGTTTCACCAGTACGAATACGTACGGTATGTTCTAGTTGGGTCACAAAAATTTTGCCATCGCCAATTTTACCGGTATGAGCTGCGCTAACGATAGCGTCAACAATACGTTCTACTTCAGCGCTTTGACAAGCGATTTCAATTTTAACCTTAGGTAAAAAGTCTACTTGGTATTCAGCACCACGATAAAGCTCGGTGTGACCCTTTTGACGACCAAAGCCGCGGATTTCAGAAACGGTTAACCCGTCAACACCTATTTCAGATATCGCACTGCGTACGTCATCCAATTTAAATGGTTTAATAATAGCGGTGATCATTTTCATTCAATTTACCCCTTAAACTCAGGACACAGCCTGAGGAAAAAAACTTATAATGTGTGCGTTACCTTTCCAATTTACATACCAACAATATAACATCATGAAAATTAACAATTAATATCATGTAAATAATCTCGAACCAACCGTAAACGCACTATAAGAGTGCAGTAAAACATGACTATCGCGCCAAAATGGATCAACAAATAATAGCTAAAACGTAGATTAGGGTGGACTAACCGATACTCCAAGAGCTGTCTGCGCCAACAACAATCTATAAGCTATTGTTTTTAAGAAGAGATTCCCTATAATGAATGTATACACATTTAGTTGCGCAGTCTTGCTCGAAGTACAAGGAGTTACAATGGGCCATCTACAACCCGTTGACGGTCAGACGATTAAGGTCGGCAATCCAATCAATGAATCAATTTACTTAAAAAGTGGTGATCTACTCTTTAAACGTGGCCGAATAGTCGCGTCCATACGTCAGAAAAAGGTACTGCAGGCACAGGGTTTTGTCCGTACGACGGCGATATTAGCAACATCACCAATTGAAAGTAATGACATTCCGGCGTATGCACTAAAGCACCAGCCTAAACCATCGACCGAAACTGTATTTTCAGTAAAAGAACGCTGGCTTGGCGAGCTTTATCATATATTCGAACTCTCCAAAGCTCCGCTAGTATTTAGTTTCAGCTATAAAATATTAACGTTAGCCAGTGAAATACAGTGGTTGTGCGAATATCACCAAAATGCGGTACTCGCCGCTTTCCATATCGATAGTGTTAATGATTATGGTCTTGTTCATGCGCTGCATTGCGCCGTGATCAGTGAAGTAATCGCCAAGCAGTGTGGGTTATCGCGAGTGCAGCGATTATCAATTATTGCCGGCGCAATAACTCACGATATCGGTATGCAAGAGCACCAAACTGCCCTACACGAACAAGACTCAGAGTTAACGGAAGAGCAATGGTTAGTCGTACGTCAGCACCCATTAGAGGGTTACAAACGATTAATTGAACTGGGAGTCGATGATAAAGAATGGCTCGATATCACATTGCACCATCATGAACGCACCGATGGTTCAGGGTATCCGCATAAACTCAATGGCGATACGATACCCCTAGCGGTAAAAATTGTATCCGTTGCGGATACTTACACTGCGCTGGTTCGTCCAAGCAATAGCCGACTTGGTAATAGTGGGAAAAAGGCGCTCGCCATTTTATACAAAGAACGCGGCATAAGTCTCGATGCTAGCTTGGTTGAAAAGTTACTTAATGTCACGGGGATATACCCAATTGGTGCACTGGTGCGATTATCAACCCACGAATTAGGCGTCGTTGTGAAATGTGGTAAGCGAATTTCTCAGCCAATGGTGTCCGTTCTGGTCGGTAGTGACCTTCAGTTAAGTAAAGCTCGCCGCATCCGTGACATATCAAATGAACAATTCTCCATAATCGATGAAGTATCATTAATTGATAACCTGTATCTCACTGAAAAAATTGTTAACCAATGGACCGCCGTAGTATAAAAAAATCCGCTAAAGCATAAGCTCAAGCGGATTCTTTGTCTAACAAACGTTTGTTACGATTAGTATCGGTTAAACGAGCTTACCGTGACACTGTTTGTATTTCTTACCTGAACCACAGGGACAGGGCTCATTACGGCCAACTTTTTCTGTTTGACGAATGCTAGCTTGAGGTGGCTGCGCTGGTTGTTCTTCTTCGCCATTGGCATTTGGGTGTTCGTAACTACGCTCAACTGCGCCGGCTTCACGACGTTGTTCTTCGATGGCATCGACGTCTTCAGGTGCTTGCACTTGAATCTTGCTCAATAACACAACCACGTCCGCCTTAAGCGACTCGAGCAATTCCTGAAACAGCTCAAACGATTCACGTTTGAATTCTTGCTTAGGATTCTTTTGTGCATAGCCACGTAAATGAATACCTTGACGCAAATGATCCATTGCCGCTAAATGGTCTTTCCATAAACCGTCTAGTGTTTGTAGCATCACTGCTTTTTCAAACTGGCGCAACACATCGCTACCGACCATCTGTTCTTTGAGTTGATAAGCTTGCTCAACAACTTCTTGGATTTTCTCACGTAGATTTTCTTCGTGAAGCGCTTCATCTTCTTTAAGTAATTTCGCGATCGGCATTTCGATCAAGAAATCGTCTTTGAGACGCTGCTCTAATCCTTCAATGTCCCATTGTTCTTCAAGCGATTGTAGTGGAATATATTGAGAAATAGTATCAGCGACGACGTCTTGACGAATGTTGTTAATGGTGTCAGAAACATCAGCTTCATCCATTAATTCATTACGTTGTTCGTAGATAACAGTTCGCTGATCGTTGGCAACATCATCATACTCAAGCAGTTGCTTACGAATATCGAAGTTACGACCTTCTACTTTACGCTGAGCATTTTCGATCGCGCGATTTACCCACGGGTGTTCAATCGCCTCACCGTGCTCCATGCCTAATTTTTTCATCATGCCTGTCATGCGCTCTGAAGCGAAAATTCGCATCAAGCTATCTTCCATCGAAAGGTAGAAGCGCGATGCTCCAGCATCACCTTGACGACCAGCACGGCCACGTAATTGGTTATCGATACGACGAGACTCATGACGCTCTGTGCCTAGGATGTATAAACCTCCGGCGGCAAGTACTTTGTCATGCTCAATCTGCCATTTGTCTTTAATCTCACTGATTTGGGCATCTGTTGGATTGTCTAACTTATCCACTTCAACCTGCCAGTTACCACCAAGTACAATATCAGTACCACGTCCCGCCATGTTAGTCGCGATGGTGACACGTCCTAACTCACCCGCGCTAGCAATAATCTGCGCTTCTTGTTGATGGAACTTAGCGTTAAGTACGCTATGCTCAATGTTTTCTTTCTTAAGAAATTCAGACAAATACTCAGATGATTCAATCGAGATAGTACCAACTAATGACGGTTGGCCACGTTCCTGACAGGCTTTAATATCGATGATGATCGCTTCGTATTTTTCTTGCTCTGACATGTAAATCAGGTCAGCCATATCATTACGAACCATCGGACGGTTAGTTGGAATAACAACCGTATCTAGACCGTAGATATGTTGAAACTCAAACGCTTCGGTATCAGCAGTACCCGTCATACCTGACAGCTTATTATATAAGCGGAAGTAGTTCTGGAACGTGATAGATGCAAGTGTTTGGTTTTCGTTTTGAATATCGACATGCTCAAGTGCTTCAATCGCCTGATGTAGACCTTCTGACCAACGACGACCCGGCATGGTACGACCGGTGTGCTCATCAACAATAATGATCTCACCGTCTTTAACGATATAATCAACATCACGTTCAAATAAGATATGAGCTCGTAAAGCTGCGTTAACATGGTGCAACAAGCTAATATTTGCCGCCGAGAATAATGAATCGTGCTCAACCATCAGCTTGTGTTGCTGCAATAACTCTTCAACAAAAATTTGACCAGTTTCAGTTAAGTGAACCTGCTTAGATTTTTCATCGACGGTATAATGACCGTCACCGGTGTATTCTTCCGTGTCTTCTTTATCTTGTTTGTTTAGCTGTGGAATAATCTTGTCAATCTGACGATATAACTCAGAACTATCTTCAGCGGCACCAGAGATGATAAGCGGTGTACGCGCTTCATCGATCAGGATTGAATCGACCTCATCAATAATCGCAAAATTCAATGGGCGTTGCACACGCTCTTCTGGTGAGAACGCCATATTATCGCGTAGGTAATCGAAACCAAATTCGTTATTGGTACCATAGGTAACGTCACAAGCGTAGGCATTTTTCTTATCTTCATGGCCCATGCCAGAGATAGCAGTACCGATGGTCATGCCTAAGAATTCAAATAATGGACGATTCCAATCGGCATCACGAGTCGCCAAATAATCATTAACCGTAATGACGTGAACGCCTTGCTCGGTTAATGCATTAAGATAAGCTGGAAGTGTTGCTGTTAGGGTTTTACCCTCACCGGTACGCATTTCAGCGATACGGCCAGATTGCAATACCATGCCGCCAATAAGCTGAGCATCAAAGTGGCGCATTTCAAATACACGCTTGCTCGCTTCACGAACTACCGCGAATGCTTCTGGTAAAATATCGTCAATTGACTGACCGGCAGCTAATTGCTTTTTAAAGTAAGCCGTCTTTTGTCTAAGTTCTTCATCAGAAAGCGCTTCAATGTCTTTCTCTAACTCGTTCACTAATACAACAACTTTACGTAGCTTCTTAAGCGTACGATCATTCTTGCTGCCAAATACTGAAGTAAAAATCTTTGTTAACATCTACGTGACCATTTTTATGATTATGTGTAGCTTGTGCGCAGCACAAAACTACTTCTTAGGTTCCACCCATCACATTGATTTGCCGTACCATTTAAACCTGAAAAAAGAGGTAAAACAAAACAATGTAATTGGTAATAAAATTCGCAGCTTATTATTGTTTATTTACGATTGATAAGATAGCCCTAAAGACTGCTTATTGAGAATAAATTGCGCTAACAATTGATATGGGGACGATTATTGAAATTACTAGGGGCGAGGACGTACTCTAGAAGACTACGTCCTTAGAATTTATCGGTAGATATACTTACGCGGATTAACTTGGCGCTCTTTACTCAACACTTCATAATGAACATGTGGGCCCGTTGATCGGCCAGTATTCCCCATCAGTGCAACCGTCTGTCCTTTAGTCACAACAGCGCCAACACTCACCAGGATTTCTTTGGCATGAGCGTAACGCGTTTTAAGGCCACCGCCGTGGTCAACTTCCACCAGTAATCCATAGCCATAACGTTCGCCAGCCCAGCTGACAACACCAGCACCAGTAGCCATTACAGCTGCTCCCTCAGTACCTGCGAAATCGACCCCTTTGTGCATGGTCAAACGTCCGTTAAACGGATCATTACGCATGCCGTACAATGACGACATCCAACCTCGTTTAATTGGTCGGCCTTCAATTTGGCTATCATCATCGATATCGTGATTGAGGATCATGTGTTCGAGTGTTGCGAGCTGATCTTGTTGGGTATCGAGATGCCCTAACATATTGTCCATCTGACTCATAAGCGCGTTTAATTCGTTGTGCGCAGAGTGCTCAACAATATCACTAGGCCCACCGATAGCCGGTAACTGAGAAAAATTGAATTCTTTAAAATCACCATTTTGAGCGAGTCGTTCGCCTAACGCATCTATTCTGTTCATGCGCGCGGTTAATGTCCCCATCCGTTGCGCGAGCATACCAAGCTGCAGTTCGGTTCTCTGTTTTAATTCAACGACCTGTTGACGTTGTTCGCTAATATGCATTCGCTTATCTGAAACCCCTTGACTCACTAAGAGCGGCGCCGCGAAGTAATGGGTTGTCACAAATGCACAGCCAGCAAATAATATGACCTGCACCATCAAAAAGCTACAAATCCGTTTTGGCGTAACGCTTACCTGCCAACCGATGTGCTGGTTTTTATCATGGTTTGTGCTGTTATTGCTTGTTACATTCATGCTTCAATCTCACTAAATAATACATATTGAAACGTTGAAAAGATCAACGCTACCATCCTAATCTTATTGATAACATCGCGAAAAACCCTAGCCTGCCTGTTAAAATACAACAAAAGTCTCAAGCAAGCCAAGAAAATAACCGTTTTAAACCACTAACCTCTCAATAATAGCAATGATTAGTGTCGGATTTCCAACTTACACCGAGGTATTCCCCCCTCAAAAAAACAAAAACGCCTAGCAGGAATGACTAGGCGTTAAAATATTCGTGATGGCGTGAACGATTAAGCGAGAGCAGGCTCACCATAACAAATTGGCGATTTAGCATCACCTTCATAGGTGATCATCTCATACGCGTTCTGCTGTGCCAGCATTTCACGAACCAATAAGTTATTGATATGATGTCCGGCTTTATACGCTCTGAACTCACCAATAATACTATGACCCGCCAAATATAAATCACCCAATGCATCGAGTACTTTATGTTTAACAAACTCATCGTCGACGCGTAGACCATCTGGATTTAGAATACGATATTCATCAAGTACAACCGCATTTTCCATGCTACCACCAAGCGCTAAGTTATTAGCGCGCAGTAGTTCGATGTCACTCATGAAACCAAACGTGCGAGCACGTGAGATTTCGTGCACGAATGAAGCGCGAGAAAAATCCATCACTAAATGTTGTTTGGTACTACTAATCTCGGGGTGTGCAAAGTCGATAGCGTAGTCAACTTTAAATCCGTTGTAAGGAACGAATTCAGCCCACTTATCACCATCTTCCACTCGAATCTTTTTGTTGATTCGAATAAAGCGTTTAGGAGAGTTCTGCTCTTGTACACCCGCAGACTGTAGTAGAAAAACGAACGGGCTTGCGCTGCCATCCATAATAGGAATTTCTGGTGCATCCACTTCAATGATCGCATTATCGATCCCAAAAGCAGCTAATGCAGCAGAGATGTGCTCAACGGTTGAAATTTTATTGCCCAGATCATCAATCAAACAAGTACATAGCGTAGTTTCACGTACCAGCATGCCGTCACCAGGAATATCGACACTTGGTGATAAATCGGTACGACGATAAATAATGCCAGTATTGACACCAGCAGGCTTCATCACAAGGTTAACTTTGTTACCCGAGTGTAGCCCAACGCCAACCGCATTGATTTCTTTTGATAATGTTCTTTGCTTAATCATAATAATTAGCAACCTTTTTTGAGTTCAACATCTTACACAGCGGCATTCTACCATAAAATGACATTGCTTAACAAACGAGCGTTTCATTTTATGTCTAGAAGGTGAGCCCACCGACATTTTTCTCTACACCAGCATCCACAGCCTACATGAGGCTGTTTTCGCTGAGTTGTATCATACCGTCACAAACTTAACCGACTATTAACCGAATTAGTCAGCTTGTTTACGCAGAAAAGCTGGAATATCAAGATATTCCAGTCCGCCACTACTAGCGCTTTGTGGCTGACTATTAACCGCAGCGGCCATTGGTTCTTCTTCAAGTTCAGAAGCATGAGCATGAATGCTCGGTGATGGCTTAGCTACAACTTCTTCTGGCTTAACCAGCTTAATATCAGGCTGGATTTCAGCACCAATACCGGTAGCAACAACAGTTACGCGAAGCTCGTCAGTCATTTCAGGATCAATGACGGCACCAACAACAACCGTTGCGTTCTCTGATGCAAAGCCTTTAACCGCATTACCAACTGTTTCGAATTCATCGATACTAATGTCCATACCAGCGGTAATGTTAACAAGGATGCCGCGCGCGCCAGCCAAATCGATGTCTTCGAGTAATGGACTTGAGATCGCAAGTTCAGCCGCTTCATCTGCACGGTCTTCCCCACGAGCAACACCAGTCCCCATCATTGCGGTACCCATTTCTGCCATTACAGTACGAACATCGGCAAAATCGACGTTAATAAGGCCCGAACGTGTGATTAGTTCAGCGATACCTTGTACAGCACCAAGAAGCACATCATTTGCCGCTTCAAATGCTTGTAACAAGCCAGTTCCTTTACCCAATACTTTAAGTAGCTTATCGTTAGGAATTGTGATTAACGAATCAACACTTTCACGCAACATTTCAATGCCTTGATCAGCATAGTTTAAGCGTTTTTTACCTTCAAAGTTGAATGGTTTAGTCACGACAGCAACGGTCAATATGCCCATTTCTTTCGCCACTTCAGCAACGATTGGTGCTGCGCCAGTACCTGTTCCGCCGCCCATGCCAGCGGCGATAAATACCATATCAGCGCCTTTAAGTGCCTCCATGATCGCTTCACGATCTTCAATGGCTGCTTCACGACCTACTTGTGGGTTAGCGCCTGCGCCAAGTCCCTTAGTCGTTCCTTTACCAATCTGCAGCGTTGATTCAGCCGAAGAATTACGTAATGCCTGCGCATCCGTATTAGCGACAATGAACTCGACACCCTTAATTGTTTTTGAAACCATGTGCTCGATAGCATTACCGCCACCACCACCAACACCGATTACTTTAATGACTGCTTCTTCTGCGTGTTCTGATACTAATTCAAACATATTTTCTCTCCATTACGTTTAAACAAGCGAATTAAAATTCGCCCTTTATCCAATTTTTAATAGTATGAAAGAAACTCACACCATTGTTATCTGTTCGTTCGTTACGTGCATTGGCACGCATCATACTACCGAATTTTAATAACCCAATACCTACGCCATAACTTGCATCTTGAACGTAGTCATTGAGACCTTTTACTGGGATCGGATTCGCTAGACGCACCGGCATGCCAAAACATGCTTCGGCAAAATCCACCGCCCCTTCAATTTTTGCGCTACCACCGGTCAATACAATACCTGCCGCAATTTGTTTATCGATACCAACCCGCTGCAGTTCAGCAGCGACCAGTTCAAATAACTCTTGGTAGCGTGGCTCAACCACTTCAGCTAGGGTGTGGCGCGACATTGTTCGCGTCGGACGACCGCCGACCGATGGCACTTCAATATTGTCTTCCTGACTCACTAACTGACTTAGTGCACAGGCGTGTTTAATTTTTATTTGTTCTGCATGTGACATCGGCGTTCTAAAGATATGAGCAATGTCTGAAGTCACCTGTGAACCGGCTACAGGAATAACGGCGCTATGGCGTAGCGAACCATTAGTATAGACCGCGATATCCATTGTGCCGCCGCCCATATCGACTAAACAGACGCCAAGATCTTTTTCATCGTCGGTGAGTACAGCGTAACTTGCTGCTATTGCCGAGAAGACCAATTGGTCAACTTTAAGACCACAACGTTGCACGCACTTTTCAATATTCTTAGCCATATCGCTGGCGCACGTTACCATGTGAACCTGCGCTTCCATTCGCATGCCAGACATCCCGATTGGGGACTTGATCCCCTCTTGGACATCGATAGAATACTCGGTAGGCATCACATGCAATATGCGACGATCATCTGAAATTTTCACCGAACGTGCCGTATGAATTACGTTATCAACATCATATTGAGTCACTTCTTCATCGTTGATTGGCACCATACCCTTTTCATTTTGACAGGCAATATGCTTTCCAGAAATACTCAAATTAACTGAGGTGACCTGGCAATCTGCCATTAGCTCGGCTTCGTCTAAGGCCCGTTGTACGGTTTTCACCACTGAGTCGAGGTCGTTTACCCCGGCTTTTTCCATGCCTTTTGACACCTGTGAACCAATACCTACTACGCTCAATTCACCGTCTGCTAATATCTCTCCGATAATCACAGCGACCTTCGAGGTACCGATATCTAATCCGACAATTAAGTCTCTTTCGTTAGCCTTGCTCATTGCTTGCCCTATCTCCTGGCTGTTTTTTCCAATTTACTGCAAATCCCGAATCGTAGCGTAAATCAACGTAATTAATTAACTTATCGTTAGGAATAACATGTTTATATACTCGTAAAAATCGTTCTATTCTGGCATTTCTCATGACCGTGTTACCACGGCCTAAAATGAGCTTAGTGCCGTCATTAAGTACAAGTTGCCATGACTCTCGCTCTGTTAACTCTATTCTGTCGAGCGCTAGCCCTTCTGCTTCAAATAGTGGCAATAACGCGTGATAGCCTTTAAGCACAGAATTAGGCACATTATTCGGTGCAAAAAATGTTGGTAATGGCGTGTTAATTCGCGTCATTGGCGCGCTAAAAACGACTCCTTTGCTGTTCACTAAACTATCGCTATTCCAATACGCAGCTGGCTCTTGGTCCGTGACATGTATCGACAAGCCATTGGGCCACTGACGACGTATCGTCGCTTGTTCAATCCAGGGCACTTGTTCTACCATTGCCTTAACATTGGCGACATTAAGCGAGAAAAAACTCTCGTTGCTACTTAAATCACTCAGCGCTAACTGCACTTCTCTGTCATTACTATAGGTACGTTCACCCGTTATCGTTAACGTCGATATTGGCATCTCCTGTGCGCTCATCAATTTCGCATACATGCCACTGGCAACAAATGCTAAGCTAAACAACACGATAACAAAAAACACCACGCCGCCCCAATAGGCAACATCAGCATCTTTTAGTTTCCGTGCGGCGTCGCCTAGCTTGTCATTCATCGATTCTTGTTAACCTTCACGGTTTGACTTAGCACGCCATGAACAAGTTGTTCAAAGCTAATTCCAGCTTGTGCTGCGGCCTTTGGCACGAGACTCGTTTCGGTCATACCTGGCACGGTATTCACTTCCAGCAAATACCAGTTATTATCTTTATCTCGCATAAAGTCCACCCGACCCCAACCTTTAGCGTGAACCGCTTTAAAGGCTTTAAGCGCGATATCACCGAGTTCTTTCTCTTCATCAGCCGGTAATCCACACGGGCAGTGATATTGAGTAGTCGTCGATTGATACTTCGCGTCATAATCATAAAAATCATGAGGCGTGGTCATTCTAATCGCGGGTAATGCCGTGTCACCTAAGATAGCAACCGTATACTCATTACCATCGATCCATTGTTCGAGCAATACATCATCATCAAAATCAGTTGCTTGGCTAATTGCGCTAGCCAGTTCACCGGCACTACGAACTTTCGCCATGCCGATACTAGACCCTTCATTCGCCGGCTTGACCATCGCCATGCCACCTAGCTCCGCGAGCACATCCTCGAGCGAATCTAGCGACTCACCTCGCGACACAATCTGATACTTCGCCGTTGGCAGCCCTAATGCGTTCCATATCTGTTTAGTCTTTATCTTGTCCATCGCCAATGCAGCGCCTAATACACCAGAACCGGTGTAAGGCATCTCCAATATTTCAAGAGCGCCTTGCATTGTGCCGTCTTCACCACCGCGACCGTGTAAAACAATAAACACGCGGCTAAAACCCTGTTCTTTTAACTCATTTAACGGTTGTTGTTTTGGGTCAAACGCGTGAGCATCGATCCCTTGTGCTTTAAGTGCAGCAAGCACTGCACGACCTGAGTTTAATGACACTTCACGCTCGGCGCTATGACCACCAAACATTACTGCGACTTTGCCAAAAGCAATCATTGGCTAACACCTTTATTGGTCATATCTTCAATTTTTAATTTCAATTGGCTTAACTCTTTTGCGATTGCGCCAACACTTCCCGCCCCTTGGGTTAACACTAAATCGCCTTCTTGGATGACTTTCGCTAAGGCCGGAGCCAACAGCTCTGGCGCGGCAACATGTATCGGTTCAAAATTACTTCGGGCGCGAATACTGCGACATAGCGCGCGACTATCGGCGCCTACGATTGGTTCTTCACCGGCGCTATAAACTTCGAGTAATAACAATTGGTCGACTTGTGATAACACCTCGACGAAATCTTCATACAGATCGCGAGTACGAGTATAGCGATGCGGCTGATAGGCCATCACCAGTCGTTTATCAGGCCATCCTTCGCGTGCTGCTTTAATCGTTGCTAACACTTCGCTTGGATGATGACCGTAATCATCAACCAGCATCACGTTGCCATTACCACTATCAAATTCACCCAATTGTTCGAACCGACGGCCAATGCCTTGGAATTTATTAAGGGCCGTTATAATATCTTGATCGCAAATACCGTCTTCTACCGAGACCGCAATCGCCGCCATTGCGTTTAGGACATTATGACGACCCGGTAAGTTAAGCTTGACGGTGATCGGCGCTGCGCCTTGACGATGCAAGGTAAACTGCGAACTATTGGCACTTTGGCTAAAATCGCTAGCACGAAAATCAGCGTGTTCGCTAAAACCATAGGTTATCGTTTGACGGCCAATACGCGGTAATAATTCCTGAATCACGGGATCATCAATACACACCACCGCTAAGCCGTAAAATGGTAAGTTATGCATGAACTCAATGAAGGTGTCTTCAAGCTTACTAAAATCACCTTGATAGGTATCCATATGATCAGCTTCAATATTTGTAACCACTGCCACCATCGGTTGCAGGTGTAAAAATGAGGCATCACTCTCATCGGCTTCAGCAATTAAAACCCGGCTCGAACCAAGTTTAGCATTAGTGCCAGAGCTGTTGAGTAAGCCACCAATCACATAAGTAGGGTCAAGCTCTGCCTCTGCAAAAATGCTCGCGATCAATGACGTTGTCGTGGTCTTGCCATGAGTACCCGCTACCGCAATACCATGGCGAAAGCGCATCAATTCTGCCAGCATCTCAGCCCGTTGCACAATCGGGATCCGAAGTGCTTTTGCTGCAATAATCTCAGGATTTGTTTCATCTATCGCGGTCGACACAACCACAACATTAGCACCATCGACTTGATGCTCAGCGTGACCAATATATACCGTCGCCCCAAGATCGGTTAATCGACGAGTGACTCGGTTGGTCGCTTGATCAGAACCACTAATCGCATAACCTTCATTGGCTAACACTTCTGCGATACCACCCATTCCCGCACCGCCAATACCAATGAAATGGATCCGCTTAACACGGCGCATTTCTGGCACTTGGGTACGAATTTGGCTTAGCTGTTCGTCGGTTACTTTACTCATCAATTACTGCTCTTTACTGGGTTGTTTGGTGACTGCGCTGAACTTAATCCGGCTAAAATTGCGATGGCATCAGCAACTCGCACTGTGGCATCGGTTTTAGCTAAGTGACTACTAGCACCTGTCATTGACGCTATCGCATCAGTTGAAATAATATGTTTAATGTTCGCCGCTAAACTCTGCTCGGTCATGCTCGCTTGTGGCATGATAACCGCCGCACCAACATTTGCTAATACCGCAGCGTTTTTAGTCTGGTGATCGTCCACCGCGTAAGGTAGCGGGACAAATATAGCGGGTAAGCCAAGCACTGCGATTTCAGATACGGTTAACGCACCAGCGCGGCACACCACCATATCTGCCCATTGATAGGCCGCCGCCATATCCTCGATAAAATCGAGCACCTCAACATTAGCCTGCTCACCATAAGCAAGCTTCACCGCATCACTGTTGTCTTTACCAACTTGATGACGAATGTTGACGGTATGGGGTTCTAGCAGCGCGTGAGTACCGGGTAACACCTGATTAAGCGCACGAGCGCCAAGACTGCCACCCACAACTAATACGTTAAACTCATTCTTTGCAGTAAAGTCACGCTGACCGATATCAAGAATATCTTGGCGAACTGGATTACCAACCACAACAGGTTGATGATCCGTTAACGCCGTATCAAAAGCGACCATCACCTTGGTGGCTATTTTGGCCAAGTAGCGATTGGTCATCCCGGCGACAGCATTTTGTTCATGGAGTACTAGCGGCACACCACAAAGTTTGGCCGCAATACCACCGGGACCACTGGCAAAACCACCCATGCCGAGAATAACATCAGGCTTGATTTGTTTAATCACTTGTCGCGCTTGCCATACCGATCTTACTAATTTAAACGGCGCTTTTAACAATCGAAGCACGCCATTGCCACGTACACCTTCGACATCAATAAAATGAATCTTAATGTCATGCTTAGGAACTAGCGTCGCTTCCATTCTTGTCGCACAGCCAAGCCATTGCACTTGCCATTTATTATCGAGCAACATTTTTGCCACAGCCAAACCAGGGAAAACGTGGCCACCTGTGCCGCCAGCCATCACTAAAAGACGTTTAGTCATTAGCTGACCCCTCTTTTAGTCGCCTGAACGGTGTTTAAACGATATTCATGATCGATGCGCAACAACGCAACAATGGCCAGCGTCATAACCCACAGGCTACTGCCACCATAACTTACTAATGGCAGAGTTAGCCCTTTGGTCGGTAAAATACCACTAGCGGCGCCCGTATTAACGGCCGACTGAAAGCTTAACCACATGCCGATCCCCAAGGCTAAATAACCATTAAAAAATTGCTCATTGGACAATGCTTTGCTACCGATGTATAACGCCCGTAAGGCCAGTGCAAGCTGAAGTCCCAATAGAATAGTAACGCCGATCAATCCAGTTTCTTCCGCCCAGATTGCAAAGATAAAATCGGTGTGAGCTTCGGGTAGATATTCAAGCTTTTGAATTGAATTCCCTAACCCTTGACCAAACCAATCACCCCGACCAAACGCCATTAATGATTGGGTCAGCTGATAGCCTTTACCAAACGGATCTTGCCACGGATCTAAGAATGAGGTGACACGGGCCATTCGATAAGGCTCAAGAATGATTAGACCTACCACGACACTGATACCAGTGATCATTAAGGCAAAGAAATCTCGAATTTTAGCGCCTGCTAAAAATAACATGCCGACGGTGGTCACAAACATCACCACCACCGTACCAAGATCTGGCTGCTTTAAGATAAGCGCCGCCAAGATCACAAACACAGCAAGCGGTTTGTAGAAGCCTTTCGCATGTTCGGTCACTTCGTTATGGCGACGTACAATATAGGACGCTAAATAGGAGAAAAAGGCGAGTTTTGCCAGTTCAGAGACTTGAATGTTGATCGGTCCAAACGAGAGCCAACGTTGACTACCATTAACCGTTTTACCAATAACTAATACCAATGCTAACGCAAGAATAGCCGCCACTAAGATCAGGCCGCTGTGTTTCTGCCATTGGCTCATTGGCACTTGTAAACCGACTAAAAGAATAACGACACAGCCAGCCAAATAGAACACGTGACGCTCAATGAAATGAAATGGATTACCCGTTAACCGCTGCCCTTCTGGCATTGACGCCGAGGCTACAATCACAAATCCGATCAACAGCAGTGAACAGACTAATGTAAATAAAAATCGATCATAAAGTTGGGCATGTTTAGCTTTACCGTGACCGCGCAGCTCATTCCATATTTCAGACAACGAGGCCGGGAAAAGATTGATTGATTTACTCGACATCTAATCCTCCCACCGCATCGATGAATGCTTGACCACGCGCCATATAGTTAGCAAACATGTCTATTGAAGCACATGATGGCGATAATAATACCGTGTCACCGGCATTGGCATACGATGCCGCCAATATGACCGCTTGCTCAAGCGTATCTTGACGTTGTGCGTTAGGATAAATATCGCAAAATAGTTGCTGATCTTGACCAATCACGATCAAATGCGCCACTTGTTGCGCAAACGGCTTGGCTAGGGGGGATAAATCACCACCTTTAGCATCGCCGCCAGCAATAACAATTAGTTGACCTTGAGATGACAGCCCAGCGAGTGCCGCTAACGTCGCGCCGACATTGGTGGCCTTAGAATCGTTGAGCCAACAGATACCATCGCTTGTCGCAACACGTGCACAACGATGCTCCAGTCCGGAGAAGTGGCGCAGTGTGTCAATCATCGATTCAAGTGGCAAGCCGGCTTGACGGCCAATCGCAATAGCCGCTAATGCATTTAGCTGATTATGCTGCCCGATCATCGCCATCTCATCGCCATCAATCAAATGCAAATCGCCGCAATACAGTGCGCCGTCATTCAAGCCATAGTCACCGGCACGAGTCGGTTTGTCGATACCAAAAGAGATATCATCAGCCGATGCTGCGTGAGTTAAGCCATCTTGACGATTAATAACGTTATGGTTCGAGTGAGCATATATACGGCGCTTAGCTTGCGCGTAATCGTCGAGTCCTTGATAACGATCCATATGGTCATCACTAATATTTAGCACGGTCGCGCTGCAAAGCTTAAGCTGATGAGTCGTTTCAAGCTGAAAACTCGATAACTCTAAGACAAATAACTCAACCTGTTTGTCCATTAAACCGTCTAGCACCGGTAACCCAATATTGCCAATCGCCAGTGCTTTTACACCAGCGCGACTTGCCATGTCACAAAGCAATGTAGTAACGGTTGTTTTGCCGTTCGAGCCAGTAATACCAATCACCGGCACATCAACAAAGTGAGCAAACAATTCGACATCGCCCCAAATAAGCACGCCGGCTTGTTGGGCTGCTCGAATTGCGCCCTGGTCAATAGCAATGCCAGGGCTCACCAATAATAACTGGTGCCCTGTTAACGCATCTGCCATCAACGGGCCAAGATGCAATGGACAATGTGGTGCTAATGCTTGTATTGGCGCAGGGTCTAGCGAGGCTCTGGTGTCATACAGTGTAATATCGACGTCATGAGATTGTAAAAAACGCACGCAAGAGCGTCCTGTGAGGCCAAGGCCTATCACAGCAACGTTTGTTATCTCTTGCCCGTTCAAATTCATCGTTATTACCTAACCTTCAAGGTCGCTAGACCAACAAGTACTAGCACTAATGAAATGATCCAGAAGCGCACAATCACGCGCGGCTCTGGCCAGCCTTTTAATTCGTAATGATGGTGAATCGGCGCCATCCGAAAAATCCGTTGACCCCGTAATTTATAACTACCGACTTGTAGAATCACCGACAACGTTTCCATCACGAATACGCCCCCCATGATCACCAATAAAATTTCTTGGCGCACCAACACGGCAACGATACCAAGACAACCACCAAGCGCTAATGAGCCAACATCGCCCATGAACACTTGCGCTGGATAGGTGTTAAACCATAAAAAGCCAAGACCGGCACCAAAGATCGCCAAACAGAAAACGGTTAGTTCGCTGGTCATTGGTATATGAGGTAAATGTAAATAACCCGAGAAGTTTGCATTGCCCGTGATATATGCAATGAGCCCAAGTGCTCCTGCCACCATAATCGTTGGTACAATCGCTAAGCCATCGAGCCCATCGGTCAAGTTGACCGCGTTACTTGTACCGACTAAGGTGAAGTAAACTAACGCGATGTAGAGCAAGCCAAGTTGCGGCATCACGTCTTTAAAGAACGGGACTATTAGTGCGGTTTCAGCATCTTGCGACGCATTAATATATAAGAACGCGGCAACAACAAGCGCAATCGCCGATTGCCAGAAATACTTCCAACGCGCAATTAAGCCAGCAGAATCTTTACGAATAACCTTGCGATAGTCATCAACAAAGCCGACAGCACCAAAGCCACATAAAACAAAGAGTGCCACTAGGACGTAATAATTACTTAAATCAGCCCATAGCAAGGTACTAACCGCGATCCCAGCGAGAATGAGCAATCCGCCCATCGTCGGTGTACCTGACTTTGACAGATGAGATTCTGGGCCGTCAGTACGTACTGTTTGGCCAATTTGCATCCGTTGTAAATAACGGATCAGTTTTGGCCCCATCCACAATGAAATGAGTAATGAGGTAAGTGCAGCTAAAATGCTACGAAAAGTCAGGTAAGAAAAGACATTAAAACCTGAAATATATTGCGTTAAATATTCCGCCAACCAAACTAACATTGTCGTACCTCTTTGAGCTTATTGTTCTTTTTTATAAATTCCACGACACTTTCCATTCGGGTACTACGAGAGCCTTTCGCTAACACAACCACAGGTTGTGCGCCAAACGCCAATAATTGTTGTTCAATCGCATGGTTAAGCTGTGCTTTATCTGCAAAGTGCAGGTGAACACCCTGGTAACCATAGCCATAATGCTGACTTAACTCGCCATAACTAAGCAGCACATCTATTTGATGCTGTTCTATTACTTGACCGAGACTCTGGTGAGTAGCGACGGCATATTGTCCTAACTCCCCCATATCTCCCAGTACTAAAATCTTTTTGGCCTGATATTGCGCCAATAACTCGATTGCAGCCGTTATTGAGCTCGCATTAGCATTGTACGTATCATCAATCACCGTCAACGATGGCGATATCACGTCAACATTGAGTCGTCCTGACACTTCAGCCATCAGGCTTAAACCGCTAGCAATATCAGCTAAGCTTACGCCTAGCGCAATGGCGGCTGCACTGGCTGCAAGCGCATTGGCAACATTATGCTGACCAGGTAACGCCAAGGTTATCGCAATTTCACCCAACTCGCTATGAAGCGTGAAACTAGCATGCCCCAATTTGTCACATTCGATGTTATTGGCGTAAATTTCGCCGATTTTAACTTCACTTTCACTGCAAAATCGCGATATTTTACGTTGTTGATTTACTAATTGCCACTGCTTTGCATAAGGACTGTCGTAATCAAATATCGCAGTACCTTGCGTGGCCAGATGATTAAATATCTCAGTTTTTGCCGTAACAACGCCCTCAATTCCACCAAAACCCTCCAGATGTGCCGCACCAATATTGGTGATAATCGCGACATCGGGTTTAACTAAGGCACTGGTATAATCAATTTCACCAACATGATTAGCGCCGAGTTCAATCACTGCAACATCATGCGCTTGCGTTAGGCGTAATAATGTCAGCGGTACACCGATGTCATTGTTAAAATTACCAGCGGTACTCAATACATTGAATTTTAGCGATAATATCGCAGCGAGCATTTCTTTGACGGTGGTCTTGCCACAGCTACCGGTGATTGCGACTTTCTTAGTATTACTTAATGATGCAATAAGTGCCGCTAACTGCGCCAGTGCTTGGCGTGTATCATCAACCACTAATTGCGGGATGTCATCAGGCTGCTCTTGGCTAACGATTAACGCGCTTGCGCCATCGTTTATAACCTGTGTAATAAATTGGTGGGCATCGAAGTTATCGCCGTAAAGGGCGATAAAACAATCACCTTCATTCACCGTTCGAGAATCGGTAACCACCTGATTAATTTCAATATCTGGCCCAACGTGACGCCATCCTAATGTCTTTGCAATGTATGAGAGCTTAACGTTTATCATTGATAACTCTCCACGCATGTTTTGGCCAGTAAACGCTCATTATAATCGATGCGTTGATTATCAATAATCTGATAATCTTCATGCCCTTTACCTGCCAACAATACGATATCGCCGAAGGTTGCACTCGCAATCGCTAACTTGACCGCCGTGGTCCGGTCCGCTTCCACTTGAACGGCTGTACTATCGAGTAGACCGGTTTTCATATCCGCTAAGATATCGCTAAATTGTTCGCTACGAGAATTGTCTTGGGTAATGATTAATGAATCAGCTAATTGCTCGGCGGCTTGTGCCATTAGTGAACGCTTGCTGCTATCACGATCACCACCACAACCAAACATGACCGTGACCTGCCCAGTGCAATGGCGACGTAGCGCAATGATGGTTTGGCTCAATGCGTCCGGTGTATGGGCATAATCAACAACAACCGTAGGTGACTCGCCCTGCTGAAACACTTCCATGCGCCCAGCGATAGAGTCTATCTCTGGTGCCAGTGCTAGGATGTTGGCAAGGGAGAATCCAGACAAGCACAAGACGTTAATCGCACAAAGTAGATTGTCGACGTTAAATTGACCCAGTAATTTGCTGTGTAGCGTGCCTTCGCCGAAGCTACTATCAATTACTGCATCAATTCCATCGCTGCTGTAGTTGATATTTTTGGCCATCACGTATTGACTGGCATGGGGCAATTTTTGATTAAAGCTGCTTAGTGCATTGTCATATTGCCATTCTTGCGCCCATTGCAGGGCAATCTCATCGTTGCCATTAAGCACCGACTGTTTAGAATATTGAACGGAGAACAGTTGTTTTTTAGCGCGGGCATAACTTGCCATATCACCATGAAAGTCGAGATGGTCTTGGCTTAAATTCGTGAAGGCGGCAATGTCGAAGGTTAAACCACTAACGCGTCCGAGTTCTAGGCCGTGCGACGACACTTCCATCACCACATAGTCTGCCGCTAGTGATTTAGCACGTGCGATATTAGCGATCAAATCAATCGCATTTAATGTCGTGTTTGGGCTTTCAACTAGTGCGCCGGTTAATCCGTTGCCGAGTGTTCCCATGCAATAGGTTCGATGACCGAGTTTTTCTAACCACTGAGCAATAATTTGAGTAACCGTTGTTTTACCATTAGTGCCCGTCACGCCAATGAGTTTAAGATGACGTTGTGGATGTTGATAAAATTCACTCGCAATTCCCGACAAGCACAGACTAAGGTTAACAATATTAATCACCGGAATTTGACCACGGTATTCAATAGTGCTCACGCTGGCATCGCTCAGTTCACAGAGCACAACGGTGGCTCCTTGTGCGATAGCAACATCAATATAGTGTCGTCCGTCTGTTGTGGCACCATTGAGCGCAACAAAGAGATCGCCTGTTTTCACCTGACGTGAGTCGAGCGTGATCCCGCTAACGGTCACATCATCAAGCTGCGCCATCAGTTCGGCGTTGATAACATCACTGAGCAGTGTCGATAAATGACAACGATAATCGCTACTGTTCATTGGCTCTCCACTCATCGAGGAAACCAGAAGGCGTTAGGCTTGCAACACTCATCGGAAGCGATACCGTTTTACTTGGCGCGACATTCAACAACTGCAATGCACCGGTGGTTACTTTGGCAAAGACGGGAGCCGCGACATCACCACCATAATATTTATCACCCTTAGGCTCATTAATGATTACAATCGTCACCAAGCGTGGATTATCTATTGGCGCGATACCGGCAAAAGACACAACGTAATCATCACCATAACCGCCGGCAATGGCTTTCCGCGCAGTGCCCGTTTTTCCTGCGACACGATAACCACCAATGCGTGCTTTCGTTGCCGTTCCACCCGCCTTGGTGACACCTTCCATCATTTGTAGCATTGAGCGCGCAACCATCGGTTCAATCACTTGCTCACCTTGTGGCGCTTGATCGAGCTTTAGAATAGAAATAGGATTCAAGCGGCCTTCATTCGCGATCACTGAATACGCTTTAGCGAGCTGTAATGGCGTAACGGCAAGGCCATAGCCAAACGAAAGCGTGGCGATTTCAAAATCGGACCAACGGCGGCTTTCACGTAACAAGCCAGCACTCTCGCCGGGTAGGTTAATATGAGTACGAGAACCAAACCCTAGATTGTAAAAACTGGATAAGAACGTCTCTTTCGGGACTGACAGCGCCATTTTACTAACGCCGACATTCGACGATTTAGAAATAATAGTCGCCACATTCACTTCACCGAGGTTGCGTGAATCACGTACTCGGTTACCACCGAGGCGATACCAACCAGGGCTAGTATCGATCATAGAGTCGACTTTTACTTCACCAAAATCAAGAGCCGCCATCGCAGCAAGTGGCTTGATGGTAGAACCTGGCTCGAATGTATCGGTAATAGCGCGATTACGACGTTTATAAGCTGCCATGGTACGGCGATTATTGGGGTTATATGATGGTGTATTGACCATCGCCAATATTTCACCTGTTTGCACGTCCAGCACCACAACAGAACCAGAGGTAGCACGGTGATATTCGGTCGCGGTTTTTAGTTCTTTGTAAGCAATCGCTTGGATGCGTTGATCGATGCTAATCACGACATCGTTGGCATTTTCACCTTCTTCAACAATATTGAGACGCTCAACTACCATGCCATCACGGGATTTTCGTACTTTACGCTTAATCGGAGACCCGGTAAGCCAGTCGTTAAAGGTACGTTCAATGCCATTTTGCCCTTTATCATCAATATTGGTAAAACCAACAACATGCGCGGTAATTTCACCGGCAGGATAATATCGACGAGACGATGCTTTAAGGTAAATACCTGGGATTTTTAATTCTTTGATGTAGTTTGCTTGTGCCGGCGAAACTTGTCGCTTTAAATAGACAAATCGACGTTTTGGACTTTTAACCGCTGCGATTAGCTTTTCCACGGGCTTATCAAGCACGTCAGCCAACGCTTGCCAGCGCCGCATGTCTGCTAGACCATTATTCTCATGAACAATTTGAGGATCGCTCCACACAATTTCGACCGGCACACTAACGGCCAGAGCCGTACCATGACGATCGACAATATTACCGCGATGTGCTTGCGATACAATGGTACGTTTTGATCGCAAGTCACCCTGATGACGTAGATGTTCAGAATCAATCACTTGTAAATACGCGACACGAGACATTATTCCAGCGAACACTAGAATAATTAATGAAACCACCACATAAAAACGCCATGTGATCAAGCTAGGTTTCTTGTTAGATTTAGCTTGTTTATTCATTTTGCTGACACCGCTATTTCTTTTTCAGTTTCCGGGCGTTTCATCGCCAATTTTTGGGTTGCTATTTGTTCTATTCGATTGTGTTCGGCTAAGGCCATTTCTTCGAGTAATAAATGCCGTGCTTCGAGCTTTAATTTATCGTGATTTTCACGTAACTCTTCCCAATGGCCGATTAACATTCGGTTTTGGTGACTGCTATAAATAACCGCAATAGCAGACGCCAACACAGCGGCCACTAATACTACCAACCAAAAGTGGGTTGTTAAGTCTTGCCAAATAGCTTTAGCTAGATTGACTTGCCGTTGCGCAGTCATTGTCTCTTGTCACCAATTACAATCGTTGAGCAATACGTAACACGGAACTGCGTGAACGAGGATTTTGTTCTATTTCATCTTTACTCGGCTTTATCGCTTTACTCATTGCTTTGTATGTACGCGATTTATTGAGTTCTTCTTCCGTCATCGGAATACCAAAAGGTACGTCATCACCTTTAGACTGCTTACGGATAAATCGTTTCACGATGCGGTCTTCAAGCGAGTGAAAACTTATCACAGATAATCGTCCGCCCGATTTAAGCACATCGATAGAGGCCAACAATGCTTGTTCGACTTCTTCGAGTTCACTATTAATATAAATTCGGAATGCTTGGAATGTACGAGTCGCCGGATGCTTATTTTTATCCTTAACCGGCACCACACGCGCAATAAAATCAGCGAGTTGTTTAGTCGTTTCAAAGGGAGCATCGACGCGGTCTTTAACGATTGCACGGGCAATATGCACCGCCCAATTTTCTTCGCCGAACTTTTTAATCACTTGGCTAATTTCATCAACTTCTGCTTGTGCTAGCCATTGTGCAACGCTACGACCCGAAGTCGGATCCATGCGCATGTCTAACGGCCCTTCACGCATAAAGCTAAAGCCACGTTCGGCATCGTCAAGCTGTGGTGACGATACACCTAAATCCATCAGTACACCGTCGATTTGTCCGGTAAGGCCAAGTTCTTCAACGTAATTTGCCAACCCTGAAAATGGACCGGGTAATATCTTAAAACGGCTATCTTCGAGTTCTAGCTCGCGCGCGACTGCAATCGCGGTAGGGTCGCGATCTATCGCATAGAGTTTACCTTGGGGGCCTAATTGAGATAACAGGTGGCGCGAGTGTCCGCCACGGCCGAAGGTCGCATCGATATAGATGCCGTCAGATTTTAGCGACAGCCCTTCGAGTGCTTCATTTAATAGCACAGTGATATGCGAAAATTGTTGAGTCATAATTTACAGAGCCAATTCCTTTAAGCGATTTGAGGAAGAAAAGTCGAGCGCCCTAGCAACATCCAGATCTTTTTGCATCTGACCTTGCCATTGCAACTCATCCCACAATTCGAATTTATTTACCTGACCAATTAACATTAATTTTTTTTCTAAGCCGGCGTGTAAACGTAACGGACCTGGTAGTAATACCCGACCATTTTTATCCATGTCACAATTATTTGCGTTACCAAGGATAAGTCGCTTAACCGCTGCTTCACCAGGTTCAAAATCTGATAGAAGCATGAGCTTTTGTTCGATAATTTGCCATTGAGCGAGTGGATAAAGCATTAAACATGCACGTTCTATATCGATAGTAGCTACTAACTTACCGTCACTTTGAGCAAGCAGCAGTTCACGATAGCCTGTTGGCATCGTCAAACGTCCTTTTGCATCAAGGTTTATGGCAGCAGTACCACGTAGCATATAGAAATTCCTTATTTAATCCCTAAAGATCCACTTTGTGACACTTTACGCCACAACAATCAATTTTAGGGTCAAGGTCAAGACACGTCAAGTGACAATCGAGACTATTTTGTAATAGTGGTTTAACAGTTTGAAGTTTATAGGAAAGTAATTGTTGATAGTGGCAGGAAAACTGACTGATTTATCAGCTAAAAATCATTAGATTAAGCCTTGATGCGACTTAGTCAATATCAATAGTTTGATGAAAATTAAGGAGAGTTAATGGATTAATCTTAAATAAACCAGTAACAGTATGCAGTTAAGCTATATATTATTGGTCGCTCCCTTACTAACGTTGCTTACTAAAGAAATACGATGCGCCGCCGATAACCTAATATCTAGCCACATTAGGAAGCAATGTCATGTCAAGTATCAGCGCGACGAATAACAGCGGCGAGCAACTACTCAGCGCCGCGTTAGCCAAGACGGCTCAGGAACAAGAAGCAAAAATGGCACTAGCCTTATTAGAAGCAGCGGTAAGCGCTTCGCCAACAGCGGTGACATCCTCCCCAACGACAAACCTTGGCAATCATATCAATATAAAAGCTTAACGCGGGATCACCATGTTGCGTCCCAACTCTTTTGCCTTATAAAGGTTGTCATCTGCACGTGCGATGAAGCTAGTCAGCGTATCTTTTGGTGTAAACTCAGACACGCCAAAGGATGCGCTAATACTATCTATTAGCTTAGTGGTACGCTTGTCTCGTAGCGACAATTTATCGATAAGTTTACGCAATGTTTCAGCGTATTGGCGTGCCATTCGGATATTGCTCTTAGGCAATAGGATCGCAAACTCTTCGCCACCAAAGCGATAAGGTACCGCACCATCTCTTGACGCATCGAGTAAACGACGACCAACCGCTTTTAATACCTGATCACCCAATAAATGACCGTATTCATCATTGAACTTCTTGAAATGATCAATATCGGCTAAGATCAAACACAAACCTTTATTGTCTTTCTTGAGGAGTGAACTAAGGGCTGTATCGAAAGAATGTCGGTTTAACAAACCCGTTAACGAATCATATAAAGCGAGGCGTTGGCTCTGCTCCAATTGATCTTTTAGCGACTCTATTTCTTGCTGCGCTTTATCAAGACTTGAACTAAAGAACTGGGTAGAGTTTCGAATCGCACGTGACTCCCCTGTTAATTCACGCACGGCAGTCATTACTTCTTCAATTGAAAAACCTTCGTTGTCGACTTTATCGAGCTTTGAAAAGGTTTTATCAAGTGTCGCTTGAAACTTATCGGTATCAACATGCGTATCTTTTAATGACTGGGTGAGATCGAGTAGCATCGCCTCGACACTTTTTCGCATCTGCCAAGTCGAAGACTCCACTTTATCGGCGACAAAGCAGCGATAAAGTAATTGTGCCTGTATTGGTGGCATCACTTGATGGTGCAGTAAGATGTTATCCAGCTCTTCGTTAAGTTCTGGATTCTCTTCTGAGACATAGGAGTACCAAAGCGCATAGTTTACGGGGGTCGTTGGTACTTGATATTTCATCATTAAAGGCACGGCCTTTTTTAGATGCTTAGTCGATTCAATAAATAATTCTTGAGTCATTGTGAATCCTTCAATACGCTATTTAGCTTAATAGGTTAGCGTAAATCAATAATAAATGTTAGAAAAAATCGGCTGAAAGTCGTTACCAATCTTAATAAATGACTTTTAGAAAACGAAAAAATTGAATTTTCGTCGTAAGAGGCTTGGACGGATGTTCCGAAATGTTGATTGTACGCCGCTTGGCATCTCAACTCGTAGGTAGGGTAGTCAAACACTAAGGATTAACGCGCTTAACCTTAAACCCTTGTTCGGTGAGTAAAGCTGGCAGGCCCTTCTCACCCGCTAAGTGCGCTGCTCCCACAACAATGAAGTGGCTTTCAGTCCCTTGTAACATACCGCGAATCCGCGTTAACCACTCGAGGTTACGGTCGGTTAACATCAGCCTCAACTGTTCCTCGCTGGTTTGCTCGGTAGTGAGATGACCAATGGCTGCAATGTCGCCGCGTTGCCAATATTCAATTAATTGAGTCGCCGCGCTGCTAGGCATTTCAAGCACCTCAATCAAGCTCGACTCCTCTTTAAAGAGCTGTTCAAGCATATTCAATTGAAACTCGATTGTTTCTAGCTCTTTTATTGGCATATTTATCTTTGCGGCTGCCTCTATAAAATGAACATCGATACCAAACTGAGGCACTAATCCTTGTTTCATATAAGGGATCACCGAAGCAATAGCAGCGGCGGCCCATGGTTTCATCGGATTAAAAATATCGAGAGGCACCCCAGTAGTGACGGAAAAGGCAGTTAATTTTTTAAATGTTTCAGGCGTAAGTTGCTGTTGTAATGTGGTGCCATGAGGTAGCGCCATCGCTTGTTGGACAGCATCACTGTGGCTAACGCTGTTGAGCTCGACTACCAATGTGCTTGATTGGTCAAATGCGGTCGATATTGATGGTGGCAATGGATACCATGATTCCTTGCCGACATGAATTGAGCCGAACAGGTAACTGGTAGTGCCGTGATGTTCTACTTGCCATAACGCAGGCTGTATCGAGTCTTTCTGACTCGGCAGCGCGTGAGCACTAAGCGATAGAGAGAATGTGAGAAAAATCGTAAATAGAAGACGAACCAGTATCTGCATAAAAACTCCCTAACGTCTTAACCCCATGAGCGGGGATTAACGATAAAGGAGTAACTAACATCGAAATGCTAGTTACGTCTCGTGAATTCCGCCTAGGGTAAGCGTATGCCATCACCATCAATCGTAATTCGACCTTGCTTGAGCAAATTACCAATGGATTGCTTAAATTTCTTTTTACTAACCCCAAACAAACGGCTAATCAGTTCTGGTGAACTCTTGTCACTAACATGACTATGACCGTTATTTTGCTTGAGTAACCTAATAATTTTAGCAGCTAATTCGTCATTTTCCACATAGCCTGGCTTTTCTATCAATAAATCAATTTTGCCATCGTCACGTACTTTATTGATGTACGCTTTGGTTTTATAACCGACACGTAATTCTTTAAATACTTGATCGCGATATAACACGCCCCAATGTTTACCGTTAATCGCCGCTTTATAGCCAATGTCGGTATGGTCACAAATGACAATCTCAACTTGTTGATGTGGATGGTAATCCGCTGGTTCACGATCTAAACGTTTATCGAGTTTAGACGAAGCCACAATACGATTACTAACATCGATGTAAACCACGACTAAATATTTGTCACCTTCAACCATACTCTCAGCTTGCTCAGAGAACGGCACGAGTAAGTCTTTCTCGAGTCCCCAATCAAGGAATGCACCGACCTGAGTGGTGGCATTAACACGTAATGTCGTGACTTCACCCACTTGGGCTAATGGCATTTTCGTCGTCGCAATCAAGCGGTCTTCAGAATCTTTGTAAAGAAAAACATCGATAACATCGCCGCTTTTATACAGTCCTTCACAACTACTATGCGGCAATAAGATTTCACCTAAATCGGCACCGTCAACGTAATAACCAAAATCGACCTCTTTAACTACTTCTAGTCGATTAACTTCGCCTAATTTTACTAAACCTCTTAATCTTGGCATGTTGCTAGCTCCGGTGAAAATGTATCTATTAAATATGTATTAATGTCTGATGATTCATACAACCATTGCACGTCACCGTTTTCTGTTTCAATACGCAAACAAGGTACTTTATGACGCCCACCTAACTCAGTAAGTTGGGTCTTAAACTCGGTATTGTTTTTGGCGTCGCGATATTCAATGTTTAACGAAAGTCGTTTCATTTGGCGGCGTACTTTGACACAAAATGGACAGGCAGAAAATTGATACAACGACAACAATACTGTTTGTTCGTCGACTAATGTTTGCTGCTCAGCACTGCGTTTAACGCCGCGAGGGGTAAAAATAAAATCTAATAGCAGAATAATTCTGCCTAGAATCCAACGAATCACAACCATGATAAGTACTCACTAAAAAATTTGGCGCGATACTATCATATTAACGTTACTAACTCACCCCACAACTCATTTAGTCGTTATTTTCTGCTTGATTTGTGAGCTAAGTTGATAGATTAGATCTTGTAACTTCATTACCGCATGCGGATAACCATCAAACTCGAGATCATTAATCAAATTGAAGTCCTGTTGATCGTGTATTGATGTGCCACGATAGAGGGTATATTTACCAGAGAATTCAACCTGCGAAGTCTGTAACGGATAGAAGCCTTCGACAAAAACCTGCAACCTAAAACATGTATCCCCCTCGCATCGTGATAATAATTGTTGCTCTGCACGTAACTCAGGTGAATCTTGGTTAATATGGTTGACCATCGCGCGCGCGATCGCTTTATCCAATGGCTCCGCCCATACCTGATAATTAGTCACATAAAGTGTGTTATCAGGCTGTTTTAGCAAAATATTTGGACGTTTCAAAAAGTCGACCAAAATAACTGGCTCGATGATTAAACGTGCCGCATTACGACTAACGCTCATCGCTTTCGGCGCATCCGCCAATTGGTAATATTGAGTTTGCAATTCCGTCGATTGGCAACCGACGAGTAATAGCATGACCAGAGATAGCGACAGTATTCTACTCATTGTTCTTTCCTTTAGGCTGGATATCCATGCCGACTTTAGACTCAAAAATGAGTGAATTAGGTTTATTATTCAATTCTTTAATAAATGGTTGTGCTTCACGCATTAACAACTGGAAGTCGACTAAGGTTTGCTCAAGTTCATGATAAACCGGAGCTTGCTGATTAAACCCTTTTAATGTCGTGCTAAGTTGCTCTAATGCTTGATTAATATGTTGAGGGATCGCTTGGGTCTGAGATTGTGATAACAGTATTCTCACTTGTGATACTGCCTCATTTAGCTCCTCCATGGTCGAGTTCGCATTAGTTAACATGTTATTGATACTATCAATCGTAATGTTAATTGGCATTTGTTCGAACTTATCAAGAATTGCAAAGACCTTTTGTTCTATTTGCGCTAATGAACCTGACACGCTAGGAATGACTTCTTCACCATTATAAACCGTGATGCCAACATCTGAGGACTTCACTTCATAGTAATCGAGGTCGACAAAGAGACTGCCGGTTAATAAGCTGCCTGATTTCAAACTCGCTTTTAATCCTTGTCTAGTCCACTTAGCTAACAGAGTTGAAATGCGATCGAGTGATGATTGCTCGTTGCTTAAGCCAACCCGTTCAGGTTCAATACTGATAATCACCGGGATCCTTCGCTCAATAACTCCATCAACATCTTTAGCGCTCAGTAGTGACACAATTTTCTTAACGGTACCGACGCGAATCCCACGGTATTCCACTGGCGCTCCTTGCTGGAGGCCGCGTACTGAATCTTCAAACAACACCGTGAATTCTTTCGATATATAATGCCGCTGCTCATAAACACTGCTTTTATCAGGGTACAAAATGTGTAATTGGTCGTGCTTAATCGCACCACCCAATGGCAGATCCGTTGGCACGTCAAAGGTCACGCCACCGCGAACGATGGACTCGAGCGAGCCGACGTTAACATTGATCCCTTGCGCATTAGCGCTAAAGTCAATGCCACTACTGTTCCAAAAATAGGTGTTTTCAGTCAATAGTTCACTGTACGGCGAGCGGACGAATATTTGATACTGAACTTCTCGTTTTGCAATATCAAACTCAGAGCTTTCCACCCGGCCAACCTCAAAACCTCGATACATAACGGGCTCGCCAATACTGAGCGAATCCCCTTTCTCACTAATCAAATTTAATCTTATCCCAGGCACGCCTTGCGCGGTAATAGGTGCCTGCTCGAGTCCGTCAAACACCAATGAACCTTTATCATTATTTCCCGCCACAAACTCAATATATGAACCGGATGTTATGGTGCCTAAACCGGTGATACCACCGCTACCAATACTGGGTTTAACCACCCAAAACTGCGCATTAACCGTTAACATGTCTTCAACTTCACGGTCTAATATCGCATGCACAATAACACCATCACGATTTTCATTAAGTGTAACTTTATTAACATAGCCGATATCAACATTAAGGGTTTTTACCCGTGTTTTTCCCGCCTCTAACCCTTCGGCATTTGAGAATGAAATAACAATTTCGGGCCCTTTATTTAAATAGGTATCGGCAACCATCCAACACCCAATGGCTAATGCCAATAGTGGAATGAGCCATACTTTGGATACGCGATTACGCTGACTAATATTGGTCGGCTGTGATGCAATGGATTGATTAGTTTCTTGCACGGGTATTTTCATCTCTTGTTAAAGGCTTATCCCATAAAATTCGGGGATCGAATGCTTTGGCGGAAAACATCGTTAAAATAACGACACCTGCAAATGCGATTGTGCCATTGCCAGGCTGAACATTGAGTAAATGATCTAACTGAATAAGCGCAACTAATACTGCAACCACAAAAATATCAACCATCGACCAACGGCCAATAAGCTCAGTTAGTCGATAAAGATTAGTTCGTGTTTTGGCGGAAATGGCGCCCGGATTCAATGAACAAAAACATAAATAATATAAAATAATAAACTTCAAAATAGGGACAATAACGCTAGCGACAAACACCACAACTGCAATCGGGTGTGAACCCTCTTTCCACAATAAAATGATGCCACCTAATATCGTATTATATTCTACTTGACCTAATTTTTCAGTCACCATCATCGGTAGTAGGTTCGCCGGAATAAACAACAATAAGGCGGTCGTTAATAGCGCGAGCGTTAACTGTAAACTATAGGCCTGACGTGAGGTTAACTTAGCATGACACCTTGGGCAACGCGTTAATTCATTCGGTGACAAACAAGCACATTCAGTACAACTAACGAGCCCATTCGAGGCTGCCGATCCTTCACTATAATGGCGCATAACGAACTCCGTGTGTTAGCCACGACCACAATTGATAGCGATCCAATAAACTTAATACCTTGGCATAACACAAACAAAATAGTCCATAAGCCCAAAACGACCAACCCAATTCCATTTGCGAAATCGTCACCAGCTTGACCAGACTCACTAATACGCCCACTAAAAACACTTCGGCCATTGCCCATGGCAACAAACCAAAAATTAACCGTAATACATTGCTGAGCATCTTTGGCCGAGCATCGAATTTGATCATCATAATAAAAAATAGCACCAAACTAACAACGACCGCAGGTACGACGACGATCAAGACAAACACGACGAGTGACAGCGCCTTATATTGGTCAAAATAAAGATTGAGAGCACTCTGCCACAACGTTATTTCGCTAATGTTTCCGCCCAAATTAATTGTCATTAAGCTGAAGCTACCAGACAAAAACAATAATATAAGCCCTGTAATACTGTACGCCAATAGTTGAGGCATTAACTGCTTTCGCAACCGAGATATTTTATGACCACATCTCGGACAGTGAGCAGATTCACCTTCTTGCAACTGAGGTGCGTCAAGTAACAAGTCACAGTGCTCGCAAGCGATATGTTGTAATTTTCCCATCAGTAGAATAAATTCCCATCGTAAGTCCCATTACAATACACCAAATTGATAGACCAACTCAATCCGTCACGGAACCAATTGTTGCCTTCCTGACGTTAATTAAGCCAAATAATCTAAGCTCACTGTCAGCGCTGATATTCTATAATGATTTTTGAGGGGCAATCTGCGTTATTTTTACCATAAATAGCCAATTGTTAATGAAGTAATCCCCTTCCCTTCTGACTGCTCGCGACATAAATTCAGGGTGGATTATAAAATGTGTGACTATTTCTTAAATGGCTCAGCGGGATGTTAATAACGGTGATTTCAACGGGTTATGAATACCATTACATCGAAAAAAATAATATTTGAACTTTACTTATTGACCAGCATCAAAGCAGTGTCGGAAAAAAACATTTTGTCAGTACAAAAATATTTTATTTGGACTAAGGTGAGAAGTAATTAGTAAAAAGTCTATTGACACTTGAGAGCGAAAATGGCATTACTAAGGTACCCGCCAACGAGTTTACAGGAGCCAATAGCTAATTTATTTTTTTCATTACAAAAGGACAAGAAATTTATGTATAAAGTAAACATTAGTGGTCAACATGTTACCGTTTCAGAAGATATTCAAACATACGTCGAAGAGTCTATTGCAACACTAGAACGATTCAGTGATCAAATCACCAGCGTTAACGTCAACTTTACCACCGAAAAGCACGACACACATAAAATCATTGCGGAAGCGCAAATCCACATTCCTGGCAGTGATATTTTTGCAACCTCAAGTGCGGATCGCCACATGAAAAATGCGGTAGACGGCCTCATGGGCAAACTTGAAAACCAATTGCGCAAACATAAAAGCAAACTGATAGATAAGACCCACAGCGGCAATCAGATGGAAGCAGAAACCCTCGAAGAACGTGAGAAGCAAGATGAATTCAATGAATTAGCTGATCGCGGAGTAATTAGCTAACACCTCTATGCTTACCGTAAGAAAAGGTTGAGCTTGTCTCAACCTTTTTATTTTCTACCGATCCGCTCTAGTTCGTAACGCATTTGTAGTTCTTTAACTTTTAATCCGCCACGGGAACCCGTGATAACCATGCCTCTGGAAGTCTCTTTCGCTAGCAGTAAATACTCTTTATCAATCTCAAAGAACATTTTCTCTTTATCGCTGCGCCATGCCATCTGGTGCAACCAGATATTATCACAATCCTCAGACCATGTTGCTTCCACATAACGATTAACCCAGTTATCTATCTGCTCTAATCTTCTAAATACCAGTCCGTTATAAGCACAAGCTTCACCATCACAACGTTCATGATAATAGGTAAAAAGACGCCCTCTAAAAATATATTCAGCATCAAACATTGCTTCAATGAATAGATCATCTTGCACTTTTTCTGTTAATTTTTCACTCGGTAACTCACAGAATTCACGAGCAGATGTTAGGGCGCTAACGCCGCACAGTAACACCAATAAATAAAAACGACCGCTAGTTAATAAATTCAAAATATACTCTCTCGAAAGATGACGGCGCGATTATACCAAGTTTATCTGTACCCATGCTACTTGAAAATTCAGATTTCCAGTTAGTATGGATATACCACTAAATGCCTCATTGTGCGCGGCTACACGGCGCAGTATAAGGTTAATTGTAGCGAGCGCTAACTTACACTACTTAACTCTGGTACTAATGACGACATCACGCTCTGTAATTGGTCTTCAACATCACTAATAACCGTTGGTAATAAATCTTGGTCGACGTTCACTTTTTGCCAAACTAACGCATCATCAACTACCGATTGAATGTTCTTTTGTGGTTCACCCAACGTTGCAAGTCCTGGGTATTTCTGCTCTGCAATGCTATTAGCCAACGCAAGAATACTCGATTCATGTTTGAAATATAGCGACTGCTGAGGGCTTCGATAATACTTAATCGGCTCCTCAAGCCATTCAGGGAGTTGCCAATGCTGGCACAATGCACTACCAATGTCTTGGTGGGTGAAGCCAAATACTTTAGTTTCTGCAACCACAACATCAACCGATAACTTACCAACCAATTGAGCCACTTTCATTGCTTTGGTTTCAAACATGTCGAAGTACACTAGCTGCCCGATATCGTGTAACAGACCAGCGAGGAAAAGCCGTTCACTATTAGGAAGGTAGGCGTGTAACGCGAGACGCTTAGCTGTTAACGCCGTGTAAATGCTATGCCGCCAAAATACTTCCATATCTACCCGACCACTAGCCAGATTGCTCATTGCTCTAACGATTGAGGCCGTCAGGATGAGATCTCTAAATTTAGTATGTCCGATAATTGATATCGCGTGATCTAAACGCTCAATTTTGCGTGGCACATTATAAAACGCACTGTTTACCAGTTTTAACACGGCAATAGTCATCGCTGGGTCAGTCATCACGACTTGCGCGAGATCCTTAGAATCAGTAACTTCGCGTTCCAATAAGAAACAGCATTTATGGTAGGCTTGGGGCAATGAAGGTAAGGATTCAATACTTTGAATCAATAAATTAAAGTCCATTTTTTTTCACCTGTTACAACAGCCACAATCGCGGCTGTTTATGTATTACTAATGACTAATATAATAACCGTTTATTTAAGAAAATAATAATTAAACAATAACTTAATTAAATTGGTAAGCCACTATGGAAATTGAAATCGCTGTCTTCACTCGCAATTAATTCAGCTTCTATTTTACCAAAGTACGCCACTTTATCACTAATGTCATCAGGAGATACTTGTTGGGCTAGCGCAAGGTAGTCTTGATAATGCCGCGCCTCAGAACGTAATAGCGAAATATAGAATTTGTGGAGTTCATCATCAAGGTGCGGTGCGAGCTTGGCAAAACGTTCACATGAACGCGCTTCAATGTAGGCACCAATAATCAACTTATCAACCAAGGCATCTGGCTCATAAGTTTTTACTTTCTTGATCATATTTTTAGCATAGCGCCCTGCTTTAACGCTTCTGAAATCGATATTTCGTCGCTCTAAGATCTCAAGCACCTGATAAAAATGATGTAACTCTTCTTTAATTAATAGCACCATTTTAGTGACTAAGTCGTCACCGTAAACACATCCCTCTTTGGCCACTATCTCTTTGGCTAAGTGACTGTTTGCAGATAGTCCAGCCATCGTACCCACTTTCTTATAAACATATTGTTCATAAGGTTCAAACCATTTAGCCAGCGCATCACTACTGGCTTTATCAACCGCATATTTTCGCAAAAAGAACATCGCCGTTTGTCCGGCTTTTAGTTCACAAAACAAATGGTCTAACAATAATATCTCTAAGTTCTCTGGTTGTTTTGCTTTGTCGATCCACGCCTCTGGCGTTGGACAATGTAGAAAGTCGAGAATGGGGGCAAGTAATTGTTGAGACGACACGATGAAAAATCCAAGAGGCTAACGATAATTAGAGGATTTTATCATGTTTGCAGCGCAATACGTCCATTAACCGCCAATAATTTGATCTCATCATGTAATAAATCTAAGGTGCAGCGGAAAGCGATATCCGTTGTCACGCTTGACTAAGACTGAATGATGGCGAGTTAGCCAAAGTAAGAGCAGCTATGGCTGGCAGGGATGCCAGCCCATGGACGGGTTTACGGCGAGCTGAACGTCTTTGGCTGATTTGCCATAAACGATGTGCATTATCACCACGTGCCGTTTTTTTGGCTCTTCGTTTATAATGTGCTTGGCGTGATGGTACCGACTAATACCAATAACAAAAAATTCTAAAGAAAGTCGTGCACCCAACCAGATTAAAGTGTTTAATAGATGTCTAGACGTCCCATAGGAAAAGTAGATGAAGCAAGATACCATGATCGTTAATGCCGGCCGCCGTAAGGAATGGACTAACGGTAGTGTTAACCCGCCAGTGCAACGCGCATCAACCGTTGTATTTGATACGGTTAAAGAGATGAACCATGCCATAGCAAACCGTGCTAATAAAACTTTATTTTATGGGCGTCGTGGCACCACCACGACCTTTGCATTTAGTGACGCGATGGCCGAGCTTGAAGGCGGTGCAGGATGCGCACTTTACCCTTGCGGCACGGCAGCGATAACGTCTGCATTATTATCTTTTCTAACAGCGGGTGATCATTTATTAATGGTTGATACCGCGTATGAACCAACGCGTGATTTCTGCGACAAAATGTTAACCAAGTTGGGGATTGAAACAACCTATTACGATCCGATGATTGGTGAGGGGATCAAAGCATTGATACGCCCAAACACCCGCATATTGTTCCTCGAATCACCGGGTTCAAATACAATGGAAGTTCAAGATGTGCCAACGCTTAGCCGGATTGCCCATGAAACGGACATCACAGTAATTTTAGATAACACTTGGGGTAGCGGCCTAATCTTTAAACCCTTTGATTATGGCGTCGATATTTCCGTACAAGCCGCGACTAAATATATTGTCGGGCATTCAGATGCAATGATGGGCACCGCAACAGCCAATGAGAAACACTGGCCGACATTACGTGAAAACAGCTACCTCCTTGGCCAGTGTGCGAGTCCTGATGACTGCTACATGGCATTGCGAGGGCTGCGCACCTTAAGCGTTCGGATGAAGCAGCACGAGAAGTCGGCATTACAAGTAGCGACATGGCTGAAACAACATCCATTAGTCAAAACTGTTCTGCATCCTGTGTTTAGTGATTGTCCCGGCCATGAATTCTTTAAGCGCGATTTTAAAGGTTCAAATGGCCTATTCTCATTTGTACTAAACGATGTTGATAATCCTGCAATTGAATGCTTCTTAGACAGCTTAGAACACTTTAAGATGGGGTTTAGCTGGGGAGGATTCGAGAGTTTGGTATTGCAAGTTAATGGTCTAAACCGTTTACGTACCGCCAAGCCATGGACCGAGAAAAACCCAGTGATAAGATTGCACATTGGATTAGAAGATGTAGATGATCTTATTAGCGACCTTAGCCAAGGTCTTGAAAAGCTAGCTCGTTAAATTAGATGAACTTTTTCACGTTCTAAACAGCCGCGGAAGAAAAGCTCATTGCTGACCAGCCTCAATTCAGAACCGGATGTGTGCCACTAACACATTCTGTTCGACTTAGGGTATTTGACTTCGTAACCTTAAGACTTTCAACCATAATTTCTTTACCTCCTCCACGAATACATAAGCTCCTGGTGGAGGGAAATGGATATACATTGCAACAGATCATAAAGAATTTGGAAATAATCTTGAAACTCGGTGGACAGCTGGGCATGAAGTATTACAGAATGTAGGATTAGATCATCCTAAGTTCTTAGGCCAAATACCATATAAATTTGGTAATAGTTATCAAAAAAAATCCTTCGAGCGCTTACCCCAAGAAAGGCGTTTTAAAAATCCAGACCATGTAATGAGTAGAGTGTACCCATGATAAGATTCATTATTTTAATAGTATTAACTATACTGAGTATTGGTTGCAAGGCGAGCACATGCTTTATCTCAGAAGTAAGTATTAATGAAGATAGTACGAAGTACTCTCAGCTTATCGATATAACAGTATCGAAAAGTGGGCAGTCGAACCTTGTTATAGTAACTGCACCTAGTACGATAAGCGGCTTAACGTTAGTCGGTATTATGCTTCATAAACGCTCATTAAAGGATAAGGATGATATACTTTCTGTTCCGTTACTGGCTACATTTGAGAATGAAAAAGTATCATCTTGGTACAGTGCTGATGAAAATTTAATTCAGGGTAACGTCATTACAATAGATTACGGTAAAAACTGTGGTATATCTTTAAGGTATAATGTTAATTAACTTTAGCAGCATATTTTACCGAATGATTATTACAATTTATCAAGAACAACAGTCCATACAAAAGTAAGCCAATAAAAGCAAAAAACCACACCAAGCATAGCGCAAGGTGTGGTGGAAAGTCTAAAGTAGACAAAAACTTTTAAGCGTTAGCTCAATGCGCTAACGGCTTCTTTACATAGCTGAGTAATTTTATCCCACTCGCCAGCTTCAACCAGATCCATTGGTACAATCCAGCTGCCACCGATACAGTGAACAAAATTAAGTGCTAAATAATCTTTAGCATTTTTCAAAGAAATGCCGCCAGTAGGACAAATAGTGATGTCACCAAATGGTGCACTAAGTGCCTTCAATGCTGGTACGCCACCGCTTGCTTCCGCTGGGAAGAATTTAAAGTGTGAATAACCGTGCTCTAAACCCATCATCACTTCTGATGGTGAAGTAACGCCTGGAATAAACGACATTTTGCTTTTCGCGCCAGCAGCCAATAATGCAGGAGTTGCACCAGGGCTAATAACAAACATACCACCGGCTTTCTCAACCGCGTCAAACTGCTCAGTGCTTACAACGGTACCTGCACCGATAAGTGCTTCAGGGTAAGCTTTAGCAATTGCTTCAATCGCACCCAAACCATGTTCAGTACGCAGCGTAACTTCCATTACCTTCACACCGCCAGCAAGTAATGCTTTAGCTAAAGGAAGCGCTTGTGAAGGCTCACTGATAACGATAACCGGTACTACAGGTCCAGCGGTGAATAGTTTACTAGGTTGTAGCGCCCATTGACTGTGACTCATTTAAATATTTCCTTTTTGCTTTTTCTGGCTCAAATAGACAGAAGCGCCCATTAAACCAGGTTGTGCTTCAGTGATTAAGTAAATAGGCGCCTTAAGTACATAGTCCTTAAAACGTCCTTTTCGAGAGTAAGCATCAATAAAACGTTGTTTATCAATGTATTCAATGATGCGAGGCATAATACCGCCAGCGATGTATACACCGCCGAATGCGCCACTTGTTAACACCATATTGCCCAAGTACTGGGCTAAAACGTCACAAAATATCTCCATTGTTTCAATACACAATGGATCACTTTGCTTAATAAATCGTTGGCTTATTTGACTGGCGTCAAATTGCTGTGGATCGATCTTATCGACCATAGCCAGGGCTTGGAAAATATTGACAATACCTTGGCCTGATAACAGACGTTCAACGGCAACATGTTCAAATTTGCCCATTAACGCTTCCAGCACCTTAACTTGGCGCAGATTGTTCGGCGCAAATTCAGCATGACCGCCTTCACCGGAGATACATTCGAAATAGCCGTCAACCTTAGTTAACTGAGCTACTCCTAATCCAGTACCCGGACCGCAGATAATACGCGGGGCATCGATATCGCCTTTTGCGGCATATATCGGCGTAACATCATCACTGCCCAACTGCGGGATCGACATTGAAATCGCGGTGTAATCATTAATGAAATAAACGTTGTTAAAACCAATCGAATCTTTTAATGACTGGACCGAGAAGGTCCAGCCTAAGTTCGTCATGGTGAACACTTCACCATGAACCGGCCCAGCGACACCAAAACAAGCATCGGCCACGGTAACATCGGTTTTACTTGATAAGTAATGCGCTACAACAGTTTCTAATGAATCAAAATCATCACACTTAAAACACTCTAGATGAGTTTGAGTTTCGCCATGTAATAAAGCCAAGCGAATATTTGTTCCGCCTACATCGGCGATAAGATCCATATTTTTCATAATGATTAGCCTTGTGCAAATAAAGAACAAGCGCCCTGTTCAGCGCCTGATAATTGACTACGCATAGCACCGAATAATTCACGGCCCATACCAATACGACTGCTATCTAAATCTGGTTGTGCTTCTTGGCGACTCGCCAATACTGCTTCATCAACTAACAAGGTTAACTCGCCAGTTCTTGCGTCTAAGCGAATTAAATCCCCTTCAACAACTTTCGCCAACAATGACCCGTCAATAGCTTCTGGGGTCATGTGGATCGCCGCAGGAACATTACCAGAAGCACCAGACATACGACCATCGGTGACTAATGCCACTTTATAGCCTTGCCCTTGAAGAACTGATAGTGGCGGCGTTAATTTATGTAACTCAGGCATACCAATCGCACGAGGTCCTTGGAAGCGAACAACCACAACACAATCTTTATTCAAGTCACCCGCTTGGAATGCTTTATCCAAGTCATGCTGCGATTCAAAAATCACCGCCGGTGCTTCAACCACTAATTGAGCATCAGTTAACGAAGAAGTCTTAATAACACCGCGGCCTAAGTTACCGGCAAGTAACTGCAAGCCTCCGTGCTCTTGGAATGCTTGTTCGATGGTAGTCAATACAGTTGCATCGCCACTTTCAGCTTGTGCTTCAATCCAATCGAGCTTACCGTCAACCATGACAGGCACTAAGGTGTAACGCTCTAGTCCGTCACCAACGATGGTTTTAACATCATTGTGTAAGAAGCCACCTTTTAGTAATTCGCGGATTAGCAATGCCATGCCACCTGCTTGTTGGAAGTGGTTAACGTCAGCTTCGCCGTTTGGATAGATACGAGTCAACAATGGCACTGCAGTTGACAGTTCCGCCATATCACTCCAATCAATAATCAGACCAGCAGCACGCGCCACAGCCACTAAATGCATGGTTAAGTTCGTTGAACCACCTGTTGCAATAAGACCAACAATGCCATTAACCATTGATTTAGCGTCGACGATTTCACCGATTGGCGTGTAGTTGCCAGCTTGGTCAGTAATACGACAAACTTGCTTACCCGCGAAATCAGTGAGTGCATCACGTAGACCGCCATTAGGTGGTACAAATGAAGAGCCTGGTAACTGCAGCCCCATCACTTCTATCACTAACTGATTAGAGTTAGCCGTACCGTAGAAAGTACAAGTACCCGCCGAATGATACGATGACATTTCAGCATCAAGTAACTGTTCTTCGTTAGCTTCGCCTTTGGCATATGCTTGACGAACAGCGGCTTTTTGTTTGTTTGGAATACCAGATGGCATTGGGCCAGCCGGTACAAAAATTGTTGGTAAGTGACCAAAACTCAATGCGCCAAGTAGCAATCCAGGGACGATTTTGTCACAAATCCCTAGCATTAAGGTGCCATCAAACATGTTATGCGATAGGCCGACAGCGGTTGTCATCGCGATAACATCACGGCTTAATAAGCTAAGCTCCATGCCCGGCTGACCTTGAGTCACACCATCACACATTGCTGGAACGCCAGAGACGAACTGGGCGACACTGCCCTCGGCACTAATCGCTGCTTTAAGTTGAGCTGGGTAGGTTTCATACGGCTGATGTGCACTAAGCATGTCGTTATATGATGAAACAATGCCAACATTCGCTTTGGTTAACGACTTAAGGTCATTTTTCTCTTCTTTACCACATGCCGCTACGCCATGCGCTAAGTTGCCACACGATAAAGCGCCACGCATTGGCCCTTTACTGCGAGCAGCGCCTATTTTTTCAAGGTACGCTTCGCGAGTAGCTTTACTGCGTTCGATAATACGTTGGGTAACTCTATCAATAATCGGATTCATAATTCTTTTCCTACTCGCTAATTAATACATCAAATGCGGTGTGCTGCTTGATCACGGCACTAATCGGCATTTTAGCTAAATCTTCTAACTGTTGTGCTTGCTCAAATACACGAACCTTATTGTCACCATTTAACGGCAAGTAAACTTGCTTAGCGGCTAAGATTTCGTTGAGGGTAAAACTGACACGCTCAAACGCTGCGGTGGTTGGTTGTGTCGCGATCAGTCGTTGATGGTTGTCAACACTCATCGCCGCTTCAACTTGCGCACAGCAAGGGAAAATAGAGGCCGTGTGGCCGTCTTCACCCATACCAAGGATCATCACGTCGATTTCCTTGATGTCTTTAATTAATTCAATCGACTGCTCGATACCGTCAAAGGCACTATCGCCTTGCGCAACCAAACCAATAAAGCGTGCTTTTGCCGCCTTATTGATTAGCAAATGCTGGTTAACCAGATTTTCATTACTGCTTTCATGGGTTGGGCCAACCCAACGATCATCGACCAAAGAGATAATCACTTTATCCCACGCAATGTCTGTTTGATTTAGTTGCTCAAACAATGCGATAGGAGAACGACCACCTGAGACTAACAGTACTGCTTGTCCTTTGGTCGCAATCGCATTTTTTAACTTACTGACGATGTCGCTAGCTAAGTAACTAGTCATCGCCTGTGTATTTTTAAATTTTGTAATATTCATATTATTCATCCCAAGAACGGCCATCGCGGGCAATTAAGCCAACTGAAGAAACAGGACCCGAACTACCAGCAGGATATGCAGCGAGTTGTTGACCAGTCTTTTTCCATGCTTCCAAGATGCCATCACACCAACTCCAAGACGCTTCAACCTCATCACGACGAACAAACAGCGCCTGATTGCCATTGATAACTTCAAGTAATAAACGCTCGTAAGCATCCGCAATACGCTGTCCTTCAAATGCCTTGCTAAAGCTCAAATCCAACTTAGTGGTTTGTAAGCGCTGACTTTCAACCAAGCCTGGCACTTTATTTAACATCTGAATTTCGACGCCTTCTTCAGGTTGCAGGCGGATAGTTAACTTATTTGACGGCAGTTCACGATAGTATTCGCTAAATAAGTTATGAGCAGGATTTTTAAAATACACCACAATCTCAGAGACTTTATTCGCCATGCGTTTACCTGTGCGCAAATAAAATGGCACACCAGCCCAACGCCAGTTATCGATTTCAGCTTTAAGGGCAACGAAGGATTCCGTATTACTTTCGGTGTTCGCGCCTTCTTCTTCAAGATAACCAGGTACTGCTTTGCCATGTAAAAAACCAGCACTGTATTGACCACGAACACTGTTTTCAAAGACGTTCGAAACATCAATGGGGCGCAACGCTTTAAGTACTTTTACTTTTTCGTCACGAATATTGTCAGCATCGAGGCTTAACGGTGGATCCATCGCGACCAAGGTCAAGATTTGAATCAAGTGATTTTGCAACATATCACGCATTTGGCCCGCTTGGTCAAAATAGCCCCAACGCCCTTCAATACCGACTTCTTCAGCAACACTGATCTGGACGTGATCGACGGTTTTATTATCCCATTGCGACGCAAATAGTGAGTTAGCAAAACGTAAATCTAATAGGTTTAGTACCGTTTCTTTACCCAAGTAATGATCGATACGATAAGTCTGTTGCTCGGTGAAATACTCAGCCACTTGATCATTTACGTCATTTGAAGAGAGTAAATCATGACCAATCGGTTTTTCTAATACAACGCGCGAGTTCTCAAGGTTTAGGCCAGCAAATGCCAACCCTTTACAGATATCGCCATAGATAAACGCAGGGACGGCAAAATAACTAATCACGGTGTTATCAGAATCACCCAATAATTCTTTTAATTGGCTGTAACTTGTTTCATCCATGAAATCTAATTGTTGATAACTAATTTTGCTGATAAATGTATCGACAACGGCTTCATCAAGTGGTTCTTTAATAAACTGCTTTAAATTAGCGCGTACTTCCAATGCATAAGCATCATTTGACAGCTCACCGCGGGCAACACCAACAATTCGAGATTGACTATCGAGTAGATTAGCTTTTTCTAATTGGTATAACGATGCGAGAAGTTTACGGCGGGTTAAATCTCCCTGACAACCAAACAGGATGATATCAGAGGCGGTATTAGTTACATTTTTATTCATTATAATGCCCTCTAGGGCCCTTCATTAATAACTTAGTTCAAACAACAAAGTATCAAGACTTGGTTGCCAGCGGTGTATGGCCATATTGACACTAATTCCCTTAATATTCACCCCTTCATCTTGGAGCAACTGGCGCTGCAACTGATGAGATGGTAATGATTTTGGGATTGATATTTTACCTTGGCTATTTACAACACGATGCCAGGGAATATCCTTTTCGTTAGTGCTTTTTAAGACTTTACTTACCAATCGTGCATGTCGTGGTAATCCCGCTAAATCTGCCACTTGACCATAACTGGCCACCATGGACATTGGGATTAGCCGCACCACTGATAATATTCGTTGTTCATTACTAACCATAACAACGATATTACCGCATGTGGTGCGAATAATCCCGCAGAACTATGCTAGTTCAGCTTTTGCTTCAAACTTTTTTACGTCTACTGACTCCGGCGCTGTCATAAACGCAACCGCGTTATCAAGCATACGGTTACTGAAACCCCATTCGTTATCATACCAAGCCATTACTTTCACAAGGCGACCTGATACGCGAGTCTGAGTCGCATCAAAGATACTTGATAGTGGGTTATGATTAAAATCGATTGAAACAAGTGGTAAGTTATTAACACCTAATACTTTGCTTAATGGAAAAGTGTTGGCTGCTTCTGCGATTAACTGATTAATTTCTTCAACACTGGTTTCGCGTTGAGCGATAAACGATAAATCAACCAATGATACATTTGACGTTGGTACGCGTACTGCCATGCCGTCGAACTTACCTTTAAGTGCTGGAACAACAAGACCAACGGCTGCCGCAGCACCTGTATTAGTAGGAATCATCGACATTGCAGCTGCACGAGCACGACGTAAGTCACTATGTGCTACATCCGACAATACTTGATCGTTGGTGTAAGCATGAATAGTCGTCATTAAGCCAGACTCAATACCGATTTCATCGTTAAGTACTTTAGCAAACGGCGCTAAACAGTTAGTGGTACATGATGCGTTAGAGATAACCGTCATGTTACTAGTGATAGTGTCATGGTTAACGCCGTGAACGATTGTTGCATCAACGTTTTTTGCAGGAGAAGAAATGATTACTTTCTTAGCGCCAGCGTTTAGATGAGGGGCAACGGCTTCTTTTGAGGCGAATACACCAGTACATTCAAAAACGATATCTACGTCTAAGTCTTTCCAAGGTAGATCGCCAGGATTACGTTCGCTAAACATTGCGATCGAGTCACCATTTACAGTCATCACGTCATCTTTGTAGGTAACGTCTGCGTTGAAGCGGCCATGAACTGAATCATATTGAGTAAGATGAACGCTAGCAGCTTTATCACCCAAATCATTGATTGCAACGATTTTAATTGGCGAATCTTGATGTTCTTCGTACAAAGCACGTAAAACATTGCGACCGATACGTCCGTAACCATTAATTGCGACTTTAATTGACATGATATTTACCTTCTTTTGACCAATGCTAAAATTTATTGATGTAATTTTATTACAAATTACACAATAAAAAGCCAAATAACAAGCGAGAAACGAAATTTAGTTGGTATTATTACTAATAAAATAAGCGCCAGATCCCTTATTAAGCACCGAAACGAACATAAATGTAGTTTTTTTACATAAACATAAGAGCAATGACGTGAATTTATCAAAATTTGAGAATATTGACGCGCAGCGTCCAGTAATTAGTGTCTTTAGTTAGGGAATAGCTTTCTATTTCGGGCTAATTGGCGTCGATTTCGACGATTTTAATACCGACCTGCGCTAATTTAGCTTTCGCTAAAGCGATGTTCGAGTCAGTGATGAGCCCAATATCAATAGTACCCACAGTGTTATCTTCAACTGTGCCAACAAAGATGCTTAAATCTTGATACTGACTATCGCAGGAATATTGCCGTGAGACTAATAACACATCATTTTTAATGGCTTTCATCAAGCGGTCAGTACACTGATTACGCGCTGCAAGCTTGGCTCTCAACACATAGTGTTCATCAACCAAATAATATGAATAATCGATATCCTTTCTATCTTTAAGATAAAAAGACTCTACTAATGTTGCGCTCAACAGACAACGTAGGTTTTTGTTATCTAGTTTAGTGGCAGTTGTCGAGATTGTGGATAACGGAATTATGGTGGTTGATAAGCTCTCATTAGAATGGGAATTGATGATGTGCATAGTCCCCGTAGGCCCGACAAATAACGAGTCAAACGTGCCTGCTGGAATGGTTAGCCGCGGGAAGCCGTGACTAAACAGCCTGATGATGGGTTTGGCCATTTCAGCATCATGTTCCGGCAACGTGCTTTGCGTCGCTACGCTGCGATTAGTACAGTCGTCATAGTGAATGTTAGACGTCTCATCGGCATCGGTATTAAACGAGAGCATCGCCAAGACCATCGCTAAAATAAATCGCCAACTGCTGGTCATGAGTTCCCCTACTCAGTTAAAAATATCATTAATATTCCCCTCCTTTCAAAGGGGAATATCAATACGCGGTAAACAGACGCTTACTTATCTTTAATAAGCTGTTTTAGTTCCGCTATTTGCTGCGCCAAATCATCAATGGTCTGCTTACCATCGGCTTTGTCTTGCGCTTCGCGCTCTTTGGCGTGTTCATCTTCAAGGACATTAACCACGATGCCAATCACCATATTAAGGAAGGCAAAGGTAGTTAAGAAGATAAAAGACAGAAAGTATATCCAACCAAAGCTGTAGACATCCATCACTTCATACATCACATCGGTCCAATCTTCGAAGGTCATCACCCGAAAGAGCGTTAACATGGAAATCGAAATATCGCCCCATAATACCGAATTAATATGGGCAAAGAAGCTGCTGCCAATCGCGGCGTAAATGTAGAAAATAATAAACATCAGCAAGACCACATAGCCCAATTGTGGCAGTGCGCGTAGCAATGAGTTTAGCAACAAGCGTAGCTCAGGCACGAAAGACACCATTCTCATGACCCGAAAAATTCTAATAAGACGACCAATTAGCGCCAATTCACTATCTTCAATTGGGATCAGACTGACGATAACAATAAAACTGTCGAAGATATTCCAACCTTTAGTGAAGAACCGCTTCTTGTCTTCGTCGGCAATAAAGCGCACCACAATTTCAAATAAGAAGATCACGGTAATAAACCAATCCATCATCTTTAATGCGCTAATTGCGTACGTAGGTAAACTGTAAGTTTTTGCACCAATCAGTAGTGCCGATAGCACAATAATGGCGATGACAAATAGCTCAAAGGCTTTATTATTTCTCAGTCGTTGTGAATAACGTTGTAATGTATCAATCTTCATCTATTAACTATTCTCTGGATTATTTTGTTGTTGCATCTGCCACAATGTCGCATATTCACCGTCTAAGGTAATTAATGACTGATGACTCCCTTGTTCGACAATCTCGCCGTTCTTCATCACTAAGATCACATCGGCGTCAACAATGGTCGACAAGCGATGGGCAATCACGAGCGATGTGTTGTCGGCGGTCACTTCGTTAATCGCCTGATTAATTTGTTGTTCACTGTAACTATCGAGTGATGATGTTGCTTCATCAAACACTAACACCGCTGGATTTTTTAGGATGGTGCGGGCAATCGCGACTCGTTGTTTTTCGCCCCCTGATAGTTTTAACCCGCGTTCTCCCACGGTGGTTTGATCGCCATCGGGCAAGCTATCGATAAATGAGCGCAGGTGCGCTAGTTCTATTGCGCGATTTACCTGCTCATCACTAGCGTTAATATCACCGTATCGAATATTCTCTCGTAACGTATCGTTAAACAGCACAGTATCTTGTGGCACAATGCCGATGGCTTGGCGCAACGATTGCTGCGTTAAGCCACGAATATCTTGGCCATCAAATTCAATCGCACCATCGACCACGTCATAGAAACGATATAGCAACTTAACTAATGTTGATTTACCACTACCACTAGCGCCAACCACCGCGACTTTCTGTCCCGGCTTGATGGTAAAATTAACCCCTTTTAAGATCGCTCGCTCGGGTTGATAGTGAAAATGGACCTGTTTAAAGCTAATCTCCCCCCCCTCTAATTGCAGCGAACTCGCGCTTGAAAAATCGCTAATCGTCGGTACTCGCTCTAACAACGCAAACATTTGTTCAATATTAGCCAACGAACCGCGAATTTCACGATAAACAAAGCCTAAGAAATTAAGCGGCATAAAAATTTGCATGGTGAAGGCATTAATTAGCACAAAATCACCGAGTGTCATCGTTCCGTTCGCCACTTCATTCGCGGCAACGCCCATCATAGCGGTCATCGCACAGGCAATAATCAGTGCTTGTCCACCATTTAAGGTAAATAATGACAGACGGTTCTTACGTTTAGCTTGTTCCCATGTCGCCAGTTGTTGATCATATTGCTGCGCTTCATAGTCTTCGTTACCAAAATACTTGACCGTTTCATAATTGATTAAACTATCAATCGCCCGCGTGTTGCTGCGCGAATCAGCACGATTAGCCTGACGGATATATTGAGTTCGCCACTTAGTCGCCTTGATAGAAAACGCCACATAACTGACTACCGCACACACAATAATTAACGCAAAATGGGCACCATAGTTAAAAAACAAGATACCGACCACAAAACACAATTCAATAAGCGTTGGTACAATATTAAAGATCATAAAGCGCATCACAAAGCTGATGCCTTGCACGCCGCGTTCCATATCTCTCGAGACGCCACCAGTTTCGCGGTTGAGATGAAAATTAAGATCTAAACTGTGAATATGATTAAATACTTTTAGCCCTACCCGACGCATCGCGCGCTCGGTGACTCGGCCAAACAGCGTGTCACGTAATTCGGCAAAGATAACCGACATCAGACGTAGTGAGCCATACGCAATAACCAACATTATCGGCGCCGCTAACATCATGCTTTGATCGCTATCGAGGCCATCAACAATATGTTTGAGTACAAATGGTAAACCAACCATCGCCACTTTTGCCAATACCAGACAACTTAGCGCTAACGCGACACGACCACGGTACTCAACGAGAAAAGGGATTAGGCTTTTAAATACGCCCCAATTGATTGAGTCGGGGATGTCTTCGTGACCGGCACTGCGCATAAGGAAATGTTTCCTGTAAAGAATAAAATACGATTTTACGTTGGCAAACGCCAATTGTCAGTAGTAAATGTTATCAATTTTTAATCAGTTAGCGCGTTTCACGACTAAAATAAGGGTCAGGCCGCGTTAATATGCCCATAACGTGAGACATTAAGTTAAATCCTTGTTAGCATCGGGTGATAATCAAATAAGCTAGCAGCATAAGTTAGTAACATTAATTAAGGGTTACCTATGAGTGAAAAAAGAGAACAATTTAGCTCTCGACTTGGTTTTATTTTAGCCGCGGCAGGTTCCGCTGTTGGTATTGGCAATTTAGTTGGCTTTCCTGTTAACGCCGCAAAGAATGGCGGTGGTGCGTTTCTAATTATCTATGCTGTTTTCGTTGTTGCGATCTGTTTACCTGTCATGATGGCCGAATTGGCGATGGGACGACATACAAAGAAAGGCCCCGTGGGTGCTTTTGGGGCACTATCAAACCAAAATAGCGGCTGGCGGTTTGCAGGGCTCATTGGAGTGATTACGCCATTTATGATCGGCGTGTTCTATACCGTGATCAGTGTCTGGATTTTAGGTTACTTGGTGATGGCTGCTACTGGCGACCTCACTTATTTAGCCAGCGAGCCAGCCTTCGGTGAATACATCAATAGCCCGACATTATTCTTGTCAATGGTCGGTGTTGCCGCGATTATCTTTTTCATCCTCAAAATGGGCGTACAAGAAGGGATTGAGCGCGCATCGAAGATTTTGATGCCCTCATTGTTCTTCATGCTCATTGGCCTCGTAGTTTTCGTTCTGACACTTGATAATGCGATGGCTGGTATTAAATTTTATGTTATTCCAGATTTTGAAAAAATAACCGCGTCGGTGGTCAACGGTGCACTATCACAAGCGTTCTTCTCGCTATCTTTAGGCATGGGCATCTTAATTACCTACGGATCGTATTTGAGCAAGCAAACTAATATTGTCAGCTCGGCGAAGATGGTCGCGTTAACCGACACTAGTGTTGCATTTATTGCCGGCATGATGATCCTACCTGCTATTTTCTCGTTTAATCCAGAGGTTAATACCAGCGAATTAAGTGAGTCATCGGTTAGCCTGATTTTCGTCTTACTACCGAAAATTTTCTTAGCACTGCAGGGGTCTATTGGTTACTTTGGCGCGAGTTTTGTGGCCTGTTTATTCTTTTTACTGGTTTTCTTTGCAGCCATCACGTCACTAGTATCAATTATTGAAGTGCCAGTTGCTTACCTTATTGATGAGAAAAAACAGTCACGCAAGAAAGCATTAGGGTCGATTGGCCTGTTTGGCGGATTGCTAACCGTTGCTTGTGCCGTGTCATTTGGCATGGTGATGTTCTTTACCGAATTGTTAAGTTACGGCGGCGGCACCAAGTCGTTGTTTGACCTTGTATACGATGTATTTTACGACACTGTATTACCGTTAAATGGCTTATTCGTCTGTTTATTTGTAAGTTATCGTTGGAAAAAACATGCACTTAACCAAGAGTTAAGTATTGGTGATGATTCATTTGAAGGTTCATTGACTCAAAAATACGTCAACTTCTCCCTCAGCACATTTATACCGATCATTTTATTAGCTATATTCTTAAATACCGTGGCAACCAAATTTTTTGCTTCACCCTTATTTTAAGACACCGCTAATCTAGCCATCAATATCACCTCTAATGTATGCATCTGCATGACATTAGAGGGATTAACGAATCCCCCACCACAAATTTAATATTGCCTTTACATTGATTTAACCTCTATTTGACACTAAAATTACTTCTTTCGAAGCTCAAGGTCACGGTTCGTTGAATAAAAACAATAATATATCGGACATCTTTATTAGCTACACGTCAAAGCTACGTAATGTGGTTAGCCGAATCGTTCGCCCGGAAGATATTGAAGACATCGTGCAAGACACCTTTGTTCGCAGCTATCAAGCGCAATTGAATCAAGAAATAAAGTACATTCGTACCTATATGCTAACCACCGCTAAAAACCTCGCGTTAAACCATGTTGCTAAATCGGCTCATAAATATAACGACTCTATAGAGGATTTTGCTCAGCCACCTGTCGAATTAAATACCCAGTCTTTTGAAGATGAATTCGATTCTAAAGAACGATTTTTATTATTTTGCCGAGCAACAGAACATTTATCAGGCCAAGTTAGAAAGTGTTTTATTTTAAAAAAAGTGTATGGCCTCAGTCAAAAAGAAATCGCAAACTACCTTAAGATTAGCGAAAGCACCGTTGAAAAACACGTCGCGAAAGGGTTGCTAAAAAGTGTACAATACATAAAAGATATCGAGAGTGGCGCAGTAAAAAAACAGCCAGCCTCAAATAACGAACAAACATCGGCAACGGTGACTAGAGTATTTAAGTCATGAGTAAAGTAAGTCAACTAAACCAGAAGCGCGAACTCCAAGAACAGGCATGCCTGTGGATTAGCCGACTCGACCGCCAATTATCCGATGATGAAGTCGCGCAGCTAGGTCTATGGTTGGAACAATCCCCACAACATCATCAGACACTATTGGAGATGGCATCCTATTGGGATGATCTCACTGTTCTCAATCAATTGAGCACCCTATTCCCGCTACAACAAACGGTTAAAACTTTCAGTCAACGTTATTCGCGTTTTGCAGTCGCTGCTAGTCTTGTCTTGGTGTCGTTATTAAGTGTTAATTTAATCTTTGATGGTAGCCTGTTGTCATCGGGGCAATATCAAGCCAACAATCGTTCTTTAACGACGCTCGTGGGAGAGCAAGCTAACTTTATGCTCCCCGACGGTAGTAAGATAAATTTAAACACTGACAGTATCGTTGAAGTAGCATTTAGTTCGGCACATCGAACGCTTACGCTAATAAAAGGCGAGGCAAGTTTTGATGTCGCTAAAGATAAAAACCGACCTTTTACTGTCACCGTGGGCACGCAATCATTTACCGCATTAGGAACAGTCTTTAACGTCCAGAAAAAGGATGATAAGGAAATGGAATTACTTGTCACGGAAGGACGCGTGCTCATTACCAAATCCGAGCAGTCACTAGAAGCATTAGCGACTGCAATGGCAAATCATGACGATGACCCTCTTCCTGGCACCATAGTAACATCCGGAGAAAAGGCTGTTATCGAAGAAGATGTTGAAACGCCCGTCATAAAAGTGCCGTTGGAGCAATTGCAACGCGATTTAGCATGGCAACAGGGAATGTTGATATTTGAAGGAGAACCTTTAGAGCAAGCGTTGATTGAGGTCAGCCGTTACACCAATACCAAGTTTGAATTAATAGACCCACAACTTGCTTCATTAAAAGTTGCTGGCTACTTTAAAGCGGGTGATATCGATGGTTTGTTAGTGTCGTTAACAAATAATTTCGATATCGCTACACACCGTGCTGCTGACGGTACTATAGAATTAACATCGCACTACTAAGGTCATGATTTACTGTAAATTAATGCATATCATGACTAACGCCCACTGCGTATTTTAATGATAGAAAACGCAGTTTATTACTTATATATAAAATAAATTAATATTTAAATAGAGGATTTCCCCTGCTGGCCTGTTTATTAATGTTGCGAGGATGGCAAAAAACTTGCCATCTCATTCAATCCATCGCCAAGTGTCGACGTTTATTACTCAGCCTATTAATGGTTTTGTGTATATCGCCTCACGTAATGGCTGATAGTTTGATCCGCTTTGACATTAATGCACAGCGAGCCGATAAGGCCATTATTGAATTTGCCCAAATAACCAATCAAACGATAGTATTTTCATTTGATTTGGCCAAGAAATATCAGGTAAATGCTTTAAAGGGCTACTATTCGGCCAACTCAGGGCTAAAACAACTATTAACAGAGTCCGGTTTAATCGCTGTCATTAATAACTCTGGTCAATTGAGTATTCAAGCTGACAAAAATGACAGGAAGAAAGATAACATGAAAAAAACTACACTAGCGCTAGTTATACCAGCACTCTTAGCCACTGCTGGCCAACAAGTCACCGCAGCAGAAACCGCTACCCCAGTCGCAGAAAAGAAAGTAGAAGCCATCTCAGTCATCGGTAGCCGCGTTGCAGGTCGTTCTGCAGATGATTTACCTGTGCCCGTTGATATTCTATCGGCTGAAGCACTAGCAAACACCGGTCAAATTGAAGTGGGCCGCATGCTCCAAGCGATTGCACCGTCGTTTAATTTCTCAACATCAGCCATCAGTGATGGTACCGATGCACTGCGTCCAGCGACACTTCGTGGCCTAGGCCCAGATCAGACATTAGTACTTATCAATGGTAAACGTCGCCATCAAGCAAGTTTAATCCACATTAATACCTCAGTAGGTCGTGGTACTGCTGGCACCGACATGAATGCTATTCCTGCCGCCGCTATTAAGCGTATCGAAGTGTTACGTGACGGCGCCGCAGCACAATACGGTTCAGATGCCATTGCAGGTGTTATCAATATCGTACTAAAAGATGCCGATGACGGCGGAACGGTGACTATCTCTCATGGTGAATACTCAGAAGGCGATGGCGCGAGCACCAACGTTGATATTTCAAACGGCTTTGCCCTTGGTGACGATGGTTACTTGAACACGACCTTAAATTTCCGTGATAGTGGCAACACGAACCGCGCAGGACTACATGGCTCATGTCAGTTCTCTGGTTGTACCGAAAATACAGATGGTAGTTACACTGCTGGCGATTCACGTGAAGCAACGGCAAGTCGTAACACCTTCCGTATTGGTGATGCCGATGCCGAGCAGTTTGGTGTAACAATTAACACCGGTTATGAAGTTGGTAATGGTGAGCTGTACGGTTTCGTGACTTACTCAAAACGTGACAATCAATCAGCTGCTTTCTTCCGTCATAACGCCAACGCTGGCGGTAATGCCCAGCTTCAAGATGGTGACGCAACGATCCCAGCAGGTTTCTTGCCTAAGATTAATTCAACCATCAAAGATATCTCTTACAACTTCGGTTATAAAACAGAATTTGATAATGATGCCTCATTAGATTTGTCATATACCTATGGCAAAAATAAAATTGATTACACCACCAGCGATACAATCAATTCATCATATGCTAACTCGCTACGTTACACCTCAGACATGAGTGCTGACCAAATCCGCGCTGTAGTCCCTCGTGAAGCCGCAGCTTACGGTTTAGAGCTAGCTCTACAAACCATTAATCTAGATTACACCAAACAGTATGACTTATTTGCGTTAGCGATGGGTGCAGAGATAAGAACTGATGAATATAAAGTAACTGCGGGCGAAGAATACTCTTACCGTGATTATGACACCGAGAATGGCGTGAGTTTATACGCAACTGATACTAGCGCTGGCGCTCAAGGTTTTGGTGGTATTGGCCCCGTATCAGAAGTTGATGAGACGCGCGATGTACTCTCTTTCTATGTCGATGTCGAATCTGAAATCGGTGATGATATCATTATCAGCGGCGCACTACGTTATGATGATTACGAAGGGTTTGGTGACAGCACTAACATGAAACTAGCAGCTAATTGGTCGGTGACCGATGATGTCTCTATTCGTGGTGCCGTCAGTACCGGTTTCCGTGCTCCGTCGATGCAACAGCTGTACTTTAACAACATTTCAACTCAGTTTATTGATAACCCAGACGGTCTAGGTGGCGATCAAATTGCAGTTCAAGTGGGAACATTCCGTAACGACAGTAACCTTGCAAAATCAGTTGGTATTCCTGAACTGAAAGAAGAAGAATCACAAAACTTTAGCATCGGTGCTGTTGTTCGCGTTAATGACGACATCAATGTGACTGTTGATTTCTACTCAATTGACATTGATGATCGCATCGTGGTTAGTAACAAGCTTGGTTTTGACTTATCTGATGAACTAGATACTGCCCTAAATGCTTCTGGTGCTGGCGCAGCTCAGTTCTTCCTTAATGGTGCTGATACTGAAACCAAAGGTGTTGATATCATCACCACTTGGAACACAACACTTGGTGAGGGCGATCTAAACCTAACATTCGCTGCTAACTTTAGTGAAACAGAAGTGACTAAAATATTCACCCCTAATAGCGGTGCATTATCAAGCATAGAAGCAAGTGATGTATTCTCAGAGCAAGATATCTCTATCATTGAAGAGTGGCAGCCTGAAGATCGTATCAGTGTCAGTGGCTTCTATACCCTTGAAGACTTATCGGTAAACCTTGCCTTTAACCGCTACGGCGAATACACAGTAACTGATGGTGGCCGCCAAACATTCGGTGCTGAGATCCTTACTGATTTACGTGTTAAATACCAAATCAATGACAGCCTATCGGTTAACATTGGTGGTAATAACATCTTCGACGTTTACCCTGACAAAAACACCATTGGTAACTCACGTACCGGTACCATCGTCGATGGCAGTGGTAACACGATAGTCAGCAGCTCAGGCGTATTCGATTACTCACGTCGCTCTGCACCATTTGGCTTTAACGGCGCTTACTACTACGCAGGCCTAGAATACACGTTCTAAGCAAACCGTAGTTCGAAGTAACAAAAAAGGGAGTAAAGAAATTTACTCCCTTTTTCTATTTACTTTTTAAATAATGTTCGAGGTATTGAACGATTACCTTAGCAATCAACGGTTGCGCCGCTTTGTTAGGATGAATTTGATCTGGCTGCATCCACTTCGGATCGCCTGCCAGTGACTCGATAAAAAACGGCATTAAATCAACCTTCTGTTCGTCAGCCAGTTTAGGATACAGGTCACTAAACATCGTGGTGTAACGTCGCCCCATGCTCGGCGGGATTTTTACTTGCGTTAAGATAACGGCAATATCACGTGCTTTCGCCAGCACAATCATCTCGCTTAAATTGTTACGAATTGTATTAATAGGATAACCCCGAAGACCATCATTACCCCCTAATTCAATCCACAATACATCGACATCATTATTGTCTAATAACCGTTGTAATCGGGCTTTACCACCGCCGGTCGTTTCGCCGCTCGCACTAAAATTAAGCAGTTTAAAATCAGCATGGGTTAACTGTAATTCTTGCTCGGCAAGATGTGCCCAACCTTGCGACGCTTGCATTCCGTAGCTGGCGCTGAGACTATCACCTAATAACAACACATTAGTGGCACTTGCAGGCATTATGCTTAACCAAAGTAGCCCAATTAACAGTATGGATGAGCGAATGAACGCAGAAACAGCTTTAACAACAGACGATGTCATCATTGTAAAAAATCTTATCAAACAAGTTGAAGTAAATAATGGAATGCTAGAGATACTCAAGTCTATCTCATTAAATGTCAAGCGTGGACAATCAATCGCCATCGTTGGTGCATCGGGTTCAGGTAAATCAACCTTACTCGGATTATTGGCCGGGCTCGACTGCGCAACTACCGGAGAAATCTGGCTCGATGGCGCCCCGCTCCATCAGCTCGATGAAGAACAACGCACTGAATTGCGCCGCGACAAAGTTGGCTTCATTTTCCAATCATTCTTATTACTACCCGCATTAACGGCGCTTGAAAACATCATGCTACCCGCTCAATTAGCCGGGATGGACGACGCAGAACAACACGCCATCGAATTGCTTAAGGAAGTTGGCTTAGACCATCGAGGCGACCATTACCCAAATCAACTCTCTGGCGGCGAACAACAGCGTGTTGCGATCGCCCGCGCCTTTATTTGCAAACCAACCATCTTATTTGCCGATGAACCAACCGGAAACCTCGACGGCGAGAATGGTCGCCGTATCGAACGTTTGCTATTTGAACTCAATCAACAACATCACACCACGTTAGTGCTCGTTACCCATGACACGCGCTTAGCTCAAAACTGTCAACGTGTGATCACCATGAGTGATGGCACAGTGACTGAAACCACAACTGATTCAAGCGTCACCCCGCGGGAGCTAAACGATGTGGTTTAAACCAGCGCGAGCATTGCTCGTTCAGCAGTTGAAGCGTGGCGAATTAACTATTTTTTTGTTGGCGATTGCGCTAGCGGTAACCTCTGTTTTTTCACTCAGTGGTTTTGGCGAACGACTCAATCAAGCCTTGGTACTAAAAAGTAGCAACTTCTTAGCGGCCGACAGGTTATTATCCTCAGCACACCCGATTGATGAGTCGCTGATAGCTCAAGCCAACGAGTTTGAACTCAAAAGCGCCCGTTATTTAAGTTTCAACTCGATGATATTTGGCAACGATCAAATGTTATTGTCCTACACCAAAGCAATCACCGGCCCATACCCATTGCGCGGTGAGATGAAAATTAGCCAACAAGCACTCACCACAGCGCCAACCGATAGCCAAGGTCAAGTTGTCTATGGCCCGCCGCCACCAGGTACAGTATGGGTGGTGAATGAAGTGCTAACACGCTTGAGGATTGCTATTGGTGATAAGCTTGAAGTCGGTGATGCCCTGTTCACTGTTGGCGGAATTATCACCCAAGAACCAGACGCGTCGTTCTCAATATTTAATTCATCGCCAACCATCTTTATCAACGGTGACGATGTCGCTGCAACCAACATCATTCGCCCTGGCAGCAGGCTCTTTTACAACTATCTCTATAGCGGCAGCGACGACAACCTCAGCGACTACTATCAAGCGATAAAGCCACAATTATCGACCAATCAAAATTGGCAGGATATTAAGAGTGAGCGCTCGCCACTCGCTAATTCACTCAACCGCGCTAACCAATTTTTATTACTCGCGAGCCTGCTCGGCATCATTTTGGCCGCCACGGCAATTAGCGTCACCGCGCAGCGTTATACCCAAGCGCAATTTGACACAGTTGCCCTACTAAAAACCCTCGGCACGCCTGATGGCACCATCCGTAAAATGTTTATATTTCAGCTAAGTAGTCTGACGATAGTTGGAGTATTGATCGGTCTTGGTGTTGGCTTTGTACTGCAAGAAGGTGCATTCGCACTGGTTAAGATCTACTTACCGCAAAGCCTGCCGGAGCAAATGCCAAGCTTGGGGTTCAAACCCTTTGCTATTGCGATTAGTACCGGTGTTATTTGCGCGGCAATGTTTTCATTAACACCAATGCTACGCCTGTTTAAAGTGCCAGTGATGCGAGTGATCAAGCGTGATATGAGCCCGCAATCATTTAAGCTGTGGCTCAATGGTTTAGTCTTCGGCGGCGCCATTTTCCTCTTGTTACTGATTTACAGCCAAGATCTACGCCTAAGTTTAATCACGCTATGTGTCGCGGCGCTTATCGCCGCCTTGCTCAGCTTGCTTGCACTCGCTCTCATCAAGTTATCTCGTGGCAAAAAATTCAGCGCTGCTAGTCCATGGAAACTTGCCATTGCCTCGTTGTATCAACGTGCGCAAGCCGCCAGCATGCAAATTGCCAGCATCGCCACTGCGATTATGTTGATGCTCATTATCTTATTGCTGCGCAACGAATTGATTGATGAATGGCAGGCTCAAATCCCGAGTGGCACCGCTAACCATTTCATCGGTAACGTCACGCCTGATCAGGTTGAACCGATCAAGAAATTAATGGCACATTATGATGTTGAAAGCAGCGATCTCTACCCTATAATTCGTGGCCGTATGTCGCAAATAAATGGCGAAGTGATTGGCGGTTACGATAGCGAAGGTAACACCGAGCAAGATAACAAACGCAGCGGTCGCCGTGGCTTTGGCCGCGAACTTAGTTTAACATGGCGCGACACACTACCAGACCAAAATCCACTAGAAGAGGGAGAATGGTGGGCGGTTGATGAAAGCGAACATCAAGTATCAATCGAACATGATGCCGCTAAACGCCTTGATATAAAAATCGGCGACATGCTCACCATCATGATCGGCGCCGAACAAGTCACGGCGAAAGTAACTAGCTTACGCAACGTTCATTGGCGCTCGATGCGGCCTAACTTCATCTTGATCTTTAATCGTGCGACCTTGGGTGATATGCCATCAACGTATATTTCATCGTTCTATATTTCGAGCGAGCAACAGAGCATGCTTAACGAACTATTAGCTCAATTTCCGACAATCTCGCTCATAAAGATTGACCGCTTAATTAAGAAACTCAAAGAGATTATTGAACAAGTTTCTCTCGCGCTGTCTTATATTATGGTCTTGGTTATTTGTGCCAGCATCTTGGTATTGTTAGTCCAAATTCAGGCCAGCTATCAACAGCGGCACCAAGACCTCGTGATCTTACGCACCCTAGGAGCTGGCAAGAAGCTCCTAAAGCGCGCGATTGCGATTGAGTTTTTGATCAGTGGTGCATTGGCCGGCTTCATCGCGGCGTTAACTACCGAACTGGCGTTGTGGCTACTGCAAACATTCGTCATCGAAATGCAGTGGCAACCACACCCAATGCTATGGCTTGGGGCAACGGTTATTGGCAGTGTGTTTGTCGCACTCATTGGTACCCGAGCCTGCAAAGATCTGACCCAATTGCCACCAAACGAGCTAATTCGAAATTTAAGTTAAAATAATGACAACGGGTGTTTATGCACCCGTTCACCTCGCTAAAGTGAGCTGGCAGTCACTTAGTGCATAGTTATGTGAAAGCTCGCATAGCCATGCATTTAGCACATTAACCGGCGCTGGCTCTTGGTTGTAATCGGCAGCGCAAGTGGTTAGATTGAGCGCTAATTATCGTTTTTAGTGGAGTCACCATGGCAAATCATTCAACATTGGCAACCAAGATCAATCAATACTTATGTCCTCCGGGCAATGGCGTTTTCACCGTCAATACCGCCAAAGAACGTAAAGAGTCACTTCACACCAGCCTTTATGGCAGCAGTGACAATATTGAAGAGGCATGGCAAGCACAAACAGCAACCCTAGACACTGATAACCGCCCTGTACTGTTAGGTATATGCAGCGATACCGGCGGCGGTATTTTACGTGGTGCCAACTGGGGACCGTTGTTTTTGCGTCAAACCCTGCTCACTGGCGATTACGATGTCGACTTCTTAGATGTTGGTGATGTCCGCGTTATCCCTCACCTGTTGCATGACAAATACCTTAACGACGCCACCATCACCAACTGCCGCAAGGCATTATACGGCGATAGCGATTCACCGTTACCAGTGAGTCCCCTGTCAATCGCAGAAGATTTTTGTGATGAATTTTACGCAGCCTACCCCAACAAAACATTGTTTGCGATTGGCGGCGATCATTCGGTGAGCTACCCGCTGGTCAGGAGTTACTTACGCGCCAAGAAAGCCCAAGGCAAGAAAGTGGCATTGATTCATTTTGATGCCCACACCGATTTACTCGTTGAGCGTTTAGGCATCGATATTTGCTTCGGATCTTGGGTCACTCACATCTTAGACGATTTACCATCACGTGATATGGCGTTCCAATTTGGCATCCGCTCAAGCGGTAAAGATCGCGGCCATTGGGAAGATAACTTTGGTGTTAATCAGTTCTGGACTCATGAAATCAACGAACGCGGCGCCCAAGCTGTCGTCAACGAAACCATCGAAAAATTAACAGCGAATAACATTGAAGAGCTTTATGTCAGCTTCGACATCGACGCCCTAGACGCTCACTTTGCCGCAGCAACCGGCACCCCAGAACCCGATGGTCTAAACCCAGAACAAGCACTATTAATCATCAGCGAACTAGCGAAGCACTTCAAAATCACCGGTGCCGACATGGTAGAAATAGCCCCATTCCTCAACACCAATGAAGATGGCGGCAACGACCGAGAAAAGACCTTAAAAGCAGGTAGCGAAATTAGCGAGTTATTGATTAACTGCCTAGCTCAATCATCTGATACCTAATGCCATAATGCCTAAATAAGCCAACGTTGTTTGCTTGTTTAGGTAGTATTGAAAGGTGAGTTAGCAATACTAGTGAGGGCGAAAGCCCTTTTTTTGTGCCTGAGGTTTTCGGTTATGAATGGCGACTAAAGAGCCTAGTTTTGTTCGCACGATTATCTCTTCTATATTGTACGATAACTAATAACACCAAACATTCAACCGACTGATTAATAACTTATTATGTTTTTATAAATGGAATAAATGTGCTAACTTCGATAACAAAGTGCACAAGTACGCTTCATTTCTTAAAATGCATTTATCGTTTATATTGGCGGACTAGTTTTATACCTAAGTTAGTCTGATGGCAAAAATATCCAAAGTTAACTTTCGATAAGGGAATACATTGATTTTATATAAGTATGTTGACTTTGAAGGTGCTTTAAAAATAATACAAAATTCAAGTATATCTTTTACCAAAGCAAATCAATTTAATGACCCTTTTGAAATGCAAGCGATTAGTAATTACTCTTATATTATTGATGATAGTAATCCTTTGGTAACTCAATTAGACACACACCCTTCAACATTAGAAATAGGAGTAAATATGTCTTATGGCGTATTATCTCTTACTCGCGCGCCGCTCAACAATTTAATGTGGAGTCATTACGGAGATGAACATAGAGGCGTTGTTCTTGGGTTTGACGTTAATGAAGCAGGCTTTTGCACTGAAAATACAAATGTTATCCCTGCAAATTTTGGCGACATCATTTATACAAAAACGTTTCCTACACATGTAAAAAATAAATCGAACTCTCAACGATTTAATGAACTTCGCTCTACAGCAAGTTATTCACAACATTCTTTCGATTTCTTTAAATATGCTTATTTATTTAAAGGAATTGATTGGGCATATGAAGAAGAAGTTAGGGTATTGAAATATATAGGTTTTCATATATATGATGATAATGAAGACAACAACAATTACTATACTAATAGTAATGGAAAATGGCAGCACCTCAAAATTTCAGAGCACAAGGATTTAAATTTATTTTCATTTCCTTTAAGTGCAATAAAAGAAATATATTTAGGTTCAAGGGGGACCAAAATTAAAGAAATTACATTATTATTAGAAATGCTTCCAAAAGACATTAAGGTGAAACAATGTATTAAAAGCTCAAAGTCTTACGATATTATAGCGAGAAGTTATTTTGGTAAAAATAACACATAACAAAAACCTCTGCTAATCTTTGACACCCATATCATTTAGACGGCTGAACGTCTTGAGTCAATTCTTGACTAACTGCTCTCAGTTGGTTTCTGTCGTGATATTTTACTAGATTATATTTTTCGTTAGGTGGCTCTTTCCCGATTTACTCACACAACAATATAAAGACAGGCATAAGTTTGTGGTTGTTTTCAGGAGAAAAAATGGGACACACGCTAGGTTAATATAAGTGTTCGGCGCGCCTATTTGTGCAGCGAACATATGCTCATCCGATAATCACCCCACTAGAATCATATTATTACCTAATATTAACTTAATGATTGAAATACTCGGTTATCTCAACTATTGTTTTGGTATTAATAAATTCTACAGCCTAGTTATACACAAGGAGCACTAATGCCATTTAATATTATTAGATCAGTTTTTGTAATGGTGATAGTTACTTTTATTATTGGTTGTACAAGTACTATTGGAGAAGAAGTTGCCTGTAACTTCGCTTCTGGCGCAACGTATAATGATGAAAAAGATAGCTCTACGACTAACAGCATTATTACAGGTTTTCTCAATGTTATTTACCAAACCTCTCATCGAACGATTTCCCCAGATACTTACAGTTCATGCGTACCAAAAGAAAAATATCGTTGCGTCGACTCGAATGGCCGGGTCACTAAAAACTGCGGAATATCTAATTCTTGATTCATAAGGCATGTGTATAAATAGGTTTTACCAATCCGTAATAGGACGCTCAAGCCCTGTTAGATGTATCGAATGATCACGCTATTCCCACCGTTCAGCGGCGACCTCTACGCCTCACTAAAGGCAACCTTCCTAACGAATAGATAGCCTACTTAATTTTTGTTTGACCGGGGTATGCAGTGAATATTAGATACAGCGTAATGAGCCTAATTTTAGTCGCCGTTGTTGCTTTTAGCACTGCAATCGCTCACATGGCATGCATTCCGATTGGCGCGCAATGTTACGCTGTTCAGATGGCTCCCCAAATACTGATTGAGTCTGCAAATAAAGGAACTTATCTCGCGCCTGTAGCGACCATTTTGGTCTCCTCTATCTTTATTCTGTTTGGTCTTTATGCGCTGTCTGGTGCAGGGATGATCCGAAAGCTACCGCTGTTAACATTTGGGAGTTATTCTATTGCTGTTCTGTGCATTGTCCGTGGTGTTCTACCTCTCCAATTGTGGCTACGTTACTCGGAGAGAGTCGACCTTAACGAGCTTTTGTACGGCATGGGATGGTTAGTTACTGGACTATTACTACTGTTTGGCTATTATAGTGCTCATAAAGCAGCGCATAGCAAACTTCATGATTAAGATAGGCTTATTCTGTCATGAGTTATTGCGGTGTAAATTTTAAATCCCCATGATGGTAAGGTCTTAGTATGAATGTAGATAAAGCTAAAAAACGAATTGCAAAACAGGTTAGTAAAGGCTTTAAAGGCTACCCTCAGATATCACTGGAATATTTTGGTGAAACGGCTGATTGTGCGACAGAAGTGGTTGTTCAGTTTACGCTAGAAGAAGGCGCTAAGGCTCAAGAAGAGCGTTTCTCGAGTAAGACAAACGCGAGAGAAAGTGAAGTGATTCAATCGGCCCTCGTTAAAATTATTGAACGTGCTAATGCCACGTCGGTCATGGAAGTCGCTGGTATTTCTATTATTTAGTGTCGAATTATCATGAGTTCAGTTACTTAACAAATAGGGACGTTAGTTAGCTCGCACCAACGCCCCTATTCATTACTTCCCCAAGCCCTATTTCTTAAGCTGTAAAATATAATTTGCCACGGCTAAACGAGTCTCATCGTCGAGATAGTTTTGTGGTGGCATTTCAGGATAATCAGCGCGGATCTTAACAGGGTTAGCGATCCAGTCAGCCAATGCTTGTGGTCGATTCATATACATTGCTTGTATCGTTTTCATCGGCGGGCCGATTAAGCGACCCGTGTATGAATGGCAGCCGGTGCAGACACCTAAATATGCCACTTCGCCACGTTCCTCGGGTGTTATCACGCGTGGCGCAACGGGTTCATCCAGAATATAACTGGTTATCGCATGCGTGTTGGTAAAATCACACTCAGCCCAGCCGTCGATACCGACGGTGACATAACGGTGGCGATTGATAATACAACTTCCCTTACCGTCACCAATGCTTGCGATGTCTGGATCCCCTTGAGTGAACTTACTTAGCATATACGCCCTGACAAGCTCATGAGTGTCAAAACCATTGTTATCCATTAGATTATCGAGGATCATTATTCTATCAGGATTAGGGTCAGACTCCGGGTCAATCGTTGCATTAGGGGCATTATGATGGTCGGTAATAAGTACTGCCGCCGTCTTGTTACCCGTGATGATGTTGCCTTCGATGACGACTTCATCGGCGGCCATGATCAAAATAGCGACGCCCGATGGTATTCCTGCCACCATAGAGCCAGGAGCGCCAAAGTTGACATGGTTGTTATCGATTATAAAGTTGTTGCGTATGATGACATCGAACGTGGTTTTAATCGGTAGTCCGGGCGTAATAAACGCGAGAATACCGCCGGTATTGTTATGAACATAGTTGTTCTCAACGATGGCGTGGCGCGAGTTTTCAATCTCAATTCCGGCGACACTGTTAAACACTTCATTATGAGAGACTTGAATGTTGTCGCTCATGCCGACATAAATCGCGGCATCTTCAATGCCCGACACGATGTTATGCGACACAATACCATTAGTGCCTAATTGTGGAAAGATGCCATAGACCCCGGTGTCGATGATGATGTTGTTGCGGATTTCAAAGTTATTACCCGCCTGTCCCATAATGCCATTACCTTTGTAATTGGTGATCAGCAAGTTTTCAACCACGACGTTATTCCCTGAATAGAGAATAGCGTCGTTAAGCTTACCTTGGCCATCGAGTGTGGCGCGCTCGCCTTTTTTGATCACGCCAATGATTCGAATGTCGTCCTTATCGATATAAACCGTTTCATGATATACACCCGGCATCAGCTGGATGGTATCACCTGGCTTTGCGAGCTTAACTGCGTCCATGATCAAGTCGCCTTGATTAATGACGTGAGTTTGCCCTTCAGTTGTACGCTTAATGACGGCGCTTTTTCCCGATGCATTCCCCTCTGATGCATCTTTGGTGTAGCCACCACCATAACTAGAACCACCGCTACTGGCGGTAATGTTGATCGGTGAATCTTGACTCGCGCCAAAGTACATCCCGGCGGAGAATGCCGCGGCAATCGCGACCACCGTTAATGTTTTTGCAACACTCATATTATTTTCCTTATTGTTGTGTCTGTTGATAGTTCGCATCAATAGGCGGCAGCCCAGATGGGACAATGGTTGGAATAATTGGCATTAGGCTCTCATCATTGAGCGCGCCTAAAAAGGCCACGATTGACGCTATTTCGTCGTTACTTAAATCGGGTTCCCAGATATGCCAATGGAGATATAATGTTTGATCCTTTGGTACGGCATGGCCGCGGCCGCCGCTATAAAACTCGATGGATTCAGTGAGCGTGCTAAATGTCCCGGAATGCATATAAGGCGCAGTCTTAGCAATATTTCTGAGTGTGGGTACTTTAAACCCACCGCGTAGCTTAGGCTCGTTATAGGTTTTTTGGGCACCAATATCGAAGATCATATCTGTGGGCTCAGGCGTACCTATAACCGCAATTTCATCATTGGTGAATAGGGGGGGCTGATGGCACTCTGAACATCTTGCAACGAACGAGCGAAACACATTCAATCCTGCAATTTCTTTGTCACTTAATGCCTGATGATAACCATGGGCATATTGATCATAACGGCTATTAAGGGAAATTAAACTTGCTTGAAAAGCGCTTAACGCACTGGTTATTTGCTCAAGCGTGATGGCGGTTTGTTGCGGATATACTTGACTAAACAACCGCACATATTGCGGGTTACCGTTGAGACTCGATAAAAGCTGTGGCGGCGTGTTTCCCATTTCATTTTTATCGAAAAGAGGACCACTAGCCTGTTGTTCTAATGAAGATGCGCGCGCATCCCAGAATAACTTATTAAGAAAGCCAACATTCCATAGTGAGGGCGCCGAACGAGCAACCTTTTCTCCGGTGATGCCGATGCTACGATCGAGACCATCACTGAGTCCTTTGTCAGGTTGATGACAACTGGCACACGATATTGAACCATCTTTGGATAGCAACGGATCAAAAAATAATAACCGGCCAAGATCAATCTGCTGTGGTGTGTAGCCATCATGAACTTTAGGTAATGAAGTTTGAGTGCCGCCAACGCCACGGTTCTGCATTGAGTCATAAAATTGATATTGAGAGACAAGAAAACAACGTCCTTGCTTAAAGGAGAAACTAGGGGGGCACTGACTCTTTAGCACAAACTTATGCGCAGTCGCTTGCACATCCGTTGAATACGGATAGCCCCACAGTAATATGAGAAAACAAATAACAGCGCGCATAAACCACCTTAATCACTAGATTAAAATTAAGGTATGCAATTGCGATCAATATATCTTACGAATAATGAAAAATAGCTGAGCTATTTTAAAATAACTCATCATTTAACTATTCACTCTTTTCCTATATTCAGTGGGTGTCACGCCGTGCTTGTCTTTAAATGCCTTATTAAACGAACTTAAACTACGAAAGCCGCTTTCTAACGCGAGCGTTAATACGGGTAACGGTTTAGCATGGTTTTCTTCCAGCTTTTTAGTCACCTCAGCGATGCGATAATGATTAAGGAAGTCGTTAAAGTTGCGAAAAGAAAGCTCGCCGTTGATCAGCGTTCTGAGTTTGTATTCATGGATCCCCAGCGCTTTGGCAAAGACCGTGATCGTTAAGCCTTCTTGTTGATACATCAGGTCATTTTCCATCGCATTTAAGATCGCACTCAATTCTTGTGACGCCACATTATCGGGCTCTATTTCACGTATCTTTAGTGGACTAGGAACGAAGATACTATTGGGTGAAAGTTGGAATAAAAACAGATTAATTGTGGTGATTAACATCGCTAACGACAACACTTCCAATAATGCCAGCCCCGACCAAGACACTTGCAATAACTGTTTGATAACGATAATTAAGAAAATATAAAGTGCAGCGGCGCCAATCACCCCGCCGCGCATGTAGCGGCGACGCTGGATTAAGTCGCTATCCCAGTACTTACCGACGATGATCAGCGCGTGGCCGACAAGCGTTAACTCTAACGCCATCGCACCGTATTTAATGAAATTGGCAATCGCGTCATACTCACTGATATTGATGTTAAAGATTGTTTCGATAATGACCGCTGACAACGGGATCAATAGCGTCATTGAAGCAACGCCACCATGCCAACGCTTTATGGTCATGTGTTCGCCAAATATGCTTAAGCTGACCAACCAAAAGACACCGGGCAATGCGTTGCTTCCGGCCTGAATTATTAGTTGGAACGTCGATGATGACACCGTAGAGCCAACCGAAAATGAACCACAAACATGTAGCGCAGCGCACACCATTAAGATGACAAACAGTCGCAAGGATTGCGCTTTTTTCCAATGTGGCGCAATCACTAAAATGGCCATGAGCATTTGCGTAAGACTGAAGATAGAAAGAAAATCGAGCCAATTATTCATACACCATCACGAAATAAAGCATTAATATGCTATCCATATTAACTAGTTATTTTCATAAAACCAACCAAGGCACAATATTCTGGTCAAGTCTAATCATGCCTATCGAGCCCTGCCTAAAAGTTAATTTTAAAATCCAGTCCTATTTCACGACCACGGTTTATTCGAGCTATCGGTGTGCCTAACGCACTCGCCGCTAATCCGCCAATCGACTCGACATAGCGCTTGTCGGTTAAATTTTTACCCCACAACCCAATCTCATAGCGTTCACTGTCGTTAGTCCAAGAGATCCGTCCGCTTAAATTTTTGTAGTTTGTAAAATAATCACTGACGGCTAATTTGTAACTTTCGATGCCAGGATCTTCGTCGTTGGTATTTTCACGATAGACAAAATCCATGTGAACATTTAGGCTACCGCTTGAGACATCAGGCATATAATCAAACAACAACGTCATGTTTTGGGCCGCATTGGTTGAGGTTTTTTGCGCCTTAACGAGCGTTGCTTCTGCATTATAGTAAGCAGGATAATCAGTATCGGTTGAGCGTATTTCACTCATGATACCAAGCGTTAAGCTATCACTGACCATCCAACGTAAGTCAAACTCGATTCCTGTAATCTCTTTATCGACATTAATGATACGTGGCTTGGCGGCAGCCTGACCATTAGCTTGTTCCTCTGGACTTAGTGAGCTCTTCGTATTTTGTAAGTCAGTAATCTCCAGGTAGTAAGCACTAACATTGGCGATTACCGAATCACTCCAAATACCTTTGTAACCTAATTCGATATTCGAGGTGTTCTCTGGCGCAAACGATTGAGTCATTGGCACGAGCGAATCAAAACCACCGGATTTATAGCCGGTCGAATAGGAAGCATAAAACATATCAACATCACTGGTTTGATAGCTAGTCACTAACCGACCGGTTACTTTGCTCCAAGAATCGCTCGTGGCAAGATCCACTTGTGGAAATAAAACATTCTCAGGTGACGGCGCTTCAATACCAGGCGTGCGCACTAGATCAAAGGTAATCGGTGGGATATACCATGAAAAGTCTTTCTTATCGTTTGAATAACGTAAACCACCGATAATATTCCATTGGTCGGTAATGGCATAATCAGCATCGATATAGATCCCCCAATTTGTGAATTGTCCGGTGTTGTTGATGCGCTCATGCCAAAATTTTCCGGAATGACTCGGGCCAAAAATATTGGCCATCGCGCCTAGTCCCGGTAAAGCCCCAAGCTGTGCTACCTGATCGTAAGTCGCATCGCCAGACGCCGTCACCATGGCGCCAGTTAACCCGCCTGGTGGTAACGCCATACCAAACTGAGGTCCGACAGTGTTGATCACGTTCGCCCATTCATCGGCATTCCACATGTGATCCATCGCCAATCCGCTTTGCTCAAACGCATAATCAATAAACTGTGCCTTGGCTTCATCACTGGTAATGCCTAGCCCAGCCATGGTGCCCGCTACTTCTTGGGCGACCTGTGCTTTCAAAAAATCATTGAGACCACCGGTGATTAAGCGAGCCGCACTGTCAGCAGTGGTATTAAGCTCAGTTGTTTGTTTAACGTCTTCTTTTGAATACGAGAAACCAGTCACCAAATTTAATTTTTCACTCACGTAATTAACTTGTAGTTCGGTGTATAAAATATCGGAGTCTTCATTATTTGAGGTGTCAAAATAGCGGTCTATTTGCGCCGTGCCATCTTCATCTTCACGATTTTCTGTTTGCCATTGACGATGACTTGCGACATATTTTAGTGACCATTGCTCATTAAGTTCTGAATGAAGCTTAACCGTAATGGCGCTCATGTCCCGCGCCTCAACACCACCTCGAACGTCATTCTCTACGCTGTTAGCATACAAATCACTGCCACCTAAATAGGCCCATTCGCTAATACCAATCGCTTGTGGCGGCGCCTGCTCTAAATCGTCCCAATCATAAGACAGCTGCATACTCGTGGTATCGCTGACGTTCCATTTAATCGCAAAACGCGCCGCTTGATGATTTCTGGCATCGGTGTCCCAGATTTTGCTATCGTTATTCCACGCTGGTGCAGAAACATTTTCGACAAAGCCATCTTGTTTCGTACTAAGAATATTCGCCCTGACGAATACATTATCACTTATCGCGACATTCCCCATGCCCTCGAGGCGGACTAACGAGTCAGTGCCAATAGATACCTTAGCGAAGCCTTCGGTGTCCTGCATTGGAGATTTAGGCACCATATTTACAACACCCATCGCGGCATTACGCCCAAATAACGTACCTTGTGGGCCTTTGAGTATTTCAATCCGCTGCATGTCTGAAAACAACACGTTTTGTGCCGCTCGTGGCATATAAATATCATCGAAAAATGTGGCTGAAGAAGGATCGCCGCCAACACTAATATTGGGACTAGAGACACCACGCATCGTAACGCCGGCTTGTGTCATGCTCGAATCAGAGAAATCAAAGCCTGGAATAAATTTATCCAAGTCACTTAAAACAACCGAACCACTCTCCTCAATTGCATCTTCAGAAATAGTACCAACGGCGATCGGGACTTTTAAAATATTTTGCACCCGTTTTTGCGCGGTAATAGTCACCACTTCAATTAATGATTCGGCGTTCTCCGCCACTGCAGAATTAGAAATGACTGATAATGTACTTAATACTGCGGTGGCGACTAAGCTCTTACTGAATAGTTTTTTGTAAATAGTGCGCTGTGTCTTGATATTTTTCATTGATTTTATCTCCAGCATTTATATTATTTTTATCACTGTATTCATTAATAACCATTTCTATAACAATTTCATGCTAATTACTAAAAATCACTGACGAATTATTAAAATAGGACTAACGAATTTATTTAAACAAAACGAAATCAGCACCTTAAGTCATTTCCTCACCTGTTATTAGTTAGAAATCAATCAACGATTATTGCTCACTAACCTGAAAAATTAGCCAAGTCATATTGAAATTTAACGATTTGTACCCAGATATATATTGAGCACGATTATATTTGGAGAAACATTTGACCCTCATTATCATTACGACCTTGGCAATTTTCTGCTGGATTTATGTTCTGTGGGGCAAGTCGTTTTTGGCAAGTCGCCGCCGTGGCCAACTCCAGAATGTGCCATTGACTGAGCAGCAGCAACTCCTGCTAAATCATGCAATGCCATTGTACCGCCGCCTGCCAACGCCACTAAGGCGTCAGCTCGATGGTCATATCCAAGTGTTCTTAGCTGAGAAGTTATTTATTGGTGCTGACGATTTTAAGATCACTGACAACATGCGCCTGCTTATTGCGGCAAACGCTTGTCTGTTGTTACTCAATCGCCACAGTGATTACTTCACCAATGTGAAAAGTATTGTCCTTTACCCGAGCGCCTACCGTGCGCCTCAGAGTAAAAATCAACATGGCCTGGTGACGCAATCATCGCAGACTCGTTTAGGAGAATCATGGCCTTGGGGCACCATTGTGTTGTCATGGACTGACAGTTTGGCGGGCTCTGCTGATGAGCAAGATGGCCACAATGTAATATTGCACGAATTCGCCCATCAACTCGATCAACAAAATGGCGGCGCAACAGGAACGCCAAAACTGGGTGATAAGACGATGTATGCTCAGTGGAATAATGTATTTAGTAAAGAGTACCATCAGCTTAAAAACCAATTAAATAAGCATCGAAATGATGTAATTGAACCCTACGGTGCAACTAATGAGGCGGAGTTTTTCGCCGTGGTGACTGAGAGTTTCTTTGAGAAGCCATTGGCACTGCGACAAAAACATAGTGCGTTGTATGAATTACTCTATCGTTATTATCAAGTCGATCCAGTGAGCTGGTTTAAATAACCGACATAAAAAAACGGCCACCTTTTGGGTTGCCGTTTTCACTTTCCATTAACAATAATTAATACCATTGCACGTTTTTCGAAACAGTAACTAACTGCTCTATTTAACCAACGCTCATTTTATTTAATAACGGCCGATACCGTATTGTTATCAAACAACAAGCTTCCTTTGAGGTTTTTAGACTCAAAGTTTACTCTGTTCTTTTGGTTCGGGAAGTAATCAGTTAACAAACGATGCTTTATCGTGACGCCGTCTAAACTGGCATTATTCAACACTTCTTGGTAGATATAAGTGTCGTTATTACCCGCTTCAACGCCAACAAATTCAAGCTTAAGCGCATTACCACTTTTATCCAACAGCGCGAAGTTATTCATCACATATTGCTTAACCAAAGCGACATACTCTTGGCTGTCGACAAGTATTGTCACTTGATGACGGTCGGACAGTAAAGCTTCCAGATCATGACTGGTGAAGCGATGAATAACTTCAATGCTCTTAGTATGTTGGTTTGCGATAACATCACTGTTGCCAACAAAGAACGTATGGGCAGCAGCCGGAGCTGCCACCATCGTCAGACTCAGCATTAATGCAAAAATCAGTCGCATAATCATTGATTATGCAGCCTTCTTGTCATCAGTGATTTTGTCATCTTTCTCGTCTGACTCTTTGTCGGTTTTAAGCTTTTCGTTGTAATGCTTCATCATGTCAGTCGATTTCTTACGCTTATAAAGCTCTAAACGAGACTCAACAACGCGTGCCGGCCAGTAGTTGTTGTTAACATCAACATCAGCCGTTTCCCAATAAGGGTCAAGCGTGATGCTGCTAAGCTCTTTATCGGTGATAATTAACTTAGATACTTTCTCGGTATTTTTACGCCAGATTTGCGCAGAGATACGTTGAATGTCACTGGTGCCGTCTTTGTATTTCAGCTCAAGAATGATTGGCATCACCAAACCACCTTTGTTGCTAAAATCGATAACATACAAGTTACTGCCATCTTTAAGTAGCTCTACCTGCCAATCTTCTAGCTTCTTCAGTCCCTTGTTATACTTATTACGATCATGATTGGTCACGGTGTAATCATCATTTTCGTTGTAGAAATCAAGTAATTCAGGTTTAGCTTGAGTACGTAGCGCTAACGACTTGTTACGCATGTCGCTAATATCGCTTGGCTCTTTGTTGAACTGCTCACGATCCCAAGATTTTTGAGTTTCAGGATTTTGATTGCCGATGTGAAGCTTAGTCACTTGATCGAGTGAGATATCAACATGATCAGTGGTGTAGAACCAACCACGAATAAACCAATCAAGATCAACCGCTGATGCATCTTCTAGCGTACGGAATAAATCTGCAGGCGTCGGGCGCTTAAACTTCCAACGTTCAGCGTACTCTTTAAAGGCGAAGTCAAATAACTCACGGCCCATAACAGTTTCACGCAATATATTTAGTGCAGTTGCTGGTTTGCCATAAGCATTGTTACCAAACTGCAAAATAGACTCACTGTTGGTCATGATTGGTACTTGGTGCGTACTTTTCATGTAATTAACAATCTTACGAGCTGGTCCACGGCGTGATGGGTAATTCTCTTCCCATGCTTGCTCAGCTAGGAATTGTACGAATGTGTTTAAGCCTTCATCCATCCAAGTCCATTGGCGTTCATCAGAGTTAATGATCATTGGGTAGTAGTTGTGCCCTACTTCATGAATGATTACGCCGATTAAACCGTATTTAGTGCGCTTAGAATACGTTAGCTCACCCGTTTTCTTATCTTTCGTTGGACGTGGTCCGTTGAAAGAAATCATTGGGTATTCCATGCCGCCAACAGGACCATTAACTGAAATGGCTACTGGGTATGGATATTGTAGGCTGTACTTATTGTAATGTTCGATGGTGTGAACGATTGCTTCAGTAGAATAGCGCTCCCACAATGGGTTACCTTCTTTCGGGTAGTAAGACATCGCCATCGTGTCGATGTCACCTTCGCTGTACCCTTGAGCATCCCAAATGAATTTACGTGACGAAGCCCAAGCGAAATCACGAACGTTCTCGGCTTTAAAGTGCCAAGTTTTCATTTTCGTTGATTTCTCTTTCTCGTTTTCAGTCGCTTCTTCTTGAGTAACGATGATCACAGGCTTGTCAGATTTCTTCGCTTTAGCAAGACGCTTACGCTGAGTAGAGCTCAATACGCGCTTAGCGTTTTGTAACTCACCAGTCGATGCCACAATATGATCCGCAGGTACGGTGATTTTCACATCGTAATCACCAAATTCTAGAGTGAACTCGCCGTTGCCTAAGAACTGTTTGTTCTGCCAACCGTAAACATCGTAGTAAGCCGCCATGCGTGGGAACCACTGAGCGATTTCATACAGGTAGTTATCATCTTCTTTAAAGTACTCAAAACCAGCACGGCCACCCAATACTTTTTGCTCGCGCACTTGGTAGTTCCAATCGATGCTAAATTCAACTGATTTACCTGATTTTAGTGGCTTAGCTAAGTCAATGCGCATCATCGTGTTGTTGATGATGTATTTCATTGCGTTGCCTCGACTGTCCGCCACTTTAGTGATTTCATAACCACCGTCATGCTTAGTCGATTGGATGCGATTACGCATTGAGCCAAACGTTGTTTTTGGATTATCACCAGTTTTTGCATTACTGGTGCGCGTTGTTTTGTCTAATGAATCACGAGTAAAACGGTTTTGGTCGAGTTGCAACCAAAGGTAAGTTAGCGTGTCAGGAGAGTTATTTTTATAAGTTATAGTCTCCGACGCATCAAGCTTTTGCTTGGCATCATCTAGCTTAACCTTGATCTTATAATCGGCTTGTTGTTGCCAATATTTATGACCCGGTGCACCAGAAGCAGTACGGTAACTATTCGGTGTTGGTAGTAGCTCGTCGAGTTGACGAAACTTGTCTTCAAATGGCTTACCACCGGCCATCGATGGTAGTGAAACCACGACAGACATAAGCAGTAACAGGCCACGAACAAAATAGTTCATATTATTTTCACCCTATTAAAGTTGTATACAGTATTAAAAGTGCCATTTTATAGCATAACAGCCTACTTATGCCCACCCATTCGCCCCCTAAATGTAACAAAACATTATATCGTTATGCTAGAAAGTTTTATGTATGATGGATACTCAGCTTCCGTTCAGGCAAATGGCTTATGATAAGCCATTGAGTTAACAAGATAAGGGCAACAAAGTGGCTTTCCTAACACTAATAAATCGGTCAAAAACATTCGGCATTTTGTTGTGTCTCTTGGTACTTAGTGGCTGTGCGCACAAGAACTTAGTTAACGCTGGAAATGAATTGATGACTCAGCAGCAATATGAGTTGGCCGTTGCCAAATTCTACGCCGCCACTAAAGAAGAGCCTGATAATCAAGAAACCCGCCAACAGTTGGCTCAAGCGAAAGAATATCTCAACAATTGGGGCACAGCGTTAGAACAACAAGCGATGCTCGCACAGCAAGACCAACATCTTGAGAAAGCCCTACTTCTATATGCGAAAGCATTTCAGATAACGCGTAGTGCCACTGCGAACAATCAGTATAAAGCACTATATAAGACACTAAGATCTCAAAGTATGCTTAATGTCGCGATGTCGACACGGGGCGTCACCATTGATCCGGCATTAATCCAAGCGATCGACGGCCTGACATTATCAACGGAAAAAGATGCCATCGTCATCAAATTCTCGCAATCGAGCCCTATTTTTGAGATCCAGCAATCAAGGCTGACACTACAGACGCAATACATTAGCGGTAGCCAAATTGTCGCTAATCCAGAATTGGTTGAGCTACAACACGCGATCAGCCAAAACCAACATCGACAACGTGATAGCGGTAGTGAAGCGAATCGACTATCACGCTATGTACGACAACTCACTAGTAAAGAACGTGGGATTGAATCTAAAATTAGTTCATTAGAACGTCAGCTGTCTAATAATAAACTGACATCAACACAAAAAACTCAGTTACAACAAACCTTGTCGTCAATGAATTCATCGCTAGCCCAAACATCGAATCAACTTACCGACCGTCAGCATTCATTGCGTGAAGCCAATCAACGTCGTAATCACCTTCGTCAAGAGACCAACAATTTAGCGCATAACCTCGCGCATTTATCACCGACTATCGAGGTTCCTGTTTATTCAGATTATCAATATCCGGTGGAGCAGCAGATTAACTCGCTCACATCGACTCTTTATCTGTCGGTGTACAACCAAGTTCGCCCGGCGGATATTAGCGTAGAGTCAAAAGATCAGAGTCACCCCGCTCACCCGACCATTGAACTACCAGAAAACCCGATGATAGTGAGCAGCAAACAACAATTAGCCCCTCTGTTAAGTCAACAACGAGACAATGTCGTGCGCCGATTACTCGATGAATTAGTCGACGAACGAAGATTGAGCTTTTTTTATCAATCCAAACAGGTAATAGACAGCGATGAAAAGCTATCGTTACTCGTAAAACATGGATTAATGACCCAATCAGGGCCATTGCAGGAAGCAAGCGACACGATTCAACAAATGTTGGTATTAGAATACGGCCGTGGTGGCGAATTTAATATTGCCAAGCTGCTTCATTTATATCCGTAATTGACTACTTAAAAATCAAAAAAGACCATTACGCCTAATTTTGCGACAGATGATAAGTTATTTAAAAGTATTAGTTGCATTAACAAATAATATCGCTATTATAGCGCCATCTGAACAGGACGCAGCATCTAACAAGATGAAGCAGAACGAACAGTTAAGTTAAAGTGATTGCGGGATGGAGCAGTCTGGTAGCTCGTCGGGCTCATAACCCGAAGGTCGTAAGTTCAAATCTTGCTCCCGCATCCAACACTTTAAATTAGCCTCAGATATTTGTGATTGTGAGATTGAACAGTCTGGATAATACCAGTCGGGCTCAACTTACCTTCATAAAACAAGTCGAAGAACGTAAGTTCAAATCTTACAATCATCGCAAATTGTGATTGCGGGATGGAGCAGTCTGGTAGCTCGTCGGGCTCATAACCCGAAGGTCGTAAGTTCAAATCTTACTCCCGCATCCAATCACAAAACCAACTTTAGAATGAAGCAATCGTCTCAAGACGATTTTTTTGTGTCTAAACAAAAGTCGAAGGTCGTAAGTTTAAATCTTACTACGTTTGCAATAGTGATTGCGGGATGGAGCAGTCTGGTAGCTCGTCGGGCTCATAACCCGAAGGTCATAAGTTCAAATCTTATTCCCGCATCCAATCACTTTAAGTACCGTAAACCAATCGCCCTTTAGCTTCTAAAGATAGGCGATTTTTTTATGTCTGGAATTAAAGTGACGGTAAGATGCAACAGTCTGGTA
>Ga0105359_10000046_pt1 | contig 88601 bp, 32 predicted proteins | sample GOMGulsemesocosm_6_FD_83659 | JGI IMG/M metagenome (GOLD analysis project Ga0105359, IMG submission 83659) | Methane-oxidizing microbial communities from mesocosms in the Gulf of Mexico - GOM8C Gulf of Mexico | ecosystem: Environmental > Aquatic > Marine > Cold seeps | place: Gulf of Mexico...
CTTCATTACCTTCATTACTTTTATAGTTTTCATTGTTTTTAAATACAATTCACATGAAACTAAAAATATTTACAATGTAAAAAATATTGAACTTTTAAGTAATACAGATATAAAGTTGGAAATAGCTTCGCAATCGAAAAACAGTATAATTGCTTATTCAACAAAAAGCTATGACGAACGATTTTGGAAGATAGCAATATTAAATAGATCCACAGGTAAAGATATTTTTATTGAGGACAATTTAAATGTTAGAAAACCGGCTTGGTTGGATGAAGAAAAACTCATGTTTCGAGTTTATGATGAGAAAAATTGCTCAATAAAAGTTGCGAAAATTGATTTTTTACAAGGAAATTATTTGTTAAATAATATATTCCCTTGTAACCCAGATTCCTACTCTTCGTCTTTAGCTAAATATACAACATCTGAAATTTTATTCTCTGAAGCTACTTTGGGAAGTAAGGCATCTAGCCTCTATATTGGTAATATAAGTTCAGGTGTCATTGAGCCTGTAAATATTGATAATGAAGGTGGTTTAGGCATATATAACATTTCAACTAGCCCAAAATCTAATTTGGTCGTTTTATTATCCAGTAAAGATGGAGTTCGATCAAAAATAAGAATGGTTAATCCTAATGACAATTGGAAAGTAGTTTGGAGTGAAGTATTAACAATCACTAATATATCTGTAGGATGGGATGGCTCTTTTTTATCTTTTAAAAATGATAAAGGGGGAGTTAGTATCGTTAAGTTTGATAATGGTACTGAAATAAATAGAACTAACTTTCCTTTTATTGCACCTATTAATAATATATCGTCAGCAACTGATGGTATTTTGTTAACAAGTGGTCAATTTGTAGCTCAGAATATAGTGTATACAGATCTCGAAAGCTCTACTAGTATGCCATTAACAAGTAATTTAAGCTTTAAAAATAGATTTGCTGATTTTTACTCAAACGACTTGATATTATATATTTCCAACAAAACAGGAATTGATCAAGTTTGGCTATATAATTTGAACAATAATACATCGGAGAAAATAAGTTCATTTAGTAAAAACTATAAAATTACAAATATATCTGCAAGTTCCAGATATTCAAAAGTAGCTTTAGAAATTAATAATAGAATAAAAGTCTATGACTTTTTTCCTAATAATTTACTCTCAGATACCGCTATAGATATCGATGGAATAAATCCACAATTCTATAACAGCGATTTAATTTTCTCAAAGTTTAACAAGCAAGGATATTATCTGTATTCTTTTTCATTGATAAACTCTAATTTGAAGAAATTAGATGCAGAAGGAGGTTACATAGCAAGGTTTAATGGAGATAAACTTTATTTCTCAAAACGAAATGCTCCTGGTATATGGGAATATAATAAAAGCGGGGATCCAAAATTAATTTTAAGTTTACCTTCGAGCTCTTATGTATGGAATTTGGATTCAGAAAATATTTATTATCAAAATGATATTGGTGATAACTTTAAATTTAATATAACTACCAAATTAACCAAGCCATTTCATTCGGAATCTTGCGAATTATTTATTAATTTCAGTAATAATAAGTGCCTTTCAGTTGAGCTATCAGAGTCATTAAATAAACTAGTTTTACTCAAGTGGTAAATAGGTATTTAAGTTTAGTCCTTAGTATATAAAATAGTGAACAAATGAAGTTAAATTAAATTCTAAAAAAATGATTAAAAAACAAACATATTGATTAAGTAATTAAGAGTAGACAGCTTAATTAAATTAGTGTGCAAGTGAGTTTTATAGTGTAGTCTAAGGCAACTATCAATTGATTTAATGAAGTTTGTTCAATTTGTAATATGCAATTTTTATAGGAACTCTGAATTAAGTTAATAAGTAATTTTTTATGTACACGCATATGCATTACACTTTTACTTTATGGTTTAAATGAATTAGCGGCTCGCCCTGAGTTTAACACTAAAGTCTAGATAATATTGTCCATTGAAGTAAGCTTTGGATTTATTTGATTTTGGTTATTTATATAGAAAGGAGATATTTATTTAATCACTTTTAGTTTGAAAGGAGGGTTAGTAAATTAATTACGGATAATGTCAGATCGTGATAGTTTATAATGCTCGCAAACCATAAATCGTTGTTTTATTCAGCATTAAAATACAGCTCACACTTCAACCTTTATTAATATTTGACTAAGGTTATTTCCATAACCTTTTAAATGTCTACTTAAGAAACAAATGTTTTAATTAAATTTTTATAAATCGATCTAATCCTTAACTCAATCAAGTGCAGTCAGGCTAATCAGTTATACAATTTAGAATAAGTTATGAATCTTCAATACTTATAATTAACTTTTTAACTAAGGCTGAAACTTTATCATTATCTTCCCAATCAAGATTAACCCAATCTATATGTGAATTTAAAGCAGAAACATCTGTAAATAACAACTTTTTAAGCACATTAAGATTGGTGATTTTTGGGAAAGTAAAAGCATTAACTTTTTTTATATTTTTCTTTTTACCTAAAAGTTGTTCAAGGATGTTTTCAGCGATTGCTTTTTTATCTTTTATACCTAAAACTTTTTTGTCATGAGTATTCTTATAACGCGTCTCACATTCTAATATGATTTTTTTTACTTTTAAAAATGAGGCAGTCAACCCGTCTTGATAAGCTTTTATAACTTCAGGGTAACGGGTTAAAACATTATAGTTATCAAATGCTCCCATTGATATCCCTAAGTTTTTCGCTTTTTCTCTTACCGTAAGCTTTTTATCGCCTATTTTTAACCTTGCTTGATCTAGCCCTTCAATTTCCATCATTGCAGAAAGAAATGCTTGTAATTTACCATACTGCGGCAAATCTTCTCTACTGGCATTTTCTTGGAATTGTTTAACTTTATATAAAATTGGTTTAGTATCATATACTTTAAACTGACTGGCATGATCGATACCATAAGTGAAAATCAGAGCGAAAAATCGACGATGACCAGTCAATATTTGATATTGCTTATTACCCAAAGGGTAAACAGTAGGTACCTGAATTACTTCTGAAACCGCAATATTTTCACCAAGTTCAATAATCGATTCAATGCTTTTATTTGCTTTTTTCCAGCAATTAGAACCGTATTTTAAACAATTGATAAAACAATTTTTACCTATTATTACTTTGTCATTCGCATCATATAATTCGATTAATTGATTTTTTGTTAACTTTCGCTCTCTAAATAATCTCGCATGTTCATTTTCGATAAACACACTGGGTAAAAATCTTGCATTAGTATTATCTGGTAAAATTAAGTTTAAAAACAGGGATTTATATTCAAAACTTTCGCTATGGAGTTTTTCGCTATTATTTAAAGCCGCGAGTATTAGAACATCTCTATCGTTTAACATATTTTATTTTTTACCTGGTATTTGAAATGGCTTTGATCTACTAAATTTATATTAATAAAATTAAAGGATAAATATTATATGCTTAATTGAATGTTTTAACAAACTAATTCGAGATTAAAGTTTAAACGTATTTTACATTTAACTTTAGATAAATATAAATAATATTTAGTACTTTATTTTATATAAAATATTGTGGAGCTGTTGATTTACAATTTTGATCACTTCAGAGCTATGGGAATTAATAAAAAAATGATTACCTGCCAGTTTATACCTTTTTTTATGTATAAAAAAATTTTGCCAATCGTTTATATGCTCTTCTGCTATATGATCTTCAGTGCCTGAGATTATTGAAGTATGACATGGTATTTTAACATTATTTAAGCAAAAGTATTTATCGGCGATTTTAAAGTCGGCTCTCAGAGATGGTAACAAGAAGTCCATCAATTCCTTATTCTCTAGTACTTCCTGAGGAGTGCCCTTCATTGATTTTAATTCAGAAATAAATTCTTTATTTGAAAGTAAATAGGTTTGTTTTTTTGTGGCTTTTTTTTTGGGGCTAGCGCTGCCTGATACAAAAAAATGAAGTGGAGCAGCTAACTTATTTCTTATTGCTCGTTTTACTAATTCATATCCAATTCGAGTACCTAAGCTATGACCGAAAATAACATAGTCTTGAGTTAAGAGGTGTTCTATTTGAGGAAATAATGAATCAATTAATTCTGACATGTTATCAATAGGTTTACGAGAGTAATGTGAGCCTCTCCCTGGGAGCTGAATTATATGAAGTTCGACATCTGCGATTAACTTATCTGTCCAAGGTAAATAAATTCCTGCACCCCCACCAGCGTACGGGATACAAATTAGATTTACCTTTGCATTTAGATTTCTTTTAGGCGTTACGATCCATGGAGATTGCATTATATGAATTTTCCTTCATTCTGGATGGGAGTGGGAATTATTTCACTCTTAAGTTAGAGCAATTCTTGTATCTAAACTTTTTATGATGATATATTATCATGAGAAATTTAAGAATTAATAGGCTTCTTCTAATATTTATGTGGTTAACAATAGATACTTTTTTTCAATCGCAGTTAGGTTATCCTCTTCACTGTGCTCAATTTGATGTTAAACACTATACTTCCCAATACTTCTCTGATTTTGGCATAACTTTTCCTACGAAGTTAAGTGGTGCAGTAGTTAAAAGGCAAGCTGAATATCTAGCCGGAAGGGTATGTGCTAAAAATGCATTATTAACTTTTGGTGTTAATGATTTTCAAATTACATCTGCAGAAAATCGAGCTCCAATTTGGCCTAAAAATATGTGTGGTAGTATCACTCATACTCAAAACATAGCAGCTGCTGCAGTAACTAACAATCCAAATGTTTCGGGTTTAGGTATAGATATTGAGTGTGTCATGGAAGAGGAACAAGAAAAAGAATTGTGCAGCTATATAATTACACCTAATGAGAAAAGTACTTTTTTAAAATTATCAAAGTTATCTTCGAATCCCCTAACAATAATTTTTTCCGCTAAAGAAAGTATATATAAAGCACTTTACCCTACAGTAAGAAGGTTTTTTGACTTTAACGCTGTGACTCTAGTTGAATTTGATAATAATAAATTAATTTTCATTATTAATAACCAATTATCATCAAATGTACCTAAAGGAAAACTGATTACAGTTTACTATCAAAAAGATACTAATTTTGTTTTTACTGAAGCTTCATTTTAATATTAGTTTGGAATTTTGAGTTTTCTATTTAAGCTAAGTGGACTTCCCTGATTTCACTAGACAGGTTTTAATTCAGAAAAATAATTTTCCTCAAACTTCGCTGGTGAAATACCACCTGTGTGAGTGACGCTTTTTAGGATTGTAGAACATTTCTATAAAATTAAATATTTCAGCTTTCGCATCATTATGAGTTGTGTATATCTTCTTTCGGACAATCCGTTTTTTAATCGTCGCAAAAAAGCTTTCAGCTACAGCATTATCATGACAATTTCCTCTCGATGGTACTAGGTTATGTTCTTTCATGAATGCTAGATAATCAGCACTGCTGTATTGGGGCTACCTTGATCGCTATGCACCATAACTTCTGATTTTGGTTGGCGTTGATATATAGCCATTAATAAAGCTTTTATCACTAATTGCTTATTCATATTTTTATCCATTGACCACCCAACAATCCTTCTTGAAAATAAATCCATCACTGTTGCTAAATATAAAAAACCTTCATTCGTTCGAATGTGGGTAATATCACTTACCCACGATTGATTAGGAGCAGACGGATTAAATTGGCGTGCTAACATTATCGGCGACCCGAGATGGTGTACCACCTTTTATGTAGCGTCGTTTATAACCGATTTGTGCTTTTAGATTATGCAGTCGCATTATTTTTGCAACACGATTAACACTGCATTTTCCACCAGCTTCACGTAAATCTTGGTGGATCCTAGGACTGCTATAAGTGCCACCACTAGCAACATAAAACTCCTTAATAAGCTTAAATAAACGATTGTCTTCAATTGGTCTATCGCTATGAGACTTATTTAACCATGCATAAAAACCACTGCGGTTTAGCTTCATAACGCGACACATAGATATAACTGAAAACTAGTTACTATGTCTCTAATAAAACCGTATTTTACTCTGGATTGTTGGCAAAGTACCTTGCGGCCTTTTTTAGGATGTCTCTCTCGTCTGTTACGCGTTTTACCTCAGATTCAAGTTTTGCGATTTTTAATTGATCATCAGAAGATTGTTTTGGTTTAGTTGCTTGAGATAACAGGCTCCGCCAGTGATATAAGGTTTTAGTACAAATTACTAACCGTTCTGACACTGAATAACCACGCTCAGTGATTTGCTTTACAGCTTCAACTTTAAATTCTTGGGTAAAACGTTTTCCTTTACTCATAAACACCTGTTTTTTAGTTATATTGTAACTCTTTAAAGTGTCTAGCAAAGTCTGGGAAGTCCAACTTTAACAGTTGGTACTTAGCATGTCAGTTACAACTATTTGATATTTAGACGAGCAACCTTGTTTTAACTTTAGAGTTATTGTTAATAACTAAGTCTTTTTTATTAAGCTCAGTTAAACTCATATTTCTATGGCCTTTGTAAGTAATAGCTATTATTAATTTAGGAATACGAAAAATATTTTAAATAACCCAAATTATTTTCCATTAAGAATAGTTGTAAAAGTAGTATTTAAGGGCTAGCCTTATCATTGAAATCTCAATGATAAAAATGAATCTAGTTAAATGCTAACTCTCAAATTAGAAATAATGACTAAATGGAAGGCGTTTCATTAATTTACAAGGCCTCTTGAGGGCTTGAAAGGTTAAACGCCATATTAAAGATAGCCGGTAAACAAGCTAATAGTTTAGTTTCGAAATCTCACATTTTATGTGCCGTTCATTTTTATAAACAATGTTTAAAAAAGCCCCTTTTGCAGCATTAACCAAGTGCGAACTTTTGTCTATAGGTAAGCTTCTTGTAAATAAACCACCAAAATTACCACCGAAATTAAATGCAGACCAAATTATAAGGCTTCTTCTAATCTTACCATCTGGACTAGATATGTATTCAGTATTGGGGGTACAAAATTTTTGAGAAACCCATTCCTTACTTACATTCAACTTTTGTAATAAAGCCTCCCAATCACAAGCTTTTATGTCTTTACCAATAAAGACATGCTCTCCCTGTAAAGAGTAGCTTTTCTTTATCACTAGGTCATTTTTCATAGCTAATAAATTTTGCTTCTGATTAGTTGCGGTATTTTTGTCAGCGAGTGAAAAGGTAAATGGGATATGGTTTTTTATCCATCTCACCTCTGTTTCTGAAAGCATTTCTGTAATGATAGGATCATGTACTAAAGCTAAAAAACCTTTACTTCCTATGAATTTTAGAATTATGTTTTCAGAATAGATAAGGTTACCATTTTTCCAAACATTATTTAACGTCTTATCCGTGATGTTTCCTTGATAACTTAAATTAAATAAAGCATCTATTTCAAGATCTTTTAATGTTATTTTACCTTTATTAGCTTTATCAGGAACTTCACTTGGGTTTATACAAAAGACACTACCTGAAATATATTTTGAAGATGATTTGTAAAAATGGTTTAATATCTCTTCTAGCCCTGAATTTTCCCCTTCAACTATAAATAAAATATTCCCTTTTAACTTTTTTTCAAATAATTTAAATATAGTATTAGCCGCATATTCAAAAAAACTAGCTATGATACTTTTGTATTCTAAATTACTTTTATCGAAGTCATAGAGCGGAAACAATTCATTATGGAAGAAGTCAAGTTCCCAGCCACCTATACTCGATCCTGAATTTATTTCGATCAATTTAATTTCACCATTTTCAAAGCAAAAGTCAGATCTACAAATAATATCTTGAAATGAAAAGCTTTTACAAAATTCGTGAAAATTTGTTTCATCGGGAAATTGATATATATTTTTCAATTTATCTACAACACTTTTATTACTTAGGACTTGTATTACATTACAAACTAATTTCGCCAAGCCATTATTAAAAGATGTGATCTGATTAAATTGATTTGAATGTGAATAATAAGGTTGTTCACCTACTTCAAAGTTAAACCGGGACTCTAATTCAGATTTGACCTTTAAGAAGTTTGTCCTATTTTTTTTTATAAACATATAGCCAACTTTAATTTATTTAATTACTTCAAACACAATAGACTCAGTAGCACCTAAGGCTGAATTTATTACGCCATCATAACTTGAATTATCTAGAGACATTCTTATCCAAACACCTGAGTATTGTAATCCAAATGAAAAGGCTCCCCAGACTCCCTGATAACTGCTGATATCTCCTGAATCATCTGCGATAATAGGTACTGAACTCTCAAAACTTTGCAATAAGAAATCACTTTTACCATATTCACTTGAAATAGTATCTTTCCATTGTTTTTTGCTGGCATACTTACCAACAAGTACCTGCTTTCCTTGTAAACCTATACCAGGTTTTAAAACAAAATTATCTTTTTTATCAATGGTTTCTAGTAAACTAAGAGGGCAATTATTTAGTGTGCTGCTTCTAGGGAGAAACTTTTCTATGATCTTTACTTCTTTATCAGAATATTCATTATTATTCCTTTCTTGCCAAAGTAGAGATAGAACTCTTTTATCTCCCATAGTAATGCTTATAGGGTTCTCGGGTAGAATTATTTTATTACTCCACCATAAATTTAGAATTTCTTCGGTAAAATTTCTATCACCTTTTTCCCATGTTCTCGTTGGAAATATAATTCCATGAATAATATCCCCATTAATACATCCCTGGTCATGATCATAAACTATTTCGTCAACAGAGTTGATAAAGATAAAATTCATGTTGCCTTCTTGAGATTCATTAATATTATTTAAAATTGAAATAATAAAATCGGCTGAGATTGTGTCATAGTTTGGCGAGACTATTGCTATAGTTTGTTTGCTCTCTTCTTGATATGTATCCAAACTTTTTACGGAAGAGTTTAGCATTTTAACATAGTTAATAAGGGGGTCTCTACACTTAATTCTAATATCATTTTCTTTTATAAAACCCTTTATAGTTGTGGATTTCATAAAAGCTTCTTCATGAAACCTTATATCCCAACCACCTAAGTTAGTGGCTACATTTAGCTCTACAACTTTGAAACCAGAATCTGTTAATATTAAGTCTGCTCTATAGCATAAAGTATCTAGTATATTTTTATTTATAGATTTACGGATGCAACTTTCATTAAAACCTGTCATTTCGAAAAAAATTGAATCTGATTGTTTTAATTTATTGAAAATCAGTTTCAAAAGTAATCTTGGCAAAGTTGAAGTGCAAATTTTTAGTTGCTCTATTTCATTACTATCAATGAACTGAGGAAATTGGTTTATTGGGTAATCACCTAGAGATTTTATGTATGGGTTACTATTAAATTCAATCTTTTTCTCATGTTTTTTTATTTTCTTTTTAATGAAATCGATATACTTTTTTCTAAAGTTCGACGTGTGAATATTATTCATTTTTACAAAGTCCGTAGTTAATTAATTAAGGCCAGGCGCCTTTCTCCTACTGTAAATTGATAATCATAAATTTGTATTAGTGTTTTGGCATAACAGTTTATTTTTAGATCATCTTTAAACGAGTTTTTATTCAAATATTTGGCAGTATTCTTAAAATAGATGAATAGTGATATATGTAGTTACTCAAAGTTAGGTTACATATACTTATACAAAGAATAATCTTCTTTGGGTTGTATAGCCAGTCATTAATAGAACTTAAATTTTACATCACTTTCGTAATTATACTTTTTACTATAAATTTATAGCCTTATAATTAAGGTGAGTTTAATCTATCCACTGCAACTATATGATTTAATGGGGTAATTGATGAGGTTCTATTATCAAACGAAATGAATTCAAAATACCATAGGTGTTATTATCTGCAGGGAATATTTTGAACTAGAAGTTATTTTTGTTTACTCAATAATGGGTAGCTCAACGTTTTTAGATGTGCACAAGACTGAGATAGTATAAGAGTAATAGCTTTCTCTGGATAGGAATGACGACAAAATAAAGGTGTTATAATTGAAGCCTAGTAAGGAAAGTAAGTTAAAAAAGAGGAGTATTTAATATACATAAATTGAAAAAGTTAACATATCAAGTTTGAGTCGCTGAGAATATGTTTTGTATAATATTAATACAGAAAGGCGACTAAGTTTAATATCTATATTATTAGATGTTATGCATATCGTGAGTCTATATAGCGCTGTTTTATAATGCACAAATGGCGACATATTAAGCTAATAAATAGCTCTTATGCATAATATGAAAATGCAATTAGCTAAGCGTAGTCACAAAATTAAGAAGCAATTTAAAATTTTTTATTGAATAACTTTTTTTACTACTCTTTATAATTGATTTTTACTTAAGGAAATAATTACAAAAGAGGGGGAGGTTAGCTAAATTTATCTAAGCTTAAAAGGGCTCTCATAACTTATTACTAAGCTAATGCTAATAATAGCTGTTTTATTTATAAAGCAACTTGTTAAAACTCCCGTCTTTTTGCATACTAAGCATATACAAAAGGCCCTCCTAAATTAGACCTTAGTATGTTAAGTGAGCAAGTTAGTGGGGGATATTTTTCATATGCAAAAAATATCAAGTAGGAACTATGTATTTATATACGGTAAATTTCACGAGGGAAGGATGTGAAATGTGGCATGATTTAAAAATAAATCATCGAGATTATTTATTACCTTTTTGTGAACGTATTTTGTTTTGTGGTCCAACCAAAGAAGTAAATTCTGATATCGTATCTGGGTATATTATCAATTTTCAGTCATCCTCTTTTTCGGAGTCTAGGTCTGTAATTTTCTCTGAACCATTGTTTAAAGCTGGTGCGGTTGATTCTATTAAAGTATCGCTATTTGACAATCAAGTTGAGCAAAAATCAGGCTTTCCATCAATGTTTGAAAATCTATCTTATGGTAATGGCGCCATTATATTTCCACTTTGAGGGGATTATGCTTTATATAGTCACATATTCGGTAATTGAGTGTTCGAATACAAATTTGCATTCATTAATGGTTGAGCAAACCTCAACTCTAAATACTTATAAAAACTCACTTGTATCTTATGGTCCTAACCTAGATCCTGAAACTAATAAATTACTTGGATGTACGTTAATTATTGAAATGCCTTCTAGGAAAAAGCTTTTTGCTTTTTTAGAAAAGTTACCTTTAAATAATAATTATGGATTTAAACTTGTCGACATTAAAGTATGGGAAAATTATTGGGCCAGAGGGTCTGCTGTTAAAGAGGAAGTAGAATATATAAAATTTTAGTATTTTCGAATTCATCTCACTCGTGAGATGGTTTTGTATCACACTTAGCAAAGTGCTTTAAAAGTTAGCCAGAATTTAACTGATTATTTGTTAATGAGCATAAAGTTGATAATCGTAATATACTATTTACTACTGGTTAGAACAGGTGAATTATTTAATTACCTTTAGAAATTTAATCAGTTTAATAGTTTTTTTTAAACTATCTCGATCAAGTAGGTTTTTGCACTTTATTTTACTAGAATGTTTACTAAAAGCTCAAGTTACTTCTACCGGGGACTTGTTTTGCTCTCTCATTTTGATTTAAACTTGTGTACCTTCTCATCAGAGTGAAAAGTTATTAATACGATCTATCTTTCTATTTTTTATTACCTAGAAACCATTGTAAAATGTGAAAAATAGATTTATTCTAAATTTTTTGTTATTGGTATATTCAATATAAAAGTTAATGGTTATTGCAAAAGGACTATCCACTGTAAGTAGATTGCTCCTAGCTCCTTAATGGTGACTTAGCTATATTTAAATGGTCTTAGGTAGTAATTTTTTCTAAATTAAAAGAGTGTAATATTGAAAGTGTTAAATAATTATCCATTAATGGTGAGAGCTATTAGCTTTATCGTACTTCCGGTCTTTTTAATTTTCTTTGCTACATATTATTTATATATAGCTTCAGCGCTTCCAGTGCTAATTGGTGAACAATATGTTGAAGGGTTAAATAAAAGTGTTAAAATTTCTAGGGATGAAATGGGAGTGGTTTATATTGAGGCTTCTGTGGATGAGGATGTTTATTTTGCAATGGGATATGCTCATGCGCAAGATAGATTGTGGCAATTGGAATTACAAAGGCGCTTGTCCCAAGGAAGGATGGCTGAAATATTTGGAGAAAAAGCTTTAAATAGTGATATCTGGATGAGAACCCTGGGTATTTACGACTCTGCAGTACAAACTAAACATAACATTAGTGATAAAGCCAGGCAGTCTTTAGAGGCATATACTAGAGGTATTAATGCTTGGTTACATGCTGGTAATAAAATACCTTCTGAGTTTGACGTATTTGGAATTAGCTTTGAAAACTGGAAAGTTGAAGACTCTTTAGCATGGCAAAAAGTTTTTTCTTTAAATTTAGCAGGTAATTATGGTTCTGAACTGTTAAAATATATAGCAAATCAATACCTTTCGGCTTCAAAATTTGAACTTTTATTTGGCTCTCATGTGAGCGATAGCCTCGAATTCAGTAACCTTTCTCCTTTATCTTTACAATCATTAGCAAAGTTAGCTGAATTGCAAAAAGATCTAGTGCAGAACAGTAAAGTTGGCGGTAAGTATGTAGGAAGTAATGCTTTTGTTATATCTGGTAAGCATACCAAGTCCGGACTTCCAATCCTTGCAAACGACCCTCATTTAGCAATTCAAATCCCATCTCTTTGGTATGCTGTGTCTCAGAAAGGGGATCGATTAAAATCTCAAGGGTTTAGTTTAGTAGGGCTTCCACTCGTCATTTTTGGTAGAAATGAATACATAGCTTGGGGTGGCACTAATATGATGGCAGATGTCCAAGACTTGGTTATTGAAACATTAAATCCAGAAGATCATGATCAATATCTATATAAAAATAAATGGACAAACTTTGACAAAAGAATAGAAAAAGTTGCTGTTAAGGCACCATTCCCCTCTTTTTTGCGAACTGAGTATAAACCAATTGAATTTGTTGTAAGGGAAAGCGAAAATGGGCCGATTATTAGTGATGCAGTCCCAGGGTTTGAGCAGCCTGTTTCCTTAAAGTGGGTAACCTTGAGTGAAATTGATAAATCCTACGAGTCTTTCTACCTTATGAATTATGCCTCTAATCTAGCAGAGTTTAGAGCATCGTTTGAAAACTATGTATCTCCTGCATTGAATTTATTGTATGCGGATAGTTCAAATAATATTGCTTTATTAGGGATTGGAAAAATTCCAATAAGAAGTAAAGGTGATGGTACTTTACCTATAGCTGCTAGCGAAAGTGGGAAAGAGTGGTTAGGATTTGTACCATATGATGAAATGCCATTTGTGGTCAATCCTAAACAGGGGTTTATTGTAAATTCTAATAACTCTAATATTCAATCAGACTATTCATATTTAATATCAAGTGAATTTGCACAACCTTATCGAGCAAATAGAATTGCAAGATTACTTTCAGACAAAATTTATAATTTCGGATTATTAGAGATAGAAGATACTTTTACTATAATGTCCGATGTAAAAGACCTGTCCGTTGAAGTATTGTTAAATCAGCTATTGAAAATAGAGCCTATAAATAAACGACAGGAAAAAGTCTTTTATATTTTAAAAAATTGGGACTTTAATGTAACAGAAAATCAAGTTGCTCCTTCAATTTACTATCGATGGATTAGATATATTAAAGAGAGTTTGCTCACTGATTCCTATATTAGTAGTTGGAACCAACAAGTACACAATAATTACATGGAAGAGGTTAATTTTATGCTAACAGGTAAACGTTTAGCAGAACTAATTCAGTCAGACAAACATTGGTGCCGTTTAGATAAAAAAACAGAGCTTGTTGATTGTCATAGGCTTGTACTTGATAGTTTGGATGAAGCCTTAAATGATTTAACTAAACTTGGAGGGGGGGAGCTAGAAAACTGGCAGTGGGGCAAATTAAGTACAAAGGTTTATTCCCATAACCCCTTTAGTAATATAGATTCAATAAAGTCTTTCTTTGAAAGAAAGTATGCATCAGAAGGCTATGTTAATACAGTTAATGTTTCTTCTGGCTATTTTGATGAATCTGAGGGGTATGTGACTAATTTTGGAGCTGGTTTTAGACAGGCCATAGAACTCTCTAAAGAAACTGGACATTATTTAATGAATTCAACTGGTCAATCGGGGCATGCAATAAGTAAGCATTACGATGATATGTTAATCCCTTTTCAACGGGGAAAAATGCACAGCCTAAATAGTAAACCTGTTGCTTCTTTTTATTTAAGAACAATAGATAAATAGAGAATAATAATGAAGCTTCTAAGTGAATTTACAAAACAAGCCCCAAACCAAGTTTTTATTTCCATTGTTCTCGGCGCTATTGCTGGAGCCTGTTACTCCGGACTTATTCCACTTGTGATGCTAGGAATTCAGCCTAGTAGTAATACCATGAAATCAATGATTCCTGAAGTCACTAAGTTTCTTTCATTCGAAGTTAGTCAATTTGAAATTGCAGCTGTATATGCTTTGGCATGTATTATTGTTTTGGTGCTACGTAGTATTTCAGAAATTATTTTAATGCGTGTTTCAAATAGCGTTGGTAAAAAACTTAGATGGTCTTTCTATAAGAGTATTTCAGCCGCTTCGATGTCAGAGGTTGAACGTATAGGTTCAGCAAAATTGATAGCGTCTATTAACATTGATATACCTAATGTTATAACAGGGGGAAGACTTTTACCTTCTGTTTTCGTAAACTTAATTACGATAATCGGGGTGTTAAGTTTTGTTTATTTTTTAAATGTTCATGTTTTTAAACTAGTAATATATGCCATATGTATTGGCGCAATAATGTATCAAATCCCTCTTTGGTTTGCTTCTAGAATTTTTACTGAGTTAAGAGAGTCTCAAGATTTATTACAAGAGTCGATACGAGGCCTGATTTATGGTGCGAAAGAGTTAAAGTTAGATATAAATAAACGTAATTTTTACCACAGAAAACTGTTACTTAAACATGAAAATAAGATTCTAGGGAAAAGTAACAGAGGTGCTATCATTCTTAGCTCTGCAAACTGTTTTGGTGAATTAATATCTTTCTTTGTTATTGGTCTGCTTGGTTTTGTATTTATTAATTATCATTCAATAAGCCTGCAAGAGTTGATGACAGTTATTATGGTTCTATTGTTTATTACAGGGCCTTTTGCCTTATTATTAAACTCTATGCCGACCTTATCTTTAGCCTCAATTTCATACAGAAAATTTGCTAGTTTAATTTCTTCAATGAAAATTGAAGACTGTAAAGAAGAAATAATTGACAATCTTGATTGGCAAAGTATTACTTATAAAAATGTAGAGTATAGCTATCCCTCAGTAGAAGAAGAACAGGGCTTTAAGGTGGGCCCAATTAATTTAAAAATGTCTAAGGGAGAAGTTATTTTTATGATTGGCGCTAATGGCTCAGGGAAGTCGACATTTTCAAAACTTCTAACTCTTCATTATATACCGACGAAAGGTGAAATTCATTTTGGAAATAATATTGTTGATAGTGAAAGTGTTGTTAGTCATAGATTAGGGATTTCAGCTATTTATACTGATTATTACTTATTTGACACTTTACTTCACGAGTTAGACGAAGAATCTCTAAGTCTTATCGCTTATTATATAGAAAAGCTAGGGTTAGATAAAAAAGTTAAATTTGAAGGTGGTAAGTTCTCAACTATTGATTTGTCGGATGGACAAAGAAAAAGATTAGCTTTAATAGTGTCTTTTATAGAAGATAAATCATTTTATTTATTTGATGAGTGGGCAGCGGATCAAGACCCGACGTTTAAGAAAGTATTTTATAACGAAATTCTTGACGGGCTGCGTAAAAGAGGAAAATTGGTTGTTGTTATTAGCCATGATGAACAGTATTTTAGCGTTGCTGATAGATTAATAGTAATGGAAAATGGCCAGCTTAAAGAGAATGATTTCAGTTATGAACTGAATATTCAAAAGCCTAAATTTAAAATTCATGAGTTATGACCAATAAGCATTAAACTTATAAGCTTTTCTTTGGATGATAATCAGTAACTTGCGGGGGATATTTTTCTATAATATGATGCCTGTAAATTTAGAGCTTTATTTTGCATGTAAAATAAAGCTCTAAGGTAGTAAATATAATTTGATATCATTCTGAACATAATGTGGCTTTTTTGAAACAATTATATCTGTATTTAGACTAGCTTCAGTTTATTAATTGAAAAACCTTATAAATGATATAATCGTAAAAAACTAAGTGCGAATGTAAGAAAGTTTTATAAATATAATTTGAGTTGAATAGTTTGAGTTCTATTCCGCAAGATTAATAATTTAAGTAAAATTTCTGGTATGGTTCAAATATTTTTATCGTTGTTAATCCTCCCTGTTTATGGGCATATAGAAGTTGTTATTCATAGGTGGGATATCAATGTTTTATGAGTCTAAGTACTCAGGATAATTTAGATATGTTTACTTTGTCTATGGTGAACCTCATAAATATGAGCAGAATGACCTTCAATATTAAATAAAATATTGAATTCGGTAACAGAAGGCAGTGAGTTTACAGTTAAATTTGTAATGTGGAATAATCATTTTTGAGTAATTTAAAGGAGTGGAAATTGTCTAAGAGCTATTACTTTCCATTGAGCATGTCCCAGCAAGATATTTATTTTGATCAAATTCGGAATATAGATAGTTCTATTTATAATGTAGGTGGCTATGTTAAGTGTATGGAGTTGAATGTAGAAAAAATAAAGGCTGCACATAAGTGTATTATAAATAATAATGATGCTTTTGGGTTGGCTTTTTCTGAGCAAAATGGCTCAGTTGTTCAGTACCTTACTGAAACAAGAGATGATGAACTAATTATAATAGATCTTAGCTTGGATAAAAACTCTCTTGAAGTGGCAAATAACTGGGTTAATAATTTCTTTGATGAATCAATTTTTTATTATGATAAATTGTTATATTCCTCCAAATTACTAAAGGTGACTGAAAAAGAATATTGGTATGTTTGTAAGTGTCATCATTTAATAATGGATGGTGTTGGATTTGCAAATTGGGCGTTTAAATTGTCCGATTATTACAATAATGAAACACCAAGATACCAAACAGAGAGTTGGTCAAAAATAGTTGATAAAGATAAGCAATATTTAGAATCTAATATTTATAGAAAAAACAAATCATATTGGCAGAGTCAATTTGAAAATGGCATACCTACTAAAATTTTCTCTAAAATAAGAGAAAACCATTCACATAAGAGTCAAAGGTATAATCGTTCTATATCAAGGGATAAACTTAACAGCTTGCATAAAATTGCCCAGCAGTTCGATGTAAATATCGCGAATTTATTTATCGGTGTTATTTCGATTTATATTAACTATGCATATCAACAAAATAGTATTACTTTTGGATTGCCAGCTCACAATAGAAAGTCTCATTTAGAAAAAGGCATGTTAAATGTATTCACCAATACTAGTCCTATAACAGTTTCAATAGAAAAGAATGATACATTTATCTCTTTAGTACGATCAATTAACAAAAAACAAAAAGAGAACTTTCGTCATCAGCGTTTTCCAACAGGTCATTTATTAAGATTGTTAAATCTTCAAGGTGAGGCATATGCTTTTTCAGGTATTAATTTTAATTTTTTGAACCTTGATTATACTTCATTGCAATTTTTAAAGAAGAGTGCAGCTGTTATTTATCAACCACAGCAGCAAGATCAGTTACCTCTGACTGTGAACTTCTTTGACGGCGGTGAGAATGCATTGGAACTACAATATGACTTTCATCCCATATATTTTGATTTACAAGATATTAAAATGATGGCGTCACGTATTGAGCATATCCTCTCTCAGCTTTTAAACTCCGAATCATGGGAGAGTCCTATAAATCAATTGTCAGTAATACCAGAGTCTGAAAAAAAGCTGATTTTAAATAAGTTTATTGGAGAGAGATACAATATAGGCCACTCTTTAACAGTTGATTCATTATTCACAAAACAGGCCCTTGAAGAACCGTGCTTAACTGCTTTGAACTATGAAAATGTACGATTAAGCTATGGTGAACTCAATTCTAAAATAGAAGGATTGGCATCATATATGACCCAGCAAGGATGCAAAAACGGTATCTTAGTGGGTTTATATATGCAAAGAAGCATAGAAATGGTGATTGGGCTTTTAGCTATACTTAAAACTGGGGCAGCTTATGTACCATTAGATCCTTCACTACCCCAAGAAAGGTTAAAATATATAATTAAAGATACAGGCTTAGAGCATATTTTGACAACTCCTTCATTTAAGGAGGGAGATTTATATAATAACGCCACATTTAAAATAGTAATTGATTATCAAAATTGGCAGGATTTTGATATTGCTGATAATGAGCTCCAGTTATTGCGAGACCTTTCTGATACTGCTTATGTTATATATACATCAGGTTCAACGGGTAACCCAAAAGGTGTTGAAGTATCGCATCGGGCATTACTCAATCGTATCGATTGGATGGATCGTGAATATGAAATGACAGTTAAAGATAAAGTATTACAAAAAACCCCTTTTGGCTTTGACGTATCTGTATGGGAGTTTTTATGGACGCTTAGTTGTGGGGGGCAGTTAGTAATTGCAAGGCCTGAAGGGCATAAAGATCCTAGGTATTTATCAGAGCTTATTAAAAATCAGGGAATAACTAAGTTACACTTTGTTCCCTCTATGCTAAATATCATGTTAAAACATGGTAACTTAGAGCTGTGCACTTCTTTAAAGCAAGTATTCTGTAGTGGAGAGGAACTACATTCTAAACAAGTTCAAGACTTTTATTCTCTATGTCCTAATACAGAGTTACATAATTTATATGGTCCTACTGAAGCTGCTATTGATGTTAGCTTTTGGCCTTGTGCAGCTCAATTGGAGCAACCGATTTCAATAGGTAAAGCGATTCAAAATACGCAGTTATTGGTATTGAATGATAAACTTAATTTGACACCAATTGGAGTGGTTGGAGAGTTATATATATCTGGAATGGGTTTAGCAAATGGATATTTAAATAAGCCAGATTTAACAGATTCAGCTTTTATCAATAACCCTTATTATCGTAAACATGATACTAGAAGTAGTAAAAAACTATATAAGACTGGTGATTTAGTTCGATACCGAAGTGATGGTAATCTCGAATATATCGGGCGGAATGATTCACAAGTTAAAATTCGAGGGCAACGGATAGAGCTATTAGAAATCGAAAATGTGTTATTAAATCAATCTGAAGTAGATGAAGTTAAAGTTTTAGTCCAAGGTGATGCAAAAGATATATTAGTCGCATATTTAAGTTTAAAAGATCACAGTCAAAATATCCTAAAAAAAATTGAATCTAATATTAATGCATCTCTACCGTCTTATATGGTCCCTGGCCAGTTTATAATAATTGAAAAATGGCCTTTAACTGCCAATGGCAAGCTTGATGTTAAGAAGTTGAAGAATATAAGAGCAAGAAGTGCGAATGATCCTATTTATTTACCTGAGACACAGACGCAAGCAAAGCTTAGGCAATTATGGGCACAATTGTTAAAAATAGATGAGTCAGAAATTAGTATTAATGAAAACTTTTTTAGAATTGGAGGAAACTCATTACAGTGCTCCGAAATGATTCATGTGGCTCAAGAGCGGTTTAATTTTAAGTTCACTTTATCTGATATTTTTCAAAATCCCACTATTACAGAGTTAGCGCTTTGTATTGAAGATTACGAAAATGATTATAAAGATATTTATAGTCTAAAGCAGATGCCGATACCAACTTCTTGCTCACTCTCTTTTGTTCAATATCGAATCTGGCTTGCAGAGCAATTAAGTGGTAGTTCAAATAAGCATAACATGAGTGGTGGAGTGAAACTAATAGGGTCAATTTGTTTAGATAAGATTCGCAAATCTTTAAATGCTATGGTGAGAGATAATCTTATGCTTAGCACTTGTTTTGGATTATCTAAAAACGGAGAGCCCTACCAGTATATCGATCTATCTAAAAATCCAGCTATTAGTTTTTATGATTTAAGTGATCTATCAGATGAACTGAAAGCTCAAAGCTGTAATGATTTAATAAGTAGTTTCTGTAGTGAAATATTTTCATTACAAGATTCATTAATGTTTAAAATCTGTGTCATTACGCTCTCTGATGAGGAAGTACTTTTATATTTTAGTTTTCACCATATTATTTGCGATGGCTGGTCTATTAATATTGCGCTAAATAAATTTTTAGAATCATATGATAATGTTAGCTCTAAGGCGAGCTCTGTTTCAGTAACACATAACTACTTCGATTACGTTTATTGGCAACAAGAGTTTTTATCTACGTCTGAAGCGACTTTGCAAAAACAATTTTGGAAAGAGTACCTATCAGGTTGTAATCCTATTCTAGATTTACCATTTAGAAAACTAAAAGAAAATAATCAGGCTCAAAATCTAATTAATGAAGAGTTACCACTTACACTGCTAAAAGATTTACAACAGTTGGCTAATGAGCTCAGCTCTAGTTTGCCTAGTTTAATTCATTGTGCTTTGGTTTTGGTTCTTAGTCGTATGACTGCAGAGCGTGATCTAGTGATTGGAATACCGGTTACAGGTCGAAATATAGGAGGAACAGGAGATATATTTGGCCCATTTATAAATAATTTACCTGTTAGAACACAAGTTCAGAAAAACCAATTATTTATTGAGTTTTTAAAAGAACAAACCAAAAATTTACAGCAAGTTCTTAGCCATCAAGAGTTACCTTTTGAGCAAATATTGGAGCTCTTACCACATATAGACAGAAGCTCAAAAGAGACCCCTTTATTTCAAGTGTGTTTGAATATTTTGAGCTTGCCTACACTTGAATTTGAAAGTGCCGGTATAAACGTTGAGCCTGAACCTATTTTAGCAAACGACAATAAGTTTAATTTAACATTATACATTTCGCAGCATAGTGATGGTTTGACAATTCAATGCAATCACTCAAGAGAGTATTGTCCTGAAGATGTTGCTAACATATTACACCAGTTATCTGGGCTATTGGCAAAGTTGGTTGTAACCCGAGGCGATATTTTTTGCTCTCAACTATCATTTTATAGTCCAGAGAACTCGCCATTGCTAGCAAAAGAAAATGAGACTGATCATTTTAATGAACATACCAAAACTATTATTGAATGTTTTGAAAGCTCAGTATTGAATATGCCCAATGCTTTAGCATTATCATATCAGCAGCGTAATTGGAGTTATCAACAGTTAAATTATATTTGCTCCCTGTATGCTGAACGATTTGTTGAATCAGGGGTATGTAAAGGAGACATCGTTGCGATTGTTGGTGGTCGAAGGGATAGCTTAATTATTTCAATGCTAGCAGTATTAAAAGCGGGTGGAGCCTTTTTAATACTGCCAGAAGATGAGCCAAAAAGAAGAATACAAGAAAAGCTTTCAGTATTAAAAACAGTATTTCTTTTAAATATAAGTCATATTGAATTACCTGAACTTGAAAAAATGAACTCGGTCAATTTATTGAAGGTTAATTTAGATTACCTTGATAAAGAAAAAGATAATAATCAATTTTCTCAGCTTTATCTTGAAGGGGTAAAGTGCCTAGGGAATGATTTAGCATATATAGCCTTTACTTCAGGTACAGAAGGTATGCCTAAAGCAATTAAAGGTCGACATAGCAGTCTGACAGCTTACACGCCATGGTTAATCGATAAGTATAATATCTCTTATCAAGATAGATTTGCCTTAATTTCAGGGCTTGCCCATGATCCATTGCACAGAGAAGTTTTTACGGCGCTAATAGCTAATGCGAGCATTCATATCCCTAATGAAGAAGAATATGATTTCACGAATGTTTCAAACTGGATCGAGAAGACTAGAATATCTGTTTTGAATATCACTCCTAGTTTGGCCACAGTCATTTTACTTAATGGGGTTTCGTTTAAATATTTATCACATATTTTCTTTTGTGGTGAACCGTTAAGTGTTAATACTGCAATGGAAATTTTGCAACAAAAGGAAAGTCTTAACTTAATAAATATGTATGGTGCGACAGAAACGTGTAGAGCACTTAGTATATATGATATAGAATATAAAGATGTTAACCGGTATGATTTAAAAGGTTATATACCTTTGGGCAGAGGAGTTGCTGGTGTAGAAGTATTGATCCTGAATGAGCAAAATCAAAAATGTGGTATTGGCGAAGTAGGTCAAATTGCGATAAAAGCTAAGCATTTAGCCTTGGGATACTATAATAATACTGATTTAACTAATACTAAGTTCATTTTAAACCATGAAGCGTCATCTGAGCATAAAAATATTTATTTAACTGGTGATTATGGAAGGTTCGATTATCAAGGTGATGTTTGTTTTATTGGTAGAAATGATCGCCAGCTCAAAGTCCGTGGTCACAGAATAGAACCGATAGAAATAGAGACAATTATTAAGCGGGAAGGGTTAGTTGATAATATTTTAGTGACCGCGATTCAGGATGTTTTAGGTGATAATCAACTTGTTGCATATATTGTCAAAAATGAAAATGAAACCAAAGGTGAGAGAGAGTTTATTAAATATTTTCGTGTTATTTTACCTGAGTATATGGTGCCAAATAAAATAATATTTATTGAATCCGTACCTTTTACGCTTAATGGCAAAATCGATTGGTTAAAACTTTCTAATTTGTGTTTAAAACAGCAGGTACCGACAGTAATTAAACCTAATACTAACATCGAACAAAGGATTTTAAAAATATTTAGTGAACTGTTAAATAAACCTTCAATTTGTGTATCAGATAACTTCTTTGATATTGGTGGAAACTCTATTACAGCCGTAAGGGTATTGACGTTATTGAATAAAGAGTTTGCGACAGAGATCTCTTTTAGTGATTTTTTTGAACGAAGTACGATCAGAAAACTTTCTGAATTTATCGAGTTTAGAAAGTTAGAAAAAACAGTAATTTCTCATAAATCAACAAAGAAAAACATAACATCTATATAAAAAAATAAAATTATGAAAGAAAAAAATGATTTATATTATTATTCGAAAGCGCATAAAGAACTTATAAGTCAATTGCGTGAAAATGATACGTTTAAATTAGCTAATGTTCTCGACTATGGCTTGGATACTCCAAATCTTATTAAAGACTATAAATTTGAATATGCTTCTTGGCCTGTCGTGGTTTCAAATGAAAGAGTGGAAAATTTTACATCATTTTTCAATAAATTTAAGGCCCTGTGTAATAAGGCAATATTGAACAGTTTTGACTCTAATGTTTCATTTGAAGAGTATTTAGATTGTCCAGGATTCTTGTTTGAATATATTGGAGAGGTTTTTGATGATATTACTGACTATATATATAGGTATGACATAGTATATTCAAAAGATAACTTTAAAATCCTTGAAGTTAATACAGGAACAAATATAGGCGGATGGCAACTTGATCAATTAGATGAACACTTTTCACAGTTGCTAAAAGAATATGATTTTTCTAAAAGCTGGAATGTAAAAAAAGAGAATATCTTAGAAAATGTCTTAAAGATGATTATTAAATCCGTAAGAGCGCTTAAAAACGATAGAGACAAACACGATATCGTATTTGTTAAGGAGTATGATGAAGATGAAAATAATATAAATGACATAATTTCTATATTAAATTTGATATTTTCTAGGTTAAAAAAAGAGTTAGGGTATTCAGGTGACTTAATACACTGTGAAAGTATGAGTGAATTATCGATAGATGAATACGATATTGTCTACCTTAATGATAAAAAAGTTTCTGCAGTAATAAGCTATTACACTGAAGTTACTAGCGAAATTCAAAGCATAAACCTGCGTTTAACTAAATGTTACCTCAAAGGGAATCTTGTTTTTCCAGATAGTCCTTTTCATAATTTATTGGGTAATAAAAATATATTATCTCTCTTGTACACTGCCATTGAGAAAGGTATTTTTACCAATGAAGAAGTTGAGTTATTAAAAAGGCATGTGCCTTGGACTCATAAAGCTGGTAACGAGTATATTCATAAAGATCAAGTTTCTCATAAATCGATTGATTTTTTAATACACAATAAAGACAAATTAGTGTTTAAAAAAGCACGCTCTATGCAAGGAAAAGATGTTTTTGTTGGTAAATTCATCAGTAAACTCGATTGGCTGACTATTATTGAGCAATATGGTTTAGATAGAGGCTGGTTAATTCAAGAATACTGTGAGCCAGATGAGGCGATTATGTGCGATAAAACTGGCTGGCTAGGACCTTTTGATTTTATTTGGGGGGTTTTTGACATTGACTTCAAATACAGTGGTGCATTTATTCGAGGTCATAGAAAGTGTGATGCAGAAGAAGAAAATAATGGCGTTATAAATTCAGCAAGTGGTGCGATCGAATTCACAGTTTTTGAGAATAAAAAATTACAAAAGGTATTGTCGATTTAATATTGATGTGCTAAGGGAGTAAATAATGATAATAAAAGACATTATTGCAATGTGCAATCAAGAGGGTGTTGAGCTTGGATTGAATGGGGACAACCTAGATATCGCGTTTGACGACCACCCATCAGACGAATTGATAGATTTACTTAGAAATAATAAGCAAAATATAATTGAATATATTTTAAAAAGACAAGGTGCTAATTTTATTGAACGACCAGTTTTACAAAAACCACTGAGTTCACAAGGCAATATCTATTCTTCTTATTCTCAAGATATGTTGTGGTTTATGGATGGACTAAGTGATTTATCTTCTCGATACAATATGAGTTACATCTTAGATGTTTATGGTGAACTGAATATTCATTGGGCTGAACAAGCTTTTAGCTCTATTATTGAACAGCATCTTCCACTAAGAACAAACTTTGCAACTGATGAAAATGGAAAAATAACTCCATCTCTTCAACAAAGCATTGATTTTAAAGTTGAGGTCGTTGAGATTACGGGGAGAAATCAAAGTGAAGAGCTTAAAAATTTAGAAACATTTAAACAGTTATTTTTTTCTAGGCGGTTTTCTTTAAATAGTGACCTTATGGTGCAAGTTGCATATACAAAAGTTTTAGATAGAGAAGGTCTGTTATTGATTAATATGCACCATATTGCTTCTGATGGGTGGTCTTTAGGCGTATTAATTAATGAGTTTAAAAGGTTATATTTAGCAAATGAACACCAAGTAAGGCAAGCTAGCAGTTTAATGCCATTTAATTACTCAGATTATGCATACTGGCAACGTCATTGCTTGACTGAGATCCATGAAAAACAACTTTCATACTGGCAGAATAAACTAGAAAATTTACCAACACTTCATAGTTTACCCATAGATAAACCTAGGCCTTTACAACAAGAATTCACAGGGAATTCTCACACTGTCTTGCTAAATTCCGGGTTGTTAAAGCAATTAACAGATTTAGCTGTTGAGCAAAACTGTACACTATTTATGGTGTTACATTCGGTATTTTCACTGCTTTTATCAAAAATTTCTTATAACCAAGATATTGTTATTGGTACTTTATTAGCAAATAGGACTGATAAGCATTTAGAAACCTTGATTGGATTTTTTGCTAACACAGTTGTATTACGGACTGAAATTAATAATACGCTAACATTTAATGAGTTTTTGTCAGAAGTTAAGCATGTCAACTTGTGTGCTCAAGATCATCAAGATGTACCATTTGAGAAAGTAGTCGAGAGGATAAACCCAAAAAGAAGCCAAGCACATACCCCCCTGTGTCAGGTTATGATGGCGTTAGATAACACGCCTAAAGTAGAGTTTAATACTGATAGTGTAAAGTTTGCTGAGCAAAAAGTGGAAGAACAATATGCTCTGTTTGATTTGTTCTTAAAAGTTTATCAAAAAGACAACGATCTTTCTTTGCGTTTTAATTATAGTACTGCTCTTTTTGAAAGTGCGTCGATCATGCAAATGGCAGACTCGATGGTTAACTTACTCCAGCATGTATTACAAAACCCTGATGCACCTATCTCAGAACTTAGTTGTTTACCTCTCGATGAAAGAAATAGTTTCTTCGCGGTGAGTAAAGGTAAAAACTGTCTTATAGATGATATTCCACAAATACAAACTTTATTTGAGCAACAAGTTATTGCGTCTCCAGATAGAGTCGCTTTGCGTTTTGGCGAGCAGAGCCTAACTTATAATGAAGTTAATATTAAGGGGAATCTACTAGCCCATAAATTAAGAAAACAAGGAGTTTCAACTGGAACAATCGTAGCACTTTATTGCGAAAGGTCAGTAGAGATGATTATTGGTATCATAGGCATACTAAAATCGGGTGCATCTTATTTACCTTTAGAGCCATCCTATCCTGAAGATAGATTACTTTATATTTTAGAAAATAGTGGTTGTAAAACTATTTTAGTTTCTGACAATACTACTAAAACAGTGTGTTTTAATGATTTAGATTGTATTCATTTTTCTGCTCAAGATACGAGTGATTTAAATATTGAAAATACTGTCTTAACTGATAGGCAAACCAAAGATAGTTTGGCGTATATAATTTACACGTCGGGTTCTACGGGACTGCCTAAGGGTGTGATGATCACACATGAAAACCTTATTAATCGTATAAATTGGATGCAAAATGTTTATCAGTTAAATGAGAATGATATTGTGCTTCACAAAACACCTTTTAGTTTTGATGTTTCAGTTTGGGAGTACATGTGGCCATTGTGTTATGGAGGTTGCACAGATATTTTGCCTGCTCATAAGCATACGGATCCCCAATATGTATTAGAGTTTATTCAGCACAGAAAAATATCAATTTTACACTTTGTACCATCTATGTTTCGCCATTTGTTAGACGAGCATGCCAAAGGGTGGTCATTATGTAACTCAGTAAGACATGTTTTTTGCAGTGGTGAAGTATTAACTATAGATTTGGTAGTTAAACACCTTTCATTAGCGAATGCCAAACTACATAATTTATATGGACCAACCGAAGCGACCATTGATGTTAGTTTTTTTGCTTGTAATGAAATGGTGAAAGAAAATGTACCAATAGGAAAGGCGATACAAAATACTCAATTATATATTCTTGATGCACACGGCAACCCTTTACCTCACGGATCAATAGGAGAGCTTCATATAGGGGGGGAAGGTGTAGCAAAAGGGTATATTAACAATGCAGAGTTAACCAATAGCAAATTTATCATTAGGCAAGATGCTAAAGGCCACTCTGTAAGATTGTATAAAACTGGAGATTTGGCTCGAAGTGACCTAAATGGTGATATTCATTATTTGGGGCGTCTTGATAAACAAGTTAAAATTAGAGGTTTTAGAGTTGAACTTGGCGAAATTGAGCAATCTATTTTACAGCTACCTGACATAAAATCTGCCGTGGTTACGAATCAAAAAGATGATGAGGGAAACACTTTATTAATTGCTTATATAGTAATAGGAAATGGTATTATCGATGATGTGAAAACAATTGAAAAAGTTTCTCTTTTATTAAAGCAAAAACTACCCAGTTATATGCTGCCTAATGAATATATTCCAATTTCTGACATCCCTGTTACCGCAAATGGAAAGTTAAATTTTAACGCTCTACCTAAATGGCAGGATTTTTTACAAGAAAGTAAAAAAATTGAACCTGTTACAGAAAGTGAAATTGGTTTAGCTAAAATTTGGGCTGATGTTTTATCAGTAGAAGTTGATATTTTAAGTGTAGATCAAAGTTTTTTCTCTTATGGCGGAAACTCTTTGAATTTAATTCGTTTGAAATCAAAGATCGAAAAAGAATTTTCTGTTGATATTCCTGCTGCAAAATTATTCGATACAGACACGCTTTCAGCTCAAGCAGAGATGATAGAAGTTTTCATTATTTCTCAATCACATACCTCCAATAGCGTTGAAGCTTTTGTCGAGGAATTTTAGTTTTGGACAATATGGTATAAAGATGGCATTAGAGTTATTAAAAAAAGCTAGGAAGCAAGGAGTTTCTATTACACTAAATAATAGTAAACTCCGCGTTGAAACGTCTGGAAAACCTTTATCAGATGAGCTAAGAGCTGAAATAATCAAAAATAAATCTGCGCTTTTAGTTTTACTTGAAAAGAGTGATGGAATTGCAATGACAATTTCACAGCCTAAAATTATGGCATTTTCCAATAAAGATAACATTAGATTACCTCTTTCTTATTCGCAGCAACGATTATGGTTTTTAGATAAACTAAATCAAGGAAGTTCAGAATATAATATGGTCGGATCATTTAATATCGACTCTGATTTTGACTTGGAAATTGCACGAACAACTATTTGTAAAATTATTGAGCGCCATCAAATATTAAGAACAGTTTATAAAGAAGTTGATGGAAAGGCATATCAATTTATTAAAAATGACTTTGACTTTAATATCAAAAAGCACAATTTATGTGCATTTACAGAAGAAAAGCAAAAAGCAGTCATTGATCAAATTATTAATGGGGATATGAACAAAGCCTTTACACTTAGTGAAGACTTACTGATCCGTGTGAATTTTATTTTACTCGATAGCAAGTTAGATCATGAGCAGGGGATATTAACTATTAATATCCATCATATTGCTTCAGATGGTTGGTCGGTAGATATATTTTTAAAGGAGTTTGTTACATTTTATCAAGCCATATTGAAGGGAGAAGATGGGAAGCTTCCTGATTTGCCCATTCAATATAGTGACTATGCAATTTGGCAAAAAGAGGTAATGTCTAAGGAGTTGCTTAGCCCACAATTGAGCTATTGGAAAAAACAATTAAATAGCTTGCCAAAAGTCCATAACTTACCTTTAGTTAGTCCTCGAAATGAAGTTAAGCATAAGCAAGGAAAAATGTTATCGACTCGATTGGATATCGATCACTGCGATAATTTATTTTCATTAGCTAAAAACTTAAAAATGACACCATTTATGTTGTCACATGCAGCATTGGCATTAGTACTATCTAATTACAGTAATTCTCAAGATATAGTTATCGGCACACCAATAGCAAATCGTAAACAAAGTGATTTAGAGAATTTGATTGGATTTTTTTCTAATTCTTTACCAATACGTGTGAGTACAGCTTTTCAAACACTAAAAGGGTTTTTAATTAACTTACGAAAAGCCCATATAGATTTACAAGAAAATCAAGATGTGCCATTTGAGTTGTTGGTAGAGCGTGAAAAAATGGTGCGTAATTTAGCCTATTCGCCATTATTTCAAATTATGCTAAGTAGTGAAATGGATTATGGTGTTAAGGAGCTTGCTCAAGGTCATCAAAATACGTTATTTGAAACGGGATTAAAAACACGAACGATAGAGTATACAGCTTCAAAGTTTGATCTGGAAGTTAACGTAGTTTTTAGCAAGTATGGGATCTCTATTTATTGGCTTTATGATACCTCTTTGTTTAGTGAAAAAATGATGGTGCAAATGAAAAAGCATTTTGCATTAGTTTTGCAAAACTTGAGTCAATTAAGTCAAGCCACCAATGTTGAAAATATACAATTAAATGAAGTCTTAAAAGATGGTCATTTATATAGCCCATTTTTAGGAGGTTCCTTAAATACGGATAATGCTCATAAAGACAGCAAACAACTGATACTACCTGTTAATATTCAGGATAAAACAAATTTTCATTATGAACAGCCATGCTCAGAACTCATTTCTTTAGATAGCCAAATTGAATATTGGAAAAAACAGCTTTTTGAAGTACCTCATGTTCATAACTTAACTACCAAAGAACGTGGGCGTGAGAATAAATTTAAATTAAATACTATTCGTAAAAAGCTACCTGAACAGCTTCTGACATCCTTGTTCGATATTGCAAAGAAAAATCAGTTAACGCCTTTTATGCTTTTACATGGAGCATTATCTATAGTGTTATCTAGACATAGTAATAGGCATGATATAGTTATTGGAACACCCGTTGGTCATCAATTTCACTATTCACCGAATTTATTAAAAAAGCTTTTGATAAATACTTTAGTGTTGCGAGTTAATACTCATCATCATCAATTGAGTGATTATTTAGCGCATGTAAAATCAGTAAATATATCAGCGTTTAAAAATAAAAATGTACCGTTTGAGCAACTTATAGAAAGACTAAATATAGTACAAAATAGTCAAATTATGCCTTTAGTACAGATTATATTGACGACTAATTTAGAGGGTGATCTGAGTAAGGCTTTATCAAAAGATAAAGGTATAACGCTTTGGGATCGTCAAAATAGAGATATTAAACATACGAATAATGGGTTTTATGATATCCATATTGACTGTAAATACAGTAATTCAGACTTTATTTTGGAGTGGGATTATAACGAGGGACTATTTTCAAAAAGACAAATCGAACAATTAAATTCTCATCTTTGTAAAGTGCTCTTTAGCTTTTCAGAGTTGTTAGGGTCAACAATTGAAAACGAATATTTTTTAAATGACGTTACAATGTTCAGTGAAGATGAGGTCAAAAAACTATTACCACAAAAAATTGAGTCTGATAGTGACTTGTGTGAAGAGTTTTGTATTCATGAACTCTTTGAAGAGCAAGTGAGATTAACTCCAGATGCCATCGCTGTTATAAGTGGAAATCATGAGCTAAGTTATAAAGTTCTGAATGAAAAATCTAATCAACTAGCTCACCACCTAATTGAACAACACAATTTAAAGCCTGATAGTCTTGTGGGTATATGTGTCGAGCGTTCAGTAGATATGATCATTGGTTTGTTAGCGATTCTAAAAGCAGGGGGTGGCTATGTACCTCTAGATCCAAACTATCCTAAAAGACGCTTAAGTTACATTCTAGGTGACACTAATACTGAAATTGTTATCACAAGTCAGGGTTTGCTAGAGGCGCTCACAGACTATGAAGGCTGCGTAATTAAACTGGATACATTTTTTAATGATACTGAAAAGTTTTCAGATCATACAAGCCTTAATATCAGAACAAAGGTAATTGGGTTAAAGTCAAATAATTTAGCTTATGTCATATATACTTCGGGTTCTACGGGAAAACCTAAAGGTGTAATGGTAGAGCACCGAAATGCGACTTCTATGCTCAATTGGGCTAAAATGGAATATGATGATGCAATTTTATCAAGGACACTTGCTAGCACTTCATTAAATTTCGACTTGTCTGTATTCGAAATATTTGCACCTTTGAGCACAGGTGGTTGCTGTATTATTGTTAAAGATATATTGGATTTAATAAATGAAGCGCCAAATGTATCGCTAATAAATACAGTGCCATCTGCGGCAAAAGCGTTATTAGAGCAACGAGCATTCCCTAAAAAAGTTAAATGTATTAATTTGGCTGGGGAGCCTTTACATAGTGAGTTAGTGAATAAACTTCTTTCTGAAGCTAGCGGGGCAAAGGTTTATAATTTGTATGGTCCATCAGAAGATACTACTTACTCAACTTTCATTAGTTATTCAGCTCCAGTAAAAGAATCCGTATCTATTGGTAAAGTTATTACGAATAGTTACGCTTATATATTAAATGAAAACCTTGAATTAGTGCCTTATGGTGCGCTTGGAGAGCTTTACCTTTCGGGTGCAGGGCTAGCGCGTGGATATTTAGAACAACCAGTTTTGACCGCCGAACGTTTTATTAATAACCCATATTATGAACCAAAACTACCTAACAATGTTAAGCGACTATATAAAACTGGTGATTTAGTTCGATTTTTACCGAGTGGCAATCTTCAATATGTTGGTCGTCTAGATGATCAAGTTAAAATTCACGGATTTCGTATTGAATTAGGAGAAATTGAGAGTAACTTACGAAGCATAGATACGGTAGATTCATCACTAGTATTGGCTAAAACAGTTGCAGATAGCAAGCAGTTGGTAGCATATTTAAAGCCGTGTCATACAGCTTCAGGGATTGACCAATATAGCTTTATAGAACAAATCAAGGCTCAAATAGAGTGTTCTTTGCCGAATTATATGGTGCCTAGAATTATAATTTTGATAAAAGAATGGCCTCTTAGTCCAAATGGTAAAATAGATCAGCAAGCATTGCCTGCTCCTGATGCGGCTTCATCTCAACAGGTCTTCCTTGCTCCCAAAAGTGTTATTGAGCTTGCCTTAACTCAAATCTGGGGCGAACTATTACAAATAGATCCAGCTAATATTAGTGTAAGCGCTAATTTTTTTGCTCTTGGAGGCCATTCTTTATTAACCACTCGTCTACATGCTCAAATTCGTAGTCGTTTTAATCTAGATATACCGTTACATAATCTTTTTGAACAGCAAAGTTTGGCAACATTAGCTGAGAAAATTGAAAAGTGTCATTTTAGGTTGGCGGCAACCTTACCGGATATTGAACCTATAAATAGACCAAATGGCTTAGCGAAGATGTCTTTTTCACAACAGAGATTGTGGTTTATCGACCAATTGCAAAAAGGATCTCCTGAATATAATATACCTATTGCCTTTAATGTAAATGGTTACTTTCAATTAGATATTATTGAAAGAGTATTTCAAACTATCATTGAACGTCATGAGGTGTTACGTACTGTATATGTTCAACATGGTGACGAATCATTACAGCAAGTAAGGCCTATCAGGAATATTAACTTTTCTGTCCAACATAAAGACTTATGTCATTTGAGCTGTATTGAATTAGAAGAAGCTATAGAGCGACTTGTAGTTGGAGATATATACCGACCTTTCGACTTGAGTCAAGATTTAATGCTCAGGATTACCTACTTAAAAGCTAGAGAAAATAAAGGCATTTTACTCTTCAATATACACCATATAGCTTCTGATGGTTGGTCGATGGAAGTACTAACTAAAGAGTTTTTTTCCTTATATGACGCATACAGTAATGGTTTAGAAAATCCACTAGCCCCTCTTAAAGTACAATATGCCGATTATGCCCATTGGCTGCATGAAAATATGGATGAATCTCGACTAGCTCAACAAAGAGAATATTGGGTTCATAAATTATCAGATATGCCAAACGTCCATGCGCTTCCATTGGAACAATCAAGACCCGAGGTTAAGTCTTCTCGAGGTCAAACAGCGCAAAGCTCCCTTAGTGCTGAAATAGCCTCTGATTTACAGCAGATCGCTAGAAGATATCAAATTACTCCTTTTATGCTTTTTCACGGCGTTCTAGCTCTATTAATATCGCGTCATAGTAACTGTAGTGATATTGTAATAGGTACTCCTGTTGCTAATCGTGCAGTGAGTGCATTAGAGCCTCTGATAGGGTTCTTTGCCAATACTTTAGTATTACGGGTAAAGACTGAACATCCTTCTATTAGTGATTATTTTAAGCATATAAAAAACACTCATTTAGAAGCTCAATCTAACCAAGATTTGCCTTTTGAACAATTAGTTGATTATTTACAGGCTCCGCGTAGCCAATCTCACACACCTTTATTTCAAATTATGTTGACAATGAGTTCAGATTTTAGTGGCGCCATAAATGACGAACCTATAGAACAACTCAATCAAAGTCTCCAATATACGCAATATCAATCCACACAAGTTGCTTCTAAGTTTGATTTGAACATAGATTGTGCATTGAGTGAAAAGGGGGTTCAGATCGACTGGATTTATGATGAAAGTCTGTTCTCTTCACAATACATAACAAAATTAAATGAACACTTCTGTAGATTATTGACTGAACTGGCTAATAGTACTAATAAGCAGGTTTCTGTATTGGAAGATTTGCAAATGTTATCTGATGGAGAAAAAGAGTTTCTAGTTAATACTCTTAATGACACGCAATACGACTATCCTACAGAATTGTGTATTCATGAAATCTTTGAGAGTCAAGTCTTATTACAGCCATCGTCAGTTGCGATGACTTTTGATGGCGAATCTTTTACATATAATCAGCTGAATGAAAGAGCAAATCAATTGGCTCATTTTCTAAAGGAACACTACGACCTTAAGCCTAATTTTGTGGTTGGGGTATGTGTTGAACGTTCTCCAGATATGGTGATTTGTATCCTGGCTATATTAAAAGCTGGTGCTGCATATCTCCCATTAGATATTCGTTTACCAAAGGAGCGGTTGCGTTATATTCTTAGCGACACTGCTCCAAAAGTCGTATTGGTACAAAAGCGTACTTCAGAATTGTTAACAAGTCTAAATACTGATATTTTATCTATTGATATGAAGAGTGATGAATATTGTCGTTTCTCTACATACAGTGGCGAAAATATTAGTAGAAAAAGCTTAGGTTTAAGAGCAGAAGATTTATCTTATGTTATGTATACATCCGGTTCGACAGGGAGTCCGAAAGGGATTAAACAAACGCATAAAACAGTATGTAATTTGGTTTATTCGACAGCAGCTCAACAAGGTATTACACATTCATTAAGAACTCTGAATTTCACGCCTTATTCGTTTGACGTTTCAGTACAAGAATTAGTCACAACTTGGTATACAGGTAGTTGTCTGGTTGGTCTGAACAAAGAACCGAAAGAAAACTTGAATGAGCTACTAGATATTTTAATCAAAGAAAGGATAGAAAGGTTATTTATTCCCCCAGCTGCTCTTCAATTTATATCTAAAGAGACCCAAGATAAAAAACAGTTTTTACCAGATTTAAAAGAAATATTTTCAGCGGGCGAAGAGTTAGTGATATCTGATGCCATAAAATATTTTTGTTTATCACATGATAACTGCCGAATATGGAACTGTTATGGTCCAACAGAGACACATGTTGTATCTTTGAAAGAGGTGAGTCACATTCGCAAAGGTGCTAGTGTTCCGATCGGTAAGCCTGTAAATAATACTTCACTTTACTTATTAGATACTAATAAGCAATTAGTACCTTTTGGAGCCGTTGGTGAAATATATGCTAGTGGACATGGGGTAGCAAATGGATATATAGATAGATCACTTGATAAAAATAGGTTTATTTCTAGTCCCTTTGAAATAAATGATCCAACTAAACTTTATAAAACGGGAGACTTAGCTAAGTACCTTAGAGATGGAAATTTAATGTTTTTAGGAAGGGCCGATCAGCAAGTAAATATAAATGGCTTTAGAGTTGAAATTTCTGAAATAGAAAATGTGATTATTAACCTCAAGGAGGTCAGTAGCTGTACAGTGTTGCATCAACATTGTGATCTTGATGTGCTCAAGTTAGTCGCTTATATTCAGCTTTCAGATCAAATAGTTAATAAACAAAGTTTGTCGAGTGATAGCGACAAATTATACTCAATGCTTCGTGGATATCTGGGCAATTATCTACCTGAATATATGATCCCATCAAGTTTCGTTACTGTGGAACAATTCCCTTTAACATCTAATGGAAAAGTAGATAAGCAAAAACTGAAAACGTTGTTTACAAGCACATCTCAATTTATTGAGCCTAATAATGAAGTTGAAGAACAAGTTGTTGAAATACTTTCAAACTTACTCGATATATCGAAAAAAAATATATCGGTAGAGCAGAGTTTTTTTGAACTAGGTTTGAGTTCATTAAAGCTGTTTTCGTGTGTTTCCTACTTGAATGATGCTTTCTCATTGAGTATTACAATCAGTGATCTTTATAAAAATCCATCTGTTAGATTATTAAGTAAGAAAATCATTGAACAGCAGTTAGTCACTCAAATTTTTGCAAATGATATACAGAGCACCGACTTTGTTGAGGATGGGGAAATATGAAAAATCTAGAGTCGCTTTTACAACAATTACAACAAAACAATGTCAAGCTAAGAGTTGAAGATGATAAAATTAAATTCCAAGATCCTGAAAAGTTTATAAAAGGCGAAGTTTTAGAGCTGATAAAAAAGCACAAATTTGAAATTATCTCTCTATTAAATACAAATAACTCATTTTCAAGAATCAATGGAAGCTTTATCTTGGGAAATGAAATTCCTATTTCAAAAATTCAAAAACCATTGCTGTTTGCAGAATTGATATCAGAAACAGAGGTCAGTCATAACTTATCTATTAGTTACCTTTTTAATAAAGAGATCACTGTAACAAAACTAAAAACGGCATTAACAGATCTTGTTGATAAAAATGACGGACTTCGTCTTGGTTATATTCAAGAAAGTGGAGATTGGAAAGCTAAGCTAAATTCAAGTATTGACCTATTGATAGAGCACGCGTGTATTACTGAAGCAGATATTAATAAACAATATGGAAGCTTGAGTGGGTATACTAGAGAGTATGTAAGGAGAAAATTTGTATTTGATGGAAGTCCATTAATAAGAATACAGCTATGTGAACTTGAAAATAGAGATGTACTTTTGAATATATCTATTCATCATTCCATTTGCGATGGTCTATCTCTCGCTAGCTTGTCAAATAAACTCCATGTTGCTTTATTTACACCCAATAAGGTAAATGAATTGTACTCCTACAGTGCATCATATTTAGACTATTTATGCTGGCAAGAAAAAATAGGGCATAATGAAGGAGTTAATTATTGGCGAACAAAATTAGATGGGGCGCCAAGCCATATTAAATTACCTACAGACTTTACTAGGCCTTCGAGTGTAGTCTTCGATGCATCATCATCATTTTTACAACTCGAAAATGTATTGATTGAAAAGCTTACCCAAGTATCTAAGAAATATAAAGTTAGCCAGTTTACTATTTTATTAGCTGGTTTTTATTGTTTGCTTAGCCGATATTCTACTCAAGAAGATATTGTAATAGGCGTTCCATTTTCGAACCGAGATCAGCCTGAAATTACAAATACTATAGGGTTATTTATAAATACTTTACCAATCAGAGTAAAACTGACAAAAGATCTGAGTTTTGAACAATTACTAGGACAAGTATTCGAGTCGGTACAGGAAGCGACTCAATATCAACAAACCCCACTTCTCGATATTATAGAAGCAGTGAATCCTTCAAGAAGTGCTAGTCATTCTCCTTTATTTCAAGTATTGGTTAACTATTTAGACATTCAAGGAGGAACTAGGGATTTATTTGGTGCCCATAAGAAAGATATATCGTTTGATGATAAGAAAGAAAAACAAACAAAGTATGATTTGACATTAAATATTACTAATAAAAATAATGAGTTCAATGTTGTATTTGAATATAGTAATAATTTATTTAAGCAAGAAACAATTCAAAGGATGCAGCAGCACTATGTGCAGTTACTTGCACATTTATTGAGTTCACCTTCTAAACCAGTAAATTCTCATGATATTCTAGTGAAAGATGAGCTGTCATTTTTATCCGCTTTGAATGCCAATAATAAAGAACTGCCAGAAATAGAGAACCCTTATAATTGTATAGAGAAAATTTCTAAGTTAACTCCAAATAAGCGTGCCATTACCTATAAAGAAGAAATTCTTACCTTTGCTCATTTGGATGCAAAAATTAATGAAATTAGTGAACAACTTATATCTGCGAGAGTAAAAAAAGGCGATAGAGTCGGACTTTCCTTTATTCGTTCCCCGCAAATGATCTGTGCTATCTATGCTTGCTTTAAGCTTGGCGCAGTTTACGTCCCTATTGATCCTGCTTATCCAGTAAATAGAGTTAAATATATAGTTAAAGATGCAGATATTTCATGTGTATTAACGACATCAAGTATAAAGTCAATTTTGACTAAAATTAACTTGAATGTCCCGGCAATATTTGTTGATGAGCTTAATAATCAAAGTTCAGTAGCGTTGCCTACTGAAAAAATACAGGAAAATGACTCTGCTTATATTATACATACCTCTGGTACAACAGGTAACCCTAAAGGGGTCAATGTGAGCCATGGAAACTTACAAAACTTATTATCGGGTTTAGATGATACTTTCACTAGCAACGGAATTCAAACATGGTTGGCACAAACAAGTATTAATTTCGATATATCAATTGTAGAGTTAATATGGACATTAACTCGAGGGCATAATGTTGTTTTACAGCAGAGTAAACATGTCGATATAGTTAATTTAGAAACTGAAAATACTAGGCGACCTCTAGAGTTTAGTATTATGTTCTTTTCTGAAGATAATCAAGATGAAGACAAATATGAATTAATGTTAAATTCTGCAACTTATGCAGATAAGAGAGGTTTTAAAGCTGTTTGGCTTCCTGAACGCCATTTTGGTGAGTTTGGAGGCGCATTTGCGAACCCTGCGATAGCTTGTGCTGCATTGTCTACCGTCACAAAAAATATTAACTTACGGGCCGGTAGTGTTGTTTTACCTCTTCATGATCCTATCCGAGTTGCCGAAGAGTGGTCTATGATTGACAATCTCAGTAATGGTCGAGTTGGACTTGCGATTGCTTCAGGTTGGCACCCTAATGATTTTGTATTTGAAGGAGCTAACTTTGAAAAACGACATTCTGAGCTAAGAAGTAAATTATCTGAGTTACAAAATTTATGGCAAGGAAAGGCTATTACAAGAAAAAATGGTCTGGGCAATATTCAAAAAGTGATAACCCGTCCAGCACCAAAACAAAAATTACTCCCTACTTGGATCACTGCTGCAGGTAATCCTGATACTTTTAAATTTGCAGGTAAAATTGGTGCGAATATTCTTACCCATATGCTAGGGCAGACAATTGAGCAACTAGAATCGAATATAAAACTTTACCATCAGACACTGACTGAGAATGGATTTTCAATTGAGGACAAAGAAATAACATTGATGTTACATACATATTTAGATCAATCTGAAGAATTAGCATTAGCTGAAACTCAGGCTCCATTTAAGAAGTACATCAAATCGTCATTAAATCTGATCGCGCCTATCGCTGAGGAGATGGGCATCGAACTTGAGGAAAATAAAGCACATTTGATAGATATTGCTTTTGATCGGTTAAGTAAAACGAGCACTTTGTTTGGAACTCAAGAATCTTGTCAGAGTTTATTAAACTCTTTACACCAAATAGGAATAACAGAGATAGCTAGTTTGATAGATTTTGGCTTGGATACCAAAAAAACTTTAAAAAGCTTGGAGTTGATAGCTTCAGCAAAAGATATTTATCGTGATGATTGGAAACTTGCTAAATATTTGTCACAAGTAAGCTACAAAAGTGAATTAGATCTTATTCATCAGCACGAGGTGTCACATGTACAAATGACTCCTTCTCAATTAAAAGTTCTATTAAAGCAACATGAACTAACACCTGTGGAACTACCCGTTAAAAAGTGGTTAATCGGTGGAGAAAAACTTAGCCAAGAGCTGGTGGAACAATTAAAACTGGTTAGCACGGGCCGATGCTATAATATGTATGGGCCTACTGAAACGACAATCTGGTCTGCATGGTTAGATGTTACAGATACTAATGTATTTATTGGGAAGCCTACAGTAAATACGCATTTTTATTTACTTGATAAAAATGGATTACCCTCTCCTATAGGTGTGGTAGGAGAGCTTCATATTGGTGGTAAAGGAGTAACAAAAGGGTATTGGAATAAAGTTGAGTTAACGCAAAAATCATTTAAACACATTTATATACCAGACTTGTATGATGATAGACTTTATAAAACTGGAGACTTGATGAAAATGACGAGTTCTGGTTTGATGCATTATATCGGTAGAGCAGATGATCAGATAAAAATTAACGGTTACCGTATCGAATTAAATGAGATTGAGTATAACTTACAAAATATTGTTGGCATCAAAGATTGTCGAGTAGCAGTTAAGACAGGGGCTAATGAAGAACGTTATTTAGCTGCTTATGTTGTCAAATCAGGTATAGTAGCTGGAAAATGGGTGAAATCGGAAAGTGTAAAAGTTGCTAAAGCCTTTACATTTGCAGATGGTTCGTTAGTCTATCATCAAAGTGATCTTCAACTTGGTGGTAATTATAAAGATATTTTTGATGATAAAGTATATTTACGTCATGGGATTGAATTAGAAGAAAATGATTTAATATTTGATGTTGGAGCGAATGTTGGCTCATTTTCTATGTTTGTACAAAAATGCCAACCTACAGCGGAAATAATTGCCTTTGAGCCTGTACCTGAAGTGTTTGCTTTATTGAAAAAAAACTTTGAACATAGAAATATAAATGGGTTAATTTATAACTGTGGAATTTCTAATAAAGAAGAAACGGCTAAATTTATATATTATAAGAAAATGTCAGGTTTATCAGGTCGATTTTCGGATGTAGAAAGCGAAAAGCAATTTGCTAAATCATCTATACAATCCGAGCAATCGATATTAAAGGAGCAACTTGGTGAAGATTTGGATTCATATTTAGAAGATATCTATCAAAGCCAAGATATTGACTGTAATATGAATACGCTTTCTAGCGTAATAAAAGACAAAGCAATAACTAGGATAGATTTGTTAAAACTAGATACGGAAAAAAGTGAGTGTTTGGCATTACAGGGAATTGAACACAGTGATTGGAATAAAATAAAACAAATCGTTGTTAAAGTTACAGGAAATAAAAATCTAAGTTTTGTAAAATCTTTGTTAAAGGAGAAAGGTTTTGACATGAGGATTGATGACTTTATAAAAGCCGAATATTCAAACTGTGTGCATAGGCATATTTATTTACTTTATGGTAAAAATACTCGTTTTTCATGTGAAAAAGCACATGACTCAGTATTATTCACAAACCCTAGTAAAGTAGATATAAGAAATCAGCTCTTGGAAAGTTTACCCGATTTTATGATTCCTTCTGAGATTCATTTTGTTGGCGAAATTCCATTATTGAAAAATGGCAAAGCTGATTTTTCGACTTTAAAGAAATTAGAACCAGTAACATCTGAGGTGCAATCAAATAACTTTGCAACACATGAAAATGAGATACGTATAGCTAATGTTTGGAACAGAATATTAGGAAAAGCTTCGTGTCCAATTGATGTTAGTTTTTTTGAACTTGGTGGTACTTCATTAAATATGGTTAATCTTCACTCAGAGCTTCAAAAGGAGCTTGGGGTTGATATAAAAATAGTCGACTTATTTAGATATAAGACAATTAAAGAACAATCTGACTTTGTAAAACTTAAATTAAAGGCAAGTATAAGTAGCCAAGGTAAGAAAAACGTTATACCAAGAACAAGAAGAGCCATTGCAGGGCGCCGTAAAAAAAGCACTTTGGTAGATTAGTCAGCATTCGGGGAAAAGTGAAAATTTAATTATGCTTGAAAATGAAATTTCAGAATTTGATGTCGCAATTATAGGTATGGCATGTCGCTTTCCTAAGGCGGAGAATATAAAAAAATATTGGGAAAATTTACTCAAAGGAGTGAATAGCACCCATTTTGCATCTGCAGATGAGCTGCAAAATAATAAATCGTTTGGGATTGATAACTTTGTTAATGCCAGTATACATCTTGAAGATAAAGAGCAGTTTGATCCTAATTTTTTTAAAATGTCTCCTTCAGATGCGCTAATAATGGATCCCCAGATTAGAGGTTTATTACAAACTAGTTGGCATGCACTTGAAGATGCGGGTTATGATAGTTTTAATTATAGAGGTGCAATTGGTAACTTTTGTACTATGGGAACTGGTGATTACCTCTACTTACTAATGGAGTCAGATCCAGCTTTGGCAAGCCGCAATCCGATGCTAACAAGACATCTAAATGAGAAAGATTTTTTAGCCACTCAAATTTCTTATCGACTCAATCTAACTGGCCCATCGATGAGTGTTCAAGCAGCATGTTCATCTTCATTACTTGCGGTTCACTTAGCATGTCAAAGTTTGTTAAGTAACGAATGTGATATGGCGTTAGCTGGGGGAGCTCAGATTGATGCCAGTAATTCTCTAGGCTACACCTATACTGAAGGTTCTATACTATCACCAGATGGATACTGTCGTGCATTTGATAAAGATGCAAAAGGCACTGTGCCTGGAAATGGGATGGGGATGATCTTACTTAAAAAGTTGTCTAATGCCATTGAAGATGGAGATCATATTTATTCAGTAATTAAAGGATCTGCAGCAAATAATGATGGTGCGAATAAAATGGCATATACAGCGCCCAGTGTAGAAAGTCAGAGAAATGTTATTTTAGAAGCACTATCTGTTGGAGAGATAGAACCTGAGACTGTTGAACTTTTAGAAGCTCACGGTACAGCCACCTCTTTGGGAGATCCGGTTGAAGTTGCTGCTTTAAAGGAAGCATATAGTCAATTTAACCACCGTAAGCAATACTGTGCATTAGGATCTGTTAAAACAAATATTGGACACTTAGATTGTGCCGCAGGAATAGCTTCACTTATCAAAGCCGTTTTATGTGTTCAGCATGGAGAAATTCCGCCGAGTTTAAATTTCAAGCAAGCGAATCCATCCTTAGAACTTGAATCATCGCCTTTTTATGTTAATCAGACCAGAAAAGCGTGGAAAAGTGAAAGTCATTCGAGAAGAGCTGGCATAAGTTCAATAGGGGTTGGGGGAACAAACGTTCACGTCGTTATTGAAGAGTTTAAAACAGACAAAGACAAACCTGCTGACCATAGCTCCTACTTGATTCCTTTATCAGCGAAAACACCGAAAAGCTTGTCAGGTTTAAAGAAGCAATTAATGTATCAGCTAAAGCAAGAACCTGAACTTGAACTGGCAAATATTGAACATACTCTTTTATATGGCCGTCACGATTTTGGGCATAAATTTAGCGCAATATGTAAATCTAAAGAAGAATTAATAAAACAGCTTGGTGATATTGAAACTAAGCAAGTAATAGAAGGTAAATCGGATCAAACTAAAAACAACGCTATTTTTATGTTTCCAGGACAAGGAAGCCAGTTTGCTGACATGGCGAAAGAGTTATATGGCCAAAGTCAAATTTTTAAAACCCATTTAAATCAATGTTGTACTATCGCAGATAAATACCTTCCTTACCCGTTAGTCAGTTATATATTTGGAGAACATCAAGACAAATTAATTCGCACGGATATTTCCCAAATAGCAATATTTGTTATTGAATATTGCTTATTAAAACTTTGGGGGGATTGGGGGTTACAGCCATCAGCTGTTGTTGGTCATAGTTTAGGTGAGTTTGCTTCTGCAGTAGCTGCTGAGGTCATGTCTTTAGAAGATGCTATTATGTTGGTTTATTATCGCGGTCAATTTATGGCTCAATTACCAGCTGGTTGTATGATATCGGTAGAGTTATCAGCTAAGAATGTCAAGCCTATTTTGTGCGATGGTGTTGTTATTGCGGCTATCAATACGTCTGAATACACTGTTTTGTCAGGCTCTACAGACTGTATTAACAATCAAAAAAAAATATTGCTATCAAATGGAATTACATTTAAAGAGTTGAAAACATCACATGCTTTTCACAGTCCTATGATGGAAGGTATGCTATCAGCATTTAAAGATAAATTAGACTCGATCGAATTAAAAGAGCCAAAGGTTAGTTTTATTTCAACTGTAACAGGCTCAATAATTGAGTCAAACTTGATATGCACCTCGCAATATTGGTTAAAACAGATCACAGAGCCGGTTCAATTCGAAAAAGCAATTCATAGTATTTCATCTGAATTTAATTCTAGCTTATTTATTGAAATAGGCCCTGGTACTGTTTTAAGTGCCTTAACAAAGAGTATATTACAGAATCCACGGATTGCTTTTCCAAGCTTACCGAAAAAAGACAGTGGTAGAAGTGATTTAGAGGAACTTACTACTCTTAGGGCATTACTTTGGTATAAAAATATCGTATTCAAAAAACCTAATGTTCCAAATATTCCACATGTAAATAAGGTTAGTTTATTAGGAACAGTTTTTGATACACAACGTTATTGGATTGAATCACCTCAACAAAAAGTAAATAAACTTAAAAAGACAATTTCGGATGATGCACTTGCTGTGGGTTTAGAACTGTCTTTACTTGAATTAGATGAAATTTCAGAATCACAGTTTGATGCATTAAAGAATATACAGGAAAAGCTAATAGAAGAGGTGGAGTTGGTATTTGAGAGTAAAAAAGTGAACCTGACGCCTTTTTCATTAAATAATAGTAAAGCTTTAAGTAGAGATAATGAAATACATACTGAAGAGAATAAGGATTTGGAAAATGCTTTCGTAAATAGAATAACAGATATAAAATACATTCCCCCATCTAATAAAGTGGAAGTGTCACTTGTTAATATTTGGCAGTCAATATTTGGTTATCAACCAGTTGGTATAAACGATAATTTTTTTTCTATAGGTGGGGATTCGTTGACCGCTACAACTATGCTAAAAAAAATAAGTAATGAATTTGAAGTTTCCATATCATTTAAAGATATTGCAGAAAATCAGACTATAGCAGAGCTGGCTAAAACTGTTGATTTGAGAACATGGTTGAAAGGCAGTGTCAGTGACATTACTGTCCAAGAGGGTACCGAGAGATTTGAAATATGAATAATATTAGACAGTTATTACGCCATTTAAGAGATGAAGGCGTTAAAATTTCGATGAATAAAGATAAATTAATTATTGATGCCAAAGTTGGTGTGTTGAACGATTTTTTGAAAAGTGAACTGATTAAAAATAAAGAAGAGATAATTAGCTTTTTAACAAAAGATAAAGTATCAAAAAATCAAAGAATAACAAAGAGAAATAACAGCCAAGCACCACTAACCTTTTCTCAACAAGGATTATGGATTATTGATAGGCTTCAATCGGGTTCGCCAGAGTATAATATGCCGATTGCTTTTGAATTAATTGGCGAATTTGACATAGAGGTATTTTCATTAGTTTTAAGCGAAATAGTCCGTCGTCATGAAGTATTACGTACAGTATATCTAGAGGGAGATAATGGACCAAGCCAAATTGTTCATGAAGCAAAAAGCGTCAATGTAAGTCAGTTTGATTTGTCATCTGTTCCTTTAGAGGAAATTGACGCTTCATTACAAAAGTTGATTGTTGAAGATGCAGGCACTTGTTTTAATTTAGAAAAAGATGTGATGCTCAGAGCGAGTCATATTTCACTACCAAATATAGAAAGTACTCTAGATAAAAAAGAGCTAGAAAGGGAAAAAAGTTCGCAAAAACGTACAGTATTGTTATTTAATATTCATCACATTGCTTCTGATGGTTGGTCAATGGAAGTTTTAACAAAAGAGTTTTTTACGCTGTACCATGCCTTTAAATTGGGTGAAGTCAGTCCTTTAGAGGAACTTGAAATACAATACTCAGATTACGCTTATTGGCAACGAGAAATTTTAAATGAGGAAGTTTTAGGAATTCAATTTAAATATTGGGAAAAAAAACTTCAACAACCACCGATACTGCATAGTTTGCGATTAGATAAGCCTAGACCTGGAGATAAACAATTTAAAGGTAAAGTAGTTAGTTCAAGACTATCTTCAGATGTAGCATTAAGTTTATTAAGGTTAGCTAAACGATATCAACTCACACCTTTCATGTTATTACATAGTGCGCTTGCTCTGGTATTGTCACGTCATAGCAACAGTTCGGATATCCTAATTGGTACGCCAGTGGCAAATCGAATGCAAGCAGGACTTGAATCTTTGATAGGTTTTTTTGTAAATACCATTGTACTGCGAGTAGATACTAGGCATGAGTTTTTTGCTGATTACTTCTCACACGTGAGACGTGTACATTTGGATGCTCAAGCACATCAAAATATTCCTTTTGAACAATTGGTAGATGGATTGAAAATACCAAGAAGTACTCAGTACACTCCATTGTTTCAAATAATGATGACAACAAATAACGATTTTAGTTTGCACACTGAAAATGAGAAGAAAACTTTCAAATTACCAGATGTAGATTTATCGCCATTGAGTTCATCAGATGTTCAAGCTAAATTTGATTTAAGCATTGATTTTAGCATCAGCGAGGCGGGTGTTGGCTTCGATTGGATTTATGATACAGCTATTTTTGAATACGCTCATATAGAGAAATTAAGCGAACATCTATCAAATTTACTTGTTAATATGATGCAATTAGAGCAAGAACCTTTAGATTGCAAGCTAAGCAATATTTCAATGCTACCAAAGAATGAAATACAACATTTACTAGATGAACTTAATAGTACGCAAGTAGATTATCCAAAAGATAAATGTGTTCATGAACTATTTGAGCAACAAGCTCAAAGGACACCTAACAATATTGCTATTTGTAATGGTTCTCAACAACTTACTTACAAAGAACTTAACGAAAAATCGAATCAGATTGCACGAAATTTAATTGAGCATGGGCAAGTAAAACCTAATATGTTAATAGGTTTATGTTTACAACGTTCGATTGAAATGGTGATAGGCATACTTGGAATTATCAAGGCTGGTGGGGCTTATTATCCTATAGATTTAGCGCTTGGTGAAGAGATTGTTCGTGCTAAATTAGCAGATCAAGCCATTAAAACAGTCGTTGTTAACGAAGATGCAAATACGGAGATATTTTGTAAAGATACGACTAGTATAAACTTAGATCAATTTTTTGAAAAACAAGAAAATGGTTATAGTAAAGATAATTTAGATTTGGATATTTCGAGTAACTCATTAACATATGCTTTATCGACATCAGGAACAACAGGAGAGCCTAAAATAATAGGGGTCGCACATTATTCTCTTGTTAACTTAATGAAAGCAATTATTGATGAAGATAAGGTATTAAAAGGTTCTCATCGTGTTTTACAATTTTCTTCGATTGCTTTTGATGTGAGCTTTGAAGAAATTTTCATTGCATTATTGCATGGTGGAACATCATATTTTCTTTGTGAACAGCAAAAGTACGATGTGATAGCATTAGTTGATTATATAAAAAGAGAAGATATTTCACTCTTAATTTTACCTTTTTCTGTTTTGAACCTTTTGTGTGAGCATTGTTTTGAAAACAATATATTATTGCCCTCAATAAAAGCAGTGATTTCTACAGCAGAAAAGCTTAAGATAACTGAGTCATTAAAGTTATTTTTTAAAAATAATCACAAGACTAGGTTAATCAATCATTTTGGGCCAACTGAAACGCATGTGTGTACGACTTATAGTTTGCCTGTAGATGTGAGTGAATGGCAGTATGAACCACCAATAGGTCAACCAATTAATAATGCGAAATGTGTCATATTAGCGCCAGATAGAACATTGTCACCTTACGGAGAAATGGGGGAGTTATATATAAGTGGGGATTGTTTAGCTAAAGGTTATATTAACAATGAAAGGTTGACCGCAGATAGGTTCATTGTGTTATCAGTTGAAGGGAGTGAACCAAGTAGGTTATATAAAACTGGAGATTTGGTGCGATGGAACAATAATGAATTAGTTTATTGTGGAAGGGCTGATGAGCAAGTTAAAATACGCGGCTTCCGAGTTGAATTAGGAGCTATAGAATCAAAAATTTCAATTCAACAAGGTGTGGATTCATCAGTAGTGATCGCAGCAGATTGTGAGCAGTTAGTAGGGTACATTAAATTAGAAAAACGATTAGACGAAAGTGGGAAAATAGCTTTCATTGCAGAGTTAAAGAATAAGCTACGGCAGTCATTACCTGAATACATGGTACCAAATATAGTAATAGTTATAGATGAGTGGACATTAAATATTAATGGCAAAATAGATAGGAAATGTTTGCCTTCACCTGATTATTCCGTATTGCAATCAGAGTATAAAGTGCCAGAAACAGCCACTGAAAAAAAACTCGTTGAGATATGGTCACCGTTAATTGGTATTGAGGTTGATTCTATTAGTGCTAGTGCGAACTTTTTTGATTTAGGCGGACACTCTTTACTAATAATTAAATTGATGGCACGGATAAAAAAAGAATTCCTTGTTGAACCTACTTATAGCACTCTATTTAATTTTAATACGCTATGTGAGCAGGCGTCGAGTATAGATAGTGCGATAATTATGAAAAAAACAAAGAAACAAATAGAAATATCTAAATCGGAGACAGAATGGCTGTGAATCCAGAGAAAATAATAAAAAAAGCATTTAATTCAGGGGTTTTACTATTTGTTGATGAAGGAAAATTAGGCTTTCAATTACAGGATGGCTGTGTTTTTCCAGACGAATTAAAGAAAGAAATTAAAGCATATAAATCGAGCATAGTTGAGTATATCCAAGGTCAAGAAACAGGATATATAGAACGCGCCCAATTAGCGATTCAACCGATTGATCGCAAAACAACAGATTTAGATTTGTCGTTTGCTCAACAGCGACTCTGGCTGTTAGATCAACTTCAAGGTTCAAGTGCTGAATATAATATGCCAATAGCATTAAATGTATCAGGTTGTTTTAAGCTAGATGTGGCAGAAGCAGCTGTTCAACGGATAATAGAAAGACATGAACCGCTAAGAACTAATTTTACTATTATTGATGAACGTACCGTTCAGGTTGTTCAGTCTGATTGGGAATTCAAGATTAATTATTTTGATTTCAGTAATTTAGATATTGCTTCACAAAAAAATGAAACTAAAGAACTAGCTAAATGTGACAGCCTTAAAGCATTTAACTTAAGTTATGAGCTAATGTTAAGAGCTTCTTTTATTAAGTTATCAAATCGAGAAGGCCACCAGCGGGGTGTGTTGTTGTTTAATATGCATCATATTGCATCTGATGGTTGGTCCATGAATATTCTTATTGATGAATTCTTTCAGCAATATAAATCGATTGAACTTGGTGAACCAACTCCTTTTAAACCTCTTGAAATTCATTATGCAGATTACGCCCATTGGCAACGACAGTTATTCGCCAATAAGTATTTTGAATCTCAATTAAATTATTGGCAAGAGCAGCTTAAAGACATTCCTACTACTCATGGACTTTTACTTGACACACCTCGTCCAGAAAATAAGTCTTTTCATGGTGCTTTGATTGAAAGTAGTATAGATTCGAAAGTTTTAAAAGGGTTACAAAAAATAGCTAAAGCAAATGAAATGACAACTTTTATGTTAATTCATGCTGCTTTATCTTTGATCATATCAAGGCATAGTAATAATCATGATATTGTGATCGGAACTGCAGTTGCAAACCGGACTCAAGCTCAACTTGAGCCTTTGATTGGTTTTTTTGTAAATATGTTAGCTTTACGCGTTAACATTCAAGGCGATTCATTAAAAGAGTATTTAGCACATGTTCGTAAAGTGAATTTAGATGCTTTAGCCAACCAAGATATTCCATTTGATCATATCGTTGAATATTGTAGCGTTTCACGCAGCGCTCAATACACTCCTCTAGTTCAAATTATCTTTACAATGAACACTAATGAAGAAGCTAACCTAGAAGTACCAAAAACTCAATTTAGTGCTATGGACAGTGAAGTAGTTGTGGCTAAATTTGACTTAGATTTAAGTGCTCAGGTGACTGAATCTGGAATAAATTTCAGCTGGCAATACGATACTTCTATTTTTAAGAAAGAAACTATCCATACATTAAGTGAACATTTAAATTGTTTTTTACGTAACTTAATTGATGTACAAAATGCAAAAACGACAAGTATAGCTGAGATAGGAATGTATTCAAATGAAGAAATTGATTATTTACTGAATACGTTAAATGATACTCAAGTTCAATATCCTGAAAATCAGTTGGTTCACGAAATTTTTGAACAGCATGCAGATAAAAAACCTGATCTTATAGCTGTGAAGTTTGCTGATACTCAATTGACTTATAGAGAGTTAAATGGAAGAGCAAATCAATTAGCCCATTACTTAATTGCCCAAGGAGTAAAGACGGAAGATTTTATTGGGATTAGTATTGAACGCTCTGCTGAAATGGTGGTTGCTTTATTAGCTGTGTTAAAAGCCGGTGCTGCTTATGTACCATTAGACCCTAATTATCCGGAAGATAGGGTAAAATATATGATTGATGATGCAGGTCTAGACATTATATTGACTTATAGTGATTTACCGGTTTGTAATTTGGTTCATTCCTCGTGTACTTTGTGCCTAGATGATCAAATAATTATTGAAGATATTTCAAAGCAATTGAAAGAAAACCCAGATCCTAAAGTGTTAGGTTTAAATGCAAATAATTTAATATATATATTATATACATCTGGCTCAACAGGTAATCCAAAAGGAGTCATGGTTGAACATCAGTCGTTACTAAATACATTAAGGGATACAGCGTCAAATTTTGGCATATCTAAAACCTCGACTTTATTGCAAAGTACATCAATGAATTTTGATGGAGGGAGTTGGGTCGTTTGGGTTAGTCTAATCCATGAAGCATGTTTTGTGATTTGTGATGAAACAGCCATGTATGGAGAAAGTATTGAAGAGTCAATAAATAAGTATCAAGTTACACATTTGATGATGACACCCTCAAGCGTCATGTTGATAAATGAGGAAGAGGTTGATAGTTTAGAAGCAATAATTGTTGTTGGTGAAGCTTTTAACCCTCAATTAATAAGTAAGTGGCAAAATAGAGTCGGCTTATTTAATGCTTATGGCCCTACAGAAACCAGTGTATGTGCAACGTTAAGTAAGGTTGGCCCGAAAGATCAGGTTATTAGTATTGGTAAGCCGTTAAAAAACACAACATCTTATGTGTTTTCTGAAACGCTCGATTTATTACCTTCGAATGTGGTCGGAGAGCTTTATCTTGGCGGTGCTGGTCTATCACGAGGATATTTAAATCGTCCGGATTTAACCAATGATAAATTTATTAAAAACCCTTTCTATGATGCGTCCGCTTCAAATAGTAGTAAGTTATTATATAAAACTGGTGATATGGTTCGATGGCTACCTGATGGAAATTTAGAATATATAGGTAGAATTGATGGACAAATTAAAATACGAGGATTTAGGATTGAGCTAGGGGAAATTGAAAACACCTTAGCATTACATCTAGATGTTAAGCAATGTGTTGTAGAGGTCAAGGAGTCAGCTGCGGGAGATAAGTATTTAGTCGCATTTGTAGCTTTAAAGCGAGCTCTAAGTACGAGTCAATCTGTTGATGAAGTACTGACAAAGTTTTTAAAAACTAAATTACCAGAACATATGGTTCCTACCCAATATGTTGCATTAGATTCAATCCCTTTGACTCAAAATGGTAAAGTAGATAAACAAGCGCTGCCAGAGGTAAATTTAGAGTCCGGAATAAAAACTTATGTTGCCCCTACAACAGAATTAGAGAAAATATTATGTGAGCTTTGGCAAGAATTGCTAAATATAGACCCTATTGGGATTCTCGATAATTTTTTTGCTCTTGGTGGACACTCTTTGATGGTCGTAAAGTTGGTTTCTCGCTTGCAAGAAAAAGGCATACCGATGAGTGTCCAGCATGTTTTTTCTTCTCAAACACTACAAGAGTTGGCTATAGCAATTGACGATCATGTTGAAGAGTCTCAATCACAAATCCAAGCTAATTTGATCCCAGAAACTTGTACGCATATAACGCCTGATATGCTGAATTTGGTTGTTCTAAACGCAGATGAAATACAAAGTATTGTGGCAAAAACACCTGGTGGAGCTGAAAATGTGGAGGATATATATCCATTAGGTCCACTACAAGAAGGGATCCTTTTCCATTACAACATAGATAAAAGTTACGATCCGTTTATTTCATCAACTTTATTCAAAATTAAAGATAATGATGGGCTTAATAACCTGATAGATGCGCTTAACTTTATTATGAGTCGTTATGAGGTATTGCGAGCTGCTGTGATATGGCAAGAATTATCAGTTCCGGTTCAAGTTATTGCTCGTAAAGTGAAGTTGCCAGTAGAAGTTATTAATTTAGATGAAGGTGATGATGCTCTTTGTTATGCACAGCAATTGAGCCTAAATGCACACCGCATGGATTTAAGTAAAGCACCTCTGTTGAGGTTAAAAGTGATTAAGACACCAAATCAAACACCTTGCATTGCTTTATTACAGGCCCATCACATGAACTTAGATCATGTTGGTCTAGAAGTGATTTATGAAGAACTTAGCCATTATTTTCTAGGGAAAGAAGGCCAACTTCCTAAAGTGAAACCATATAGAGAGTTTATTTCACATATTCAAAATAGGGTTAAGACTCATGATGCAGAATCATTTTTTACTGAGAAATTAGAAGGAATTGATGGTCCAACTACTCCGTTTGGGTTAATTGATGTCCAAGGTAATGGTAGCAAAATAGATGAATTTGATTATTGCCTTCCACAAGATATATGCAAACGACTCAGAAGTATAGCCAGTGATAATAATGTGAGCCCTGCCGTGTTATTTCATACGGCATGGTCTATGGTTGTTGCTGCATGTAGTAATAGGGATGATGTAGTATTTGGCACAGTAGTATCTGGACGACTGCAAAACTCTGTTGGGGCAGAAAGAATGTTAGGTTTGTTCATGAATACTTTGCCTTTAAGAGTACAGTTAGCAGATCTCACACTGTATGAATTGGTAATACAAGTACAGCAATCATTAAAGGATTTAATTCCCTTTGAGCAAACGCCTTTGGCAACAGCACAGCGATGTGCCGCATTACCAATTAATACTCCTTTATTCAGTGCTATGTTAAATTATCGTCATAGTTCGGCACCAGAGGAAAACATCGAAACTGATGTTAATACAGGCATTGAAGCGATTAGTGGTCGTGAACGTGCGAATTACCCATTTTCAATAATGGTTGATGATTATGGTGAGCTGTTTTCTTTGAAAGTACAAGTGTCAGATACCCTTTCTGCGAAGCGCATAGCTGAATATATGAAAAATGCATTGGTAATAATTTCTCAAGGACTATCCAGTGAACTCATTGTATCTCAATTATCTATTTTATCAGATGAAGAGCGTTCACAGATCTTAGCTCATGAAAATATATGTGTAGCTCATGAAACTAAAAATTTGAATATGGTCCACCTTTTTGAAGAGACAGTGAAGAAATTTCCTTATTCAGAAGCAGTGAAATTTGAGGGACATTCATTAAGCTATAATGAATTAAATTGCAAAGCAAATCAGTTAGCGCATTATTTAGATGAAATGGATATTGGGGTTGGTTGCAAAGTTGGGGTTTTTGTCGAGCGCTCTATAGAAATGTTAATAAGTGTCTTGGGGGTTATGAAAAGTGGGGCTACTTATGTCCCCCTCGACCCTAATCATCCAACAGAGAGGGTAAATTATATTATTGATGATGCCGATATTGAGTTAGTATTGGTTAACGTTGAACAGGTTGAAAGTAAAGCATTAACAGGGGTGGATATACTGTTAATGGAGAATTCTGATCAAGATTCTAATTGGTTGAGTGGTTACGAGCACTCTAATCCAAAGTTGATCGTCAAGAATATTGATGAAGAGGACATTGTTTATATTTTATATACATCAGGATCAACTGGTCAGCCCAAAGGAGTGATGGTGCCTCATAGTGCACTCTATAACTATGTTACTTATGCGAAGGATAACTACCTAAATGATGGTACTAACTCTTCTGTTGTCAGTTCGTCACTTAGTTTTGATGCGACAATTACCTCTTTATTTACACCTTTGACTAAAGGTGGGAAAGTGGAGATGTTAGCTGAAAATGATAAAACATTAAAAACACTCGCTAACTTAATGCTAAAAGAGGAGCCTAAGTTATTTAAAATCACTCCAGCTCATTTGGAAGTCATCGCCCAGCAGCTTAAAGGCAAAAGGCTATCTAGTAATGCAATGCATACGGTCATCGTTGGGGGCGAGCAATTGTCAGTACATCACTTACATCCATGGCAAGCAGAACTACTTCCATATAGTGTATTTATAAATGAATATGGCCCTACAGAAAGTGTTGTCGGTTGCTCAACGTTTACTATGGGTAAGACAAGTGATAAATCACCAGATAGGTCAGTAGTGCCTATAGGCAAAGCAATTAGTCATGTTCAGTTGTATGTATCAGATAAACATCAAAATTTATTACCGCATGGTGTAGCTGGTGAGTTATTGATAGGTGGAAGAAGCTTAGCGTCGGGCTATATAAATAATGGTGAGCTAACTCAAGCTAAGTTTATTGATAATCCGTATTATGATCCAAGTGATGTCCACAGTAGTAAAAAACTATACCGTACGGGAGACAAGGTTCGCAGGTTAGCTGATGGAAATTTAGAGTTTATTGGTCGTTTTGATGAACAGGTGAAGATTAGAGGCTTTAGGATCGAGTTAGCTGAAGTGGAAAAGCAGCTAGTGTGTATCGAAGATGTTGCAGATGCAGCAGTTACTGTGAATGAATCTCATACGGGAGACAAACGCTTAATTGGTTATATTGTTCCTTCTATAGAAGTACAAACAAATAATAGCTGCGCTTTTATTGAGAGTATACGTCAAGAGCTAAAAGTATTTCTACCTGAGTATATGCAACCTTCAATAATTGTTATTTTAGATGCATTACCTCTTACTATAAATGGCAAGGTTGATAAAAAGTCTTTGCCGGCTCCTGATATGAATCAACAAATTAATAATTATGTTGAACCTAGAAATGAAATGGAACATATACTTTGTGAAATATGGGGGAGTATCTTAGGACTCGATAAAGTTAGTGTGACTGAGAATTTTTTTGATTTAGGAGGCCACTCTCTTTTAGCTATGCGTATGTTAACGCGATTAGAGTCAGAAATTGGGGTTGAAGTTTCAATATCCACTTTCTTTATGTATCCCGATATAGCGTCAATTGCTGCATACCTAGATGCAATTAAGTTGATGCCTGAAAACATTGCGGATGATAACGTTGAAAATCTTGAGGAAGGACTGATTTAATGGCGAGTAGCATTTTACTTCAAGCAGCTGAGCAAGGTGTATTTTTATATCTAAAAGAAGGACAGTTAGCTTTTAAATCCAAGCCAGGCTGTTTAACACCGCAATTGAGAGCGCTAATTAAGGATAATAAAGAGGAGATAATTGCCTTGTTGATGAGTCAGGCTGCACTCTCTGAAAGAGTCGAAGAAATCGAAAGAGCGCCTGAGGGCATGAGTTTACCACTGTCATATTCGCAGCAAAGATTATGGTTACTTGATAGCATTGAAGGTGGTAGCCATCATTATAATATTCCTATTTCCCTTCGTTTAAGGGGAAGTCTGGATTACAAAGCTTTTGAAAAGACTTTTATGACGATCATAGCGCGACATGAAAGTCTCCGTTCAGTTTATCTATTCGATGAGGGCAATGAGCCGACTCAAATAGTAAAGGAAAATTTTCAATTTAAAGTGCAGCTGAATGATTTATCGGAACTAGATAGTGAACTTCAAGAAATCGAAGTAAAGGAAAGAACAGCCTCGGAAGCTGTGGATATTTTTAATCTAAATTCTGATTTAATGTTGCGAGTTCAACTGCTTAAATTATCAGATGAAGACCATATTGTATTAGCGACTATGCATCACATAGCATCAGATGGCTGGTCAATGGGGTTACTTGTCAATGAGTTCAGCGCACTTTACAGTGCTTATGTTAAGGGAAATAATAACCCGCTTCCTGACCTAGAAATCCAATATAGAGATTATGCATATTGGCAGCGAAACTGGCTGCAAGGCGAAGTCTTAGAAAAGCAACTAGTATATTGGGAAAAACAACTAGATGGTCTACCTATAGTACATAGTTTACCTCTTGATTTTGAAAGACCTAAACAGCAGAGTTTTCAAGGTAACATGTTCAGTATACACATAGACTCGCAGCGTTATCACGCGTTTAATGATATGTGTAAAGGGGTTGGGGCCAGTTTCTTTATGGGCCTTCATGCAGTATTTTCAGTTTTACTTTCTCGCCATAGTAATGAAACTGATATTGTCATGGGGACAGCAATTGCGAATCGCAAACAATCAGAAATAGAAAGCCTTATAGGTTTTTTTATGAATACTTTAGTTTTGCGTAGCGATTTATCTAAAGCGCCTTGTTTTATTGATTTACTCGTTCAAAGTAAGCAGATGCTGCTCGATGCATATGCTTATCAACAAGTCCCGTTTGAACAGGTGGTAGAAAGGTTACAGCCTGAACGAAGTTTAAGTCATAGTCCGCTATTTCAAATATTGTTATTATTGCAAAGTAATGAGCAAGGTACTTTGTCTTTACCTGGATTAACACTAAAACCAGTTGAGCAAGAAAATCAAATAGCCAAATTTGATTTAACTTTAAGTGTTACAGAGATGGATTCAGGTTTAGACTTGTGCTGGGAGTACAATAAAGACTTATTTTCAGAGCAAACAATAAAAACAATGGCAGAACATTTTAGCCTGCTTTTTTCGTCTTTTATAGAATCACCGAATGAAAGTGTATTTTCTGTACCTATGCTCAAAGAAGAAGAGAAATGTCAGTTATTAACTGGTTTTAATAACCCTGAAGTCTCTACTGTTAGTGAAAAGTGTATTCATGAGTTGTTTGAGCAGCAGGTTGTGCTTGCGCCTGAAAAAATCGCGCTTGTTTTTGAAGAGCAAGTGTTAACATATCTAGAATTAAATCAGCGAGCGAATAAACTTGCACATTACTTAATAGATCAAAGAGGGGTAACGCCTGAGTCGTTGGTTGGTGTTTGCTTAGACCGTTCTTTAGAAATGGTGATTGCAATTATAGGGATCTTAAAAGCGGGTGGAGCGTATGTACCATTAGATCCTAAATTTCCTGTAGCTCGATTACAGCATATGATTGAGGATGGAAATCTAAATACAGTTATTTCGAAAAATGATATAATCGAAAATATTACTTTAAAAGAGCAGTATAAAGTCTGTTTAGATTCGGATGAGGTCGAAAAATACATAGCTCTTGCATCAATAAGTAACCCAAATATTTACGCTCTTACATCATCCTGTCTTGCCTATGTGATTTATACATCGGGCTCTACAGGGGTGCCAAAAGGAGTCATGGTCGAGCATCATAGTGTAGTTAACTTATTATCTTCTATGGCTAAACAGCCTGGTATAACTCAATCGGATACTTTGCTTGCTGTCACGTCTACTTCTTTTGATATTCATGCACTAGAGTTATTCTTGCCATTATTAAATGGTGCCATAACCTTGCTTGCATCGAGTTCTGAAAGCCAAGAACCTGATTTATTAGTTAAGCTCATCTCAGATCACTCAGTCTCTATTATGCAAGCCACGCCGGCTACTTGGAAAATATTAGTTGATGGAAATTGGTTGCCTAACTCAAAGATAAAAGCTTTATGTGGGGGTGAGGCACTTACTCAAACTTTAGCAGACAATTTATTATCTCTAAAAAATGTTGAGTTATGGAATATGTACGGGCCTACGGAAACAACAATATGGTCATGTGTTCAAAAAATAGAAAATACACAAAAGCCAATTTCAATAGGAAGTGGAATAAAAAACACTCAATTATTTGTTGTTGAAAATGGGAAACAATTAGCCCCTATAGGCACTCCAGGTGAGTTATTTATTGGGGGAACCGGTTTAGCAAGGGGGTATATAAATCAAGAAGTTCTCACGAAAGAACATTTTATTGAGGATCCATTTAATCAATATTTAGATGGAAATACTTGCGCTAGAGTTTATAAAACCGGAGATTTAGTTCGTTGGCTGCCAGATGGTACATTGGAATGTTTGGGGCGTGTTGATCAACAAATTAAACTCAGAGGGTTTAGAATAGAGCTGGGAGAAATTGAACATGCATTGATCTCACACGTGAGAGTTGAAGATGCTGTTGTTGCAATAAAAGAATCTCCAAGCGGAGAAAAGCGTTTAAATGCTTATATTGTTGAAAAGGAAAAACATTCCGTTAAAACAAAACTTGAAAGTGAGTTAGGGTTTAGTCTTTTCTATTTTGGGGCTGATAATTCTACCCAAGGTAATAAATATGATCTTTATCTTTCTGCTGCAAAGTTTGCTGATAAAAATGGTTTTGAGGCCATTTGGACTCCTGAGAGACATTTTAATCCAGTTGGCGCTTTATATCCTAATCCGTCAGTGTTAAATGCTGCTTTAGCAACGATTACAAATAATATTCACCTTAGAGCTGGTAGTGTTGTATTACCTTTACATGAACCGTTGCGAATTGCCGAAGAGTGGTCTGTAGTAGATAACATTTCACAAGGACGAGTAGGAATAGCCGCGGCTAGTGGTTGGCATAACATTGATTTTGTTTTTAATCCTGCACATTATGAAGATCGCAAGAGAGTGATGTCAGAAGGAATCAAAGAGTTACAATCACTTTGGCGTGGGGAAAAAGTGTTACGTCAAGATGGTAATCTAAATGAAGTTGCGGTTGAGATTTATCCTAAACCTGTGCAAGCTGAGCTTCCTCTTTGGACAACTTCTCCTGGTAATCCTGCTACTTTTGTTGAAGCAGGTAAGTTAGGTACCAATGTATTAACACATTTGTTGGGGCAAACTATTGAGGAACTTGCTGAAAAAATTGAGTTATATAGGAAGTCTTTAGCGCGGCATGGTCATGACCCCTCTTCAGGTCGAGTGACATTAATGATCCATGCATTTGTAGGAGATGATCTTCAAGAAGTGATGGATAAAGCTCGCGGACCGTTCATCGATTACATGAATGCACATTTATCTTTGATGATCCCTTGGTTACAAAGTATGGGAGTCGATACAGATACCGTAGGTGAAAACGATCTTGAAAGTATTGCATCTTTCGCTTTTGAACGTTACGTTAATACTGCATCTTTAATTGGTACTCCAGAAAGTACAGTTAAAGTTGCTCAACGTTTAAAAGAGATTGGTGTTGATGAAATAGCTTGTTTAATTGATTGGATGGATAATGTAAATGCTAAAGCGGGATTAGAATCACTAGCAAAATTAAAAAATTTAAGTGCGGTTTCCTCAAACAGCACAAAAGTTTTTACTGATTCAGTTCGACAAAATCTCTTTAAAACACTCCCTGAATATATGCATCCTAATGCATATATGGTACTTGATAAATTACCTTTAACTCCCAATGGTAAAATCGACAGAAAAGCGTTACCCCAAATTGATATTTCTGCTTTGCAAGGAGAGTATGTCGCCCCTAAAACACATATTGAATCAGTTTTGGTAAATATTTGCTCTGAACTACTAAATATAGATGAAGATAAAATAAGTATCACAGCAAATTTCTTTGATTTAGGCGGTCACTCATTGCTTGCAACTTTGTTAATGACACGTATTCGAGAAGAGTTAAATATTGATATTCCTTTGCGTGATGTCTTTAAAGCTCCTGTACTTTCACAGTTAGCGAAGATAATCAGTGAATGTGATGTTAATACGAAAAATCACGAAATTACCAAAGTATCTAGAGAACAAAGCTTGCCTCTATCATATTCTCAACAAAGATTGTGGCTGGTAGATCAAATGGAGGGTAATTCAGAACAGTATAACACGCTGTATCCGATGCGTTTTACTGGGCAATTAGATATTGAAGCGGTCCAATATAGTTTTAACAAGATTATTCAAAGACACACTAGTTTAAAAACAACTTTTATAAAGAATGAAGAAGGTGACCCAATTCAAGTTGTTCAAGATGATGCACAACTTTTAATAAATAAATTTGATTTATCAGCGTTAGATAAAGATGAACAAGTTAATAAAATATCTAAGCTTTATTCCAATGAATTACTTACATCTTTTGATTTAGCTACAGAGCTAATGATTAGAGTTAGTTTAATGAAGCTATCAAATACAGAGCATGTCATAGTTATTAATATCCATCATATTGCTTTTGACGGGTGGTCCTTGGGTATATTAATTCGAGAATTTAGTGAACTCTATAATGCCTTTGTGTTAGACGAAAAGCCTATGTTACCTGTATTAGATGTTGAATATGCAGACTATGCTTATTGGCAAAAGGAGTATTTAAGTGGTGATGGGTATAAGGAGTTAAGTCAGTATTGGAGTAAACACTTAGAGGGTGCACCAGAATTGTTGGTTTTGCCAACTGATAACCCGAGACCAAAAATCAGATCTAATGAAGGTGCGACAGAAATTTTGACCTTGCCGAAGGCAACAGTAGAAAAGCTTAATAAATATTGTATTAAAAGTGAAAGTACAATTTTTATGACAATGCTTGCTGGGTTAAAAATCTTAATGATGGCATATTCAGGGCAAAATGATATCGTCATAGGTACTTCAGTTGCCAATCGTAGACATAAGAATATTGAATCTCTAATCGGTTTTTTTGTTAACATTTTACCTATTAGAACGAAAATAGACCCCGAAATATCTTTGTCAACTCTAGTACAACAGGTGAAAGAAATCAGCTTATCTGCATTTGATCATCAAGATATGCCTTTTGATTTATTAGTAGAAGAAGTGAATCCACAAAGGAATGCGGCTTATAATCCAATCTATCAAGTGTTATTTGTTGTTCAAAATAATGCAAAAGCGAATATGCAGCTCCATGATGTTAATGTTTCATTTGAAGATGTCTCAGGTGAAGGCGAAGGGTTTGCTAAGTTTGATTTATCAATGACAGTTCAAGAAAGTGCAGATGATATGAGTGTTTTTCTTGAGTATAATCGAAGCCTTTTCAAGCAGCAAAAAGTGATGAGAATGCTTGAAGATTATAAATCAATTATAAACCTTTTGATCGAGCAGGATGACATGATAGTCAATCACCTTGTTGAAAAATTAAATGTAAATTTTGATAGGCCGGCACTATCTTTTCATCATATTGGTATTGCATGTGATGATATTCAGCAAAGTTCTAAGCTAATAGAAAATTTGTTTGAAGTGTCTTCTAAAAGCGATTTAATTTGGGATGAAAATCAGCAGGCAAACCTGTGTTTGTTTGAAACTAATCATGGCGTTCAACTTGAGCTTGTACAAGGCCCGCAAGTAGCTAACTTAAGAGAGCGTAATAAGGCGTTTTATCATATTTGTTATGCAACGCCGAATATTCAATCAGCCTTATTGTACTTTGAATCTTTAGGTGCGTCTGTGATGAGTGAGCCTACACCTGCTCCGCTATTCTCAGGTCAACTTGTTGCATTTGTTGATACTGATTTAGGTGTGATAGAGCTATTGCAATCTTCATATGCTCATAAAGATAACAATGAAACTAATACTGATTTATTATTCATGGGAGTAGGTACAGTTGTTAAAGATTTTGAAACAGCGATATGGCAGTATAATACACTTCATCAATCTAATTCTAGTCAGCAAGCAATAGTTGATGGGTTATTTTCGGGCAAGGTGCAAAGTATGTCAGGTACACTTTGTGGATCGAAAGCGATGGATATTCAGCTTCTAGAAGCCCAGTCATGGCATCAAGTAAGTGATATTGGTTTGTCTCACTTTTGTTTTGAAGTGAGCGATCTTACAAAGGCGCTTCAACACTTTGTTGCAGCCGGATGCACAATACACAAACCTGCGGTGCCTAGTGATAGTTTTGGGCAAAGGTTAGCTATAATAATAGATACCCCATTCGGATACGTTTTGTTATTAGAAAAAGAATTGAAACCAGTAACAGAAGAGAGAGTGAATACTTTGGGTGTACAGATTGAAAAAAATGTTGGTGTTAATCTTGTTATAAGTGGTACTTTTACACTTGAACCTTTAGAAACAACATTATTATATTGGGCAGAGAGACTAAATAATCCATTAAACTTAATTTTTACTGCGTTTAATCAGCCCTTCCAACAGTTACTCGATCCTAACAGTGAAACGAACAAAAACATTACGGGAATTAATATTTTTATTATTCGTTTAGAGGATTGGTTAGGTAAAGATGGTAATGCCTCAGAAATTTTACAGCAAAATACAAATGATTATATTAATAACCTAAAAGCAATATGCGAACGCTTAGATAGCCAATTTATTGTCCAAATCTGTCCTTTAGCAAATAATGACGAAAATTTAATTAAAGAGAGTCAAGAAATAGAATTGCGATTAGTTGCTTTAAGTAATGATTTACCAAATTTAAATGTATTAACTAGTTTAGAGCTGTTTGATAGGTATCAAGTGGAAGATTACTATGATGAATACATGGGGCTGTTAGGAGGTAAGTATTTTACCGATCCTATGTACACTGCAATTGGTACTAATATTTATAGAGCGATTCATTTAAAGGAAAAACCACCTACAAAAGTGATAGTACTCGACTGTGATAATACTTTATGGTCTGGAGTTTGCGGTGAAGTTGGGCCATTAGCTGTAAAAGTGACTAAACCTTTCAAAATGTTACAACGCTTTATGTTAGAACAATATGAAAAAGGCGTAGTGCTTTGTCTCAATAGTAAAAATAACTATGAAGATGTACTAGCTGTGTTTGAACAACACCCAGATATGATCTTGAGCATGGAACATATTGTATGTGCAAAAGTAAATTGGTCGGCGAAGTCTAAAAATATTCGAGAAATAGCTGTAGAGTTAAATTTAAATTGTGACAGCTTTATCTTTATAGATGATGATGATGTTCAATGCGCTGAAGTACGTATTAATTGTCCTGAAGTTACTGTGTTACAATTACCTAAGAAAGTTGATGATTTCCCTGTATTTCTGAATAATACGTGGGCATTTGATACTAAAGCTAAGGTAAGTGTAGGGGAAGAAAGGACTGAATATTATAAGTCCAATGTAAAACGGCAGCAGCTTCAACAGCATACGATAGATATCCAATCCTTTTTAGAGAATCTAGAACTTAAAATTGATATCAGACCGATTTTAGGTGCAGATATTCCTAGAGCTTCAGAAATGTCGCTGCGAACAAACCAATTTAACTTAACGACGATTCGTTATCAAGAGAATGAATTAAAGTCTGAATTAGTAAATAAGCAAGCTTGGATCGTAAATGTATCAGATCGATTTGGCGAATATGGTGATGTCGGTGTTATGATTGCAGAAGTGCGTAATAACAAATTAAAAGTGACAGACTTTATGTTAAGTTGTCGTGCCATGGGCCGTGAAGTAGAGTACAAAATGGTTCGTTTTTTGGGAGAGTATGCCAAAGGAAATAATTTATTATCGGTGGAGATTTATTATCGTCAAAGCCCTAAAAACCTTCCCGCATTGAATTTTATGAGTACATTACCGGCATATAATGATGGAGACTTTAGAGTAAGAAGCACTGTAGAAATGACAATCGACAAAGCGCTGAACGCCAGTGGTGAAAATAAATTGGCAGCTCCAGCTGAAGTTGTGAAGAGTACTAAGGTTGAAGAAGTCAAACCCACTTTAAAAAACATCGATTATGAAAGTGTGGCATTAGCGACATTGGATATTGATAAACTTTGCGAAGAAATAGAAAAGCAAGGTTCTGTTGAAGAACTGGTAGATCGTCAGTTTGCAAATTATGTTGCTCCTTCAACGGATATAGAAAAAGAGTTGTGCCAAATTTGGCAAGACTTATTAGGAGTAGAGCGTGTTGGTATTTATGATCACTTTATTAAACTCGGCGGTCACTCTTTATTAATGTTGAAGTTACTTTCAAAACTGAAAGTTAAATTTGATATCACATTACAGTTTAAAGATATTCATGACTGCATGGTGTTAGTTGATATGGCTAGGAAAGCACAAGAAAGTGTCATATTTAATGCTAATAAAGAGCTAGGTGACAATGCACAGAATTTGGAAGAAATAGAATGGTAGGTAGTATTAACATGGAGAATAAAAATAATATCATTGACGTTGTCAAAACGTTATTAGACTTAAAAGTATTTGTTTATGTCGAAGCAGGTAAGTTAAAAACTAAAGCAGAAAATTCTGCGATTACTCCGACTGTTATTTCACTAATTAAGACACATAAATTAGAGTTAATAAATTACTTTACTGAGTTAGAACAAAACGATAACCAGGTACCTTTAGTTACTGCTACAGCAAATAAAGTAGATGATCCATTATCTTATTCACAGCAGCGATTATGGCTTTTAGACCAAATAGAGGGAGAAAATGCACATTATAACATGCAGCACCCTATTAAGTTGACAGGTGTTCTAGATTTTCATGCTCTTGAAAAAGCATTTAAAACTATCGTGGAACGGCATGAAAGTTTACGAACCACTTTTTACTTAAGTAAAAACAATGAACCTAGGCAGCTGCTACAATCGACCGAAAATTTTTGTATTCCAATTTATGACTTATCATCTAAGGATACGGATAAGCAAAATTCTGAAATAGATGCATTTGTAATGAACGAAGCTCAAAAACCATTTAATTTGAATAGTGATTTTTTGCTCAGAGTACAACTGCTTAAAAAATCGACGCAAGAGCATATTATTTTAGTAAGCATGCATCATATCGCTTCTGATGGCTGGTCCATGGGATTATTGATTAGAGAGTTTAGCTCTTTATATCGAGCATACGTAAAAGGGGAGGAGAATCCTCTCCCAGACTTATCTATTCAATATAGTGATTATGCTTGTTGGCAGCGTAACTGGTTGAAAGATGACGTCTTAGAAAAGCTATTAAGCTATTGGGAGAAGCAACTTGCGAATCTACCTTCGGTTCATAGTCTGCCTTTAGATAAGCCAAGGCCAGCAGTGCAGACTTTTAATGGTAAAACGCAGGTTACGACAATCGATAGTTCAATTTACAGAGATTTTGATGGTTTGTGTAAAAAGCAGGGGGCAAGTCTATTCATGGGCTTGCATGCTGCATTCTCAAGCATCTTGGCAAGATATAGTAATGAAACCGATATTGTTTTAGGCACAGCAATTGCGAATAGGGAACAAGAAGAAATTGCAGACTTAATTGGTTTTTTCATGAATACATTAGTACTTCGTTGTGATCTATCAAGTAACCCTAGTTTTAACGAATTATTAGAACAGAGTAAAAATACTTTATCAGGTGCGTATATGCATCAGCAGGTGCCTTTTGATCAAATTGTTGAAAGGTTACAACCGGAACGTAGCTTAAGCTATGGCCCATTGTTTCAAGTTATGTTGGTGTTACAAAATAATGAAAGAGGAGAGCTTGAACTACCTTCTTTAACACTGAGTCAAGTTGAAACAGAAGCAAATACAGCTAAGTTTGATTTAGCATTAAATGTAGCCGAGTCACCTGAAGGGTTAATGCTATATTGGGCTTTTAATACAGACTTGTTCAATGAATCAACAATCAATCGTTTAGCTGAACACTTTGGTACATTAGTAAATAGTTTGGTAGGTGCGCCAGATAAACCTATCTTTTCTTTAGAAGTACTTACTGAGCAAGAAGTTGAGCATCAACTTGTGAATTGTAATAATACTTCAGCTGCCCATACTGACAACTCCTGTGTTCATACCTTGTTTGAAAAACAAGTGTTATTGACACCAGATAAAGTAGCCTTGACATTTAATAACGTGCAATTAACCTATCGAGCTTTAAATGAACGCGCAAATCAGGTTGCTTACTATTTAAAAGCGAAGTGTGATGTAAACCCTGATAGTTTAGTCGGTGTTTGTTTAGAGCGCTCAGTTGAAATGATTATTGCTATGTTAGGGGTTTTAAAAGCAGGAGCTGGTTATATTCCGTTAGATCCAAGTTATCCTGCAGCTCGTTTATCATATATGATAAATGATGCTGAATTAAATACCATTATTTCTAATCAATTATTAAGCATTAATTTATCATTTGATGAGCCGTATGTGGTTTGTTTAGATGAAACAAAAGTGCAAGATACATTAGTTAGCTTGCCTAGTGATAATTTAAATATTATTGGGCTATCGCCTTCTAATCTAGCATATGTAATTTATACTTCAGGCTCTACCGGGCATCCTAAAGGTGTCATGATTGAACATCAAAGCATAGTAAATTTCTTATTCTCTATGGCGGAACGACCAGGTATAAATAGAACAGATACTTTACTATCAGTTACTTCAACTTCATTTGATATTCATGGATTGGAGATTTTTTTACCTTTATTAAATGGCGCTGAAACGATTCTTGCGTCTACTGCACAAACTAATGACCCTGAACAGTTAATTGCAATGATTGAAAAGCATAATGTATCAATTATGCAAGCAACGCCAGCTACATGGAAAATGTTAATAGATACAAACTGGTCACCCACACAAAAGGTTAAAGTGCTATGTGGTGGTGAGGCGTTGAGTCAGTCATTAGCATCAACCTTATTGGCACTGCCTAAAGTAGATTTGTGGAATATGTATGGACCTACTGAGACTACTATTTGGTCTTGTATTCAAAAGATAGAAAGTCATACTCAGCCGATTAGTATAGGCAAAGCAATCAGAAATACACAAGTATATGTAATGGGACTAGGGGGTAGCTTGGTACCTACAGGCACGCCAGGAGAGTTATTAATTGGCGGAAATGGATTGGCTAGAGGCTATAAAGGGTGTCCTGAATTAACTGCAGAAAAATTTATCGACAATCCATATTATGATCCAACTATAGAGGGAAGTAGTAAGCGTCTTTACAGAACAGGTGACTTAACTCGTTGGTTAGATGATGGGAGCTTAGAATACTTGGGGCGTATAGATCAACAGGTTAAGCTTAGAGGTTTCAGAGTAGAATTAGGTGAAATCGAGCATACACTGATCTCACACGTGAGTGTTCAAGATGCCGTGGTTTCTTTTGATGATTCATCTAAAGAAAAGCGTTTGTTGGCTTACGTTGTTTTGAGCGATTATGAATCTACTGATAAAAGAATGATAGAAAGTGAAGCCATAAAAGAGGTGAATTCTGATTCAATTGAATATTCTCTTCGTAAAAGGCTACGTGATACATTACCTCCATATATGCAGCCTTATCAGATCAGGTTTATGAATGCATTGCCATTGACTCCTAATAATAAGATCGATAAGCAGGCGTTACCAAAATTTGATTTAACTGAAATACAGAGTGAGTATGTAGCACCAAATACTGAAAGTGAGCGTCTATTGTGTGCACTTTGCCAAGAGATACTCGAACTTGACAAAGTGGGGGTCACAGATAATTTTTTTGCGTTAGGTGGTCACTCTTTAATGGTCATCAAACTTGTCTCAAGATTGAAGCAAGAAGGGGTTGATATTCATATCCATAATGTATTTTCAGCCAACTCAATAAAGAGCTTAGCTGAACAAATTGAGCATTGTACTAATAATGTAGAAATGTCTACGGCTGTGACTAAGAGTTTAATTCCTAAAGGGTGTACTAATATTATTCCTGAGATGTTATCCCTTGTTAACTTGTCAGAGAACGATATCTCTCAAATTGTTGAAGTTATTCCGGGGGGGGCAAATAATATAGAAGATATCTACCCTTTAAGTCCTCTCCAAGAAGGTATTTTATTTCACTATATAATGGATAAAGATGTCGATCCTTTTATTTCTTCAACAATATTTAAAGTTCATAATAAGAAAGCATTAAATCAGTTAATCGATGGCCTAAATTTTATTATTGCAAGATATGATATTTTGCGGACCGCAGTTATTTGGCAGGGAATATCCTTACCTGTTCAAGTAGTTTGTCGTGAAGTAAAAATGCCAGTTGAATTTATTGAATTAGCAGAAGGTGAAGATGGCCTAAGCTTTATCGAAGCACATAGTTTATCTTCTAGAAAAATGGAATTAAGTAGTGCCCCACTATTGGGATTGAAAGTTGCTCAGACTTCTGATAATGGACCATATTACATATCACTACTAGCACATCACATGAATTTAGATAATGTTGGGTTGGAGCTGGTTCAAAAAGAATTGATGTACTACTTTAATGGAAAACAAGCTGAGTTACCTGAAGCTTTACCTTATAGGAAAGTGATTGAACAACTTAATCAACAAAATAGTGATATTGAAGCTAGCCAATTTTTTAAAAAACAATTAAAAGGTATTGATGAGCCAACTACACCATTTGATTTGGTTGATATAACTGGTGATGGGCTTGATATTGACGAAGTTTATTACCCTTTACCAAGTCATATAGGTGATGAGCTGAGACAAGTAGCAAAAGAATTTAATGTCAGCCCGGCAATTTTATTTCATGCTGCTTGGAGCTTGGTGATTTCTGCTTGTAGCGGAAAAGAGGATGTTGTTTTCGGTACGGTTCTTTCTGGTAGAATGCGAAGTCCGATTGAAGTCGAACGGATGTTAGGCCTCTTTATGAATACACTGCCGTTGCGTATTAATATGGTACATTCTAGTGTCGTAGATCTACTTAAGGATATACAACAGTCGTTAAATGAATTGTTGATGTATGAACAAACACCATTAGCTTTGGCTGTGAAGTGTTCAGAGTTACCTAATGATAAGCCTTTATTTAGTGCTATTTTAAATTATAGACATGCGTTCAATGCTGTTCACAGTAGTGGCGTGAGCAATGTACATTTAGGAATAGAAGCAACTAAGGGGATTGAGCGAGCTAATTATCCATTTTCAATGATAATCGATGATTTTGGTGATGATTTTGCGTTAAAAGTACAAGTTGATAATTCCATATCCGCTAATCGTATTGCTATTTATATGCAAAATGCTCTAATTGAAATTATTAGGGGATTGTCGACCGATACAAGTATTAAAGTATCAGAACTCTCTATTGTGACACTTGATGAGGTTAATGAACTATTGGCCTTAAACCATGTTCAAAAAAATAGCCTTATTGAAGAGCATTATTTTCACCGAACTTTTGAGAAAGTGGTTGAAGAAAACCCAGGTGCTCAGGCAGTATTAACTCCAAATTGCGATTTGACTTATTCGCAATTAAACATAAAATCCAACAAGTTAGCCCATTATTTAAATGATTTAGAAATAACAGAAGGTAGCAGAGTTGGAATCTTTGTAAAACGCTCTGCGGAAACTTTAATTTCCATTTTGGGTATATTGAAAGCAGGCGCAACGTATGTACCTTTAGATGTAAGCTACCCAGCTCAAAGAGTGGAATATATTGTTGAAGATTCTGAAATTGAGTTAGTGTTACTCAATAAAGATGATATAAATAATTCAGCTATCTCAGGTGTAGATATCTTGCTCATGGATAACGCAGCAACGGATCCACAATGGTTATTTGATTATAGTGAAGATAATTTTAATCGTGATGAAGATGTTTATCAACCTCAAAGGCAGGCATATATATTATACACATCAGGTTCAACCGGTAATCCTAAGGGGGTTATAGTTTCTTGTAGTGCTTTACAAAACTATCTTGATTATGCAAAAGGCAGTTATTGGCACTTAGAGATGGTAGGTTCTGTGGTTAGTTCATCACTGAGTTTCGATGCGACAATAACAACAGCATTAACCCCACTGCTTATTGGAAAATCGGTTTCTATGGTTAGTGAAGGAGAAGCGAGCCTAAGCGAACTAAGCGAGTACATGTTTAACAGTGAAGAGAGACTGTTTAAATTAACTCCAGCTCATTTGGAAGCACTGGCCTATAAACTAATACACTCTGATCAAGTTAATCCAGCTGTTCATAAAATTATTGTCGGGGGAGAGCAACTTCTGACCTATACACTGTTGAAATGGAATCAGAAATGGTTACCAAATGCAATTTTTGTAAATGAGTATGGGCCAACAGAAACTGTGGTTGGGTGTGCTACGTATACTGTACAGGGCACATACGAGAATATATCTAAAGATTCAGTAGTACCAATTGGAAAGGCTATCAGTAATATGCAGCTATATGTTGTAGATAAGCATTGTAGGCTTTTACCCAAAGGCGTATCTGGAGAATTATTAATTGGAGGCAAGAGTGTTTCACAGGGTTATATAGGAAATATAAACCTTACAAAAGAAAAGTTTATTCGCAATCCATTTTATGAGAAATCAATTACTGATAGCAGTGACCTAGTATACCGCGCTGGAGATATGGTTCGGTGGGGTAAAGGTGACAATTTAGAATTTATTAGTAGAGTTGATGATCAAGTTAAGATCCATGGTTTCCGTATTGAACCAAGAGAGATTGAACAGCAACTGTTATGCTACAAAGAAGTTAATAATGCAGTAGTAACCGTCAAAACGAATGAAGAAGGTGAAAAACGCCTAGTAGCTTATGTGACGCATAAAAATGCGCAACATATGCTTAGTTTGGAAGATGACTCTATCACTTTACGCAATGAATTAATCGAATCACTGCGTAATAAGCTGAGCTTGGTACTACCTGAGTATATGATGCCTTCAGCTTTTGTTATCCTTGAAACGCTACCTCTCACTTCAAATGGCAAGATTGATCGCAAAAACCTTCCTGAGCCTGATATCTCTTTACAGCAAAAAATATATGTTGTACCTACAACAGAGTTGGAAAAGTTTTTATGTAATCTTTGGCAAGAAGTTCTTGATTTAGAACAGGTAGGAGTTACTGATAACTTTTTTGAATTAGGTGGACACTCGCTTTTGTTGATTAAGATGATAGCTAAAGCTCAACAACAAGGAGTCTTAATCGATGTTCAAGACTTTTTTAATTACCCTCAATTGTCCATACTAGCAAGTGAATTAGATAAAAAGAAAGATAGCGATATCACTGAGTTTGTGGTGCCTGAAAACCATATTCCAAAGGACTGTCAGCAAATTACTCCTGATATGTTACCTTTGATTTCTCTTTCTCAAGAAGAAATCAATCATATTTCTTCACAAATACCTGGTGGAGTTGAAAATATTCAAGATATTTATCCACTAGGCCCACTGCAAAATGGAATTTTATATACCCATCGTCTTATAGATAGGTCTGATCCTTATATCATATCAACTGTATATGAGATGAAAAATAAAACTGTTTTAGATAATTTCATTCAAGCTATTCAATATATAGTCGATCGTCATGATGTGTTGCGTACAGCAATATTGTGGGAGGGGTTTTCGGAGCCACTTCAAGTTGTGTGTAAGCAAATGAAATTACCAGTTGGTTGGCTTGAGCTAGAAAATAATGATGATGTTTCGAACCAAGTGCAAAAGTGGCTATTACCAGAGAAACATTGGATGGACTTAACTCATGCTCCTCTAATCAAATTGACTGTAGCTAACAAACCTAATTCAGATCAGTTTGTTGCAATTCTTCAACACCATCATATTGTTTCTGATAATGTCGGTTTGCAAATTATTCAACGAGAAGTTATTGAGTATTGTGAGGGTCGAGCATCTGAGCTACCTGATGCTGTTCCTTATAGAAACTTCATAGCACATACTTTACATTTAGCTCAGGAAAGGGATGCAAAAAGCTACTTCACGAACTTACTTGGCGATATAGATGAACCGACTTCACCGTTTGGTTTATTAGATACTAAAGATGAAGTAACGCCTATTGTTGAGTTAAGGGAAGTTGTTCCTGATGATGTCTCAAGTAAGATACGTAGTTTATCGAAGTCGCTTAAAGTGACGCCTGCGAGTTTATTCTATAGTGCATTTGGTGCACTGATTGCTTTATGTAGTGGCCGTGATGAAGTTGTATTTGGTAGTGTGATGTCTGGCCGTCTGCAAGGAACTGTTGGTAGTGAAGTAACGTTAGGTGTATTTATTAATACTTTACCAATACGATTAAATACAAATGATATCAGTGTGGTCGATTATGTTTTAGACACTCAAAAGCGTTTACTTGAATTATTACCTTTTGAGCAAGCTCCATTAGCTTTAGCTCAAAGTTGTAGTGGATTGGAAAACGATATCCCATTAATTAACTGTATGTTTAATTATCGACATTCTAAGCTCATTAAAAGTAGTAGCGATAATTTTATTGAAGGTGAACAGGCATCTATTACCCTCTTAGGTGAACAAGAGCGTGATAACTATCCACTTAATATACATGTTGATGACTTTGGTTCTCGATTTGAGTTAGATGTACAAGTAGAGACATCTGTGGATGTTAAGAAAGTGATGTCATATATGCAAACAGCATTAGCTCAATTGGTCAATAATCTAGAAACAGATCCTAAAAAATGTGTGAATGAGTTGCCTATACTTCCTGAAAGTGAGGCTTATCAAGAATTAGTGCCATGGAATGAGACCGAAGCTGACTACCCCCGAGAGTCTTGTATTCATCACTTTTTTGAAGAACAAACTCAAATAAATCCGGAAAATATAGCCTTGGTGTTTCAAGGTCAGCAGTTAAGTTATGCACAGCTGAACAATAGAGCAAACCAACTGGCACATTTGTTATTGAAAGAGAAAAATATAAAAGCGGATCAATTAGTTGGTATATATGCAGAACGCTCAGTAGAGATGGTTGTTGCCATATTAGCAATTTTAAAAGCTGGTGGGGCTTACCTTCCTTTAGATCCTGAATATCCTAACGGGCGGATCCAACATATAATTAATGACGCTGAATTAACAACCATTATTACACAAAAGAAACTATTAGCTCGTGGAGTATTGAGAAATGAGGATGTGTTATGTGTAGATGATATTGATACTGTTGATAAACTAGCAATACAACCTATTGAGAATATTGTAAAGGATCACAATTCTTCTCGGCAGTTGGCTTATGTGATATATACTTCGGGGTCAACAGGCAAACCTAAAGGGGTGATGGTAGAGCATCAAGCATTAGTGAATCGAATAGATTGGATGAACAAGGAATATGGTTGTACATTAAACGATAGATTTTTGCAAAAAACTCCTTTTAGTTTTGACGTATCTGTTTGGGAGTTCTTATGGCCACTTTCGTACGGTGCTGGGCTTGTGATTGCTAAACCTCATGGCCATAAAGATCCTATGTACATTAGCTCTTTAATAGAAAAGGAAAAAATTACTAAAATACATTTTGTTCCCTCCATGCTATCTAGCATGATGTCTTTGGGTAACCTTTCTCAATGTGTATCATTGCAACAGGTATTCTGTAGCGGTGAAGTATTATCTTTAAAAAATGTAGCTAAATTTAAATCACTTTGTCCTCAAAGCGAGTTACATAATCTTTATGGACCGACAGAGGCCGCGATTGATGTCTCTTATTGGAACTGTTATCAAGATTTAGATGGGTATAATTCGGTCCCAATTGGTCGACCTATACAAAATATTCAGCTAAAAGTTGTAAACTCTCACTTAATGGATGTACCGCAAGGTGTACCAGGAGAATTACTGATAAGTGGTACTGGATTGGCGAGAGGTTATCTCAATAACTCATTCTTGACAGAGCAAAAATTTATTAGTAGCATCAAAAGCGGTTTTAATTCAGAGGGAACTGATCGTTTTTATAGAACAGGAGACCTAGTCCGCTGGTTACCTGACGGAAATTTAGAGTATATTGGTCGTATAGATCATCAAGTAAAAGTCCGTGGTTTCAGGATTGAGATTGGAGAAATAGAAAGTGTAATACTTGAAAATCAATTAGTTCGAGAAGCGGTCGTGGTTGTTAATCAACTTCCAGAAGATAATAGTCATTTGTTGGCTTATATTGTAAGTGAAGGGGTAAAAAGTTCGACTGAACAGGCTTCTCTTATAGATACGTTACGCAATCATTGTTTAGAGCTATTACCAGACTATATGTTGCCAACTAAGTTTATTTTTCTAGATACTATCTCCCTTACTGGTAATGGAAAAGTAGATCGTAATAGTCTACCTAAAATAAAACCTGTACAGGGACTGTTGAGCTATGTGAAGCCAAAAACTAAGTTAGAACAAGAGTTATGTGAGCTTTTGCAGGCACTACTAGAAATTGAGTTGGTAGGTATTTCAGATGATTTCTTTGCAATAGGTGGAAACTCATTGCACTTGATGAGGTTTGTAGCAAGCGCAAATAAACAAGGTATTCCAATTACAGTTGCAGATGTATGGAAATTAAAGTCGATAGACAAGCTTTGCAAAAACCTAAATAGCTCGAATGTGAGAATAAGTTAATTTTGATATAAGTGAAGAGTCTACCTTTGATAGCTCAAATTGAATTTTAGGTAGATTCATTTTTATTTTAAAGGCTTGAAAACTGATTAAGATGATTATCTAATGACATATAATTCATTAATAGAACTAAATGAAGCTTTACGACCCATTAAAAATGTATTTTGTTTACATACTGCAGGTGGTGGATTAGAAGCATATAAAGGGTTAGCAGAATACTTTTCTGATAAATACAAGTTTTATGGTGTTGAAGAACCATTTATATTCGATGGTTTTGAATATCAATCAATGCAAGAGATTGCAAAACATCATGTAAAAGTAATTAAAACAGTACAAAATAGTGGCCCGTACATTGTGTTCGGGTATTGTTCCGGAGGGCCAATCGCACATGAAGTAGCTCATCAACTGCGGCTACAAGGAGAGACTGTAGAAAGTGTGTGTACTTTCAACCGACGTGTTTTTTGGTATGAAGCGACAGATAAAACAAAGTATTTTTTCTTAAAATCATATTTAGCAGCTAAATATGGAATGAATTTTGACTCAATTGATTGGGAGTTATGTGAAGTAGAAGGTATTGACTATTTAGTAAATGCGGTAATCCAAGTGTTTACTGCACATGGCGTTAATTTACAAGAAAGTGATTTTGGTTGGATAAAGCAAGTTTTGATATCTTTAACCTTAATGAAAAATGCGTGTGTCAATTATACAGTATCTGATGTAGACTTTGATGTTTATCAACTGGATAAGGAAGTGATTGAGACTAAAGGAGTATATTGGTGTAATTTCAAGTCTACAGGCTCTATTACCCTGCTCAGTGATCCTAGTTATTATGAAAAAATGGATATACTAATTGAACCAAACTTTTCCATAACTAGAAAAAAAGTTGAAGACTTTATTTTGAAATAGATTACAAAATTAAATAAAAAAACTGAACAACAGTTAGGAAATGTTTTGATGTATGGTATAGATGATCTAAAAAAAATTTCTGGGATGAAACTTTTATTAGAAGTAAACACAAATGGACAAAAGCCCATAGAATGGGCAAAAGAGAATAAAAAACAAATAAATGAGCTGATTCAAAAAAATGGTGCAGTTTTATTAAGAGGTATTAATATCAATGGTAGTAAAGTATTTGCTAGTTTTATAAAGGAAATATTTGATTCAGAACTACTTAATTACACTTATAGGTCAACACCAAGAACGGGATTTAGAGGTAATATATATACCGCAACAGAATACCCATCAACTGAAATAATTCAGCAGCATAATGAAAACTCTTATGCAAATGCTTGGCCGAATAGAATAGGGTTCTTTTGTATGCTACCTGCTGAAAAGGGAGGAGAAACTCCGATTGCTGATAGCCGTCAGGTATATAAATGTATTCCATCGAACATTCGGCATAAATTTGAATCTAAAGGGATTTTGTATATTAGAAATTACTCAGAAGTGGATCTTCCCTGGACTGAGGTATTTCAGACCCAAGATAAGCTAGAAGTAGAAAGATTTTGTCACGAAAATAACATTTTCTTTGAATGGCGTGACAATGGAAGATTAAGAACAAAGCAATTAAATCCAGCAACTTTAGCGCACCCTGTAACTGGAGAAAAAGTTTGGTTTAATCAAGCGCATTTATTTCATATTTCTAATTTAGAATTGGATATAGCCAAAGCCATGCTTAATTCCTTTGGTATTGATGAGCTTCCAAGAAATGTTTTCTATGGTGATGGTTCAGAAATTGAGGAGTCAGATTTAACTGTGATCAGACAAGCATATGAGGATTCTAAAATTGCCTTTAAATGGGAAAAAGGTGATCTTTTGCTACTTGATAATGTTTTATTTTCGCATGGTCGAGAGCCTTTTGTAGGAGCACGAAAAGTTCTTGTTGGTATGAGTAACCCTAATAGCGTGTAACAGACTATGTTACTTTAAAGTGAATACTAATGGTTTTAATTTATGTTAATTTTAAAGGCAATTTATGAGTGAAAAAGTATTAAAAGATTTTCCAAAAGAAATTGGCAATCAAAAGATTGATTCGATTATTTCTGAAGATTTGACTCAAGAAATATTTATTCAAGAATATGTAAATAAAAATAAACCATGTTTAATCAAGAATGCAATTAGACACTGGCCAGCAATGGAAAAGTGGAAGAAGCAAGATTATTTGTCTGAGCTAGTAGGTGAATATGAGCTTGATGTATATTCTATTCGCAATCATTTAAACTTTAAAATAATGCAAGAACACGGTCAGCAACTTAAATTTTCCGAAGGGTTAAGATTGGCTCATCAAAAGGGGGAAATGGTGGTAAGTATGCCCGCTAATACCATAAAAGAAGATGGTCAATTCAATGAATTGCTAGAAGATATTGGAAGTTTTTCATTTCTTAGTGAGCAACCAAATCCATATGTTTATGATCGAAATCGATTTTTTGCTTATAAAAATGCTGGCACAGCATGGCACCTACATCCACATGATGAAACTTTAATGTGCCAAGTCGTTGGCTCAAAGAAAGTTGCATTATTATGTTCAACACATCCAGATTATTCAAATCTACAGTCAGCTTTTGCGGTTGATAATGATAAAAAGTACAGTTTATTATTAAAAGAGAATGCAAAAGATTTAACGCTAATTACTGTAGAAGAAGGTGATGCATTATACTTACCTCCATATTGGTTTCATGGCATAGATCCTGTAGATAGTAATTTTGGAGTAACTTTAGCGCATTGCTGGAAATCAAAAATTCATAAATTTGGTGATATGCGTTATCCAAGTAATAAAGAGAGCCTTAAGGGAGTGGTTAGATGCCTACCTTATATACCCAATTACTATACTTTATTGCTTTTTTCTTTATGCGTAAGAGGTTTGTTTTTGTTTAATATCAATATTTTGATGAAAATGTTTAGCAAAAAGCGAGAAAAGTTTAACACTTGATCCAAATAATAATAACTAAAGAGTATTTTAAAGGAGTAATTATGAGTAGTCAGTTAAAAGTGATGAAGTTAAATAGAAAAGCTTCCGATGTTTGGAAGTTAATATCAGATGTTGAAACCCCAGAAACTTGGGTGCCATTTTTAGACTCAAGGCAAGTTGATTCGAACAAGCATGACAAACATATATATTTCCCAACAGATCTTGCTTTTTTTTGTCAAGAATTGATTTCCTATAAACTAATTAATATTAAACCAGAGGAAAAATCAGTAGAATTTACCTTGTCAGTAAATCATATAAATGTTTCTGTTTTAGTCGTAGTGTATGAAGATAAAGGCGCATGTCTTTTAGAAGCCCGTGCAAGTGCGCCTATCTCTTCAGACGAGCTACCAGTAGTCGATGAGTTATTATTTGGAATATGTTTTGAATTAGTGTCAAATATTGAAATGCTAGCTAATTTGAAGTTTCCAAAAGTAAAATGTAATTTGCCTCCTTTAAAGTTTCCAACTCCTTTAAAAGAGCGGTTTCCTGAGATGAATATCAGAGAAATTAAAAGAGTCACATTAGCTGAAGGTTTAGATGAGGCAATTACAGGCGCATATCCAGTTATTATTTCTGATCATTGGAAGCATTGTGAACACTATTCTTTGATTAAGGATTTTTCATGGTGGAAAAAAGAATTTGGTCCACAATCAATGTTCTTTATGGACCTTGAACATGAAAAGCTAGTGAATGGATTTCTTCAAGCTGGCTTTTCAGGTATTACAACATGTAGTGAGTTTATTGATATGTTGGCATCTAATCCTAATCAAGCCAAATTCACTGCGGCTGAGCTAATGCCTTATAAGTTGATAGGTGCTTCAGATTATATTTATCCTCCGTCATTTTTACCAGTTGGTTCAGTGGTAAGACACAAAGTTTGGATGGGAACTTCACATGTTTACACCCCAGTTCATCAAGATGGAACCCACACTGATTTTACCGCTAGAGGGCCTGAGAAATTTCATAATTTAAACTTTCAGGTTACAGGTAGAAAACATGTAGTGCTTGCGAATCCAAATCAATCTAAATATTTATATCCAGAATCATCTGCATTAGAATTTAAAGATACGCCACCACATTTGAAAGTAGATATACATAAAGAAATCGATTTTAATGAATTTCCTTTATTTAAAAAAGCAGAATTATTTGAAACCATATTAAATCCAGGGGAAGCTATTTATATTCCACGTGCTTGGTGGCATTCATTTTATGCTTTAGATAATACCATAAATCATAATACATTATTTACATCTAGAATTAGTTAAGCTATATGACTAACATTGATGGAACAAGTAATAAATTGAATATAAAAGCATTTTGTTAATAAGTAGAAGCTCATAAGGAAAATAGCAAAATAATTCGAATTCGGTTTCTAAATTTAATCATTCTATTCTTAGACGGTTTAAAAAAATGTAAAGAAGAAAATAACTTTTTTATTGTAATACTTGAATTTGAGCTTTTTAAGCTATGTGACAAAAATTAATTAATATGGATCTGCTTAATTAAAACAGCTGAAATGTTAATGTGAAATTATTTATATAAAATACAAAATCTATTGGTGATTAAACTAATCACTAAATAAAGGAGAAAATATGACTGATATTAAAATTGAGATGAAAGGGGTTAGCAAAACTTTTGAAACTGACGAAATTGAAACCCACGCATTAATAGATATTAATATTGTTATACGTAGCGGCGAGTACGTATCAATATCTGGGCCATCAGGATGTGGCAAGTCAACTTTGTTGTCATTACTAGGCTTATTAGATACTCCTACTTCAGGCCAATATAATATTGAAGGAATTGATGTCAGTAATCTTTCACTTGATGAAGCGGCTAAATTTCGTAACGAAAGAATAGGCTTTGTATTTCAATCTTTTAATTTAATAGATGAATTATCCGTATTCGATAACGTTGCGCTTCCTTTGCTTTATAAAGCTAATCCTCCACAAGATGATTATATAAAAGATAAAGTTAATACATGCTTAGCTATGGTAGAAATGAGCCATAGAGCATCCCATAAACCAAACCAACTTTCAGGCGGGCAGCAGCAAAGGGTTGCTATTGCGCGGGCTTTAGTTGCTGATCCGGCAATATTACTCGTCGATGAACCAACTGGTAACTTAGACTCAAAAAGTGGTGATAAAGTAATGAGTATACTTAATGACTTAAACAAAAGTGGCACAACTATATGTATGGTAACTCACGACACTCGCTACGCTGATCTGGCAAATATTCAATTGAAATTGCTTGATGGTAAAATCATGAAAAATGAGCCTTTAAAGGTGGCTATATGAGCATCTTAACGCGTCAATATAAACAAGCATGGGCTAGCTTAAAGAAAAAACCAAGTCTGATATTAGCTGTTATTATAACAATGGGGTTAACATTAGGTGCATTATTATGTGCAATAACACTGAATTATTTATTATTGGTTGAACCGCTACCTTATCCTGAACAAGATCGATTGTATGTTGCAGATCATCGTATTCTTGATTCTGAAAATAAAACCAAAACAGTTTCATTTAGCTATCCAGGCCTAGTTGATTTATATAAAAATAAAGAGGCATTTGATAAGTCTGCAATTATTTACTATGGACAAGATGTAATTACTTCACATCAAGAGCAGCCATTAGTGAATGTTACATATACGACACCTGAATTACATAGTTTTTTTGCTTCGCCTATGGCTAAAGGGCGTATGTTCGACGATAATGAAGGGTTAGATAGTAATATACCAGTAGCTATATTGAACTATAATACATGGCAAAAAAAATATGCGGGTATTGATGACATATTAGAGCAAAAAATTACCATTGGAGGGGTTAGTTATCGAATAATTGGTGTATTAGCAGATAGTTTTGTTGAGTCGGAATTGTATGTAGTTGGCAGAGATACTCATATATGGTTGCCATGGGATTTTAATCCAGCTAAGAAAGATGATATAGAGAGCTTCACAAACATTACTCCTAATTACAAATTTTTAGGGCTTATAAAAAAAGGGTTGAACAGTTCCCAAGTTGAGCAGATACTCACTCCAGGTGTAAGTGAAAAATGGCAAGAAGGCGTAACTAAATTTAGCTTTTTCAAAAAGTGGTCTGTTAAAATTGAAATAAGGGCCTTGAAAAATGTAGTTCTTGGCAATAGTAGTTCAATTACGAGTATGCTTTTATTTGGTGTAATTGGTTTAGTTTTAATAGCATGTGTTAACATTTCTAACTTATTTATGGCTCGAACTGCTGAAAAACAAAGAAATATGGCTATTCAAGCAGCTGTGGGGGCAACAAGAAAAGACTTATTTAGAATGACTTTTTTTGAAATTAGTATTCTGATGTTTATTTCTATTTTAGTCGCTATTATTATCGCCCAAACAGGCTTCTATTTGATTCAACAACATTTAAATGCTGTTTTACCAAGGGCGGCAGAGTTATCCCTCAACATGATTACTTTTAGCATGGCCATCACACTTTGTTTTGGTTTAGCATTTTGTTTTGCAAAGTTATCTGTAAGATTAATCAACTATAAAGCCCTTAACTTAACTTTACAAAGCAGTGGTAAAGGAAGTGGTATACAAGTATCAAAGAAAACTCGTCAGAGGTTAATTGCAAGCCAAGTTGCTTTAGCTACAATATTAGTATTTGCAAATGTGACATTATTGAAGGAGTCGGTTAACAAAATAATTGCACCGAATGGGTTTAATACCTCAAACCTTTCTACACTAATACTGAGTTATTCAGGTCAAAATCTACCTAGTAATACTGAAATAGAACCAATAATGAAAGAGGTAATTGAAAAATTAGAGTTTTTGCCTCAGGTGGAGTCTATTTCTCAAAGTAGTTCACCACTAGATGGTTTTGGAATTAAAGCCTTAACTGTTGAAAATGAAAAGTTTACTCCGTATTTTAAAAGGGTTGATGAAAAGTATTTTCAAATAATTGAGCAATCCTTAATACAAGGGGATAATCTTACTCTGATCGATCGTAAAGATAAGACAAGTATGGTTGTTGTGAATCAAGCCTTCGCTAATCAGTTAAAAGAAGATGGCGATGTACTAGGAATGCATTTAGTTTCAATGGGGGAACCTGATTTTATAGTCAAGGGGGTTGTAAAAGCAATTAATATACCAGGGGAAACAGCATTTGGTAGTGATGAAATTTCAGAACAGATCCCAAGAGTTTACGCTGCAAATAGCTTGAGTGAGAAAATTTTCTTAATTAAGACTAAGGACAATCAAACTCTTAGCAGAGCACAGTTAGCAAAATTAGTCTCTGAAATTGACTCTAGGTATATGATTTTTAATTATCTTATAGCTTCAGAATCACTGAGAACGAGACTATTTGTTGAGATTACCACAGCAGCCTCAACGAGTGTTTTAGCATTTTTAGTGCTTTTGCTGGCTGGTATAGGTATATTTGGTGTGCTGAGTTACGGTACCCAGCTTAGGAAATTTGAACTTGGGACTAGGATGGCAATAGGAGCGACTAGGAAAGATATTATTACTCTTATTATTAGAGATAATACGAAGCCATTTTTCTATGGGGTTTTATCAAGCTTAGTGTTAACGAGCGCAATATTTGTTTTGTATCAAAGTGAGATGAAACCGTTTTTTACATTAGATTCAATTTCTATAATAGTAGCTACTATTTCATTGATTTTATTTGTGGTACTATTGGCTTGTTATTTCCCATTAAGAAAATATATCAATGTAAGCCCTATAAATACTTTGAGAGGGAATGAATAAGTTAATTTTACCAATATGTAAGGTTAGCTTTCAAAGTTAAAGGATCTTAATGTCTTTAATCTCATTAAGGTCCTTGAAAAGAACAATTTCTTTTAGATACATTTAATTTATAAAAAGTAACTCAGAGGCACACAGTTATAGGTGAAGGTTAAATATAATCTCACGCGTGAGTTGCTTTGTTAATACAGGTAAATAGTCCTTTTTTATGAAATGGCTGTACAAGTTAAAAAATTTTTCCTGTATGCAAATTGATATCTAAGCAAGAAATATTATTAAAATTAAGTAACCATCATTTTTTACTTACATTCAAGGTTAGAAAAAATATGAAATATTTTGCGCAGTGTTTTATAGATCCTGTTAAAAGTGATCAGATTACAACACTTAGAAGTAATCACTTAGAGTATATTGAAAAAGTTTCCAGTATTATTTCTTATGGAGGAGTTTGTGGAAGTAAAGAAAAACAATATCAAAGTATTTGTTTTTTCTTAGATGTTTCAAACAAAAATGAGGTGTCTAAATTTGTTGAATATGACCCATATAGCTCAATATACTCTTCAGTAGAAATTAAAGAGTTTGACCAAAAAATTCCAGAGTTATAAAACTAAAAACAGACTATCAAAGAATAGAGGTGATGATTTAAATCTAAAACTTTAAATCTTTATTCTACTCCAAAAATTTTATTTAAAACCAGATTATATTAATGCCTGAAAATGTTTAAAGGAAAATAGATGAACCAAATAATAAAAACAAAGTATCTTATTTTAGGGGCTGGTCCAGCTGGATTACAAATGGGCTACTTTATGGAGCAAGGTCAACAAGAATATATCATCCTAGAAAAAGAAGCTTCGGCAGGTACTTTTTATAAAACTCAACCCGTTCACCGAAAGTTGTTATCTATTAATAAGAAACATAACTTTTTTGAAGAAGAAGAGTTTAATGAAAGACAAGACTGGAATTCTTTATTATGTAACGATAAAGAGATGAAATTTCCAAATTATTCAGATGATTTATTTCCCAATGCAGATGATTTATTGCGTTATTTGGAGGACTTTAGTTCTTTCTACAAACTGAATATTCATTACAACTCAGAAGCACAGCATATTGAGAAAAAAGGCGATAATCAATTTCGTGTTACTACTAAAAGTGGTGAAATCTATGAAGGGGAAGCGCTTCTTTTAGGGCTTGGAGCTGTAAGTGCCGTTACGCCAGACGATATTGAAGGCATAGAGTATACGACAGCGTATGAAGAGCAATCAATAGACCTTGAATTTTATAGGAACAAACGAGTTGCCATAATTGGTGCTGGTAACTCTGCATTTGAAACTGCAAATTACCTCTCTTCTTCTGCAGGGTTTGTTCATGTATTATGTCGAAATCCGCCTAAATTTGCTTGGGAAACACATTTTCCTGGAGATATAAGAGCTGTTAATAATGATATTTTTGACATGTACCAATTAAAGTCCTTGCACGCTGTTCTTAATCCAAACTTGAAGAAAGTAACTAAGCTACCTAATGGTAATTTACAGACCCATCATGAATACGACTATCCAGATTCAAAAGTTCCTGGCACACTTAAATTGACTCGTGAATATGATCATATTATTCGATGTACAGGTTGGCGTTGGGTTAATCAATCATTATTTAGTCCGGAGATAATTCCTGAAACTAAAAGTAATGGTAAATACCCTGTAATGAATGACATGTGGGAATCAGTGAATGTAAGTGATATGTTTTTTATTGGTGCTGCAATGCAAGGTAATGATAGAAAATCAGCATCTGGCTTTATTCATGGTTTTAGATATAACATACGTACCTTATATCATCTTTTAGTTGAAAAGTATGATTCAAAACCATACCCAACTACTAATTATAGTCCTTTTGTTTGGGAAGAGTATGTACAAGATCTATATGACAGATTAAGTATGTCAGCAGGTTTATATCAATTATTTGGAAACTTAGGTGATTTACTCATCTTTTCTGAAGATAATACTCAAGCAAAATATTATAAGGAATTACCGATCAGCTATATGCCAAAAGTAATCCCTCCCAAGCAGCACGTTTTGAGTATATCTTTAGAGTTTGGTTTTCATAATTATTCAGAGTCAAGCTTATCATTTTTAGGCCCGTCAGATCCAAATGAAACTGAAAAGGCTGCTTTCTTACATCCGGTAATTAGGCACCAGTATGATGGTAAAGTTGAAGAGTTCCATTTCGGAGACTCTTTATTGGCTCGTTGGGATTTGCCTCATGGTGATGGTGGAGCTGTTGTGTCATACCACTTAGATTTCCAAAAATGGATAAAGAAAGTAGTTGGATTAGATATTGATATCCCAAAAGCTATTGAAGGCGGACCTTTTTATAAATGGGAAAGCAAGGAGTGTACAAATACGAGTGAAACTAGTTAATTGTTAGTAAAATAAAAACTTAACGGTTAAACAAACTCTCATCTAACATTTTTATGTTGGATGAGATATTAAACCTTAAAATTTGATCGACTCTGTGCTCAACAACTTCTTTTCTATAAAGGCATGTAAAATAAAGACTAAATATTCAGCCTTATAGCTGGCTTTTATTGCTATGTTATTATTTCCTTAAATTATCTAATGAGGTGCATGGCTTTTATCTATCTTAATGATATCGATATCAGGAAAAGTAATTTACTTAAATACTTTAATTTATATAGTTCCAACACTATTTATTGGCTGTGTTTTTTAAGTGGTTGTTTTTTGTTGTTTTTTGTTGTTTTTGGTGGGTGGTGAATTAATTCTTAATAATTTACATTGAATAATTGAGTTGAAATTTAATTGTGGATATTCATGTAAATCTCACTTCGGGTTTAAAATGAGGGAAATACAAATTATTTCGGGAATTAAATTACATATTTTTTGTGATTTTTCTTCATGATCAGATTACCAGCTACTTACATTCAAATTATAAACTTTGAAAAATGACTTTTATAACCGCATGATACTCAGATATAAATGATACTGAAGTATGCTCTTCCACTAATAAATATTAAATTTCTATTACTGAACCTTTGGTTTGTTTCGCAATATATACAAATTCATAGATAGTCCAAATGTTTTTTTCTGTAACTATATACTGAACTTGAATTGCTTCTACAATATAAATAGTCGTTATACAACATTCTTGCTTTTTAAATCGATAATTCTTTAAGCATTTATGCTTTCTTCCAGTTATACCTGTGAGTTTAGAGGTGCTAAATCTTAGGCTCTATATTGTAAATTAGGTATTGCCACAAAGAGCATCTTTGGAATTTCAGAGTTACTTATTGAACTTAAAAGTCAAATCATACTACCCACACTCAAAATAGAAGTGCACCACCTATACTTTAACTGGTTGAATCTAGGATAAAGCATATGGGTAAACATTATTCACATTTATCACTATTTAAGCGTCAATCTCTTTTTAGGTGGTATCACTATGAAAAAATCAATTCGTGAAGTCGCCCGTAGATTAAGACGATCTCATTCAACAATAAGTCGAGAATTAAAAAGAAACATTTCATCTATATATGTACCAACATATTATCCTCATCCAGCGAATGATAAATATATTAATCGGGTTGTTTTTCGAGCGAGAAGACTACGACTGAAAAGTGAGGAAACTAAAAAGTATGTTATTGAAAAGCTCAAAATAGGATGGATGCCTGAAATCATTTCAGGTCGTTTAAAAGTCGAAGCTAAGCTTAGTTGTGTATCACATGAAGCTATTTATCAATATATTTATAAAGACGCTAAAGAACTTATTCAATATTTACCTCGCAAGCATAAAAAACGAAATGAAAAATATAAATATAGAACCAATAAATCATAAATAACAATAAAAATCAGTATGTTGGGTGGTGGTGAGATATGTTGGTAATAGAGCAAGATTCGGCCACTGGGAAAGCGATAGTATTGAATCTAAAATAGAAAGAACAGCCTAAATGTACTTGTAGAACGAGTTTCTCGTTATGTTCATATCACTAAATTAGATTCAAAAAAAGCATGCGATACCGCGAATGCAATTATTAATAAATTAAGTAAACACCCAGAGCATTTTTGCCAATCAATAACATATGATAATGGAAGTGAAAATGCACAACATAAAAAATAAATATAAAACTGAAGACCCTGTCATACTTTTGTCAGCCATATCGTAGTTGGGAAAAAGGAGCAGTAGAGCAAGCTAATGGATTAATTCGGCGGTTCTTTCCAAAGAAAACCGACTTCAGTGAAGTATCCTGGGGTGAAATAAAAAAAGTTGAAAATTTATTAAATTCAAGACCTAAAAAATGCCTTGATTTTAAAACACCGCAAGAGGTCTATAATAAGATATGTGGTGCACTTACAGCTTGAACGTGGCCTATTGATGATTCAAAATTACTTATGAGTGTCACACAAATATAAAACAGGCGTTTGTATTTTGATTGAGGGGATAAGATTATGGTGGGGTACTTAATATAGTTGTTTTTGTATTTTAAATTTAATATTGAACTGATAACTAAGGTAAATGGAATTCTCACTAACTTTAACTATGCTTATTATTGACACGATTAACAACCATAAGCTCTTTATTATCAAGATTGCCTTTAACGGGTACGTGTGATTTTAAAGGACATCAATAATTCGCAGAATATAAGCTGATTTTTTAATAGCTAAAAATTAATGCGGATTTATTAATTTGTAATTTATTCGTAGTTAAAAAACTTATGCAAAAATATTGATTAGTACTTTTTATATACAGTTATATAAATGAATCTAGGTAAGCTTAACGTATTCATGTAAAAACCTTTTCAAATAACCATTAAAAATTAAAGCTATTATTTTACTAAATTGTTGTTATGGATTAGATTATAGAGATCCGAATTAGAAGTGATTATTTTACAAGGAAATATTTACTTCTGGCGTCTTTTTCATAAGGAGCAATTTACACATGTTTAAACATGTCTCTGTTTTATCTACTTTGGCTATTTCTTTATTATTGCCATTCCAGTCAGTTTCAGCTGAGCAAGCCAATAACAAATTGGTAAATTATGATGATATTTTCAACTTAGAATACGCTGCATCACCGCAAGTTAGCCCAGATGGTGACTATGTGATTTATGAACGTCGCTCTATGGATATTATGACCGATGGTAGTAGAGTAAATTTATGGCAGGTGAATATTGATGGTACACAGCATGAACCTGTTTTTTCGGGTAAAGCGAGTTACCGTATGCCACGGTTTTCACCTGATGGTAAGCGGTTAGCTTATTTGTCATCTTATGAAGGCGATAATCAGCTTTATATCCTGTGGCTTGAGTCAGGTAAAACTTCACGAGTGACTAATTTACAAAGCGCTCCGAGTGATATTTCATGGTCTCCAGATGGAGAAACGATCGCTTTTTCAATGTTTAAGCCTGGTAAATCAACAAGTCTTTTTAAAGAAATGCCTAAAAAACCAAAAGGCGCAAATTGGGCGGGTACAGCAAAATATATAGATCAAATGTCGTATCGCAGAGACGGCGCGGGTTTTAATAAACCTGGTTTTAGGCATATTTATGTTGTGCCAGCGCTTGGTGGTACTGCAAGACAAGTCACATCTGGTGATTATCATCATGGTGGTGTGATCAACTGGTCAACAGACAGTAAAAATATCATTATTGATGGTGACCGTCATGACGATTGGCAAGATAGACCAATTGAATCTGATATTTATCAAGTAAATGTTAAAACAGGGAATATCACGACTTTAGTGAAGCGTGATGGCCCAGATAATCGCCCATTGATCAGTCCTAATGGTAAAAGAATTGCTTATTTGAGTTTTGAAGATAAAAAGCTATCTAGCCAAAATACCCAACTATACGTTATGGATAGTAATGGCAAAAATGCTAAAAACCTGACTCCAGATTTAGATCGTAGTGTGAGTAATGTGCATTGGGCTCAAAATGGCAAAGGTTTATATTTTTCTTATGATGATCATGGTCAAAGCTATGTTGGCTACGTTGACTTAAAAGGTAAAATAAAAAGAAAAGTAGTGGCAACTGGTGGTCAATCATTAGGTCGCCCTTATACATCTGGCGATTTTACAGTTGCAGATAATCGTTCATTAGTTTTCACAGTTGCAGATAATCAAAGACCTGCAGATCTAGCTGTGATTAATAAAAAGGGAAAAATCACCCAGTTAACACAATTAAATGAAGATGTATTTGGCCACAAAACGTTAGCAAAAGTTGAAGCTTTAACTGTAAAGTCGAGTGTAGATAATCGTGATATTGAATCGTGGATTGCTTTGCCGCCTGGTTTTGATGCAACTAAAAAATACCCAATGATTTTAGAAATACACGGCGGTCCGCATGCTGCGTATGGACCAAATTACAGTACTGAAGTGCAACTAATGGCTGCTAAAGGGTATGTTGTCGTTTGGGCTAACCCAAGAGGCAGTACTTCATACGGTGCTGAGTTTGCTAATACAATTCACCATAATTATCCTTCAAAGGATTATAATGATTTGATGGATGTGGTTGATGGTGTTATTGGCAAAGGTTATGTTGATGAAGACCAATTATTTGTAACAGGTGGCTCTGGTGGTGGTACTTTAACTGCTTGGATCGTGGGTAAAACAAATCGCTTTAAAGCAGCTGTTGTGGCAAAACCTGTTATTAATTGGATGAGCTTTAGTTTAACTGCTGATGGTTATTCTTATTTCACTAAATACTGGATGCCAGGCATGCCTTGGGATCACGCTGATCATTTATGGAAACACTCGCCATTATCTTTAGTAGGCAATGTTAAAACACCTACTATGCTATTAACAGGTGAAGTGGATTACCGTACACCTATGAGTGAAACAGAGCAATATTATCAAGCGCTTAAGTTACAAAATGTAGATGCCGCTATGGTACGCATTCCGAAAGCTGCTCATGGTATTGCTGCAAGACCAAGTAATTTAATTCAAAAAGTGGGTAATATTTTAGCCTGGTTTGAAAAATATAAAACAGCTGAAAAATAACTAAATATAAGAATTGGATTCAACTTTTAAATAAAATCCTCAAACATTGATTGTTTGAGGATTTTTTATTTTAACTATGACTCAATTGAATGACAGCGTTTGATTTCTTCAATTAATGCATTGGCAAGCGGTGAAGCGGTGTTATTTTTTGATGAAATTAAAACCACTGGGATCTGATAAGAATATTTTTCGGGCAAAATTGTTTTAAACATACCTTTATCTACCCAAAAATTAGCATAGTGATCGGGCAGGTAGCCAATAAACTCCCCAGATAAAATTAAATGCGCGATGCCTTCATCATGATAGGCAATGGCACTATTTTGATAGTTTAAACCGTCATTTCTGGTTTCTTTATCGCGCATATAATTACTACTGATCACTTCTGCTTTTTTTAATAGCTTATTAACTGCAGAAGGTTTGCAATCAAATAATGGATGATCGACCCCACAATACAAATAATTATTTTCATTTCGTAATGGGAAATAATCTAATCCACGAAGGTGATGCCTACTGACACCGATACCCACTAATGAGCGGCCATTAACAACTGATGTTTCTACTTCACGGGCTTCACATACATTAATATCAAACTGAATGTTATCGCTTTTGGCTTTAAGTGCCGCAATGGTACGGCCAACACCACAGCGTGGATCGCTGACC
>Ga0105359_10000053_pt1 | contig 82099 bp, 66 predicted proteins | sample GOMGulsemesocosm_6_FD_83659 | JGI IMG/M metagenome (GOLD analysis project Ga0105359, IMG submission 83659) | Methane-oxidizing microbial communities from mesocosms in the Gulf of Mexico - GOM8C Gulf of Mexico | ecosystem: Environmental > Aquatic > Marine > Cold seeps | place: Gulf of Mexico...
ACTTTCCGTGCAGAAAACTCTCACACAACTCGCCACCTTGCTGAGTTCTGGATGGTTGAACCTGAGATTGCCTTTGCAGATTTAGCTGACGCAGCGCAACTTGCTGAAGACATGCTTAAATATGTATTTAATGCAGTGTTGACTGAGCGTGCTGACGATATGGCTTTCTTTGCACAACGTGTTGACAAGCAAGCAATTACGCGTTTAGAGAAGATGGTTAAATCTGACTTTGTTCGCATGGATTACACCGAAGCGATCGAAATCTTACAAAACTGTGGTAAGAAATTTGAGTACCAAGTTGAATGGGGTGTAGATTTACAATCTGAGCATGAGCGTTACCTTGCTGAAGAGCATGTTGGTGCACCAATTATTCTTCAAAACTACCCGAAGGATATTAAAGCTTTTTACATGAAGCTTAATGAAGACGGTAAAACAGTGGCTGCAATGGATGTATTAGCACCAGGTATTGGTGAGATCATTGGTGGTAGTCAACGTGAAGAGAACCTTGAAGCATTAGACAAACGTATTGCTGAAATGGATCTCGATATGGACGATTACAGCTGGTACCGTGATCTACGTAAATACGGGACAGTGCCACATGCTGGTTTTGGTCTTGGTTTTGAACGTTTAGTTTCTTACGTAACTGGTGTTCAAAACATCCGTGACGTAATTGCTTTCCCACGTTCACCGGGCAGCGCAGACTTTTAAGTCTACGTTTACAAGCGACAGACTTCAAAAGCCAACTTATTAGTTGGCTTTTTTGTGGGAAAAGCAAGCTGTCAGTGGTTAGCTTCAGCTGTCAGCAAACCCTTTCTAGATTCGCTGCGTGTTTTAGGTCTTCATAGCTTCTATCTAGAAGATTGTAGCTTTTCTTCAGGTATAAAAAAACCAGAACAATAGTTCTGGTTTTTAACTGAAAGCTGACAGCTAATAACTAAGCCCTGTTAGTCTTCGTTATGCATTTCTAGACTTGCGATCTCTTCTTTTTGCTCTTGAATGTGTTTAGCATCTTCACTACGTAGGCCTGCTAAGTAATCAAAGTAACCTTGATCAACATCACCCGTTACGTAAACTCCATCAAACACAGAACACTCAAAGCCATCTACCTTTGGATTTTGCTTTTTAACGGCTTCTTTTAGGTCTTCAATATCTTGAAAAATTAACTTGTCACTACCAATAGCGTCGCTGATCTGTTCAACCGTGCGGTTGTATGCGATTAACTCCTCAGCGGTTGGCATATCGATACCGTAAACATTAGGATGACAAACCTGAGGTGCTGCAGATGCAAAATAAACATTCTTTGCACCAGCATCACGAACCATTTCAACGATCTGTTCAGAAGTTGTACCACGAACAATTGAATCATCAACTAACAGTACTGATTTACCTTTGAATTCAGCTGTGATTGCGTTCAACTTACGACGTACAGATTTACGACGTTGAGTTTGACCAGGCATGATAAAGGTACGCCCGATGTAGCGATTTTTTACAAAACCTTGACGGTAAGGAATACCTAATTCCACAGAGATTTCTAACGCAATATCATTTGAAGTTTCTGGAATTGGAATAACCGCATCAATCTCAATGTCAGCCCATTCACGTTTAATTTTTGCACCTAACTTACGGCCCATTTCAAGACGCGCTTCATATACAGAGATGCCACTTAACGTAGAATCAGGACGAGCAAGGTAAACGTATTCAAATATACATGGATGTAATGACGTTTTTGCTGCACATTGCTGTGTGAAAAGTTGGCGATCTTCAGTGATATAAACCGCTTCACCAGGTTCAACATCTCGCATTACTTCAAAACCAATGGTATCAAGGCCAACACTTTCAGAAGCAACAATATATTCCATGTCACCAGATTCTGTTTTACGAGAGCCTAGTACTAAAGGACGAATACCATCAGGGTCACGGAAAGCAACCATACCATGACCGATAATAAGTGATACTACACCGTAAGCACCGCTCACTTTATTATGTACTTCACCAACGGCAGTAAAAATATCTTCTGCAGTTAACTTATCATTCGTAATTTTATCTAGCTCAGCAGCAAATACATTTAATAGCACTTCAGAATCTGAAGTTGTATTGATATGGCGACGAGAGTTAGCAACAGTTTCACGTAATTGTGTTGCGTTTGTTAAGTTACCATTATGTGCAAGTGCCATGCCCCATGGAGAGTTTACGTAAAATGGCTGAGCCTCAGCTGCACTTGAACTACCTGCTGTTGGGTAACGTACATGGCCAATGCCAATGTTACCTTTTAAACGTTGCATATGCTTAGATTCAAAAACATCTTTCACTAAACCATTAGCTTTACGCTGCTTAAAGTTGTCATCTGATATTGTAATAATACCAGCTGCATCTTGCCCACGGTGCTGTAATACTGTTAATGCATCATAGATACTTTGATTAACAGGTGTTGCTCCAACGATGCCAACGATTCCACACATAAATTCACGCCTTTATTTTAAGAATTAATAATAAATATTTTTCACTTACCTTATTCAATTGATATCGGTAAGTGGTTGATGTTGCTTATATAAATTTTATAGTTTTAACTTGTTGGAAGGTTCTGTAAAAAACTTGAAGAGTTCTCCAAGTGACTAAAGAACCATTCGATAATAATACCAAACTCTGGAATAAGAGTGGACTCTTTCCACCATGGGGCTTCATTAAAGCCAGTAAAAGAATCGATAAAAAAGAGTACTGCGCTTACAATTAACACACCCCGTATTGCACCAAATAAAACACCTAACAGTCTATCTGTACCTGAGAGTCCTGTTACCGCAACTAAACGGTTAACAATATAGTTAACTAATGCACCGAGCAGTAAAACAGAGATAAACAAAATGGCGATTGCAACGGAATTTCGGATCAGTTGATCATCAAGTTGTGTGAGGTATGAGGTAACTTCAGGATAAAAGTTACTGGCCACAAAAAATGCAGTGAACCAGGTAACAAGGGAGATCGCTTCTTTAGTAAAACCACGGATTAAACTAATAACTGCTGAAAGTGCAATGATGCCTAATATTGCTAAATCAAACCAACTCATTGTTGCCCTTAATTTGTGAACGTTTTAACGAGGCGCATTCTAGCAGGAAATTCTCTACAAAGCTGTAACAATTTAAGGGTTCACGGCATCAAAAGGTAATAGTTTCCCCTGTAATTTTGTTAATCGTTTTAAGCGTGGTAATTGTTTTTCGAGTTTCTCCTTAGAAACATCAGGGCCAACAAAAAGACGGGTTAATTTACCATCAATCACTTCTGTAGGAATGGTATGTGCTTGAAATCCGGCCTTATGTAGTGTTTTTAATAATGAGTTGATGTTGGCAGCATTTTGAAATGCACCTAGTTGAATTGTCCACGCTGTTTCTGGTAATTTTTTCTTTTTGGGTGTAACAGGTTTTGCTGTTGGAACTGCAACGACTTCTTTAACGATCTCTTTTTCAGTCACTGCGGCTTTATCGGTAGTAACGGTGCTAGCAATCTCTTGCACTTGCCAATCCTGTTCACTTTCAACTGGCACTTGCAGCGCGTCTTCTAGTTCATTACTTTTGGCAACAACTGCTGGTGCTTGTTCAAGCGCTTTAAGTTGCTGTGTATGCTCTTTAACTTCAGGATGAATCGGTGTTGAAATAAATTCATCTTCGTAGGCCGTTTTTTTTCCATCGATAACCGTAGGTAGAAAGATAACCACGCTTGCTACTAAAATACTGATGCCTACTAATCTATTTTGAAACTGAGAAGCCACGAGTTACCCTTGTGATAATGTTAAAAAGTCTGAAACCGTATAAAACGAACCAAATACAACAATAATATCTGTTTCACACGCTTGAGAAAGAACATTTTGATATGCACTACTTATATTATCAAAACAATGTACATCAGCAGTTTGATCTTTACTAGCTTGATAATGGCTGAGTAGTGTTTGCTGTGATGCACCTCGATAACAGTTCAGTGATATCAAGTTATATTGATCTATCTGATTATTAATAACGGAAAAGGTGCCCGTTAAATCTTTATCTTCTAACATGCCAACGATAGCCAATACTCTGCCGTTATGTCTCCGTAGATGCTTAATCTGCGAAGCTAAATAAGCAGCAGATTGAGGGTTATGTGCAACATCGAGGTAAGTATCAATCGTTGTTTGGAAATTAACCTTCTGTAAGCGCCCTGCTAACTGAGCTTGGCCAATGGCGTTAACCAGTAACGCTTCAGGAAGTTGAAGTTCAAGGGCTTCAATAACAGCTAAAGCCGTACTCGCGTTTTGTTGTGGCATCAGTGTTTGAGGCAAATTGTTGATTGTCGACTTACCAGACCAAGACCAAGTCGTTTGCAGATTGACCGCTGTAAACTCTTTGCCTGCATATCGAATGTCAGACTTTATGCTTTGCGCATGTTTTTGTAAAGATTTTGGCGGATCCAATTCACCACAAACCACTGGTTTGTTTGCACGGAAGACGCCCGCTTTTTCAAAGCCTATTTTCTCTCTATCATCACCTAACCAATCGATATGATCGATGCCGATAGTGGTAACCACACTGACATCCGATTCGACTATATTCGTTGCATCTAAACGTCCACCAAGGCCAACTTCAAGCAGAATAAAATCACACTGCTGCTGTTTTAATATATGTAGGCACCCCAAAGTAACATATTCAAAATAACTCAGTGAAGTTTCACCACGGATAGCTTCTATTTCTTGGAATGCATCGCAGTGTAGTTGCTCTGCCATCTCTTGTTTGTTGATGCGTAATCGCTCTGTATAACGTTGAATATGTGGAGAGCTATACACACCTACTTTATAACCAGCTTGCAGAAGAATCTCTTCTAAAAAGGCACAGGTAGTGCCTTTGCCATTAGTACCAGCAACGGTGATCACTTTAGCATCAAAGTTAATCACGTTAAGATCCGTTGCGACTTTGCCAATACGCGTTAAGCCAAGCTCTATCTCAGTAGGATGTAATTGCTCAAGGTAACTAAGCCATTCATTTAAGTTATTTTTATTCATATTACTCATCACAAAAAATTAGGTCTAACCTTCTAAAAATAGAGGTCCTACTGCAGGTCTTGGCAGTTCAAACTGCGCGGGATAATCTACTTCGACAAGATACAAGCCACCCGGCTTTGCAGTTGCTGCGGCTTTTGAGCGATCTTTTAATGTCAGCAGTGTCGCTAACCAATCAACGGGTTGTTTACCACGGCCAATCTCAATTAAACTGCCCGCGATGTTACGTACCATATGATGTAAAAACGCATTGGCTTTAATATCAATAATGATAAAATCTGCTTGGCGGGTAATAGTAAGATACTCAATGGTACGTGTTGGGCTGTTAGCTTGGCAGTGCAATGCTCGAAATGAGGTAAAGTCTTGCTCACCAACAATAAATTGCCCTGCATCATGCATCATTTTCTCATCGAGGTCATGGTGATAATGACTAAGACCAGCGCGTAATATACCCGGTCTAAAGGCTGCATTATAGATAATGTAACGGTAGCGACGTGCAGTAGCGCTGAAACGTGCATGGAAATCATCATTGACCTGTTTTACCCAACGCACAGCGATATCATCGGGAAGGTTTGCGTTTACACCTAATGTCCAAGCAACGTCTTTGCGCTTTGCATCTGTTTCAAAATGAACAACTTGGCCAGTGCCATGAACACCAGAATCGGTTCTACCTGCGCAATTTACTGTTACCGGGTGATTAGCAATCTGCGAAAGTGCTTCTTCTAATTTTTGTTGAACAGAAATAACTTCTTTCTGACGCTGCCAACCAAAATAATTAGCCCCATCATATTCAATACCTAACGCAATCCGCATAACAACACCCTTACAATTTAAAGCGTGAGTATACCGCGTTTAGTTATAAGCTCCATGTTCAATTTTCAAATAATTATCAATCATCTCTTGATTGACTAATATCACGCCTGTTTCTGATATTTCATAGTAAACTTCATCAAGTTCACGATCAAAACCAATACTAAAACCATCAGGAATAATACAGTCTTCAACAATTAATAGGTTCTTAAGTTGGCAGTTTTTACCTATGGTGACATTGGGTAGAATAACACAATGATCAATCACGCTGTGCCGCTCTACGGTAACCCGAGTAGAAAGCAGAGACTTTTTAACCGTCGCTCCAGAGATAATACATCCGGCGGTGATGACACTATCAATTGCTTGCCCACGGCAATTGTCTTGGTCAAAAATAAATTTTGCGCCGGGTATTTGCTCTTGAAATGAGTAGATAGGCCAGTGTCTATCATAAAGATTAAGCTCTGGTTCAACCTGCACTAAGTCTAAATTAGCTTGAAAGTATTGATCAATAGTCCCTACATCTTTCCAATAAGCCTGTACGTCAGCACAACCCTCATCATCAAATATATAAGCATATACGTCATGGTGATTAATCGCTTTAGGAATGATGTTGTATCCAAAGTCATGTTTAGAACCATCCATAGATGCATCTTCTAATAACAGTTGCTCTAAAACATCAAAATTAAAGATATACACCCCCATCGACACCAGTGATTTCCCTGGAATCCCAATCATCTCAGGTGGATTTTCTGGTTTTTCGACAAAATCAACGACACGCATATCTGAGTCAGTATTTAATACACCAAATGCACTGGCGCTTTTACATTTGACTGGAATAGAGGCGATAGATATCTGTGCATTATTTTTTGCATGCTGGCGTAACATTCGGCTGTAATCCATTTTGTAAATATGATCGCCACCTAATATCAATATGTATTTACAATGCTGCTTTTTGAGTTGTTTTAAATTCTGATAGACGGCATCCGCAGTTCCACGATACCAGAGATCACCTATTTGCTGTTGCGCGGGTACAATATTAACGTATTCGCCTAATTCCCAAGGCATACGACTCCAGGCTTTTTGTACATGGCTTAATAATTCAGAGGACTTGTATTGTGTTAGTACATCAATGCGACGGATACCTGAATTCATACAATTAGAAAGTGTAAAATCGATAATCTTGTATTTGCCACCAAAGGGCAAACCAGGCTTTGCACGATCTTCTGTTAACTGCTTTAGGCGGCTTCCTTTCCCACCTGCGAGTATCAAAGCAATAGTATCACGGGTCAATAAACCAATATGTCGGGACATCTAAACCTCTTAATCTAACAATGCTTTGCCATATTTTGCATGGCTAATGGGTGCAACCTTTAACAACTCTACATTCTCACTGTCAGTGATTTGTAGTGCTGAGTGTATCGAGCGGTTATTGTTTGCAATGATATTAATATCATACTCATGGCCTTTATGTTCAAAACGAACTTTTAAAATGCCATGCTCTAGCAGCCAAAAACCATCGCACTTTAACTCATCAAACAAGCTATTAATGCTCACATGGCTATTCTCTTTAAAGTGGAATAATAATGAATCATTGCTTTTTGAAGTGACTAACCATGCATGTGCAACTATCTCAGCTTCAATTAATTTACGTTTTTCTAACTCCCAAAGAATAAACTCTCCCTCAGTAATAATGAAAGCACGATATTCCTCATTCATTAGACCAGAAGATACAATCTTTTTATCTCTTTTTTGTTCGTAAGTGAATAATATAACCTTGCGGTCTAATTCACTTAACAGGGAATATATTGGCATACATTTTCTCAATTAAATGTGATAAATGTAAAATTAGATTAAATTTTTGATTATATTAGGGGATGGTTTTAAAAATTTGATTTTGGTCAAATTATAACCGCAACTGCTTACGTTTATATGGGTTGGCTCACACTGATTAATAGCTGAGATCAAAAAAGGTAGCTAACGCTACCTTTTTTACTGAGTAAATAAGTAAAGCTATTCAGCTTTCTTTTTCTTCACTGCACGTTTCTTGGTCTGTTCTTCAACCCATTTACCACCACTAAGCACTTTATCTTTGAGTTCGCCACCAATATATTTAGCAGTCCAGCCAGTGGCTTTTTTATCCACCTCGGTCATCACATACTGCTCTTTATTTTTACGGCTATAACGAACAACCGCTAAATTTCCAGCAGGATCTGCTTGAGGGGCCTCTGCTAGGTAAAAGAACTTAGGTGAAATCCGCTCTTTGAACTTAACAAGTTCAGCAACCTTTGGCGCGCGGGTTTCACGAGAGCGTGGGAAAGTACTTGCGGCTAGGAATATACCCGATGCACCATCACGTAGAATAAAATAAGCGTCACTCTGCTCGCAACCTAACTCTTCCAGATGCACAGGGTCTTCTTTTGGTGGAGCAACTTCACCGTTACGTAAAATCTTACGCGTATTTTTACACTCTTCATTGGTACAGCCCATATACTTACCAAATCGGCCATCTTTAAGCTGCATATCATTGCCACACTTATCACATTCAACAAGCGGACCATCATAGCCTTTTATCTTAAACTCGCCCTCTTCAACTTCATGACCTTCACAGATAGGGTTATTACCACAAACATGTAGTTTACGTTTTTCATCTATCAGGTAGCTGTCCATCGCCATGTCACATTTAGGACAACGTTTTTTCGCCATCAGTGCTGCAGTTTCAAGATCTTCATTGCTAAGAATATCTTCAACCTCTTCACCATCAACTAAGTTAATGGTTGTTTTACAGCGTTCTTTAGGAGGCAGTGCGTAACCAGAACACCCAAGGAAAACACCTGTTGATGCAGTACGAATACCCATTTCTCGTTCACAAGTAGGACAATGAACCTCTTTGATTATAACCGGTTCATTAAGGCGCATACCACCTTCATCTTCAGGTAGCTCAGCTTTGTCTAAAAGTGTTGTAAGGTCTTTATAAAAACGATCTAACTCTGCAATCCAATCAGCTTTGCCTTCTGCAATTGCATCAAGGTTACCTTCCATCTCCGCCGTAAATGAGTAACTCATTAATTCAACGAAGTTTTCGCTGAGGCGATCACTGACAATCTCGCCCATTTTTACAGCATAGAATCTACGTTTATCAACTTTAACATAACCCCTGTCTTGAATCGTAGAGATGATGCTTGCATAAGTAGATGGTCGACCAATACCTTGTTTTTCAAGTTCTTTAACTAATGCAGCTTCCGTGAAACGTGCAGGTGGTTTAGTAAAGTGTTGTTTAGGATCAAGCTCAACTAAGTTAAGCACCTCACCAATTGCCAGGTCTGGAAGTTGCACTTCATCGACTTTACTCTTGGCGACCGGCTGCGCTTTTGTCCAACCAGCAAATCGCATGGTACGACCTTTAGCACGTAACAGGTAATTATCAGCTTCAACGACTAAGGTGGTTGCATCGTAAAGTGCAGGCAACATTTGACACGCAAGGAACTGACGCCAGATAAGTTCGTAAAGGCGCATAGCGTCACGGTCAACGCCGTTAAGAAGTGCGGCTAACTGAGTAACATCTGAAGGACGAATCGCTTCATGGGCCTCTTGTGCGCCCGATTTACTACTAAAAACAACTGGCTCTTCAGGTAAATAGTTTTTTCCAAACTCGTTGCTGATGTAATCTCGAGCGGTTGCAACGGCATCTTTACTTAGGTTTGTTGAGTCGGTACGCATATATGTGATGTAACCCGCTTCGTACAAACGTTGCGCTAACATCATGGTCTTTTTAACACCAAAACTCAGGCGTGTACTTGCTGCTTGTTGCAGTGTTGAAGTGATAAAGGGTGCACTTGCTTTACTTTTGGTGGGTTTATCTTCACGAGAAAGCAGTTTGAATTGTGCTTTATCAAGAACATTAACCGCTTTTGCTGTTTGTGCTTCAGTGGTTGGTTTAAAACTATTACCGTCTTCTTTAAACACTTCTAAACGTAAATCTGTTTTACCACCAGTTTGTGTGTCAGCGTGTAGATCCCAGTACTCATCTGGATTAAAGGCTTTAATCAGACGCTCGCGCTCTACCAATAAACGCACCGCTACCGATTGTACTCGACCAGCTGAAAGGCCACGTGCAACTTTTTTCCATAAAAGTGGTGACACCATAAAACCAACAACACGATCTAAGAAACGACGTGTTTGCTGTGCTTTTACGCTGTTTAAATCAAGTTCTGTAGGATTATTAAAGGCTTCTTGAATAGCTGATTCTGTTATTTCGTTAAACACAACGCGTTGGAATTTACTTTCATCACCACCCAGAATCTCTTTTAGGTGCCAAGCAATCGCTTCCCCTTCTCTATCCAAATCCGATGCGAGATAGATAGTAGGTGCATCTTTTGCTAATTTTTGTAGTTCACTAACAACTTTCTCTTTACCCGGCAAAATTTCGTAGTGTGCTTTCCAACTATTGTTTGGATCAATACCCATACGAGTAACTAATGCTTCTTGTGCTCGTTTAGCTTTCTCTTTCTCTTTTTTCGCAGGCGTCATTCCAGCAAGTGATTTTTTCTTCTTTGCATCAATCGTTTTCTTAGCACTACCACTGGTTGGCAGATCACGTATATGCCCCACACTAGATTTTACAATGTAGTCTTTACCAAGATATTTATTGATGGTTTTTGCTTTTGCAGGTGATTCCACAATAACAAGAGATTTGCTCATAATTGTTCTAGCCTTAAAATAGTCACGATTGAGAGGTCGGCATTAATTTGTAATTCATCCATTGAATTCCCTTTTTATATAAGCCAATGTCAACGGGAATAGCAACTTATATTTTCATTTACTACTTAAAATGAGATAAAAAAGCCAACAAAATGATAGTTGGCTCATTAATCTGTTTAATAAAACACCATCTTATTTAAACAGACGACTCATATTCACTTGCATCAGTTTCTGTAAACTATTTTCAAAAGCTATGGAGGCACTATGACCCAATTTGTCAGCCAATTTTTTTCGTTGTGTATATTTAATCTGCACAATGTGGCGATTATCTAGCTGCGATAATAGGTAATCGTCACTGGTTGAGATCTTATCAACCAAGTTTAATTTAATCGCTTGCAAGCCATACCAGTGTTCGCCAGTCGCAACCTGTTCAATATTTACCACTGGACGATGTTCACTCACAAAGTGTTTAAACAGATCATGTGTTTCCTGTAACTCTTGCTTGAATTTTTCACGGCCTTTATCGTCATTTTCACCAAACATCGTCAAAGTGCGTTTATAATCCCCCGCCGTTAACTGTTCAAACTCGATATCATGCTTTTTTAATACTTTATTAAAGTTAGGTATTTGTGCGATAACACCAATCGAGCCCAGAATAGCAAAAGGTGCTGAGATAATTTTGTCAGCAATACAGGTCATCATATATCCGCCACTAGCGGCTACTTTATCAACAGCAATTGTTAATGGAATATTGTTATCTTTTAAGCGTTGTAGTTGTGAAGCAGCTAAACCGTAACCGTGCACCATGCCACCGCCACTTTCTAAACGGACAAATACTTCGTCTTTTTCGCTAGCAACAGACAAAATAGCGGTGATCTCTTCACGTAAAGAACTCACCTCTTTTGCATCAATGCTGCCTTTGAAGTCAACAACATAAAGTTGTGCGGGTGTTGCTACATCATCACCACTTTTAGCTAATTTTTTCGCCAGTTTATCTTTCTCTTTTTGCGCTTTTTTGTCTTTTTTATGACGTTCTTTAAGCTGTGGTGCTGTTAATAATTGCTCTTCAATTGATTTTTTTGTATCTTTTAATTGTTCAGAAAGATCGGTTAATTCAATCTCCCCTTTTTTGTTTTTCTGTTTACTGGTCAATGCAATTACAGTAATCAATAACGCGGCAACAGTTAACACAAAGGTAACCGCTTTTGCTAAAAATAGGCCGTACTCATATAAAAATTCCACAGTTTAATTCCTAAATTAATAAATAGTTAGATTAATGTGGCATATCATGACAAAAACAACGCTCAGGTACAAAAGAGTTTGAGTCTTTTAGTTAAAAAAAGTTATTATTCGTTAATTTTTTGATCAACGAGAGACTTATGGAAGATTATCAACCACCTGAGAACTGTTTAGCGGCTAAAACTATCTTAATCACAGGTGCAGGTGACGGTATTGGTAAAACACTAGCCATTGAATGTGCGACATTTGGTGCAACAGTTATTTTATTAGGTAAAACAGTTAAAAAACTGGAAGCTGTTTATGATGAAATCGAGAAGCTTGGCAAACAACAAGCTTCAATATTACCTGTTGATCTTAATGGTGCGACTGAAACGCATTATGCTGACCTCGCAGATACTATCAAACGTGAGTATGGAAAATTAGATGGTTTAGTCCACAATGCAAGTCAGCTTGGTGTATTAGGCCCTTTTGCACAGATTGAAAAGTCTACCTGGGATGAGGTGATACAAACAAATGTCACCGCTCAGTTTATGTTAACTAAGGCGTTGATTCCTGTTTTATCACTATCTGATAACGCATCAACGGTCTTTACCACCTCAGGAGTTGGTAACTCAGGCAGAGCATATTGGGGGGCTTACAGCATCTCAAAATTTGCAACTGAAGGCATGATGCAAACTTTGGCGGATGAGTTTGAAAACAGTACATTGCGCTTTAACGCGATTAACCCTGGTGCAACAAAAACAGGCATGCGTGCAAACGCATTTCCAGCTGAAGATACATCCTTGTTAAAAACGCCGTCAGAGATTATGCCAAGTTACCTATATCTGTTAGCTGATGATAGTGTTGCTGTAACAGGTAAACGTATTAACGCACAGTAAAAAATTTGTTTGCGTTAAAAACAAAAAACTCAGGCAAGCCTGAGTTTTTTGTTAATAAATATTATCACCTTCAATCGGCCGTGTTCTCAGCAACTTCAACGTCCACATATACTGACTTCTATCTTCATCTATTAGTTTTTCAATAGCTCGGTTCATAAGCAAAGTATCTTTGAGTTCATCCCCTGTTGGAATATCATTCAGTGGCGTATGGAAAAACACATCAAATTTTGCCGTTTTAGCATTGTATGACGTATAAAAGGGGATCACTACTGCTTTCCCTAGTTTTGCTAAACGCCCTACCATCGGCAATGTTGCCTTTTGTGTCGCATAGAAATCCGTAAACAGGCTTTTATCACGTCCATGATCTTCATCGGGTAGATAATAAAAATGTGTCTTATCACGTAAACTTTTGATCACTGGCTTTAGTCCTTCACTGCGGTGGTAAAGCGTTCCTTTACCAGTTAAGTGAGTAAAACGAGTGCGATAACTTGTTACAAACCAATCAAAGATTGGATTCTTATAATCCTTAAACATGCTCGATAATGCATAACCACGTGCGTTTATGCCTCCGACACCACCAAAGTCTAATCCGTAACAGTGCGGACCTAAAAAGATGATTGATTTTCCTGATTTTTCAGCGTCAATTATGTGTTGTTCACCGATGATATTGCTACGCTTAAGGATGTGTTGTTGACTACGAAAAAATAGTTCACCAAGAGATAGCGTGATTTGTGCCACTGCTTGGATGTTTTTACGCATCAGGTCATCTTTCTGTTTTTCGCTATATTCAGGAAAACACAAACCAAGGTTTGTAAACGCAATTTTTTTGCGTTTATCTAAAAATTTTTTATTATAAATTAGCTTAGCAATAAAAGCAGCAAATCGATCACGAATACGAATCGGGCAATAGCTAAAGAGAAATAATAAAAATAGCAAAAACCAAGTTAACCAATATTTGGGATGGGCATGTTTTAGCTTTAGGGATGTATCAAATTTGGAGTTGTACTGAGTCATTATTAGGCCTTATAAAAAGCTAAAAATGAAGGTGTGGGTGGCAGACTCCCCAGCAAACCCTCGGCACTTGAATCACCTACTATGGCTGCTGCCTTCCGGCTCTGACCAGGTTAATAAGTTATCAATGCGAGGAACCAAGAAGCCTACCATTGTCACTGTTATCAAGTTGTTGTAACGACTTGATGTGATGAATTATACGTATCTGAAGATTGAGATCAACTGCTATTTGCACATTAAAATTCGAATGCCTAATTAAACAACAAACTGCTAAAAAAACAGCTTGATAGCGACTAATAATAATACAATTGCAAATAATTTCTTTAGTTTATCAGCAGGTAAGCGATGCACAAGTTTAGCCCCTAGCTTTGCAAAAACAGTACTACTAATGATAATTCCAAAGGTGGCCGGCAGGTAAATATAACCTACACTGTACTCAGGAAGTTGTTTCATATCCCAACCAGTTAATATATAACCAATACTACCAGAGAAGGCAATGGGAAATCCCGTTGCCGATGCCGTTGCAATTGCTTGGGTTATTTTTACACGGTAAAGCGTTAATATAGGTACTACAAGTGAGCCTCCTGCAATACCAAATAGTCCTGAAATGCTACCGATAATGGAGCCTAAGACACTAAGTCCTGCTTTCTTTGGTAGTTGTAAAACAGCCTTAGGACGCCATGAGAACCACATCTGGTAAGCAACGGTTAAGCAATACAATGCAAATGCTTTTTGTAATAGCTCGCCAGAGAAAAGTTCCGCAAAGTAAGCTCCAATCAAGCCGCCAACCAACATACCTAGGCTTAGGTTGATCGCTAAGGACCAATTTATTGCAGATTTTTGGTGATGCACATAAATAGCACTAAGTGATGTAAACAGGATAGTAGAAAGTGAGGTGCCAACAGCAAGGTGGGTTAATATTTCTGAGGGGAAATTGAGAAAACTAAAAGTAAAGATAAGCGTGGGCACAATTATGATGCCTCCACCTAAGCCAAACACGCCTGCGATTAATCCTGCTATCGCACCAAGCAGGATATAACCGAGTAATATCAACACTAAATTATTCCTTTAACAATCTTATCTGCTTTAATTCGTCGCATGCGCACGATTATTTTTTTAACATGCTCCGGATACTCATCCACCCCTTGAACCTGCTGAGCATCAGTTATTTGAATAGTATTGGAGAATATCTGCGTACACTCTTTATCTAATAACTGTTTTAATTGTTGCTTAGGATCATCAATCAACAGCCCATTCTCAACATCTAAACGCCATGCTCTAGGGTTTAAGTTATGTCCAGTTAATAACACAAAACGATTATCTACGTATAAACCTTTGAGATGGAAACTATTTTTATCATGGCGCCACAGGTTCAAACTTAATTGCCCTGCTTTCAAAAGTTTTTGATGTTTTTGTGCAAAGCGTTTCAAATTACTTTCATAAAGATATGGCAAAGCACCTATAGTACGAAACGGTTTATCTTCAGGAATATAAAAATCGTTGGCCGTTTTATCGCCAACCACAATCGTTAGTTTTACACCGCGCTTTAACAAGGCGCTAATATCACGCTCAATCGCCGTTGGTAAATTAAAGTAAGGGGTAAAAATGGTGAGTTCACTGTTCGCACTTTGAAGAAGCTTGCGAATAGTTTTATTTAATTTATTTTTACGCGCACCAAGACCACATAATGGCGTGATAGCTAAACGATCATTTGTACGTTCACCAACATAGTCAAAAGAAGCTTGTTTTAGATTACGTGTTAGTTTTTTATGAGCGAATTTTAGTTCACTCATTGGAGTGATCACCTCAGTATTCAGACGAGCAACCGCCCCACTACTAATGATCTGCTTGTTTAAAAATGACACCATTGAGTCTGCTAATTTAACATTATTGATTAACCAATAACGATCATATCGATAACGTTGCTCTTGATGCAGATAGATATTATTAAAACTGGCTCCACTATACAAAATTTGCTCGTCAAAAATAAAGCCTTTGAGGTGTTGAACACCAAACAGTTCTTTACGCTTAACCGGAATACCAATAATTTTAACACCTAAACCTTGTGCTCTTTCAACCTCTTGATACCAAGTTGCATTCGTTGAAGTTGCTTTTTTCTCACCAATTAAGCCTCGCTGGGCACGGTGATAATCGATACATACAATAATGTTTAGTGCTGGGTTTTGTTTTTTAGCGTCATACAACGCCATTAATATATCATTACCCGCTTCATCCGCTTCTAAATATAGCGCGGTAAGGTATATACGATACTTAGCGTTTTTGATCTGTTTTAATAACTCAGCTTTGAATGATTTCGATGAAAAAAGACAATCAACGGATTGCTCATCTAGAGGTATTTTTCGCAGGTTATTTAAAAAAGCTAAGCTTTGTTTTAGTCGACTACTCATGGCACTCTTTATATAGAATAGGGTTATCTTGATAGATCAAGATAACCCTATTGGTATTAATATACTTAATTAAATTACTTTGGCAATTGCATCACATAATGGCTGCATGTTGTCTTTAGTCATACCTGCAACAGAGATTCTGCCTGAGCCAACAATATATACAGCAAACTCATCTTTAAGACGATTAACTTGCTCAGGTGTAAGACCCGAGAAAGAGAACATACCATTTTGACGGCTAATAAAACTATAATCGCCTTCAACACCTTTGTCTTTTAAAGTTGCAACAAACAGATCACGCATCTCTTGAATACGATCACGCATACCCGCAACCTCTTTATCCCACTGTGCGTAAAGTTCAGCATCTTCAAGAATAGTTGTCACAATCGCAGCGCCATGTGCTGGTGGGTTTGAGTAGTTTGAACGAATGCCAGCTTTAATTTGGCTAAATGCAGAGTCTGCAATTTCGCTTTCTTCAGCAACTAAAGTGATACCACCTACTCGCTCATTATATAAACCAAAGTTTTTAGAGAACGAGTTAGCAACTAAAAGTTCTTTATTGTATTTAGCAAATACACGTAGACCCATAGCGTCTTGTTCAACACCTTTAGCAAAACCTTGATAAGCAAAATCAAAGAACGGAACAGCACCAAGATCAGCAATAAGTTTAGCTAACACTTCCCACTGCTCAATCGTTGGATCAATACCAGTGGGATTATGACAACAACCGTGGAACAATACTAAATCGCCTGTTTCTACATCTTGCAGCGATGTAATCATCGCATCAAAATCTAGGTCTTTCGTTTCTGGGTTGTAATAGTCGTAACTAGCTACCTTTAGGCCAGCAGTCGTAAATACGTTACCGTGATTTGCCCATGTTGGGTTGCTCACCCAGATTTTTCTAATACCTAATTTTTTAATTGCAAAATCAGCACCCGTTCGTAAAGCGCCAGTACCACCCGGTACTTGTGCTGTGCGAGCACGATTCTCAGATATAATGTCCGAATCAGCGCCAAAAAGTAGTTTTTGAACCGCTACACCGTATGCAGCAATGCCTTCGATGGTTAAATAACTTTTGGTTTTTTCTGTTGCAAGTAGACGCTTTTCTGCTTCTTTTACCGTTGCTAAGATAGGTGTTTGACCACTTTCATCTTTATAAATACCAACACCAAGATTAATTTTTTCGCTACGTGTATCTTTTTTAAACGCATCGGTTAACCCAAGAATCGGATCAGCAGGTGCCGTACTTACTTGTTCAAACATAATTCTTCCTTTATTAACTGCAATGGTATCCTTACTATAAAGTAGCTTCGTTTTAGCGTAGTTTATAGCAAGGTTATCTAATTCAGGTGTTGTTATACCATTTCAATAGTTTATCAATCAATTTATTCTGACAATTTCTTGTCCAAATCGGCTATTTTTGTCTTCCAAACTGCAGGGCCTTGCGAATGCACGTTATTGCCATCACTATCAACCGCAACAGTGACAGGCATATCTTCAACCTCAAATTCATATATCGCTTCCATACCTAAGTCTTCAAAAGCAATAACACGCGCTTTTTTAATCGCTTTAGAAACGAGATAAGCAGCACCACCTACAGCCATTAAGTACACAGATTTATGCTTTGCAATAGAATCAACCGTTGCCTGGCCACGCTCAGATTTACCGATCATACCTAACAAACCAGTTTCTTCTAACATAAAGTCGGTAAACTTATCCATACGTGTCGCAGTTGTAGGCCCGGCAGGACCAACAACTTCATCTCCAACCGCATCAACAGGGCCAACGTAATAGATAAATCGTCCTTTAAAATCGACTCCATCAGGTAAACCTTTTCCAGAGCTAATTAACTCATGAATACGTTTATGTGCAGCGTCCCTTCCGGTTAATATTTTGCCAGATAACAGTAAAGTATCGCCACTTTTCCAATTGCTCATGTCGGCTTTACTGAGATCGTCGACATTTACATGGTGAGTGTTCTCATCTGCTTCACGAGTAATTTCAGGCCAATCACTTAATTTTGGTGTGTGTAACTCAGCTTCACCACTGCCATCAAGGGTAAAGTGAGTATGACGTGTTGCCGCACAATTAGGGATCATAACAACAGGTTTTGAAGCCGCATGCGTTGGGCAACTTTTAATTTTAATATCTAAAACTGTTGTTAAGCCACCTAACCCTTGTGCGCCAATGCCTAAATCATTAACACGCTTCATAATTTCAAGGCGTAGTTTTTCATCGCTGCTTAATTCAACGTTGTTTTGTGCTACTTTATCTTGCAGTTCATGAATATCAACGGGTTCCATTAATGACTCTTTAGCCATCACAGCTGCTTTTTCAACCGTGCCACCGATGCCTATTCCAAGCATGCCTGGTGGACACCAACCAGCTCCCATGGCAGGCACTGTTTTCTCTACCCAATCAGCAATCGAATCCGATGGGTTTAGCATGACCATTTTAGCTTTATTTTCAGAACCACCGCCTTTAGCTGCCACCATCACTTCTACAGTATTGCCACGAACCATTTCAACGTGTACAACCGAAGGTGTATTGTCTTGGGTATTTTTACGTGCGCCATTTGGATCTGCAACAATTGAGGCCCGAAGTGGGTTACTTGGATCTAAGTAAGCTTGACGCACACCAGCATCAACTAATTCCTGAACTGTTAGCTCTGTTTCAAATCTAACATCCATACCAATTTTAACAAAGGCTGTCACAATGCCGGTATCTTGACAGATGGGGCGTTTACCTTCAGCCGACATGCGCGAATTAATCAAGATTTGAGCAATCGCATCTTTTGCAGCCGGGTTCTCTTCAACCTGATATGCTTTGTCCATCGCATCGATAAAATCGAGCGGGTGGTAATAAGAGATGAACTGAAGTGCACTTGCTACACTATTAACAAAATCTTGCTGTTTGATTACGATCATATAAAACTCCAAAAAGTAGCTGATATCTATTCGATTGGATGTTAATCTTCCCTGTAAAAACCACAACCCATTTGTTACAAAACTGTTGCCTAAATTCGAATATATATGACTAACTGCCCCACAAACATACAAATCCAACCTATTTCCTTAACAAAACAACAATTTGAATTGCTTAAAACACAACTCAGTAAACGTGACTGGTCTGTTTTTCTTGAGTCTGCCGACGAAAATCATGTTGATAGCCTGTGGTCGATTTTCAGTAGCGATCCGATTGCAACACTACAATCTTTTTCAGGTAGAAACACTTTCCAATATAATGGAATGATTGAGGAAAGTTTAGGTGACCCTTTTGCATTGTTAAAGGTCAAACGCGAAAACTTATTTTCTCAGCAACAAGTAATGAGTGAACTGCCCTTTGTTGGCGGTATTCTAGGCTCAATAAATTACGAAGTGGGTTATCAATTTGAAACAATAGCTCATATAAAACAACCTAATCAGTTGTCGTTACCCGAGCTTAACCTTGGTTTTTATGACTGGGCTCTTTTATATAACCTCAAAGATCAACAGTTTTATCTTGTCACGCAGGTACCTAATTACATAAATATTAACCCCAAACAACATTGGGAAAATCGATATCAATGGTTAATAAATCAACTATCTAGCACTTCCAATATTGCTCCATTTCAACTTACCAGCGAATGGAAGGCTAATATGGACAAACAACAATACGAAGATAAATTTAATAAAATTCAACAGTATATACTTAGTGGAGACTGTTATCAGGTAAACCTTGCACAACGCTTTAATGCCAACTATCAGGGCGACGAATACCAAGCTTATCAAGCATTGCTTGCAGATAACTGCCCTCCTTTTGCTGCTTTTCTACGATTGCCACAACAAGTTATTTTGTCTGTTTCCCCGGAACGATTTTTAAAACTTAAAAATGATCAGGTTGAAAGCAAACCGATCAAAGGCACTCGCCCGCGCTTCGATGACCCTACTTTAGATAAGCAAAGTAAAATAGAATTACAAAATGCTGAAAAAGATCGTAGTGAGAATTTGATGATTGTGGATCTATTACGCAATGATATTGGCCGAGTCTGCACCTCTGGTAGTGTCAAAGTGCCATCACTATTTAATATTGAAAGTTTCCCTGCAGTGCATCACTTAGTGAGCACCGTAACCGGCAGGTTGTCTGATGAAAATGATGTTGAAGATCTACTACGTGCTTGTTTTCCTGGCGGCTCAATTACCGGGGCACCAAAGATTCGCTCAATGCAAATAATTGCGGAATTAGAACCACATCAACGGCAAATATACTGTGGCAGTATTGGATATATTAATGTAGATGGTGCGATGGATATGAATATCGCTATTCGTACTTTGGTTTGTGTAAACGGGCAGATATATTGTTGGGCGGGTGGCGGTTTGGTTGCAGATTCTCAAGTTGACGCAGAATATCAAGAGTGTTTCGACAAGGTCAGCAAAATACTGCCTTGTCTAGCAAGCTTAAATGTAAGCAAGTAGGCGGCTCAATATCTTCAAACATGTTATAGAGTGGAATGTAAAGCGGTGGTTTAATTGCAGGCTATCAAGTAAAGACAGAGCTGTGACAAGGTCAGCAAAATACCGCCTTGCCCAGCAGGTTAATTACTACCGAGTAGGCAACTCAATATCTTCAAACAATTTATTAACTTCATCTGTGTATTTTAGTTGAATTGCTTTTTCAACTAATGGGCGTGTTAAGTGTGGCGCAAAACGTACCATAAATTCATACATGTAATCACGCAGGAAAGATCCTTTCCTAAAACCAATACTGGTGGTGCTAGAACGGAAAATGTGACTTGCGTCAATAACACAAAAATCGTCTTCATCGTCCATCGCCATTGTTGCAACAACACCAACGCCAATTCCTAAACGGACATAAGTTTTAATAACATCGGCATCGGTTGCTGTAAAGACAACGTTGGGTGTAAATCCTGCTGCATTAAATGCTTCATCAAGCTCAGAACGGCCTGTAAAACCAAATATGTAGGTGACAATTGGATACTTAGCGATATCAGCAATACTGATATTTTTTATTTTTGCTAATGGGTGATCTTTTGGCACAATCACACTACGATTCCAGTGATAACAAGGCAACATGATCAAATCTTGATAGAGATGCATCGCTTCTGTTGCAATAGCAAAATCAGTTTTCCCCTTTACAACTGATTCGCTAATTTGTGTAGGTGTACCTTGGTGCATATGTAGTGATACTTGCGGGTAACGTTTTATAAAACCTTGAATTACCTCTGGTAACGCATATCGTGCTTGAGTGTGTGTTGTTGCAATATTTAAAGTGCCTTGATCAGGCTGAGTATATTGTTTAGCAACAGATTTAATACTTTCAACTTTACCTAATATTTCTGAGGCATAACGAATAACCTCTTTTCCCGCAGGAGTCACTTGAGTAAGGTGTTTTCCACTACGTTCGAATACTTGAATACCTAATTCATCCTCCAACATACGTACCTGTTTACTAATACCAGGCTGCGATGTAAAAAGACTCTCTGCGGTAGCTGAAACATTGAGGTTATGATTTAACACTTCAACGATATAACGTAATTGCTGTAATTTCATATATTTGCCAATAGTTATGCTATTTTTAATGGAGGTTATAACTTTTAATTCTATCAGAGTTATAATAAATACACAGTGCTAGTTTACTACTATGCAGTATATGCCTTAAATAACATTTTTATTGTGGATAGTTGCAGTCATCCTGCTTAAACTCCTACACTATATGTTTTAACACAATAGCTTGCGAGATAACTATGAACAACCAAGAGAAACTCGATTTCAGTACCATTCTAGCAACGAGTGCTCACGATATGAAAAACTCACTGTTTATGTTGCTTCAATCTATTGAGCAGTTAGATAATGCAGGTAATGTGAGTGACCAGCAACATAAAGGTTTTGCAGATTTACATTATCAAACATCCCGTATTAATGGCACTTTGATGCAACTACTCGCACTATATCGGGATGAACAAAAAGAATTACCCATTTATATCGACGAGAATAACGTCAGTGAGCTATTTAATGAGGTGATCGACAAAAATCGGCTATATTTGAATTGTCATGACGTAAACATTGATGTCGAAGTTGATGAGGAACTTATTGGCTATTTCGATCTGGATTTAATTTCATACCTTATTGGGGATATTTTTGTTAATGCATTACGCCATACGAAATCTCAGATAACGTTACGTGCATTTCAGAGTGGTCAATTTCTAAACATTCAAGTAGAAGATGATGGTCGTGGTTACCCATGCCATATGCTAGCAGTCAGTGAAAATGCCCAATCTGAATTTAACGCAAATAAAGGAAGAAGTGGTCTTGGTCTATTATTTGCAAAGAAAATAGCGGCAGAACATAAAGCGAAGCAGTTACAAGGTCACATTTTATTGGAAAATAAAGAAAATTATGGTGGAAGTATATTTACCTTACGCCTGCCTTGATGCAAAATATGCTGTTGTTTATTATCTATTTTTATACTTTATATTGAGAATATATGTTATTTCCCATCATCTTGACGCTTGTTGGTTTACTATTTTTTGTATTAGTTGGCTACAACATTGTGCAACAATATAAGCAAAAGATTGAAGCTGAAAAAAAAATCGCAATCAGTAAGCAACGTGCTGTGATCGCTGAAGTTGACGAGTTGCTATTAAATGCAACCAGAATGCCATTCAGTAAATCCCTATTACTTATCTTACAAAACCGTATTCGTAATGCATTACTGTTAATGATTAAAAGTTCACCAAACAACGCAGCTATTCGCGATCACTTAAAAAATACTGATGCACAAATACAACAGGTGCGTACCAATTATACGCCACCCGATGAGAGTATCTTTCGTGCTCCAGAAAATGATAAAGAGGCCCTTGCACTGCTACAAGTAACTAAGAAAATTAGAGCAGTACTTCGTTCAGAACATGCAAAAGGTAAAATTAACACTGAAATTTTTGTATCTGAAGATCACCGTTTAGAGATAATGCAACTTAAAATCAACCTTGAGAATGGTATTAAACGTATTATGGACGCAAAGATTGCCAAACAATTTGGTAGTGCTAATCAGATGATAAATAAACTGGTGAAAATCCTCAGTGGTATTCCAGATAAAGATAGCTATTTAGAAAAAAAACAAGCTGAACTTATGGGCATCAAGAATGAGATAAAATCATACCTTGTTAAGCACAGTGATAAAGAGCTAGCGGCTATTAAGGCAAAAGAGGAAGAGAAGCAAAACGACCTTGATGTACTTTTCCAAGACAAGAAAAAATGGTAGTTACTACAGCTGTTCCACATCAAGGCAGTGCTATAAAGCTAGCAACACATTAGAAACATTGACTTAAGTCATTACCTTATCAGCGCATTCTGTTTAATATATGTTAATACTTATCGTTAGATATTAACATATATTATTAAATGAGAATGCTATGCCACCATTCAATGAAACACAACTTGCACAATTCAAAGTGCAATTAGATGCTGAGCAGGCTCAAATTCGTTCAACGATTGAAGCTACCTTCCTGAACTCTGAGCATGCAAGTCATCACATTGCTGCCAAAAAGCTTTCACGACTTTCAAACGATGAATTAATTGAATTTGCATTAAGAATTAATAGCAGCAGTTTAACGACAAGTATCAATAAACTTAAGAAGCTCGATGCGTCACTTGTTAGCATGGAGTTAGGAATGTTTGGATTCTGCTCTGACTGTGAAGGAGAACTTGAAGAAACATTACTTCACCAAGATGCAACAACCCAACGTTGCCCGGATTGTGAAGCTAAATATCAAAAACAACGCTATAACAACTACCGTTTATAAGTCTACTATTTTTCCAGGCTATTAGTATGTATAATCGAAAGTGATTATCACCTTCAACTACTGTAGAGTCTGTATCTTGGCAAATAATAACTCAGCTTCAACTGCACAAAAATTAATTAGCTTATCCCCTAAACAATGCGCCACTGATTTTTTATCAGAGCTTAAAGTAAAGCCGGAAACTAACGAAAACTGGATGAATATTTTCCCAGTTACTTCGCAAGTCATAAGTCATTTTTTTGAGTTATCACAACCGTTACTATTTATTAATTCACCATACTGGCATACAGCACAAGCTGTTATTGAAGCCTGTAATAGTGATGACAATAAAATGTTATGTTTACAAAATTATGATCAAGCAACGCTGTTTGGCCGAATCAACCTCATCAACAATGAGCAAATAAAAGCACAGCTTGGTGAAATAGTTAAACTCGATGGTGGCGTTTTAGTGTTACATATCAGTCCACTACTGGTTAACCCAAATTTATGGTTTTTGCTTAAGGCCTTTTTATTAACGCAGCGAATTCCGTCTAACAGCCCAATAAACAGTGATAAATTGCATTCACCTTTACCTGAGCAATCAAATAAAACAATACAGACAAAAATTGTCTTAGTAGCAAACCGCTATCAATTAGATGAGTTAACACAGATTGACCCTGATTTTTCACAAATCAACTCACTTTTTGCTGAATTGTCAGGTGAAATTAGTCGTTCAACAGAGAATATTCAGGCACTACAACAATACTGCCAAATAGTGATTAGCAAACAGGCTTTGAAGCCATTATCTGATGAAGCATTTAATACTTTGTTTACCTATCTATCTCGTTTGTGTGAGCATCAAAACAAATTATTGTTTTCAGCGCAATTAATTGAGTCTACATTGCATTATGCGCAGCTATTACAACAACGTAGTGATAACGTTGAATCATTTATAGATGCTGAACATATACAGCAAGCTGTAGATATCCAAGATAGTGCCCAGTCAAACGCACAACAATTTAGCGATCAAGCTCTGGTTGAAAAGCAATTAAAAATTCAACTTCAAGGTGAAAAAATTGGTCAAATTAACGGGCTCTCTGTTGTTGAGTTAATGGGTTACCCTACTGAGTTTGGTGAAGTATTTAGGATCTCAACCAGTGATATGATTGGCGATGGCGAAATTATTGATGTTGAGCGTAAAGTTGAGCTTGCTGGTAATGTACATGCTAAAAGTACACTAATTGTTCAGGGATATCTGAACCACTTTTTCACGCATATCAGCAATTTTCCGCTTTCCTGTAATGTTGTGTTTGAGCAATCCTATCAAGAGAGTGACGGTGACAGCGCGTCATTAGCAATTTTGTTGGCGGTTACGTCTTGTTACTCCGATACGCCTATTAAACAAAATCTTTTTGTGACTGGCGCGTTAGACCAGCATGGTAATGTACTAGCAATTGGGGGGATTAATCAGAAAATTGAATCCATCACCCGCCTCTTTAAGTTACAATTGCTTAATGAACCGGTTACTGTTTTGATGCCACAAGCAAACCAGATTAACCTCATGCTCAATACTGATACCTTACAGTTGATCAAAGATAAAAAAATAAATATCTACCCACTACAACACTGTCAACAAGCGTTTCCTTTTGCAATGTCTCACGACTTTGAAACAGTAATAGAAAACATAAACAAACGTATTCTAAACTTACATAAAGAAGATGACGATGAACCGCAGTCCTTTATTACAAAATGGCTAAATTTGTTGCGGTAAACGCCATAGTTAGCTAAAGTAACGCATAATTTTTCATTGCAAAACAGCGCAATAGTAGCATTCCATTTATATAAGAAAGTGAATATGACTAAAACTGTATCCCAAAAAGAGTTGGGTAAAAACTCTTACAATAAAGAAGAATTAATTCAATGTGGTAACGGTGAGCTATTCGGCGAAGGTAACTGCCAATTGCCGGTTGATAAAATGCTAATGTTAGACCGAATTATTACTATTACTGAAGATGGTGGTGAGCATGGTAAAGGTGAATTAGTTGCTGAGCTTGATATTGACAAAGCACTGTGGTTCTTTGAGTGTCACTTCCCTGGCGACCCTGTAATGCCAGGTTGTTTAGGTCTAGATGCAATGTGGCAATTAGTAGGTTTCTTCTTAGGTTGGAGTGGCGGTCCAGGTAAAGGTCGCGCACTAGGAGTAGGTAATGTTAAGTTTACAGGACAAGTATTACCAACAGCGAAAAAAGTAACTTACCGTATTACTATGAAACGTCTAATAATGCGTCGCTTAGTAATGGGTATTGCTGACGGCGTAGTAGAAGTAGACGGTAAAGTTATCTACGCTGCAGAAGACCTTAAAGTTGGTCTGTTTGTTGATACAACTAGCTTCTAATTTTTAAGCCATTTTTAGATATTTAAAGCACTTTCTACAACGTAGGCAGTGCTTTATTTTTATCTGAACTAAAATATCAAAGGAATGATAATGAAAACGCTATTCAATATATTTAAAGGGATTGCTAAATTTCTTAACTTTACACGTTTATTGATCATCAACTCGTTATTTTTAATTGTTGTTTTAATCATTGTTTTAACCCTCAGTGCTGAAGAGGACAAAGTCACAATTGCAGAAAACTCGGTATTGCAGCTCAATTTTAACGGTAATATTGTAGAACAAAAACAACCTATTGATTTTTCTACTGAACTTTCTAAGCAGATGATGAGTGACAGTGAAAATGTATTAGAATACCAAATTGATGAAATTTTACAGGTTATTCGCCACGCACAACATGATCCAAAAATCACTTCCATTTTATTAGACCTATCAGGTTTACAATCAGCAAGTTTGAATCATATTAACAGTATTGGTGATGCACTTAATCAGTTTAAAACTAGCGACAAAAAAGTCATATCAACAGCTGATAATTACTCACAAATGCAATATTTACTAGCAAGTTATGCAGATCAAATTCACCTTGATCCACAGGGAATGGTGCTATTGCAGGGATTCTCTGTTTACCGTTTATATTTTAAAGAACTACTTGATAACCTACTCATCACACCTCACATATTCAAAGTAGGTACATTCAAATCTTTTGTTGAACCATTCACAGAAACAAAAATGTCAGAAGCGAGTAAAACCGCTAATAACCATTGGCTAAATCAATTATGGCAAGGTTATATTGCTACTGTATTAAAACAACGTAATACAACAAAGATCACAGTAGAATCAATTTCCCCGAGTCTTTCACAACTTAAAAAATCTCTACAAATAGCTGATGGAAATACAGCAAAATATGCTTTGCAGGTAGGTTTAGTTGATCAATTAATTCCCCGTTATAAAGTATTAGCAAAGCTAGAAAAAGAATACAAGCAAAGAGTAAGTTACCAGCATTATCAACAAACAATGCCGGCTTTGTATTCTCCAAACACTGGAAAAGATTTAATTGCGATTATCCACGGTCAAGGAGAAATATTAGCGGGGACACAAAACAGCAATACAATTGGTGGTGAAAGCTTTTCTAAACTTTTATCTAAAGCACTTAAAAATGAACGTGTCAAAGCAGTTGTTATTCGCCTTGATACACCTGGTGGCAGTGCATTTGCTTCAGAAAAAATTCGTCAACGTGTTTTAGATCTGCGTGCAGCAGGTAAAAAAGTAGTCATATCGATGGGTAGTGTTAGCGCATCAGGAGGCTATTGGATTGCATCAGCCGCCGATCATATTGTAGCCTCTCCAACGACTTTAACAGGCTCTATCGGTATTTTTGGTATGTTTGCCAGTGCTGATAAAGCCCTTAATAAACTGGGCATCTATAATGATGGTGTAGGGACAACGCCCCTCTCCACGCTTGATCCTACGCGTTCACTTGACCCGCAACTTGCTGAGATAATTCAGATGGGGATTGAAAGTGGTTACAAACAATTTCTAACCGTGGTAAGTGAAGGCCGAAACATGAGTATCGATAAAGTAGATAAAGTCGCTCAAGGTCGAGTTTGGACAGGTATTGATGCGAAGTCACTAGGTCTTGTTGATGAACTTGGCTCGCTACAGGACGCTATTAACCAAGCAGGATTACTTGCTGAATTAACTGATTACTCAATTAAATCGATCACTGCCAGTGTTTCTACGAAACAACAACTGCTTAATGAGATATTTGCTAGTGGTGTAAAAGCAATACCACAGAGTATCAAACTTAATTCAACATTGGCGAAAACCGTGGGCCTTGTAGAGCAACAAACATCGTTGCTGCACAGTTTTAACGATCCTAAGGGGCATTACCTGTACTGCTCAATGTGTTTTATCAATGAATAGTTTTTCTGTGAAAGTTTCGGTAACTTATGTGTGGATTAGATAATGGCAATTAAAATATTTCCGCTGCAATTTTACACACAATCAGGGGACCTAAAGCCACCTACCTATTTCTATTATGGTTTACTTTTTTTAGCCAGGACGTGGGCATTGCTTATCATCTCAGTTGCATCACGTGAAACGGGAAATAAATTACTAGCAATATTTTACCCCGACAAAATGCATTTTTATTTTGGCTTGGCCTCGGGTTTAATTGCAATAATCTTGTTTCTTATTTCAGGAAGGGATCATGATAAGCACCCATTTATCTGCAAGATTTGGCAGCAAGGTTACCCGTTTCTATTGTTAAGTGTGATTTTTGACTTAGGGTTGCAACTCTATTATCTTTACCTTGATAGATTTCAATACTCGATAGAAGCATCGGTGCAGATAGTTTTAGTGAGTTGGTTATTGTTATTTTGTTTAAAAAGCAAACATCTAAAGGCGAGTTTTAAACGTGTCAATAATGGTTAGTGAGGCTTAGCACTTGCTAAGCCTCAGCGAGGTAGAACTTCTCTTTAATGCAGTTTCAGACGTGGTCTTAATACTCTATTGATTCGTTCTACCAGTGTCATTAATGTTGTTTTAACATATCCATGAAGTGCTACTTGATGCATACGATATAAGGAGATATAAACTATACGTGCTAGGCGCCCTTCTATCTTCATTGAGCCTTTCATTAAATTGCCCATTAAACTACCTACAGTACTGTAGTTACTCAATGAAACTAACGAACCATAATCGGTATATTTGTACTCTATTAACGGCTTATCTTTTAGTGTAGCGACAATATTCTTCGCAACGAGTGAAGCCATTTGATGCGCTGATTGCGCTCGTGGTGGTACAAAACCACCGCTTGCTAATGCACAGCTAGCACAATCCCCAATTGCATATATATTATCATCAACTGTTGTTTGTAATGTTTGCTTTACTACAAGTTGGTTAATGCGGTTTGTTTCAAGCCCAGCGATCTCTTTTAAGAAACTTGGCGCTTTAATACCTGCAGCCCAAACAATTAAGTCGGCTTCAATTAGCTCACCATCTTTAGTCAACAAGCCATTTTCAGTTGCTTCGGTAACCATCGTTTTAGTACGTACATCAACACCTAGCTTAAGTAATTCTTGATGCGCAGAGCCTGAGATACGCTCAGGTAGAGCCGGTAATATTTTTTCACCAGCTTCTACTAAACTAACTTTCAAATCAGAACTTTTTATATGTTCAAACCCGTAACTTGAAACCTGTTCAAGTGAATTATATAACTCAGCTGAAAGTTCAACACCTGTAGCACCCGCGCCAACTATTGCAACACTTACTTGATTTGTTTCTTGTACACCTAACTGTAAATACTTATTTAACATTAGGTGATGAAACTTCTTAGCCTGCTGCGGACTATCTAAAAAGATACAATGATCGCTCACGCCTTTAGTATTAAAATCGTTGCTCACACTGCCTATGGCCATCACTAGCACGTCATAACTTAACTCACTTTCTGGTAAAATCTCAGTACCATCAGTATCTATCAACTTATCTAACTTGATAGATTTAGTTTCACGATCGATATCTTTTAAAGCAGCAAGCTTAAAGTTGAAGCTATGGTTTTTAGCATGAGCGCGGTAACTTAATGCATCTATACCATCATCAAGTGATCCGGCTGCAACTTCATGTAACAGTGGTTTCCATAGGTGTGTACGGTTTTTGTCAACAAGTGTGATATGTGCTTTGCCTTTGCGCCCTAGTTTGTTACCAAGCTCTGTTGCTAGCTCTAAACCACCTGCACCACCACCTACAATTACTATTTTTTTCATGATATTCCCTATAATATTTTATTTCATTAATATTCTTAAATAGATAAAAAACAGTAATGGAATAAAATAGAGATCACAAAATAGTGTAATATTATTACAAATGCAATAGATTTGTTAAATTTTTAGCGGATTGTTAACGAATAAAAGTAATAAAATTACATTTTATTGCAAGGTAACGGGTGCTACCTTGAAATATTATAATGCCAGTGCTTTAAATTGTTTGATAGTTTGCAGGTGATGGGAAATATCTTGGAATTTATGTCCCTCTTTTTCATCAAAAATAATCTGATAGAACTGTGATAACTCATGATCACTTTGCGTCGAATCTATCATGTCATCGGTTTTAGAAAGAATACACAGGCAATTTTTACTGTTTTTCTGTCGAAAATCACTGACGCATTTAGTTTCTATATCTAAATACTCTTCAGGCCATTCAATTTTGCCCACCATATTATCTTCAGGATGTAGATTTGGGTTTAGAATAACCTGCTTGATGCCACAAAGAAAACCAATGCGTTCACTCCAAAAGCCACCTAAACCAACACCACATATAAGCGGAGCGTTATCTTCACTACTCTGAATATGTTTATGTACTTCTTTTAAAATGTGGCTCATATCGTGTTTGGGGTGAATAGTGCTGTAATGAACAAAACGTACATCATCATCAATAAACTTTAATTGCATCACTTTTTCATGGTTTCCTGGACTTGTTGCGTCAAAACCGTGTAGATAAATGATCATTAATTATTCCGCCTTTATTCTTATAATCGACAACTTAGCGATTTTTTATACCTTCATTGAAGTTATTACTAGTTTATGGAAATAGACTGCAAGTGCAAGCATTGCAATGAACTTATTAGACACGCTCAGCAAACTGCATCAGTTTTTGATGATTTTCTATCCAAATAGGATTTTTTTGCAAAGGCAATCTAACTTTATTCTTTTTATATGTCATTTTATTAACAGCATGAGAATCCTGAATATTAGCAGTCGGTAATGCATCTAATATGGAAATAGCAGCCTCACTGTCATTACATGCAAGTATAAAGTCACATCCAGCCTGCAAAGCACTATTGGCACGTGATACGTGATCACCAACAAAACTTGCGCCATGCATAGACAGGTCGTCACTAATAATGACACCTGAAAAACCAAGCTGTTGACGTAATATTTTTTGTAACCAATACGATGAAAAACCTGCTGGTTGACTATCACATTGTGAATATACAACATGGGATGGCATTATTGCATCTAACTTAGCTGTTTGGATTAACGTTTTGAAAGGCAAAATATCTTGAGTAAAAATAGCTTCTTTACTACGAGAATCAACCGGCAACGCAATATGAGAGTCAGCTTTAACACTACCGTGACCAGGAAAGTGCTTGCCTGTACTTGCCATACCCGTTGCCTGCATCCCTTCTATATATGCACCAGCTAACTCGACGACTTGATCGGGTACACTTGCAAAAGCACGCTGACCAATGACGTCTGAGAGTCCGTTAATATCTAATACAGGTGCAAAACTAAAATCGATATCACAGGCAATCAGCTCACTTGCCATTACCCAGCCACTGGAAAATGCTAACTGTTTTGCACTAGAGATAGAGTTATTGGCTAATAGGGTGCCGGCAGACGGTAATAGTGTAAAACCCTCTCTAAATCGCTGTACTCGCCCCCCCTCATGGTCAACAGCGATAACTATCGGTTTTTGCGCGTATAGACGTATCTGCCCAACCAACTCCTTTAGCTGCTTTATATCGTGGAAGTTACGAGTAAACAATATAACCCCAGCAACAAGCGGATGGGCGAGTACCTCTTTTTCCTGTGCATTTAATTCATAACCAATCACATCTAATATTACGGATCTCATATTGCTTCTCTTTATATTCATATTCAGTCATAAAAAAACCAGCAATGCTGGTTTTATTTTATTGTGGTAATCGTCAAATTTAGTCTATTCGACTGAGTAGTTTATCTATCTCTGTCCGTTGCTTACCATTACTTTCGTCTAATACAGACAATAATATCTCTTTGGCACCTGCTTTATCATCTATTTCAAGATACGCTCGTGCTAAGTCTAACTGTGCACCAATGCCATTTTCGTCGTCGTCAATATCTACACTTTCTTGTAGATCAACAACATCAGGAAACTCTTCTAAGCCAAGGTCAAGCTCTAGTTCAGAATAGGGTTCATCCTTGTCATTCGATTCGCTATTTTCAAGTAAAGTTTCGATATCAATAAAATCATCATTATTGTTATCAACTTTGGGCAGTGGTACATCTTCATTGAAGGCTACATCACTTAATTGCTTAGCAAGCGCATCATGTTTAACCTCAACATCTTCCGGTGCTGATAGACTTTCGATATCCAGTTCAGGTAACTCATCCTCTATATCTAATTCTGTTAAATCACGTTCAGCTGTTTGTTCTGATTCAGCCAGACTTTCGATATCCAGTTCAGGTAACTCATCTTCTATATCTAATTCTGTTAAATCAAGTTCAGCTGCTTGTTCTGATTCAGCCAGACTTTCGATATCCAGTTCAGGTAACTCACCTTCTATATCTAAGTCTGTTAAATCAAGTGCAGTTTCTTCTGTTTCAGCCAGACTTTCGATATCCAGTTCAGGTAACTCACCTTCTATATCTAAGTCTGTTAAATCAAGTGCAGTTTCTTCTGTTTCAGCTAGACTTTCGATATCCAGTGCAGGTGACTCACTTTCTATATCTAGCTCAGTTAAATCAAGCTCAGTTGCTTCTTCTGATTCAGCCAGACTTTCGATATCCAGTTCAGGTGACTCACTTTCTATATCTAGATCTGTTAAATCAAGTTCGGAAGCTTGTTCTGTTTCAGCTAGACTTTCAATATCAAGCTCAGCAGTTTCAGCTACTTCAGATAAGCTTTCAATTCCCTCTATACTATCAACAACAGGCGACTCTTCATCAACAGATTCTGGTGTATCAAGATCAATTTCTTCTTCAATGCCCTCAATACTGTCAATATCTAAACTAGGCAAGTCTGCTTCGATATCAGCTTTAGACTCAAGTTCGTTATCTTCTGCAATGCCATCGATATTATCAATATCTAGTGTAGGTAACTGTTCATCAGTGTCTGATGAGAGCGTGGCTAAATCTGGCTCCGATTCATTCTTTACTGCATCATCAGATTCAAGTGATACTTGTGATTCCCATTCAGCAGCAAGATCTAAATCTGCCTGTTCAGATTCTGAGATGGGCTCAGCTTCATCTTCATCTAAATCAACAGCTAAAGACTCTGTATCTTCTTCAGTTAATGCACCAATACCAAAGGGATCATCTTCACTAGTTTCAATTTCATCGTCGTCTAAATCAACCGATGAGATTAGCTCTTCATCTTCAGTTAATGCACCAATACCAAAGGGGTCATCTTCACTAGTTTCATCGTCATCTAAATCAACCGATGAAATTAACTCTTCATCATCCGTTAAATCAGCAATCCCAAATGGGTCATCTTCGCTTGTTACAAGCTCTTCATCTTCACTAAGGTCAACATCTATGGGTTCATCGGCCGTTAAGTCAATAGCCTCGGGCGCTTCATCTGGTAATGATAATGTATCTAAGTCGTCAATATCGATACTTTCTGGTTCAGCCATCTGTTCATCAGCGGCGAAATCTAACTCTGGCTCAGCTTCTTCAGAAAAGTCATCAGTTAATAATTCATCAAATTGTCCAGACTCTTCCATTAAGATTGTTGTTGACTCAGCAAGTTCTTGCTCTTGTTCTGCTAATAGTCGTTTGGAACGAATACGCGAAATAACTAAAAAGATAGTGAGTAACAATAACAGGGGTGAAAGGATAACAATCGCTAAATTGGTAATTGATGAGGTTATCAATCGTAATATCTCATTAAGCAAACCCTCACCACTAAATGGGGGTAACTCGACAGCATCTAACTGTGCACGATATTCATCAATAATTTTTTGAAGCTTTTCTTGAATAAGTGCTTCTTCAGAAAGTTGTTCTGATAATGTACTAATTTCATCACTTAGAGGCTGCAACTTTAATTTCAGCGCTTGTGTTGCTTCTGTCGCAACAATGAACTGTTCATTTAACAGTTGCATCTCTTGCTGAAGCTGAATTAGATTTTTTTCAGCTTCAGCAAGTTTTTCTTTATTTAACTCATTTTCCGCCACAATTGCAGGATCAACTACAGGAACCGCTGGTTTGACTGGTACAGAGCTTGTTTTAACTGGTTCTATTTTGGCTTTCTTTGCTATTTTATTTGCACTGTATTTTCGAATTAACGCCATTGCCTCTTTATCAGTTTGTTGTGCAACAAACTCAAGCGATGGAACTTTAAGAATTGATTCAGGGATTATTTTATTTATATCGCCTTTATAAAAGGCATAAGGATTTGTTTTATAGATAGCAACCATTGTTTGTTGCACGCTAACGGAGCTATCTGGTCGCAATTTAGACGAAATTGCCCAAAGCGTTTCAACAGGAGATACTGGGCCATACTGCTCAAGAGATAACTGTGTCTCACCACTTGGACCGACAAGATCAATACTCAAGCTCACGGAGGGGGAAAATAACAATGGTGAGCAACAAACAAGTGAGAGAAGGAGACGCTTCATATTCATTCCTTGGAAAATAGTATTTAGAGTAATTTAGTGAATAATAAACTAGCTCAATTAGATCTGTAAAAGAAATGAATAAGTAAGGCTAGAATTGAGAGCTAGCCCACTATTACTCTGAGTAATCAAACTTTTACGCTATTAAAGATAACCTGTAATCAGTTTTTCTGCCACTTTGATAACTGTTGTTGCAACACCAAAATGATAGTTATCAGCACATACCCACATGTTGATACCACTCGCATCACACAAATCTTTACGTAAGCGGCCAACTTGTACATCTGTATTGCTTACTACATCGCTGATCATGTTTGGATATTCAACCACAGATTTTGACAGTGTTATCCCTTCACTATGATGCAGAGATTGTGCCACTTCATCCATATCAACAGGATAATGTGTTTGCACATGAACTGATTGTGCGCAACCATAAAACAAAGGTACAACAACCTGCGTGGGAGATACAATAATTGAAGGATCATTTAATAAACGGCGCGTTTCATTCACTAAACGTTTTTCACTAAATGCAATACCATCGTCATCTAATTCGCCAACTTGAGGGAAAATATTGAATGCACTCTGCTGTGGGAAAACATCTGTTTTCACTTCTTTTGCATTCAATAATCGCGCAGTTTCACCCGCTAGCGTCGTTACACCCGCTTTACCCGCAATTGATACTGACTGGTAGCTAGAAACATTAATACGTACTAAACCAACTTCTTGATGAAGCTGTGCTACTGCAAGTGTCAATTGTGCTGTCTCACAACTTGGAATAGCAATTTTATTACTCTGTGAGTAATTCGCTAAATGTTCATCGTTAACATCGACTTGAACAAGTGGCACCGTTTCATCTTCTAAAAATGCACCACTATTATCAATAACTACACAAAACTCGCTGGCAATATCTGCCCATGCTTTAGTCGTTTCAATGTCAGTAAGGAAAAAGGCAATATCAACCTGTTCCCAGTCAAAGCCTTCAATCTCAATAACATCAACAGGTTTACCAGAAAACATAACACTTTGTGTTTCACTATCTACATCTTGAGCTTCGCTTTCTAGAGGGAATATTTTTCCGATTGGAAAATCACGTTTAGCTAACACTTCTAAAGTAGCTTCAATAGAACCTTTTAAGTCACCAATAAGGGCAATATTATATTCTGATTTCATGTTATCTCTCTTGTAAATCGTTGGATGAAAAACCTAACGATTGTAATAATTGGGTTTGTTTTGAATCTGTGTTTACGGTAAGCGTAGATAGTTCACGTCTTTCACTGTAAGTTTTGCGCATAGTATCAAAACCGTCGTCTTGATCAATCATTTGTCGAAATAGCGCATCATCTCGGCGCACATCATAAACAAGATGCATCAAGCGTTTTAGCAGTGGCTGGGTAAGTGGCTGATTAATACTCACCTGTGAAATTGCAGCTGTTACAACAAAATCAGCCGCTTTATGTTCAAGCTGTTTGCCTAATAACTGGCAAAGTGCCTGATACAACATCTCAGTACCACGTGCTTTGCCATCTAGGCTATAACCGGCAATATGTGGTGTTGCTATCTCAACATAAGGTAACAATGCTTTTTCAACGTGTGGTTCATTTTCCCAGACATCTAATACTAGGGTTGGTATAGCACCTTGTTTTGCAAGATTGAGCAACGCTTGGTTATCGATGACTTCACCACGTGAAGCATTCATTAATATCTGCTTGTTGGTTAGTTTTTTTAAAACTGACTCATCAAACATATGCACAGTTGAAAACTCACCCTGTTTTATTTTAGGCACGTGCAAGCTGATAATATCTGATTCAACCACTTCCTTGAAGCTGCAAAAATCTCGTTTATCACCCGCTTTTTGTTGCGGTGGATCATACAACTTACAGCTTACGCCTAGTGCATTCAAACGCTGATAAACAGCACTACCAGTATTACCAGCACCTACAATCGCCACGGTTTTATCTGTTAGTTGAAATTGCTGTTTTTCTGCAATAACCAGCAAACTGCTCAATATATAATCCGCAACCGAAATTTTATTACAACCAGGCGCACTGCTAAAACGGATATTATTCTGTTTTAGATAATTTTGGTTAATATGATCAGTACCAATGGTTGCCGTACCTACAAACTGTAATTTATTATTTTTTGCTAACAACTGCTCATTCACTTGCGTAATTGAACGCACAAGCAAAATATCTGCATCAGTTAGCGTATCAGCGCTAACATCCCTACCAGAGAAAAAATGTAATTCACCAAAACCACTAAAAAACTGTTTTGCGTAGGGGATATTTTCATCAATATAGAGTTTCATTACAGTGCTAATTCCTTATTGCTGTAAAACAAAAAAGGAGCATCAGCTCCTTTTTATCATCGAAAAAAGCAAGACGAATGTCTTGCTCAATTGATCTATTTAGTGAAACGCTTGAATACTAATGTTGCGTTTGTACCACCAAAACCAAAACTATTAGACATTACGATATCTAGTTTTGCATCCTGTGCGGTATTGGCAACGATAGGAAGTTCTGTTGCAAGCTCATCAATCTCATTGATATTAACAGATGGAGAGATAAAGTCATTTTGCATCATAAGCATGCTGTAAATAGCTTCATGTACGCCGGCAGCACCTAACGCGTGACCCGTTTGAGATTTTGTTGCACTGATTTTTGGTGCTTTATCTGCAAAAACTTCGTTAATCGCACCAAGCTCTTTAGTGTCACCAACAGGGGTTGATGTGCCATGCGTATTTAGGTAATCAACTTCACCTTCAACCGTTGCAAGTGCTTGTTGCATACAACGAACAGCACCTTCACCAGATGGAGCAACCATATCGTATCCGTCAGAAGTTGCACCGTAACCTACGATTTCAGCGTAGATTTTTGCGCCACGTGCAAGTGCATGTTCAAGTTCTTCAACAACAACCATACCGCCACCGCCAGAGATAACAAAACCGTCACGGTTTGCATCGTATGTGCGAGAAGCATTTTCTGGTGTTTCATTGTATTTGCTTGAAAGTGCACCCATAGCATCAAAAGTACAAGCTGTTGTCCAATCAAGTTCTTCACCACCACCTGCAAAAACGATATCTTGTTTACCAAGTTGAATTTGTTCCCAGGCATGACCAATACAGTGCGCACTTGTTGCACAAGCACTGCTCATTGAGTAGTTAATACCTTTGATTTTAAACGGTGTAGCAAGACAAGCAGATGTCGTGCTTGCCATAGTACGCGGTACCATATAAGGACCAACACGACGTACACCTTTGGTTTTCATGATGTCAGCAGCCGCAACTGAGTTCATCGATGATGCACCACCTGAGCCTGCAACGATACCAGTACGGAAATTTGATACTTGATCATCAGCAAGGTTTGCATCACTAATAGCTTGCTCCATTGCAATGTAAGTATATGCAGCAGCATCACCCATAAAACGCATGGTTTTACGATCAATATGGTCTTTGGGCTCAATTTTAAGATCACCCCAAACGTGGCTGCGCATCTTCATCTCAGCAAACTGCTCGGAGAATGTGATACCAGATTTACCACTTTTAAGTGACGCTAAAACTTCTTCTTGATTGTTACCAATACTAGAAACAATACCAATACCTGTAATTACTGCTCTTTTCATTATTAAGCCTTTATTGCTTGGAGGACTAATCATACAATGGGGGTTAAATTTTAACATTCAAGCCCGACTGATTTAAACCAAAATAGTGTCGCATAGAAAAAGGAATATATCTTGTCTGAAGACAAAAACAATCAAATTATGCATGCCCAAATCGACTGGTCTGATCAGTCTGAGCTATTTTCCCTGCTATTTAATAGTGAATATTTTAAATCAGAGCAAGGTTTACAGCAATCACGCGATCTATTTTGTAAAAGAAATCAACTGATTGAAACTTGGTTGAACTGGCAAGATGAATCATTTTGTATTGCAGAAACGGCTTTTTCTACAGGACTAAACTTCTTATTTACCTGCTATTTATTTGAAGATTTTTTACAAAACAATCCAGCTAAGCCACTAAAAAAATTGTTTTTTTCATGTTTCGAGCAAGAACCGTTATCTAAACAAGTGCTTAAAACGACACTACAAAAATGGCCGATGTTAAATACGCTTGTTGCTCCTCTGCTAACACAATACCCATTAACATTAGTAGGATGTCATCGTTTACACTTTGAAGCGATCACCCTGGATCTATGGTTTGGTGACATACAAGATTCATTGTCATCCGTTTACCTATATCGGGAAGGTCTTTTTGATTACTGGTATTTAGATTACTCTGCAGTAGGAAATAAAACCGATGTTTTTAACGAGGCGTTTTATTTACAAATATTACGAAGTTCAAAGCTTGGAGCAAGCATTGCGACAAACAATTGCTCAAATAGTGTAAAGTATGCTTTGCAAGCCTGTGGATTTAACATGAGCCAACAGAATATTGATGACAAAAACATCGAAATATTAGTTGGCCAACTTCAACAAAAAACAGATCACATCCAGTATGGCCCGCAACGGCAACCGATCAAAACAACAAACAGTAAAGATATCGCCGTCATTGGAGGTGGTATTAGCAGCGCTTGCTTATCGTTAGCACTGGTAAATCGCGGTTATAATGTCACCCTTTATTGTAAAGATAAGTCACTAGCTCTTGGCGCTTCAGGTAATCAACAAGGTGCGCTTTATCCACTGTTAAACGCACAACACAATACACTAAGCCAGCTCTTTGCAAATAGTTTTTTATATGCACGTAATTATGTAGAACAAGTGAACTCAAGCCACCCCTTTGATTATGATCTTTCTGGATTATTGCAACTCTATTACGATAATTCAGCGGCTAAAAAGTTAGATAAAATTATGCTTGCACAGTTACCCGAAGATTTGGTTCAAAAGGTAACGCAAACAAATACAGATATACTTTCCAATATCGATATTGGGTTAGATGCACTATTTTATCCATTAGCGGGTTGGTTAAGCCCCACACAGATGGTCAAATCCATTTTTCAAAAAGCGCAGCAAACTGGATTATTAACCGTTAAGTTAAATCATAAATTGCGTAGCTTTGAAAAAAATAATGCGAGCTGGTTATGTCATTTTGAGTTGCAAACAATCAAACATGACCTTTTAGCTTTAACCACTGCAATGCATACGCTCGACTTTAAACAGTGTGAAGCACTACCACTTTCAGCTGCACGTGGCCAAGTGACTCATATTGATACAAACCCGCAATTACAAAAATTAAAAATGACTCTCTGTCATGAGGGGTATTTAACCCCTATTAACAATGGTGTTCACTGCATGGGAGCAACTTTTAAACGTCATACAATGGATAGTGAGTTTTGTTTGCAGGAGCAAAGCGATAATAAGCAGAAGCTCACAAAGTGTATTATTGATAAACAGTGGACAAAACCAATAGAAGTTAATCATAATGCCGCTAATGTCGGCATTCGCTGTACAACACGGGATCACTTTCCCTATATCGGCGGAATGCCTGATTATCAAAAAACCAAAACCCTATTTCAAGATACAGATATAGTGGATGAAACAACGCAAGTGCCTTTCCATGAAAACTTGTTCATTTTAACAGGACTTGGCTCACGAGGTTTGAATACCGCACCATTACTTGCAGAGTCACTAGCGAGCCAGATTAACCATGAACCATTACCCTTAACAAGGTCGATGTTAACGTCAATGCAATGTCACCGTCAGTGGTTAAGTTATCTCAAAAAGGGAAAAGCGCTTAAGTTTTAATCCAAATAAGCACTAACAAATCAATAAATAGTAGGGGCAAGTGCACAAACTGTATCAAAAATAGCTAATGCAGTGATTCTTTGCCCTTAGCCCTTTGTTAAAATACAGAATTAAGTTAATCTACGCGCTCGATTTATGGGTATGGTGAGATGAATAAGTCTCCCCGGTTTTAATTACCCTTTCAAATTTATAAAGAGAAACAGACCTGCTTAATGAAATATTCCCGCGTTTTTATCAATAGCTTTGCTTATGAGTTAGCTCCAGAGGTGATTTCAAGCCGTGAACTCGAATCACGTCTTGCTCCGTTATATCAAAAATTACGTATTCCAATGGGGCAGCTCGCCGCATTAACGGGAATCGAAGAGCGTCGTTGGTGGCCTAAAGATCATCGTTTGTCCGATGGTGCAATTGAAGCAGCTAAAAAAACCCTACTCGAAACAGAGGTAGATATTGAAGATATCGGCGCCGTTGTTTATACGGGTGTTTGTCGTGATCAACACGAACCCGCAACAGCTTGCCGCATTGCTGCTGAGTTAGGTGTTAATAAAAGCACTGCCATTTATGATATCAGTAATGCGTGCTTAGGTGTTTTATCAGGGATTTTAGATGTCGCTAACCGCATAGAGCTCGGTCAAATTAAAGCAGGTCTGGTTGTTTCCTGTGAATCTGCTCGTCACATTGTGGATATCACTATTGATAACATGCTTGAAAATCCAAATATTCAAAATTTCTCACAGTCGTTAGCCACATTAACAGGTGGTTCTGGTGCGGTTGCTGTTTTGCTTACCGATGGTAGTTTGCCACTTAAGAATGAACGCCAGCATAAACTGCTCGGCGCAAGTCATTTAAGCGCACCAGAGCATCACGATCTGTGTAAATGGGGGTTACAAGAAGTTGGCCTTAAATTACACCGCGAATTTATGCGTACTAATGCAGTGCCCCTTTTAAAAGAAGGTGTTGCCTTAGCACATGATACTTGGAATCATTTCTTATCACAGCGTGATTGGGTTGTTGAGCAGGTTGATAAAGTCATCTGTCACCAAGTAGGCTCTGCAAATCAAAAGCAGGTATTAAGCGCGCTTAATATTCCAGCATATAAGGAGTTCCCAACTTATCAAACCCTTGGCAACATGGGCACCGTTTCGCTACCGGTGACAGCCGCGATGGCGCATGATCAAGGTTTCTTGAAAACGGGTGATAAAGTAAGTTTCTTAGGTATAGGCAGTGGCCTTAATTGTATGATGTTAGGGCTTGAGTGGTAATTATGAAAAATTTAGATTCTTTATTTCCTTTTAAACGCAACTACTTAGATAGAAATGGACAAAAATATCATTATCTCAACGAAGGCCAAGGTGAGCCTGTTGTGATGGTGCACGGTAATCCAAGTTGGTCATTCTATTACCGCAACCTAGTGCAAGCATTAAGCAAGACTAATCAATGTATCGTACCCGATCATATCGGCTGTGGCTTATCTGATAAACCAGGCGATGCGGATTACGAATACACACTTAAAAATCGTATTGATGATTTAGAAGCACTGCTAGAATCACTTGAAATAAAAGAGAATATTACCCTAGTTGTCCATGATTGGGGTGGTATGATTGGAATGGGTTATGCGGCACGTTACCCTGAACGCATTAAACGTTTAGTCATTTTAAATACCGGTGCATTCCATCTTCCAAAAGCAAAACCGTTACCAATGGGTTTATGGATCTGTCGTAACACCTTACTTGGTACCTGCTTAGTACGTGGATTAAATGCATTTTCGTCGGCGGCATCTTATGTGGGTGTTAAACGTAAACCTATGTCTAAAGATGTCCGTGAAGCTTATGTTATGCCATTTAACTCGTGGAAAAACCGCATTTCAACATTACGTTTCGTGCAAGATATTCCACTGTATAAAAGCGATAAGAATTACCAGTTGGTTTCTGATATCAGCGATAGCTTAGAAAATTTCAAGCAAATTCCCACCATCATCTGTTGGGGGTTGCAGGATTTTGTCTTCGACAAACATTTCTTAGATGTTTGGAAAGAGAAGATGCCACATGCACAAATCAATGAATTTCCTGATTGCGGTCATTACATTCTAGAAGACGCAAGTGATGAAGTTATTCCACTAATTGAACAGTTTATGGAAACAAACAAATAATAATGACTGAAACCAATCATGCTAATCTCTGCCGTCATCTTGTTGATGCGGCAGAGCAATTCCCCGCCTCTCTTGCTGTTGCCGTACAAAAAAAACAGTTAGGTAAATTGACCTATCAAGAGATGGATTTCAAGCAGTTAAATCAATCTAGTGACCAAATTGCCTTTGCACTGAATAAACTCGGTTTAAAACGTGGCGATAAAGCAGTATTAATGGTCACACCGAGTCTTGATTTTTTTAGTATCACTTTTGCACTATTTAAAGCCGGCATCATTCCTATTTTAGTTGATCCGGGTATGGGCACTAAAAACCTCAAACAGTGCTTTATTGAAGCAAAACCCGATGCCTTTATTGGTATCCCCAAGGCCCATATTGCCCGACGACTGTTTTCATGGGGCAGTGAAACAATCAAACACAACATCACAGTGGCAGGTTGTAGCTTATGGGGCGGTATTAGTTTAAAACGTCTTTTGAAAAAATACCCCGCAGAAAATAATTATTCCATGGTTAAATCTGCACCGCATCAGCTAGCCGCAATTCTCTTTACCAGTGGTAGCACAGGCTCTCCAAAAGGAGTGGTGTATAGTCACGCAATGTTTGAAGCACAAATTTCTACATTAAAAAATGATTATCAGATCCAGCATGGTGAACGTGACTTAGCTACTTTCCCTCTATTTTCTCTGTTTGGTCCTGCTTTAGGCATGGCTTCGATTGTACCCGAGATGGATGCAAGCAAGCCGATCACAGCCAAGCCAGAGTACCTTTTTGCTGCCATTAAAAAATACCAATGTTCAAATCTATTCGCAAACCCAGCATTAATCGAAGTATTAGGTTATGCAGGAAATCGCAAAGGCGTAAAACTGAGTAGCTTAAAACGTGTTATCTCTGCGGGTGCCCCCGCTACCCTGCCCTCATTAAAGCGTTTTTCCAAACTGCTTGATAAAGGCGTTGAGATAATTAACTCATATGGTGCAACTGAATCTCTACCGATTAGCAAAATAGACAGCTCACAACTGTTAAAAACAGAAACGATTACCGATACTGGTGGTGGCATCTGTGTGGGGCTACCTGTTGAGAATACACAAATCGACATCATCAAGATAAGCGAAGATTGTATCAAACACTGGCATAATGACCTTCGTTTACCTGCTTATGAAATTGGTGAGATTGTGGTGAAAGGGCCTCAGGTTAGTCAACAATATTATGCTCGAGATAACGCCACACTTGAGTCAAAAATAGAAGATGATACAGACTCTCGTCACCGTATGGGCGATCTTGGTTATCTTGATGAGTTTGGTAAACTTTGGATGTGTGGTCGTAAAGCACACCGTGTAGAAGCTTCATTCCAAGATCAACTTAAAATCTACTTTTCAATTTGTTGTGAACGCATCATCAATACACACCCAGGGGTTAAACGCAGTGCATTAGTTGCAGTCGAACTAGCTGGACATATTACCCCAGTGATCTGTATTGAACTACTCGATAAACCAACTGAAAGCAGCTTAAAACTATTTAATGAATTACGTTTTAGTGCTGAAAAACATGAACATACACAGGGCATTAAACATTTTTTAATTCATCAGGGCTTCCCGATGGACATTCGCCATAATGCTAAAATATACCGCGAACAACTCGCTGTCTGGGCTCAAGCTGAAATAAAAAAAGAGTGTAACCAATAAGATGACCGACCATCACATACCCCACTTTGAAACACTAGATTCAAACATGCAGTCTGTTTTAGAGAAGCTAAAAGTACAAAGCAAACGTATATTTGTAACTGGCGCGGGCGGTTTTCTAGGTAAGGCACTGTGTCAGTTTTTACGCAGTGCAGATATTAATGTTGTTGGTTATGCGCGTGGTGATTACCCTGAACTGACAGCAATGGGTGTAACCATGGTTAAAGGCGATCTTTGCGAACATGAATCGCTTTATAACGCCCTTTCTGGCTGTGATGTGGTTTTCCATGTAGCTTCAAAAGCTGGCGTTTGGGGCGATAAACAGAGTTATTTCAAGCCAAATGTAGATGGTACAGAAAATATAATAAACGCCTGTAAAGCACTTAATATTAAACGATTAATATATACCAGCACACCGAGTGTTACCTTCTCTGGCGTTGATGAAGAGGGTATCGATGAATCAGCCCCTTATGCTAAACAATTTTTAAATTTTTATGGTTTATCAAAAGCCATCGCAGAGCAGAAGGTGCTGAGCAACAATAGTGAGTCAATGAAAACAGTCGCCCTGCGCCCTCACCTTATTTGGGGACCGGGTGACAGGCACTTAGTCCCGCGTGTGCTTGAGCGGGCTAAAACGGGTAAATTAAAACTGGTTGGTAAAAACGATAAATTGGTTGATACCATCTATATTGATAATGCTGTTTATGCTCACCTTCTGGCAGCTGTAGAATTAAATGCGCATCAATCTAAATGTGCTGGTAAAGCGTACTTTTTAAGCAACGATGAACCTATCTATATGGCGGCGATGCTTAACAAGATCCTAGCGTGCCAAAACCTACCCGCGGTAAGCAAACGTGTTCCAGCTTCACTCGCCTATGCTGTTGGCACATTGCTTGAGTGGAGCTACCTTGCACTACGTAAACAGGATGAGCCGATCATGACCCGTTTTGTTGCCAAACAACTATCCACCAGCCACTACTTTAATATCAGTGCAGCTAAATTAGATCTTTCCTACAGTGCATTGGTCTCAATTGATCAGGGCATGAATCTACTAAAACAATCATTAAACCAGTAATTTGTTTTACAACGACTAGGTGAGCCATGCTTTCTAAGAAAATTAAATCTTCACTCATTTCAGCCTTTGTGATTTTTAACCTCAGCTCTTGCGCTATTTATAATACCGATCTAGATCGAAAAATTGGCGCGCAGAACTCACAACAGATAGCTTTGCAGATGGGCCTCTACCAAACTCAACCAATTTCTGAATATGTTCAATCTGTTGGCCAACGTTTAGTTAATGAGTTAGAAAATCCTGAATTTAGTTTCCAATTTGAAATCGTGGATGATGCAGTGCCTAATGCGTTCGCACTGCCCGGCGGATATATCTATATCTCCCGTGGTTTACTAGCGTTAATGAAAACCGAAGATGAACTCGCTAACGTATTGGCCCATGAAATAATTCATGTCACTGAACGTCACTCTATCAAGCAAATGCGTTCAGGTATTTTACCGAGTTTAATTGAGATACCGGGAAACTTAGTGGGTGGTATTTTAAACGAGAACCTAGGCAATTTAATAAACGCACCGATTAGTGCGGGCAATGATTTACTGTTATCGGGTTACGGTCGCGGACATGAAACACAATCCGATGAAAAAGGGATAGTCTTAGCCGCTAAAGCGGGCTATGACCCACAACAGATGACAAATATTCTTGTGCGCCTTAATAGCGCAGTAGAGTTATCAACTAAGCAAAAAACGGAAAAAAGCTATTTTGATAGCCACCCTTATACCCCAGATCGCGTTGCACATATCAACTCTTTGGTTAACAGAATTGCACCTAATGTAATTAACCATAAGCATACAGATTTTATCCAAAACATTGATGGATTGCTTTACGGAGAAAATCCCGCAAATGGATATTTTGTTCAGCAACAGTTTTTACACCCTGATATGGGGTTTGTTATCGACTTCCCAAAAAACTGGACACTACACAATCAACCACAAGCTGTTGTTGCTGTAGAGAAATCACAAAATTCATTTGTTGCATTAAGTACTGTGAATAACAACAAAAATGCATTTGAAAATGTCAGAGCGTTTCAACAACAGGTAAAAAAAGATACTGGCAAACAACTTGATTATTCGACCATCTCATTTGCTTGGGGCGGTACGGGTTATGTGCTCAATTTTGAAAGCAAACAACAAAAGCGCACAACCACTATTGAGCTATTTTGGTTAGACCTTAACGGATTAACTTATCAAGTCGCTTCAATGGCTATCGAGCAATTTAAACAACAAGCCACTTTGAGCAGTCAGAGCTTAAGACCAATGCTAAAGTCTGAGAAAGATAATGTAACTCAGCAAGTCGTTAAGGTTGTGAAGGGTGAGCAAGGGGATAGTTTAGAAACTATTGCGAGACGTTTAAATAGCGTGGCAGATATCGAATACTTGCGTTTGATTAATGAGTTAAATAAACAAGAACAACTATCTGAAAAACAAAAAATTAAAGTAATAGTCGTGCAACCTTACATAGCCTCAAAGCATTAAACACAAACAACCTGTTTATTTAACCAGTAAAACTACCTAAGCTAAATTTTTCAGAAAACAACAAGTAGGATAACGATTTAACCTACTTGTTGTCAGCGCTAAACTTTGGTCATTTCAATATGCATTGCTTTCACTAATGCAACCAGAGCTTGCTTAGATAACTTATTAGCACTGTTAACCGTTTCAGCTAACTGCTTTTTATCTGCAACAATGGGCGTGTAATCAACAGTTGGTTTAAGTACTGCTTTGATAAGTTTCTTAGCAGTCTGCTCATCATTCTTTTTAATGATATCTAATACTTGCGCTTTCATTGGTGCATTTTTTTCAAGCAGTAGCTTAGAAATATGTGTAAATCCAACTATTTCACATTGCGCCAATGAGCCAAATTTAGGCAACATGCGCCAAGAGTTAAGTGTATTAGGAGTCACCTCTTCAATATCATTTGCACATTCATCAATAACATTTGCCCATACCCAATCAAGAAAAGCTTCATCACTACAAAGGATCTCTCTTGCTTTGTTACATGCCTTGCCAATTATATACTTAGCTTCTTGCTTCTCTTGTGCTTCTGGTGAATTAAAGTCAATGTAATGTGTTGTATCTAAATTTTGTAAGATTATTTCTGCTTGTTCTTGTAACGCTGAGCTCATGGGTTATACCTATTTGTAGAATCTCATTAATAGAGGTTTTGTAGAAATATACGCAGTGTATCTTACAAAATTAGTCTGTCTATTAAAATGCAAAGCTTTTACAGCCATCTTTGTGAGAAAATATCACGCTAATTCTTTAAAACATTGCCGTGCACTTTCATAGCCGAGTTGAATCATCTCATCGCCACGCTCGAACTCTAAAGTTCCACAGGCATTACGCGGGATCTCTATTACCACATCAGCAGGATAGGCAGCTAGCTTCTGCCGTGCGATAGTACTTTGCATAGCATCAAACGCTTGGTTGGCAATATCGTACGCCCCCCAGTCTTGGCTTGTGGTGATGGATTCTTTTACGTTAAAACTGTTGATAAAACTCTTAATTTTGTTGTGGATACCACTGTCGGCCTTTACCTGTGTTTTCAGCTCGATAACCGGTTTTCGCTTTGTAACTGCACCTCCGAGATTAACTGCAATGGTTAACTGATTATGATCACTAAAGGTAGGCGCTATAGGCACGGGGTTTAAAACACCACCATCAATTAATAGCACCCCTTTTCTATGAACGGGTGTAAAAAACAAAGGCAGTGAGATAGAAGCACGGATAGCAGCAAACAGTGAGCCACTGTTTATCCACACCTCTTTTTCATTTTCAATATCAGCAGCAACGGCAGTAAAACTTAATGGCAGATCTTCGATTTGTTGATCCCCGATTAACTTCACTAAGGTATTTATTATCTTATCACCTTGCACTAAACCATTTGCTTTCCATGCAAGATCTAACAAAGAAAATATCTCAACTTTGTCTATTTCACGGATCCATTTTTCAAACTCGGGTAATTTACCAGCAGCATAAATGCCACCAATTAATGCACCAACAGAGCAACCAGAGATAGACTTTATCTCATAATCATTTTCCACCAGCCACTTGATGATACCTATATGGCTTAAGCCACGTGCACCACCACTACCTAACACCAAAGACACCGATGTTTTAGACTGTTTTTTATTCATAAAGGTTTCCATTAAGGGTTTGATTTATTAAAAACAGACGCGTATCTAATTCAAGCTGATGGTAATCCGGTAACATATAACAACATAGTTTATAGAAAGACTTGTTATGGTTTTTCTCTTTAAGGTGGGCAAGCTCGTGCACAACAATCATATCTAACATGCCAATGGGTGCTTGTTTAAACAAAGTAGCAATACGGATCTCTTGCTTGGCTTTAAGTTTGTTGCCTTGCACGCGTGATACATAGGTATGTGTGCCTAATGCATGTTTAACTAGCTGTAATTTAGCATCATAACTGACTTTACTAATGGGGTTAGATTGTTTTATATAGCGTTTTTTATATTCTTGTACATAATCGTAAAGTGCTCTTTCACTGCTGATGCTATGGGCAACCGGGTACCTAGTTAATAAATAATGGCTTAATTTATCCGTTTCAATTAATTGTACTACCTGTTGCTTTATATGAGCAGGATAATGATTGATCGCTTGTAGTATTTTCATTAGTATCAGCTCAATTCAAAAAATAATATTTTAACCACTATACCAGTTAGGAATCAACATGATCGAACGTTCACAAACAAAACAACGCATGAGTCGCATCGTAAAACATAACGGCACTATCTACCTTTGTGGTCAAGTATGTGCAGATGCAACAAAAGATATCACAGAGCAAACACAAACAATGCTTGATAAAGTTGATGAGTTGTTAATTGAAGCAGGCAGTTGTCGTGAATCTATTCTCTCAGCGACTATTTATGTTAAAAGCATGAGTGAACATTTTGCGGGTATGAACGCTGTTTGGGATGCTTGGATTCCTGAAGGTTACGCACCTGCAAGAGCTTGTGTTGAAGCTAGCATGGCACGTGAAGCCTTGTTAGTTGAAATTTCTGTTGTTGCGGCTGAAAAATAGTAAACTAGCAAATACCTGAGTAAAATTGTAAACTATTTCCATTTTACTCAGGAATTACCATGCCCTTAAAGCACCTTGAATTTAGTAATCGTTTAACAAAGCAACTTCCTGCCGATCCCATCTTAGATAACGTTTGTCGTAGTGTTGAAAACAGTGCTTATTCATGGGTAAAACCAGCCACAACCTCACAGCCCTCAATGGTTAATCTTAATGAGCAATTATGTAAACAGTTGGGTTTTAGTATTGAAGAATCTTCAACGAAATTATTTACTGACCTATTGAGTGGCAACGCCTTACTCGATGGCATGAAACCTCACGCACTCTGTTATGGCGGACATCAATTTGGTCAGTGGGCAGGCCAGCTTGGCGATGGCCGCGCGATTAACCTTTGTGAAATCAATACACAGCAACTTGGCTTTCAAACCTTACAATTAAAAGGCGCGGGTAAAACACCCTACTCACGTCGTGGTGATGGCTTTGCGGTTTTACGTAGCTCTATCCGTGAATACCTATGCTCTGAGGCGATGTTTAACCTTGGTATATCCACCACACGCGCATTAAGCTTATGTTTAACGGGCGATCAGGTGATGCGTGACAAAATGTATGATGGAAATGGTGCACTCGAGCCTTGCGCTGTAGTTTGCCGTGTATCACCTTCTTTTTTGCGTTTTGGCTCGCTTCAGCTGCCCGCCTCTCGTGGCGATGAAAAATTAGTTAAACAGATCGTAGAGTTCAGTATTAACAACGACTACCCGCACCTTATGCCTGAAAATGGCAAGTTCAGCATAGAAACTTACTTAGATTGGTTTAAAGCGGTATGTGCTAATACCTCAACGATGATCGTTAATTGGATGCGTGTAGGTTTTGTCCATGGTGTGATGAACACCGATAATATGTCTTTAATTGGTGAAACCATCGATTATGGTCCGTATGGGTGGATTGATAACTTTGATCAACAATGGACCCCCAATACCACCGATGAAGGTCAAAAACGTTATCGCTTTGGGGGACAATTTCAAGTCAGCCAATGGAACCTGTTCCAGCTTGCAAACGCTATTTTCCCACTTATTGGTGAGGTTGAACCACTGCAAGCCATTATGAGCGACTATGCTATTAACTATGATTCAAAATGGCAACATATGATGGCTACAAAACTAGGCTTCAAAGACTACCAAGGTATCTCTGATCTACACCTGTTTCAAGCTTTAGAGCAGTTAATGGAGTCAGTAGAAACTGACATGACACTGTTTTACCGATTGCTTGCTAATTATTCACAGACAAGTGATGCATTAAGCCACTTTCATCCCTGTTATTACCAAACTGAACAACTCACAGCGCAGTACCAAAGACAACTTGAAAACTGGTTACAACGTTATCAAGCGAGGCTTAATTTTGACGGCTTAGCATCAACTCAACGTCAATTAAACATGAACAAAGTAAATCCGAAATATGTGTTGCGCAATTACTTAGCTCAGCAAGCAATTGAACTTGCCGAACAGGGCGACTATAGTGAGATTGAGAAGCTTAAACAATTACTTACAAACCCATATAGTGAACAATCCGATTTCGAAGAATATGCGCAAAAAAGGCCTGATTGGGCCAAAAATAGTGTTGGTTGTTCGATGCTTTCGTGCAGTTCGTAGCAAAAATAGAACAAGCAGGTCATTAAATAACTTATAGGCCTGCATATTATAGTTTTCCGACTATTCTTCAAAGATAACACATATTTTTTGTAGGTGATCATGGAAAACAAGCAGCCACTCAGTACTAACCTATTGCGCTTATCCGCCGATAAAAAACAGCTACTGCTGCTGATAACACCTGTGCAAGATGAAATCAGTGTTAAAAGTTTAACCCGCATATTCCAAGACTCTGAATATACAAACCTCAAGCTGAACCTAAAAGGTGTTAATGAAGCAGTTCAAAGTTTTACCCGTTTAGAAACCCAAAAAGAGCGCAGTGCTGAACTTGAATCTGTTGCAATCGCTGATCGTTTGCATGCACAATTAAATATTAGCTTTGACCCTTTGAAAATGGTGGCTAAAGCGGTTGTAACCAGCGCTTTTGGGGGATTACCACTTACTGTTGAACAGTTAAAAACCGAGATGCAAGAGTTCGAAATCGTTGAAGGTATAATCGAGAAAACACTGTTGTTGCTGGTTGAAAAATCCAAAAATGCAACCCCTGGTAGTAGCTTTCAAGCAAGTATTGCCAAAGGAACACAACCTAAGCATGGCACAGATGCAATTCTTAAACGCCTCGTCGAGACCCCGAAAGAGCGGTTATTAAAACCGCAAAAAAATAAAGACGGTAGCGTTGATATGCGTAACCTTGGGCAACTTATTACCGTTAAGCCAGGAGCTAAATTGATGCAAAAAATACCTTGTGTCATGGGTAGTGATGGCATAACAGTGACAGGCGAGGTAATTCCCCATCACCCAGGTAAAGACTTCAATCTAGAGGCAGGCGAGAATACACAACTGTGTGAGCAAGATGAAAACCTGCTACTTGCAACAATATCAGGTATTCCAAAGGTATTAAATAATGGTATGAAGGTTGATGATGTTCTGCTAATTAACAATGTTGATGTAGGTTATGGCCATGTTGAATATGAGGGAAGTGTCATCATTGAAGGTGATGTGTGTGATGGTATGCAAGTTAAAGCAACCGGTGATATAACAATCTCAGGTTTTGTTGAATCTGCACACCTTGAATGTGGAGGCGATTTAATTGTTGGTAAAGGGATATTGGGCCATCAAGTTGAAGAGGGAAGCGATAACTACTCTTGCGAAATAAACACAGAGGGCAGTGTAACCGCAAATTTTAGCCAATACTCAAAAATTGAATCGGGCTCTGAAGTTAATATTAATAAACAACTATTACACTGCGATGTAACCTGTGAAGGAGATATCAATGTGCATGATGAAGCTGGCAGTAAAGGAACTATCCTTGGTGGCTCACTTTGTACTAAAGGGGGAATCAACACTGTCTCTTTAGGTGCGAGTGCAGGTTCAAAAACTCGCATTGACTTGATTGGTAATTATCCGAAATTAATGGAAGACAAAAAGCAGATTAACCACACGATTCAAAGTGAGCAAGAGAAATTACAAAACCTTATTGATGCACAAAGAAAAATTGATGGCCTGCCTAATTCCGAAAAAAAACAGACCTTAGATGCACGACTAATGCTCACCAAAGAAGAAGTGAAAAATCATATTACAGAGTTAAAAACTGATCTTGATGAGAATAAAGGTGAACTTCAAGACTATTTTGAACATGCAAAGGTTGTCACCCAAAAAGAGATGTTCAACGATGTATTTGTCGAAATAGGTAAAGACAAATTTCGTTCTAATCGAAATTATGGCCCAACAAAAATCAGTGTAAAAGATTACAAACTGCTCGCTGAACCATTTAAAAAATAATCTTATTTCCTAAGATCATTTAATTATGCAAATCCCCTAATCCCACCACAGCATTCCTGAATATTTCCATTTGTACATCAGCAGGGTTTGCTTGCGGAATAAGTAATCCACGTTTAACCGCATCTCTTTGTGCAACTCGGTGATACCAAGCAATCAGGTTTTTACAATCACTGCTTGCTATTAGCTCTCCAATTGGATGCACAAATGCCATTCGTACCCAAGGGAAGAATGCAATGTCGGCAATTGAATACTGTTGGCCAGCAAAATACTCTTTACCCGCTAATAAGCGATCTAGTACTTTAAATAAACGATTAACCTCTTTGCCATAGCGATCGGTTGCAACGGGATGTTCATTGTTCCATGCACCTCCCCAAACTAACAATTGGCCAAAGTTAGGTCCTAAGCCACTCATTTGCAACATCAACATCTCCATTACTTTTGTTTGCTCAACAATTGAATCAGGCATTAATTGTTTATGCTTTTGTGCTAAATAAAACAAAATAGCACCCGACTCTGTAACGATAGTGTCAGCATCTTTTAACAATGGAATCTTTTGATTCGGATTCATCGCTGTAAATTCTGGGCTAGTGTTTGCACCGTCATTCAAGCCTTTATGAGTTTTATAACTAAGCCCAAGTTCTTCTAGTACGATAGATATTTTTAATCCATTAGGTGTTGCATCTGTGTATAAATCCATTGTGTTGCTCCTATTGTATATTTATTAATAACTCGAAAAATGTGTATTACTCTTTATTAATCATGATGGTGCTTACTCCGCTCTAATACGTATCGAACTGGACTGATACGGTGTTGTAGGCATACTCTAATTTCACTTTATTAGTTTTAATTTTCGCCTATTTATTGTTAAGTGAGGCAAGTATACGTATTGCACAAATACAGGAAAGTGGGTAAATTTGCGTTGTTAAAACGCAATAATGCGCCCACAGATATAAGATTATGGAGCTCAAGTGAATTGGGATAATATGAAAATTTTTCTAGCAATTGCTAATGCTAAAGGCTTAAAAAAAGCGGCAATACGACTAGGCATACACCATACCTCTTGTGCTCGGCGTATTAATAGTTTTGAAAAGCAACTTGGAGTAACACTGTTTGATCGCTTGCCCGGTGGTTATGTATTAACTGAAGCAGGCATTCAGCTTAAACAGTCAGCGCAAGTTATCCAGCAAGAATTTAATAGCGTTGAGCAAAACCTGCTTGGTAAAGACCTACGGATCGAAGGTGATTTATGTTTAACTTTGCCAAATGGTTTTGCAACACACCTGTTAATGCCTGACTTGCATGTGTTTATGGAACAGTACCCAGACATAAATTTAAAAATAAACATGACTTATCGCACCACAGATCTCGCTAGTCGAGAAGCAGATGTTGCTATTCGTCACGTTGAAAACCCACCAGACTCACTGGCCGGAAAACGTGTTGCTCGTATTTACAAAAGTGCGTATGCCAGTCAGCAGTACCTCGATGAGCACGATTTAATCAATGCACCTGAACATTGTCATTGGCTTGGATGGGGGGACAGCAGTAATCACTTAAACTGGGCAATTAAAAAAAACTACCCCAACATTCCTGTTCGAGCTGATATGTACTCAGATGTGTTGCAGTTAGCAGCGGCTGAGAACCACATGGGTATTGCATCACTGCCCTGTTATATGGGAGATAAAAGCCCCACACTGCAACGATTACATAATGCAAAACCCGTTGATCCTGAATGGATTTGGGTGCTTGCTCATAAAAATATGTACCGTAATGCACGTGTTAAAGTATTAATTGATTTTTTAGTGCACGCCTTTGATAAACATAAACACAGTTTACAAGGTAGCGATTAAACGTGGACAGAAATATTTTGCAAAAAGCAAGTGTGATCACTTGCTTTAAAAGTTAAAAACTATAGCAATCGATACCCCACATCTACCAGCTGCGATATTTCATTAACAAACTGATTGTCGATGAGAAAACACATATGCTCTGTTTGTAAGCTTATGCACGGCAGCCTTTATCTTCAAAACTAGCTTGTAGTAGTGCTGTAATCTCTTTGATTCTTCTAACACCACGTAGGTCAGGATGAATTAACATCCAGATATCAAGTAACACATCATTCTCTTCAAAGCAGATACGTTTTAATTTTGTATCTTTATCTGCAAAACATGGCACTAAAAATCCAATGCCTGCGCCGTCTCTAATCAAGTTATTCAGTGTATGGTAGGTGGTCACCGCCATTGTCGCATCTTTACCAGACATTCTATCTGCTAACTGCTCTACTTTACTTTGCTTACCTATTGCCCAGCGTACCCAAGGGTAATCAGACCATGATTTTTTTGCATCTATTTCATAATCAGCACTTGCATACAACGCGATGGGGATACGACACAGGATGCGCCCCACCATATCTTCCGGTGGTGCTTCTGAAAAACGAATCGCAATATCAGCCTCTCGGCGGGACATATCTGCGACATCTGTACTACAAGAAAGTTTTATTGTTAATTTTGGATGCTGTTGAGAAAATGGGGCTAATGCTTCGCAAACAATTGCATCAAATATATCGGGAATATGAATATGTACTTCGCCAGTTAATTCAATATCAGAGCCCTCAATGCGCCGTTCACTACTAACAACCAGATCTTCTATCTGCTCACCCGCTTTACTAATCACTTTACCCGCCGCAGTTAATACATAACCAGAAGGCGTCTTTTCAAATAATTTAGCGGATAAGTGCTTTTCGAGTGCTTCTATACGGCGTGACACCGTAGTGTGATTAACATTCAACTGTATCGCAGCTTTTCTAATCGAACCACTCCTCGACAGCGCTAATACAAAACGCACATCATTCCAACTATCCATCACTTCTCCTAGCTACTTTCATCTAAAACTCCTTTATTAATAAACTAGTTATGAATATTAAACAAGCAATATTGTGGTGCATCTACGCACCAGTAATGGCTAATGTTAACTATATATATCTAAGTAATAGTTAACTATTATCATTAAACATTAGCTATTTACTAAATAACAAATATATATCAACAAATTTTAGGAGTGAAAATGTTGAACAAAAAATCACTAGCTGGCCTGTTCAGTATCGCGTTATTAACCCTCAGTACGAATAGTTCTGTGATGGCATCAACACCAGAGCAGCAAGGGTTAGCGTTATCCAAGCAGAGTAAATTAGTCGATACAGGCTGGGTTGATAACCGTGCCGATATGAAAATGTATTTGCGTAATGCGCACGGACAAGAAAGTTTACGTGAGTTAAAGATTAAAACCCTGGAATTACAAGATGATGGCGATAAAAGTTTAACCACCTTTAAAAAACCTAGAGATGTAAAAGGCACTGCTTTTTTAAGTTTTTCACATGCAGTGGACGCTGATGATCAATGGTTATACCTCCCTGCATTAAAACGCGTCAAGCGTATCTCTTCTAAAAACAAATCGGGGCCATTTATGGGATCCGAGTTTGCATTTGAAGATCTCAGTTCTTTTGAACTTGAAAAATACACTTACAAATACATCGGTGATGAACTGATCAACGGACTAGATAGTTATGTGATTGAACAGACTCCCGTTGATGAAAACTCTGGATATACACGCCGTGTTGTGTGGTTAGACAAGCAAGCTTACCGCACTCAAAAAATTGATTTTTATGACCGTAAAAACAGTCTATTAAAAACCCTTTCTTACCATGGATATCAGCAATATATGGGGCAATTTTGGCGCGCCGATAAAATGAATATGGTTAACCATCAAAATGGAAAAAGCACCGAGCTACTGTGGAAAAACTATCAATTTAAAACGGGATTAAAAGATAAAGATTTTAATAAAAATGCGCTTAAGGGAGCTCGCTAGCATGGCATTTCAATGGTCATCACTGAGCGCTGTATTGTTATTAACTTCCGTCGCGATGGCAAATGAATTTGAAGTATCTGCTAATGTTGGTTTTGAAGGCCGATACTTCTTCGAGCAAGGCGCTTACGCGGAGCAATTTTCGCATATGCAGAGCAGTGTTTTTGCCGAAGCAGAGCTTTATTATGACTGGAATGATGGCTCCGACTCACTGGTTTTTGTGCCCTTCTACCGCCTTGATAACCAAGACTCTCAACGAACCCATGCCGATATCCGTGAACTCTCATATGTACATGTTGCAGACAATTGGGAATTACGTCTGGGAATACGCAAAGAGTTTTGGGGCGTCACTGAATTTCAACATCTAGTGGATGTGATCAACCAAACCGATGCTGTAGAAGACATAGATGGTGAAGATAAGTTAGGTCAGCCTATGATCAACCTTTCAATCGTAAAAGATTGGGGCATCACAGACCTATACTTATTGCCAGGGTTCAGAGAACGTAGCTTTGCTGGCAAAAAGGGACGTCTTCGTGGGCCATTAGTGGTAGATACCGGTAGTGTTAGCTATGAATCTTCTGCGCAACAAAAACATGTAGATTATGCCTTACGATGGTCACATAGCCTTGGCGATTTTGATCTGGGTAGTTATTGGTTTCATGGCACAAATCGAGAACCAATGCTTACAGTTTCATCCACTTCATCGACCTTAACCCCCTATTACCAGCAAATGGATCAGATCGGTGTCGATTACCAAGCCACCTTAGGCAGCTGGTTATGGAAATTAGAAGGCTTATATCGTGATACTAAATTGGATGACTTTTTTGCCAGCCAAGCAGGCCTTGAATATACCTTTGTAGGTTTCTTTGACACGTTCACTGACTTGGGGTTATTGCTGGAATATGCATGGGACTCACGAGGACAAGCAAGCGAGAGCTCTACAGGCGCTAACCTACAAAACGATCTGTTTTTGGGTGCTCGTATTGCACTCAATGATGCGCAAAGTAGTGAACTTCTGTTAGGGCTACGAGCAGATCTTGAACATAACAGCCAGAGCTTATTTATTGAAGCAAATCGACGCTTAGCTGATAACTATAAAATTGGCCTTGATATCCGGTTATTACAAAGTAGCTATCAATATGACCAAGTTTATTATTTAAACGAAGATGATCACTTACAGGTCTCAATAGAACGATATTTTTAACACACATTAACAACATATTTTCCAAAAAGATAAACCAACTGTTCATGAAGAACGGAACAACACATCATATAAGAGGTATTTATGACATATTTACTTGCTCAAAACTTAGTAAAATGGCGTTGGCTATTTGCTTTTCTTTCCTTACTGCTGGTCTTTACAATGGCAAGTGGAGTTCGATTTTTATCCTTTGCTACCGATTATGAAGTTTGGTTTTCCGATGATAATCCACAATATTTAGACTTTACCTCCATCCAAAAAACCTATGTTAAAGCTGATAACGTAGTGGTGTTACTTACCCCAAAAGACGGTAATGTATTTAGCCGTGAAACCCTAGCAAGCGTTGAATGGCTGACCAAGGCCGCTTGGCAAATCCCCTTTTCATCACGTGTTGATTCGCTCAGTAACTTTCAATATACCTTTGCTGAAGAAGATGACTTAGTCGTTGAAGATTTATTTGAAAATGCAACACTGTTGAGTGATTCTGATTTACAACACATTAAACAAGTAGCACTTAATGAACCACTATTGCTAAATCGTGCAATTTCGCCAGACTCACGTGTGACTGCGGTGAATGTTACCATTAACCTGCCTAAGGGGGATCCTGATGGTAGTCCCAAAGTAACTGCATATACCCGCGACTTAATTGAACAATTAAAACAGCAGAATCCTAATGTAGATGTACATTTAACCGGCTTGGTGATTATGGACAATGCATTTATGGAAGCCTCTGTGGGTGACATGGGCTCGTTATCACTTATTATGTTTGCGTTAATCTTGTTCGGATTATTATTCTTTTTACGCAGTATCACCGCAACACTGACCATTTTACTGACCATCATGTTATCAATCGCCGCAACATTAGGTTTTGCAGGCTGGTTAGGTGTGCAATTAACGCCAGTGTCAGCTAGCGCTCCCACTATTGTGATGACAATTGTCGTTGCCAATGCAGTGCACATCTTAATAACCATGATCCACAATATGCGCGCAGGCCTTGAAAAGCGTATGGCATTAAGTGAAAGTTTACGCGTTAATATGCAACCCGTTGTACTTGCAACTATCACTACTGTGGTTGGTTTCTTAACCATGCATTTCTCAGATGTCCCCCCTTTTCACCACCTTGCGAATATGGTGGCGGCCGGTGTCATAGTGTCATTTATATTATCTATGACACTACTACCTTGGTTACTGATGTTATTACCCGTGCGCATTAAAGTAAGCAAAAGCAATGCTAGCAAAAGCATTAATAACATTGCTGAGTTTGTTATTAATAGACGCTTACAAGTGATGTGGGCAATGTCACTCACAGCACTTATTCTGGCATCACTAGTACCAATGAATATAGTCAACGATAGGATATGGGAATACTTTGATGAATCAGTGCCTTTTCGTGTTGATACAGACTATGCATCAGACAACCTAACTGGCCCTTACTATCTTGAGCATGCGTTAGACTCAACAACATCTGGTGGGGTTAGTGATCCAAAATTCCTAAACGTATTAGATGAATACCGTACGTGGTTATACCAGCAACCCGAAGTTGTGCACGTAAATATTCTTTCGGATGTCATGAAACGTCTTAATAAGAACTTACATGGTGACGATAATAACCAGTATACGCTACCAAAAGACAGAGAATTAGCGGCCCAGTACCTATTACTGTATGAAATGTCTCTGCCTTATGGATTAGATCTTAATAATCAAATCAATGTTGATAAATCAGCGACACGTGTGTCTATTTCTCTGCATAATGTGTCGAATAATCAAATGATAAGCTTTGATAGTCGTGCTAAGGCCTGGCTAGATGAACGCGCCCCGTGGATAACACAAATTTCAGGTAGCCCGATGAATATGTTCTCACACATTAGTTTACGCACCGTAGAGCAAATGACCGGCGGTGTTCTTTTTGCACTGTTATTGATTTCTGTACTGATCCTTATTTCATTACGTTCAATTAAAGTCGGTCTAATTAGTTTAATTCCAAACCTGATCCCACCAGTGATGGCCTTTGGATTGTGGGCTGTGTTAGTGGGAGAAGTTGGTTTTGCTTTAGCGCTTTCAGTGAGTATGATCATCGGTATTATCGTTGATGACACGGTTCATTTTCTGAGTAAATATATGCGCGGTCGTCGTGAGAAACAATTGGATGCCGAGCAAGCTGTGCGTTATGCATTTACGAATGTGGGCCCTGCTTTGATTATCACCACCATCGTTTTAGCGGCAGGTTTTTCAGTGTTAATGTTATCAAGCTTCAAATTAAATTTTGAGTTAGGGTTTATCACCGCGATGACCATTACTATTGCATTGGTAGTCGACTTCTTGTTATTACCGGCATTGTTATTAACCTTTGATAGAAAACAATATGTTAATTCAACAAGCCAAGATAAAAGTGCAGTGAATGCACAGTTAGTGAATAGTTAAGGTTATAAATAGTTAAGGTTATAAATAGTTAAGGTTATAAATAGTTAAGGTCATAAATAGTTAAGGTTATAAATAGTTAAGGTTATAAATAGTTAAGGTTATAAATAGTTAAGGTCATAAATAGTTAAGGTCATAAATAGTTAAGGTCATAATTTCAAAACAAATAAACGCCGGTCTGCTTCATGCTAGCCGGCTTTTACTTGTTTTTAATGCTCAGTAAATTTTCCAATACAGCTATCATTACAGTGTGTGTTTATTAAAAAGGTGAGCGCAGCCGATATTTTCCCAGAATATTAAATACCCAAATAAAATCAACTACTTTGTAACTGCTTTGCAATGTGTTGTAGCCGCTTGATCTGTATTTTATATTGCTTATTAGGCAAGTTTTGCTGGTATTTAATCTCATTATAACCTTCAGCAAAACTGTCACAAAGGGCCGAGCTTTGAGCAGAATTGGCACTCAGTAACAAACAATACTCACTCACAGTTTGGTCTATCGAACGGGTAATGCCGCGCTTGTTAAAATAGTGCTGTAGTTGCAAATAAATCTTATCCTCCAAACTGTATTTCTTTCTGTTCCATGGCTTAAATATAAACAACAATAAGCAGCTGAATATAAACACCATCGCAGACATCACCACATAAGCAATATTTATCCAAGGTACAAAATCAAGCCAACGTTGCATTAATTTTAATTGCTTGTGGTTATCAAAGTTAACCACATAACGTGCCCACAAATAATCAAGTTGCGCTAACCTGCCACGTAACAGATTAACCAGTTCGACTGATTGCCATTTTTGTAATGAAAAGTACTCGTCAGCCAAGAACTCACTCGCATCTGTTAAACTAGCTTCTAATCCAGACTCAACACGTTCAGGTGCAACGTATGATGTTGGATCAACACGTAACCAACGATCATTGCTCCAAATCTCAACCCACGCATGTGCATCATATTGGCGTACACTAAAGAAACCTTCTGATGCTTGCCATTCTCCACCTAAGTATCCCGTCACCATACGTGCTGGAATACCTAAACGACGCGCAACATACAGGTAACTGCTTGCATAATGTACACAAAAACCTGCTTGGCTATTAAACAAAAAATCATCTATCTGTTGTTCTGCAAGCACCGGAGGTTGTAGTGTATAGCGAAATGTTTGTGAAAAGCCAATGAGTAACTGTTCCAATATATTTTCATTACTGAAACCACTCGCTAAATTATCAGCAATCCATTTATCGGTTTGTTTATTACTGTTATCGGCTAGCTGGGTATATTGTTTTTTGTCTGTTAGAGATAATTGTTCATGGCTTACACTGGCCATTTGTGACACATTAAATGCTTTCCTAGCAACAATAGGTTTATCACTTCGTAACGAATAATCACTTAAACTGATTAAACCATTAGGAGTAGAGGCGAAGTCTAAAACTGGTATCCAATAATTATAATGAGGCTCAATAATGAGCTCATATTTACTTTTTGGCTGCGCTTTTTTATTGCTGAGATAAAAATTACGACCTGCACCAGACTTTGCCATTGACTCCTGTTTCTTAAGAGATTCACTTTGAGACCAGGTCTTACCATCAAAATTGTCTAGCGTCATCGCACGCCAATAACGCTCATTTTCAGGGGCTATTTTTCCATTAAAAGTGACACGGAAAGCTAGTGCACTAGAGCGACTTAATTTTGCTATTTCACCAGGGCTCACACTATCACTCAACCCCGTAGTTGCTTGTTTTTGGATAGGCATTTTCCACAATGAGGGCAACCGAGGCATCACTACAAACAGTAAAATAGCCAGTGGCAAACTGAGCACACAACTCTTGATTAATAGACTCATAAAGCTACGATTAAGGTATTGCTGAGCATGCAAACTTAACAGTGTTGAAAGTAATAAAAGGATCAGTGTCGAAGCAATCAATGTCGACAATATTGAAGTATTGAAAATGAAAAAAAGTGCGATTAATACAAAACCGGTATTCACAAAAAAATATACATCTCTAATTGATTTCAGTTCTAAAAATTTAAGGCTGAAACCAAGGAATACCAAATGTAACATGATATTAAACAGCCCGTGCTGATATAACAGCCCCACAGTAACCACACTGCTTGCAATCGCTATGACGCTAAGTAATAAACGCTGAATAAGCGGTAATTTTCCATAATAGTGTGCTATACGCCACAAGGCACAAACAAAACCAAAAATAATAATGTATACATTCAATTGCGCATAAAGAGATAATACAATCGCACTATAACTCACAATTATTAGCGTTAGATTAAAACGATTCAAAAACTCCTTCATCGTTTCCCCTTAACAAGAGCGAGTGCCGTTAAGCATCTCTTTTGATGTGACCTTCCGCTACCAACCTCTATATTTTGATTGTACAGTGATAATGCGTAGCGCTGTTCTGTGCGTTCTAATTCAATGATTTGGTAACAAATATAACTCAGGCGAGTTTCAAGTGGTAGGTGGTTTAAAGTATCTATATCAAGTGATATATCACCACCAGCAGACTGCTCAAACTGTTTGCTAAACCAACCTCGGCCCTGTGCAACCTGTTTCCACGCCACCGACTTTAATGACTCACCTGCTTGATAGTTTTTTAAGTTAGAGAACTGATCAACCCCTGCGATAGATTGATTAAGGCTACTGTCGTGAAGGTTTGAAGGTGATCGCTGCAGTGACATCTTATTTTCAATGGGTTTTGGGTAGAGCAATACCTGCAAACCAAAATCTAAGTGAGTCCATACGTTAAACAATCCAAAGGGAAAAGTTGAACGAACTGTCACACGCCCAGGGTTAAAATATCCACGCTGTTTATTAAATGCATACAAGCAGACACTGTCGCTTTCAACAATGGTATGTAAAACGGAGCTGGCATGTTGAAATTTATAGCTAATATCTTGGCCACTGTGTTTATTATGTTTTATTCGTAACTTAAACTGAATGTCGTGACCTGCAAATTGTGCATGCGTCTCAACAGACTTGATGATTAAACCGGCTAAGTTCTTAAAACTAAGTAACAAGCAAGTGATCATAAAACTACATAGGAAAAACACCAAAAATAGAATTAAGTTGTTTTGATAATTGGTCCCTAATAGAAACAAAATAAAACAACTGACTAAAAAATGAATGCCTGTTTTAGAAGGGAAAATAAAGGTATTACCACTGTTTAAAGTGATCTCTTTCGTCGCAGGCATACGCCGTGATAACCATTTATCAAAGCGCTTATTTATGAATTGCTTAAACATTCTTGTAGACCATAACTTCAAACTATTAACTTAATGGGTCGACGCGTTTAAGTAGCGTTTCACTTAATACACCATTAACCTGTTTCTCATGATTAATGCCCATTAAGCGATGTTCTGTAACCGCTACAAACACTGCTTGTACATCTTCAGGGACAACATAATGTCGTTTGTTAATAAATGCCATCGCTTTAGATGCTTGTAATAATATTTTACTACAGCGTGGTGAAAGAGGATTCACAGACAGACCGCCATAGCGACTCTCATCGATCAGACGTAATAGGTACCCAAGCAAAGCATCATTTGCTTCCACTTTATTGACGGCTTGTTGCATCGCTTGCAACTCACTAACATCAACAACTGCATTTACCGTTTGCGATGTTTGATGTAAACCAGTCTTTAGCATGGTCATTTCAGCTTCTCGGTTTGGGTATCCCAATTCGATACGCATCATAAAACGGTCTAACTGTGATTCAGGAAGTGGAAATGTGCCCGCTTGATCAAGAGGGTTTTGTGTTGCAATAACAAAGAATGGTGCAGGCAATGGGTAAGTTTCTCCATCAACGGATATTTGTTTCTCCTCCATCGCTTCAAGCAGTGCACTCTGTGTTTTAGGGCTGGCACGATTAATCTCATCTGCTAACAATACTTGATTAAAAATAGGACCTTTATGAAAACTAAATTGCTGTTTATTGGTATCAAATATGGAAACGCCTAATATATCAGCGGGTAACATATCACTGGTAAATTGTACGCGTTGGTAATCTAAGCCCAAGGTTTTTGCTAATATGGCCGCCAATGTTGTTTTACCCATTCCAGGAAGATCTTCAATCAATAGGTGCCCGTCAGCTAATAAACAGACTAATGCTAATTTAGTTTGTTGCTCTTTACCAAGCAACACAGTGTTTAACTGTTTTAATATTTTTTCTATTTTACTGTGCATTTTTTATCCTTTTGAGTAACAAGCGCCTTAATATCACTCAATATCTTTATCTAGCTCAACATTTATTGTTCTCACACTAGCGCACAAGTGCCCTAAGGGGTAGAATTTGGGTCTAAAATTTTAACCAACTAACAAAAAGAGTCTGATCCGATGGGAAGAGCATATCAAAACCGTAAAGAGTCTATGGCTAAAACTGCGGGCGCAAAAACAAAAGTATATTCAAAGTATTCAAAAGAGATCTACGTATCAGCGAAAACCGGTGGGTTTGATCCCGATGGTAATCTTTCACTGCGCCGTTTAATTGATGGTGCTAAAAAAGATCAAGTACCAAGCCACGTAATTAAAAATGCCATAGAAAAAGCACAAAGTGGTGCTGGTGAAGATTACGAACGTGCAACCTACGAAGGTTTTGCACCGGGTGGCTGTAGTGTTATTGTTGACTGTTTAACCGACAATAACAAACGTACTTGGACTGACGTGCGTAACTGTTTCATGAAAACAGATGCTAAAATTGGCTCGCCAGGCAGTGCTGCACATATGTTTGAGCACCAAGCTGTATTTGTATTTTCTGGTGAAGATGACGAAGCCGTTTTAGAAGAGCTTATGATGGCAGATGTTGATGTAACAGACGTTGTTGCTGAAGAGGGTAAAATCAGCGTATTTTGCCCACATACAGAATTCTTCAAAGCAAAAACAGCGATTCACGAAAGTTACCCAGGATTAGAGTTAGATGTTGAAGAAGTAACGTTTGTTGCACAAGTTGATGCAGATATTGCAGAAGAGCACGTAGAACGCTTTGAGAAGTTCATGGCGATGCTTGATGATTGTGATGACGTACAAAACGTTTATCACAATGGTGTATTACCAGAGTAACTTACAGACGTAATAAAAAAACCACGTTTTTAAACGTGGTTTTTTTTGCATTATTAAAAATAAGTTGTTTTTTATAACAATTACATTGAGTCTGAAATCTAAATTTTCCGCAGGAAAAACGATATAATTCAAGGCGTAATTTTTGAGATATTTACTCCGTTAATCCTCTATCTCACATTAACAACAAGGCGTTAATGTTTAATGGTTATTTCCTTTGCGAAACTTACAACGTAGAAATCTGTTATTTAACTAGCCAAATAGACCTGCTATTTACTGTAATTGCTATTAATAATAATATTCATAGAGTTCGCTATAGCTATATGAATCAGCGAAGATATCACCATTTTCAAGCGTCACTGAAACATTCACAGCACTTTCATCCATGGTCAGTAGCATTTTAGTATTATTATCCGCTTCAATGATCGCTTGCCCACTAACATACTCATGTTTAACGTAACGATCTGCAAGTACGATAGGTGCACCACTCACTGTTTTAACTATTAAGCTACCACCACGACCATTAAATTCACTGTACAGCTTAATATTTGAATAATGTAACTCAAACTGCTCACCAGAGATCATCATATTGGTATTTACTTCATCAAAGCGTACTTCATTTCTATCGCCGTAATTGATATACAAGTCGGGGTAACTATCAGGTACATCGACATCTTGTGATACAATGGTCGCATTGGCTGTTTTAACAACACCATTAAAATTGACCAACTGCCCACCTGAGCCTTTAACCCATTGTGCAGTAAACCTGATGGCACCGGTAATATTTGCAAAACCACTATTATCAATCTCACCAGTTAATCGCTCACAATGGTTAGCAACAAACCAATAAGATAAGACTGCTTGTTGCGAATTATCTGCAATGCCATCCACAATACTGTGGACCTCTTCGGTCACTGAATAGGTAGATTGGTCATTATAAAGAGAACCATTGTTACAACTTATATGTGCATTTTCATTAGCGTCAAATACAAAATCTCCCTTAAATTGTTCACTCACCGCTAACTCTTCGGTACGCGCTAAATTTGGGATCATAATCTTGGGTGGATTATAGGGTTCATTAAGCATATCTAGGGGAGCACGTGCAAAGTCCTCCAAGTCAAATATAACTGAGGCAACGATCGGTGCATTACTTTCTGTGATGGTGAGTTGCTTCTTTTCATAGACATGTTCTTGCGCAGGAGATTTAACATCATTGACCGCGGAATCATCCGAACATGCACTGAGACCGAAAATGGAAGCACACACAATAGCGAGTTGTTTTTTCATTGTTAATCCTTTAACAAGTGTAAGAAACCATTATCCCTAAAAATAACAAATAAATCGAGGAAAATTTAACGATTAAATATTTGATATAACTTACAAAGATACAATAATTGTAGATTTATCAAACATACTTTGATCTATATCAGTTGAAAAAACAACGATGTCGATATGTTGTTATAAACGATAACTAAAAGGGAGTTTACAATGGATTTTTTCGATATGTTACTCAACGATCCCGTTGTTTATTATTCAATAATTGGCCTAGGTATTACCAGTGGAATTTTTATGTTTTTAATGTATTTCTTTATTAAGAATATTATCAATGACGAAGCAAAATAAACAGGCAATTTAAGAAAGCTGTCAAACGCTTTATTAGCAGGCTTAAGCACAATAATTTGCCCACTTGTCTATAAATTAAAAAGGTGTTCATTTATACTTTAAACTTTCCGCTTGTTATTAAGGTTTAACGTGAACACTCTACAAAAACTGTTTAGTCGCCAATGCTATCGTAGCATCCCCTTTTGGTTCATATTTACCCTTGGCCTCTACAGTGCACTTGGTTTTTTACTGTTACCTAAACTGATCCACAACACAATTAATGATCAGGTCAATCAACATTTAGGTTGGCAAACAGAAATACAATCAGTCACAGTAAACCCATTTCAGCTTACTCTGAGCATTGAAAAATTAGCCATGCTTGATGGTCAAAGCAACACACTCTCTTTCTCACGTTTTCACGCCGACTTTGAATTACGTTCACTGTTTGAAGGTGCGTTCACTTTTAAAAACATTGAATTACTTGAACCTTCATTTAGCTTAGCCATAGATAAAGATGGTAGCACCAATATTCAACGTGCCCTCGCTTTGCATGCTCAGCCTAAAACAAAAAAAGAGGTCCAAAGACAAACAGACTCCCCCTTAGAAATTCCAAAATTACTATTTGATAACATCATTGTTCAAAACGGCTCATTCACTGTAAATGACCGCAGTCAAGGAGAGTTGATCACACATCAACTGAACCCAATTAGCTTTCAGTTAAACTCTTTTTCAACCTATGTACAACAAGGAGGCGAATATCAATTACATATTTCCATAGGAAAGCATCAGTCCCTTGATTGGTCTGGCCACATCTCTGTTGCCCCCATCGCGTCACAGGGTACGTTTGACATCAAAGGGATACGTGCGCACCAGTTTTGGGCATATATAGATAAAGTAGCACCTTACCAACTTCTAAACAGTAATGTAGATGTACAAGCTGACTACACAGTGAGTTATATTGATAATAATTTTCAACTACAGCTAAACAATGCTTTTGTCACTCTCAATGAGCTTCAGGTGGCAGAAAAACAAGTTTCACAGCCTTTTACAACCATCAATCAGATAAAGGTAGGTCCGACAGAGTTTGATTTACAAAAACAAAGTTTAAATATCGAGAAAATAACCATTGATAGTTTTAACCTCGACTTGTTACGTGATAAAAATGCTCAACTACCTCTACTGCTTGCCCTTGAACCATATTTACAAAAAGCAGAAACTTCAGAGCCAAGCAGTAACACACCAGAATTTTTGTGGTCTATCGATAAAGTGATTGTAGATAACAGTCAAATTAATATTACTGATAACGCGGTAAAAGGTGGCGCTTCCCTTAAAGTACATAAAATTAAGGCAGAGCTTTCCTCAACCAACCAAAGCTTAGCGAATAAACAGGCCTTTTCACTGGTTTATCAGCTTGATGCTTCAAACAAAAACAGTATTTCTGGTGAACTAATTGCAATACCTTTTAAAATAGACAGCCATATAAAACTATCGAAAATTCCGCTTACATTGATTCAGCCTTACTTGGCTGAAATTGCTAATGTGCGCATCAAAAAAGGCAGTTTATCTTTGCAGGGGCAAAGTAAATTTTCCCTGAATAACAACCAAGCAGTTACGGGAGGATTTAAAGGTTCAGTCTCTATCGTTGATTTTGATTCATCAGATACTGTCATCAAACGTCGCTTGTTAGGCTGGAAAAACTTATCTATTACCCCTATCGACGTTAATTTATCGCCATTGTCAGTTGATATACAAGAAGTTACGCTCATTGAACCGTATTCTCGGGTAATTATTACCGAAGACAGAAATATCAATCTTAACCAGTTAATGATTAATAGAGCAGACACAACATCGTCATCAAAATCCCTATCACCTAAAATAGATATCAGCAACGTAGTTATTAATAACGGTAGCGCCTATTTTGCCGACCTTTCACTTCGCCCACAGTTTGGTAGCAGTATTCAAAATATGAATGGTTTCATTAAAGGGCTTTCATCAAACAACCTTGAGTCAGCAGATGTATCGATTAAAGGGACCGTTGAAGATTATGGCAAGGTCTCTGTTGATGGCAAAATTAACCCGCTAAGTGGTGATTTGTATACCGACATTAATGTTAACTTCGACAAAATAGAGTTAACCACCCTGACCCCATACGCAGGTCGTTATGCAGGATACGTCATTGATAAAGGTAAACTTAGCTTGGCACTCAATTACAAAATCGCTAAGGGCATGTTAGATGGTCATAACAGGCTTATTTTGGATCAATTTGAATTAGGTGATGCCGTCGACAGTGAAGAATCATTAGATTTACCAATTAAACTTGCATTGGCACTATTTAAGGATAGCAATGGTATTATCGATATCAGTTTGCCCACCAAAGGTGATATGAACGCGCCAGATTTTGAAATCAGTGGATTGATTTTTAAAGCCTTATTAAACGTGATGACTAAAGCGGTGACCTCTCCTTTTTCAATGCTAGCAAGTTTAGTGGATGGTGATGAGCAATCACTTAACTCTGTTGCTTTTGAGCTTGGAAGTTCAAATTTGAACCAGCAACAAAAAGAAAATCTATCCACGTTAGCCAAGCTTTTGAATGAACGTCCTCAACTTATTTTAGAGATGCGTGTAAATGTTGATAGTGAACAAGAAAGTTATGTGTTAAAAATGAAAGCGTTAACAACACAACTCGAATTTCAAAATAAAGATACAACACAACAGATCCAAGCCATGGAAGTTTTGTTCACTAAGTTACAAGGAAAAGAGTCCCTTGATAGCCTTAAAAAGCAGCTACTAGATGCTCAAACCAAGCAACATGAAAGTGAAACGGAGTTTGATCAGGTTTTATTCGGTAAGAAGTACCACCAAAGTCTATTTGATCAATTAGTTAAGCGACAACCACTTGCTAGCCTTGATCTGACCGAACTTGCGCAAAAACGTATTAGCGTTATTAAGCATGAATTAATCAAAATAAATAGCGTTGATAACCAACAAGTTTTCGCTCAACATCCTTCACTAACAGGTGTAGCAGAAGACTCAAGCATCAATACAATTTTTAGTTTAACTAGTAACTAACCAGGAATATTTATGAAAAAAATAACAACCATTCTCGCTTTATTGCTTGCACAAAATTGCTACGCATTAGAGTTAACCGGTGTTAACGGTGTAGAAATTTTAGCGATAAACGGTAAAGAAGTTAATAGCAGTTTCTTTTCTAAAGACAATACCGACATTGAAGCGGGTAAACATCAAATTGTAGTGCGTTATACAAGCCAGTTTAATAATGATGAAATTATTGAAAGTCGTCCCGCTATTTTTACACTGGATCTTAAACAAGATACTAAAATATCCGTAGAGCAGATGAATAACCAACGTCAAGCAGAGAAAAAGATAAAGGCGGGATTAACGTGGCAAGTAGTTAGTGAAGATAAGCAATACGAAATAAAAAACAGTGACACATTAAAAGGCCAGGGCTTTATGCCTTATAGCGACATAGAAAAACTGATCATCACGTATAATGAAAAACAAAATATTACCTTAGCAACAGCGCCCGTTGTAGCAACCACTGCTGTAGCAACGAAAACAGCGGTACAGGTAACTGATGAAAACGCATTAGTCACGCTTTACCAACAATCTTCGAAAGAACAAAAGAAAGCCTTTCGCTTGTGGCTGTTAGATCAGGATATGCAGTAAAATACTAGCCGTTGATATAACAATGCCCGTGAGACTTAGCATTAAGTTTCACGGGCATTTTTTATGATATTGGGCTATTAATATCAATGCCGATGGGATTAGTTTTTGTTCTGTTTATAAATTTTAACGCACTTCAAGCTTATGACTTGGCGTTTTCCCATTGCTTCGCTTGGGTAATGGCCCTTTTTAATAAAGACCAATTTAGCAGACATTCTTGATACTCTCCCGCCTTCCCTTGCAAAGAAATACCGTAACTTTTAAGGCGAAAGGCTAAAATAGAATAGAAAGCATCCACCGCACCAACAGACGCAAACATATAAGGAATCTCTGCCTGTTTGAATATAGCCTCAATTCTTGTTAACTCATTGCTAAGACCTTTCGTCATCTCAACGCTATTCACTACTGGTTCCAACGTAAAAGAACACTCTTTACGAAGATTCATGAACCCCGAATGCATTTCTGCACATAAACTTCTCGCTACTGCACGATCACTTATATTAGTAGGGAACAAGCTCCCATTGGAGTACTCATTTAAATATTCTGTTATCGCTAATGAATCATGTATCAGCAAAGTGTCAATAATCAACACAGGTACTAATCCTGTGGGCGTATATTTTAAAATTTCAGACTTATAATGAGCTGAACTTAAATCAATAACGTGTTCTGATACGTCTACATTTACTAGTTGTAAACATATCCAAGCTCTTAAAGACCACGTTGATTCTGTCCCTACAATTATTTCCATTTAAAGTATCCTATATGAGGGCTGAATAGCGCATAACGCCTCATTAAGTTAAACAAATTTGAGCATTACATTCACTAAGCGAAGTTCAGACAAAGTTTCCGTTTAATACTTGTTTTGCATTATGAATAACCATCAACACCGCAAGTTTTTGAAGATGTAGAGCCGTGCGATTCGCTCGCGAAATAATGTCCAGCATTAATCATCTGTTTTACAAATGGACTAAAAATTACACTTGCCATTATAGTTACGATGGTCAACTATTTTATATTATTTTAAACAGCTTGTTATAAGCCCTGTTCACGTTACAGCGATACTACTTTAACACATTCACCATTGGGAATTTCAAACCAAGACCAGAACAAATCAAGCATTTCAGGAGTCATATTATACGACTTCTCATCTTGCACTTGATTACGTTTAATAACCCTTTGCCTACATTTTTCAACGCTAACATCGAGGTATATTAACTCAAATTCTAAATCATGTTCCCTAGCCCATACTAAAACTGAATCCCGATCGGGCTTAGTCCAAAAACCGAAGTCAAAGATAACAGGGACATTTAAACTTAACATTTGCAAAGCAGAAGCTTTAAACAAACTTTGCAGTGTATTTATGCGTTCAGTAAAAACATCCCGCTCCATATGTTCACCATAAAGAGGAATCATCCACTCATCTATGGAGAAACGAAACGCTGATTTTTCAACGGCCAACTTTTTAGAGTATGTGGTTTTCCCTGAACCGATAAATCCACAAATAAAATATACTTTCGACATGATACCCTTGGGCTATAATGGTCCGTTAAGCGAACTAAAGAAATGGATTATAATGTGTAGTGAAGCGAAACCTCCCCACTGTTTTAGTTCCGTTATATTGCTTGTTCAATCGATTTCCTAGTAAGTAACACAACTCTGTGCCAATCTAATTTAATGCTATTTGCATTATTTCATTCATAGTTTCGACTGATGTTTCCCGCTTAAGCGGGCAGAAATGATTGACTAAAATGGTGCTTCGAAGCGGAACATAAGCAACTGTTTATGTTCATTATAAACTTCAAATTAAGCATTCTCTAACGCTTTTCGTGATTTAGAGATATCTCTACGGTTAAACCATAACTTTATAGGCCAGCATAATTTCCATGCCATCAACATGGCTCCTTTGGCTGTCAGTTGTCGTTCATTGTTTATTGCTTCAGGCAATACCCAGCCTATATTCACGAGAAGGTTTTGTTCATCGGTGAGAAATGACTCAATTGTAGAAAATTCCTTTCCTTTTGGAAAAGTTATTTTATTAGAGTCAGATTTAGAATATGAATGAAGCTTCATTGCTATATTTAGTAATTCTTCAAAATCATTAACATCAGGAAACCTAAAGCATAGTTTTTTATTGTTACTTGGGTAGATTTCAAAAATAGGATTATTGTTAACATTAACTATAGAGCCATCATTATACATTTGAGAGAATTCAATCTGCGTAGTTTCTTGCTCACCACTACTGATTGTAGATAATGTACATGCGAGTTTTGATTCAAAATTGTTATATATACTAAAGTACATATTTGAATTGCTTTGGATTATCTCTGATGAACCAATGTATTCAAATTTATTGCTAATTATTTTTTCATGTAACACTGTGAATGTGGTTGTGCGTTGTAGTAAAAAGTCATCAGATTCCAGCAACTTAAATTTGATTGTTTCAGGCATTTTCTGAAGTTTGAATATGAGTATAGGACCAACAATAAACTGAGCTAAGACTAATATACTAATAATCTTTAAAATTATAATGACTAAATCCATCTACACTTTCCTTATATATGCTGCGTGCATAAACGGGCTACAAACAGTTGGTTACACCTTGTGAGACACAAACAAAAGCAACTGTTTTTGTCCGTTTACATGTATTGTTAGAACTTATCCCAATCATGAAAATGAACATCATATGTTTGATCTTTAATGTTTCACTTTTCTGAATTAAAGCTCCACTCAATAGAGTCCAGATAATCAACAAACTTTCTAATAAATAATTGTGGACAACACTGAGTTCTAACGCTTTATTAAGCTATAAAAAGGACAGGTTATAATTCGAAGCGATCGCCACCTATTTGTTATCAGTTTAAACAGCTCGCTGTGTAGTTACTTGTCAGCTGAATAAGGATCTTCAGCTAAAACATATGCCTTTAAATCTGATTTTAATTCATGATTAGTAAGCCAATCACGAAACTCTTTAGCTTTTTTATAGTTTTCAGATCCAAATTTTTCTAAATATAGATCTGAAAAATTTGTAAGCGCATTTGTTTGCTTAATTTGGGCTTGCCAATGATTTGTAAGTATTGAATTTAATGAACCAGCTAAGCCTTCACTTTTTAGTAATTCCCATTCACCTTTATCAAGCCAAACCCCACCAACTCTCGAACTGTAATCAATTTTATGTTCATTAGTTGCTGAAATTTTAAATTTTCGCATGATAATGCCTGATGAAGGGCAAATTAACGCTTTCTTAGAATCCGTAATCTCGGTTTCTTCAACTAAAATATCATTTGAAAAGTTATAGTCTGAATTTGCATCTTTCCAAACAGAAAATTCTTCGATTAGAATCCAATTTCCACCACAAGAGCTACATGTATGTGCCCAGAAGTCGGCTTCTAAATGTGTCTCTTTTAAAACACCATTATTACAACTTGTACAATTCATAATTTCCCTATTTATACATATATGTAAATATCAAAAACAACATAGCAGACGAGTTAAATAGTTTATTTCTGCCTTTTGCGACTATGAATACCCAATATTTACATTAAAGACAAAAATAATACATTAAGGGCAATATATAACAACACGTTAACACAATAAATCAACACTACATCAAAATATCACTAGTGATAATAGCTTTTAGTCTGACATCATTGATGTTCGAGTAAACACGTGCGTCATTCGAGTAGCAGATCTATTTATTGCTAACACTAAATATGCATGGATGAGAAGTAGTTCGAGGGTTGATACAAATAATTTAATTAGCGTTACTAGATTGAACGTAGAAATTTAGACGGCCAAAGGCCGTCTGAGCCTAGATTACGATTAGCCCTTATACAGCTTGGTAAATTTTTGAATCGAGAAACCGTTCAAGTAATCTTCGCCAACCTTGATAATAGGCACGGCGCGAAAACCCGTTTTTGCGAACTCTTTTTGCCCTGCTGGGCTTTTAATATTCACTAAACGAAACTTAATGTTCTTAGATTCAAAGTATTTTTTAGCGCTGTCACAATGGGGACATTGTGTTGTTGAATAGAGCGTGACTCGTTTCATCTAATTATGCCCTTTTACTAGTGACCACAACCGCCTTCTGCATGGATATGACCGTGGCTGATCTCTTCTTCTGTACCTGCACGAACCGATACAATTTGAATTGAGAAAGTCAGTGTTTTACCTGCAAATGGGTGGTTAAGATCACAATCAGCATTAAATTTGCCCAGCTTAACGATGGTAACTTCTTGGCGACCTTGATTAGACTCTACTAAAACAACAGAGCCAACTTTAAGCTTTTCATTTGTTTGTAGGTGTTTAATTGGGATACGTTGAATGTGTCCCTCTTCACGGCGCTCGCCGTAACTTTGTTCTGGTGATAAAGTCACTTCAATTTTGTCATCAGCAGCTTTTCCTTCAAGTACCTCTTCCATCGCAGGAAATAGGCCACCGTGCCCGTGCAGGTAAGTCATCGGTTTATCGTTGAAACTACTTTCAAGCTTGGTATCCGCTTCGCTTAAACTGTAATGGAACTCTACGGCACTGTTTTTTGTAATTAACATATTATTCTCTTCTTTACTTGTAAATTAGGCCTAAAGGCCTGTTTTGGAATTTGGCGCTACTGTAGCATATTTCTTATGTAATGAAGCTATTGCTTCAAAAACCTCATCACTGTGTTTATAACCCATACCATGTACAGGAAGGTAATCTTGTTTATCAACAGGATCTTGTCCATAAGCCCAGAAACTTGCTCCATCATCGAGTCGACCATACTCACAAATATACGCATAGATAATTTGTAAACGCGTTAAGGTATGGGAGTAACGGGGGAATGCTTCTTGACCAATGTGAGAGCCATGAATAATGGCAAACGCTTTCTGACCACTCTCTATTTGTAATTTTTCAGAAAGCGCTCGATGGCTTTCATAACAGAGTAGACGTCCTAGCAAGTTCACACTGCCCATGTTGTAAGCTTGATAGATAACAATATCAACCATATTGCCAATAAACGGGTAGTGTTCACAGTTAGATTTAGCAAGAAAAACCTCAGCCATTTTTCCGGCTGACTCAAAATTATAACTGCTTAATGCACTGTTTAAAGCATCACTCGGATCATCAGTTATCGTACCAACACGTAATGCTTCTAGCTGCTCATTTTTGTCTACAAAAACACTCAGACGCTGACTAACAGACTCAATAAAATCAGGTTGCAACTCTGTTTCAGAAAGTAAACCTACGCCCGTTGGCGCACAACTTAGTAGATATTTTTTACTGGTGGTTGTTGTTTGCATATCAAGAGCAATACGTGCATCACAGATTATCTTTTTGTAAATAGCTACCTGTTCAACTGTTTGTGTCATGCCACCAGCAGGTTCGTAATCTAGATCTAACCCATCTAAGTCAAGATCAGCAACTAACAGTGCCATCGATTCAAAATCAGCGTTAATAAACTCTCCACCAATTTCACCACCCGCTGATACCAAAATCTTACGACCGGGGCAATTGATTCTACTCTGTGCTATCGCTACTTTCAGATCTTTCAAAGTAGCCACTTCTTCAAGACCTTTACCCTCTCCCTCGAAAAAGTATTCCGATATTGGCGATTCAAGTGAGCCAGAATACTGTTTTGCAGGATCGATAAACGACAGGATTAATACATTAACAGTTGAGGTAACTTGCGCTAAGCGGGAATGTTTAGGATCTAACCAGTTCTGGTTTTCATGCCACATAGGGTAATAGGCTACCACCGGTCGTACATTAAATAAATCAGACATCATGTTCCTTATAAAGTATGAATATTTTAATTTGAACTCGCTACAATAAGTTTCAAAAAGTGTGCGTTATGGATTTATATCAAATATATGTGCTAAGTTTTTAAAACATAATATAAAAAGGGCATTAACAGAAATTAGTTAGTAGAAAGTCTGCCCTCTGCACACTAAACACACACACATTAACGTAATAAAATATCTACATCACTGTAGCTATAGTTATCGGTAGTACCTGAGACAAGTAGACCTTTAGGTTTTATGTCCAATGCATCCTGTTGATCATTAGTTAATTTACAGTAACTACTAAATACCAACTCCACCCATTCTTTCGGGTCAATCAGCTGATCTTCTACTATCCAGCTTTGTAAGGCCATTTTCCAGTATTGAATGGCAGAAACAGATTCACCATGTTTAATAACCAGCTCAAATAAACGCTCTGTTTGTTCCTCAAAGAAGTCATGATCTAAAACAAAGCTTTGTTCCTCTTCAAACTCAAGATCACTCACCTCACGTTCAATAACAGAGTCTGTTTTTGTAGGCTTACGCAACGCTTGAACAATCGCAACCAATGGAACTTCAACATCACTACAACGTGTATCAACATAACTTTTAAGTTGCATGGACGACGAAAACTTTAGCGTTTGTGGCAGTTGCTCATCTTCAAAAATCGATTCGCTTATCTCGAATTCAGGATGTAAATGAAGATAACGTGCCATATTACGTAACAAACTGGCTTGCTTTTCATCTCGGCGAAGTCGGAATAAACTCAAGCGCATATTGTCGATAATAAAACGTAAACGTGGCAAGGTTTGATTAAACCAATATACAAAGCCACTTACTTTACGTGCAAAATCACTCGGGCAGGCCCAATCGGTCCACTCATAACAACTTTCTGGATCAACCTGTTGTAACTCGGTTAATAGTTTTTGCGCATACTGTAGCGCACGTTCATTTTCACGTACTTTAGCGCTTAGTGTACTTACAAAGCCAAATTGGCTTGAGATAGCGTGATGCATGTTCTCAAGGCTAACATTGAGGTTATCTTTCGCTTCATAAAGCAAGTCATCAAGTTGGTCCAAGTAATACTCAGCATCATCCTGTTGATTGTTTTGTACTGAGATGCGGTAGTCTTTCACCATATCATCAAGGGTATCAATCACCTTACCCATATCACTTAACTGTCGGTAACTACTCTGTTTGCGCATCAAACGATTAAGCATACGTTTTAATTCGGCCGTTACACGGTAGTCACCCATCTCATCATCGGGGCGTAACAAACCAACTTTATGCAGGTTTGCAATTTTACGAGACTCACTCTCAAGCTCATTAACCGTGCCATAAACATAAGCATCGGCGAGCAGTTGATCATGTGCCCCTATTTGGCGTAATAGCGTAGCGACATCAGAGGCATTATAAGCGGCCATTAAAAGAGTAACTCCTCTTGTGCCTGCTCAACGGTTTCTGGTAACTCTACCCGCTCAGAGTCATTTAAGAACTCAATTAACAGATAGATAAGATCAAACTTAGCGGTCGCATAATAACGACTACTGCCACTATTTTTACGTACCAGATAGCCCATCTCTTCCAATTTCAGAAAAGTAAATACCAGCTGTTCACGCGATTCCAGTTTGTTGGTTTTAAAGGGTTTGATTGCTGTTAATCGGCGCAACTGTTCACGCAGGGTTTGATCATGCTCAAAAGGGTCAAACAATGCATTGATATTGACCATCGATTTTGCACGCAGTGGAAGATCTGTTTGTGTTGCTGTTAATAACAGCTCTAAAAACTCCACCAGAGGCCGGAATGATGAGCGTACCTCTAAAAACAGTTGCGTCAATTCAGCGCTATTATCTTGATCTACCGTTTGAAAGGTAACGTAATAAGCATCGGCACTATCGAGGTAGGTTAAGTTGCGGTCTAAATTAGACAGAAAGTCCTCAACTCGTTCACGGTTCTCCGTTGCACTTAAATACTCAAACTGATCAGCAAAGGCAGTTTCACAAATGATCTCACCGGTTAATAGTTTTTGTATTGTTTGTTTAAACATTGCTAACCTCAGCTTGTTGCATTTGTTTTTGTGCACGCATAGCTAACAATTCATCGATACGTGATAGTGGGATCTGCGCATGGAATATCTTGTTATCTTTAATTTTATAGTGGCGTTTGTAGAGCGAAAGAATATGTCTATCGGTTGATGGTGACGCCGATAACATAGTGATATGGTTATCAGAAAACATCTTAAGCAATAGATCTACATTTTCTGCCGCTAGTTCACCTAACTCATCGACCGGTAATATGATCTGTGAAGGTGATTCACTCTGCCCGCGTAACATACCTAAAATACCAGCAAACAGTGATAACATCGCCAGGTATGAGAGACCTGTCGAGCTTATTTTTTTAAGCTGACGTGCATTACGCGCATATTTGAGTTGCCCTTTTTCACTAATCGAAAACTCAATATCAAAGAGGTTATGGTGTGCCAGTACAAAACCTTCACTTGGCAGGTAAGTAGAGAGCTTTTGCATCGCATAAACAAGGTCGTCCGGTATTTCACCATTACCTTCGCGTAACTCATCACGATGTAACTCGAATAGTTTTGCGAACTGCTGCAGTGGCCCCCAATATTCAAGCTCCTCCTGCTTCATCACCGTATAAACATTAATGTCCGCAAGGGCTTCAAAATGCGCTAATGAGGTCACGCTTTTAGAAAGCTGTTTACCAATACTGTTAATACGACGACCAAAGTTTTCAATGTGTTGGTAAAACTCATTGATCATATTGGCGTTCACAGTCACCAACTGGTAAGTATTTTTCTGTTTTTGCTCTGCACTGCTAAGCAGGTCCATAATAGGATCGCGATATTTAAATAGATTACGTGCACCTTGGAAGTTATCGTTATCACTCACTAATTGCTGCCAGCTTTCAAACAACTCACTACTTGCATGGTTCTTTTTAAAGGTTTCATTAAAGCGCTGCAACTGACCACTTAAACGTTTCTCAACTACTTCAAACTGTTTCAGCCAATCAAAGCAGAAGCTCACGGTGAGATCCGCTTCATTGTTTGGTTCATTGCTACTTTCTAGCGCCACAATGCCACTCTTCTCACATAGGCGTTGACTATCACTCAACTGAGTCAATAACTCTGTCGCAGAGCGTATTTGGGTATTGAGTTTTTTTAATGATTTTTGATTATCACTGATCAATTGCCCTTTTTCACTTTGCAAATCTTCAAGGTTGTTTTCAAAGCCGCGTTTTTCAATCTCACGATTTTGGTTTACTTCTGCAAGCTTGTCACGATGTACATAACGCTCATTCATAAACTGTGCATATTCACGTGCTTTACGCGACCAAACAGCACACTCATGTAACGATTTTTCAAGATCTATGCGTTGCTTTGTACGTTTATCAACTTCACCATCAGGGTCAAGATCGCTTAATGCACTGCTATGTTGTTTTTTATAATCACGTAGACGCTCACTGGCGCTCAGCTCTATCTTTTGGCGTTGCACTGTTAACTCATCAAGTTGACTATCTCGATCTGACTCCACCACCATGCGCTGCTCTAGCATCACATTATGCAACTCTAGACGTTCATCCTGTTGTTGTTCTTGGAACAGTTCGATCTTTTGACGGTTATCTTTTTGCTGGGTAAATAGCAGTTTTAACTTGTCGTCTAATGCAAGCTGAAATGCTTTAATCGCCCGTTGTTTTTTATCATTTAGATGTGTTTTTTGTGTTTTAAGTTGCTCAAGCTTAAGCTCATTTTGTTTGATGCTTTGAGTATTCTCAGCAATGGTTAACTGCAGTGCTTGAATCTGTTTCTGATATTCACCGATTTGTTGTTCTAACGCGCTGATGTTATTTGTTAACTGCAGTGCTTTACTGTCTAAATCGTTGGCTTTTTCTCGCAGTTGATCTTCACTGAGCTGCAGGTCGCTCTCTTGCAGTTGCATTAAATCAATCTGTAACCCGTAGAAGTTATCAGTTTTCCCACACCATTTTGGTGCCAAATCACAACGATTAAGTTGCTCAGTTGATAACAAACGGCCAATATTTTCCTTCCAGCTTATAGCATCTGACTCATGCGTTAAGAAGTGTTGTAACGACCCCTCTTTAGGTAATAGCTGGCACTCAACTTCATGACGTTGGGTTTTAACATTATCTAGATAACGTGCCTCTGCTTTATGTTTTTCAAGTAGTTGACCACGTTGATTTTGTAATAAAGTCAGTTCACTGTTTAAACCATTTTGTTGTGCTAAAAGCTGAGATTGTGTTTCATGGCATTGCCCCAAGTTTTGCTGGTTTTCATCGATTGCACTAAGCAGTTCAGGCTCTAAACTGGGGTTATTTTGCTGTTGTTGCACCTGTTTCACATCATTTTCAAGTGCTTGTTTAGCCATGTTAAGCTTTAAATTAGTGGCACTTAACTGCTCATTTAAAGTGAGAAGTTGTGCCTGCTGTGTTTCAGCGATAACACCAAGTTGCAGTGACGCGGACTCTTTTACCTTGAATGATTGTTCTTTATTTGCGGTAAGATCGAGCAATTTTTGCTGTTTTACCTGGGTGATGAGCTTTTCAAACTTGGCTTGGATTTTACTGATATTACCTTCAAAAGCCGCGATTATCTCATTAACTTCATTCAACTCTTGTTGGAAACGTGGAGCTTGATCAGCTTGCAATTGAAAGCTTGCCGCATCGTTATCTTCATAATTGAGTTTGTCTTCATCGAGTAGATCGATACGGCTTTGGTCAGCCTCAATTTTTGCCGTCAACTTACTGATATCTTGTCTAAGACTATTTGCTGACAGTTTTAATTCTGTCTCTAAAATCTCTAATTCTGTAATGGTTGTCTTTTTATTTTCTTGATAGCTTTGCACTTTCGCTTGAAGGTTTTGTTGATGGCTAAGCATCTCAAAATGTAAATGTTGTAACTTAGTTAACAAACTATCTAAATTGGTAAAATCGGTTTGCCATATTGCTATTTTGTCAGCGACTTTTTGAATTGCACGACTTGCTTGAATATCCGCCAACCAATGACTGATATCCTCTTTGTTTAGACTAATCTGCTCTTTTTCGTCAACGTTATTACGTGCAAGGTGATCGCTGGCGATCTCAACTAACATGCGTTTTACTGCATCAAAATCGAGATTCTTTTCAATCGTACCATTCACCACTTTATCGATATGAGGCGCACTTGTATCGGTAAAAGAGAAACGACTTTGTAGCTGACGAATGTCTTTAATTTTACGGCCACTACGTAGGTTTTGAATGATTTGACGATATTTATCAACACCTAAATAACTTGAGCAGAAAATGCCTGTACTACGGTAATTTCGTTCAATCTCACTAATGGTTAAACGCTGTTTATTATTAATAAACAGCTCGCTGTCGTATGCGCCATCAATCAATTTATAGTTAACAGCACGGCCATCACTGCTCGCAAGCATCATGCAGGTTTGACCATAGGGACGTTGGTATTCATAAACCAACAAACTAGTATCCCGAGGCAGGTAATAGTCTGCAAAGTTTCTCGCTTGATCAACTTTACTCACAATATCACTTGGACGCATGCCATAAAAAAGTGGCAAAAGGCGCATTAGGGATGTTTTACCCGCACCATTGGTACCTTCAAGTTGAGTATGGCCAGTCAGATCAAGTTCATTAACTTGTTTTTTCCAAAAGCTATCGATGAAAATGATACGCAGTAATTGATAGGCTTGCTGAGCCATAGAGGATCCTTTATGTGCGATTTTTAGACAAAGTTATGAGAAAAGTGTTAGCGGGCTAATTTATAAGGATTGAACGGTTTTGTCGATC
>Ga0105359_10000065_pt1 | contig 76021 bp, 61 predicted proteins | sample GOMGulsemesocosm_6_FD_83659 | JGI IMG/M metagenome (GOLD analysis project Ga0105359, IMG submission 83659) | Methane-oxidizing microbial communities from mesocosms in the Gulf of Mexico - GOM8C Gulf of Mexico | ecosystem: Environmental > Aquatic > Marine > Cold seeps | place: Gulf of Mexico...
CCACACCTTGATCAATATGATGTTTTTATTATACAAGGGGAAGGTAAACGTCGTTGGCAAGTAGGTGAAAACATCGCAAACTTACCTGTAGTATTACCTCACCAAGATTTAAAACAAGTCCCGCCTTTTACTGCAATTATTGACGAAATCACCGAACCTGGTGACATTCTTTATATCCCCCCTGGTTATCCACACAATGGTGTATCCATTGATAATTCCATGAGTTTTTCTATTGGCTTTCAAGCGCCAAGTAACCAAGACTTATGGTCAAGTTTTGCCGACCGATTAATAGATGATGAGTTAGGTGAGCAGCGTTTTAGTGATGTTAATCGTCCATTACCTTCTAACATAGAAAGTTTAAGCAAAAACGATATTTCAGCATTGAAAGCTTTTATGTTAACGCAATTAAACGACGAAACACTGTTTACAGAGTTTTTAGGTAAGCATTTAACACAAAATCATCATACTTTAGAATTACTTATCCCAGCTGAGGCCTTTACTGATGAACAAGTGAAAGCATTTACAACCGATAATGAAATTCAATTTGTTCCGGTAGCAGGAATTAAAGCCCTCGTTTGTATGGAAGGTGGCGCAAATTTATTTATCAATGGTGAAAAATTTCAACTCACTGAAAAAACATTAGAATTAGGAAATATCCTTGCTGGCAGAGCTCCTTTGACCATGTTAAATGCAAATAGTTTCATTTCTTGTTTGAAAAACAACCAATTGTTAACTAGTGTTTTAAATAAGGGTTATTGGTATATAGAGTAACGGATACAAGTAAAATGTCGTTTAGTGTTAGCCGAGTGCAATGGGAGCAAGCAGCTCCCTTATTAAAAAATGTTCGTGAAAAGGTTTTTATTTGTGAATGGCGTATTCCTAGAAAAGTCGAATTCGATAAAAAGGATCGTCATGCCTTTCATATTCTAGTTTGTGATGATGGAACACAAGAGCCCGTTGCTACAGGTAGAATATTGTCTACAGGTGAAATTTCTCGAATTGCCGTATTAATGTCTTATCGTGAAAAAGATGTTGTACAAAGGGTGATGAGGGGTTTGTTAGCTATCGCCAATGAACTGAAGCTTGATGAAGTATTTATGTATAGCCCTCTCGATAGTGTTGAGTATTTTCGGAAATTCCATTTTATTACTGCCGGAGCTGTATTTATGGAAGCTGGCATGCCAAGACAACGCATGGCATGCCCATTAGCTGATATTGAAAATGCTAATTATTATTTAACTCATTGACTGATAGCGACACTCACATTTTATTACTGCCATAATTGCTCATTTTCCGCTAAGCCAAATAATCCTTCAGCTCTTGAAATGAGTAAGTGAGCAAATTTTTCAGACTCTCCATTTTCAGCAGCTAATAAGTTTTCTGCTTGCATCTGCCACTTCATAGAAAAATGACGAATTGCATCTCTGGCATCTTTTGCGACTTTAAGCTCTGAAAAATCTGTAGGCAAATCTCCACAAATAACCCAAACACTCGACTTATCAGCTAAGTTCATTTTCCAAACGGCTAACAAGGGTACTAAATATCGACTATCTTTGTCAGCAACACTTTCTGTGATCAAGCCTTTTTCAGCTAAGAACTTGGTTGCTACTTGATATTGTTTACGGATCCAATCTTGTTGTTCTGCTTCACTCATCGCTGGTGCTTGATTATCTTGTTGCTGGTTAGCTTGCTCTGTCATTTTATTTACTACCTGTTGTTTAACTATTATTTAGCTATGCTATTTTTGTATATGCTTGACTATACCGCCAATATAACTAAATTTTAGCCAAACATCAGTAATAAATTAAGAAAATATCTCTTGTCAATGTTTGCTGCCAAATGGTACATATTTTAATTTAATTTGAGTGAGGATTTTTCATCTGGTTGACTAGCTATGCAACGTTCTTAATGATATTGTGCGCTGCAAGAAATATTACCAATTTAGTTTCAAAAATTTTAAATTTTTTCAATAAAATGTTTTTACCTACGGAGAACAGGTGTGGCTTTTTTCGATTTAGTAGATTTTGATGATCATGAACAAGTGGCTTTCTTTAGCGATGATAAAACCAATTTAAAAGCAATAATTGCGGTTCATAATACTGCCCTTGGTCCAGCTGCTGGTGGTTGCCGATTTTGGGATTATGTAGATGATGAAGCCGCACTTAAAGACGTATTGCGTTTATCAAAAGGTATGACTTATAAAAATGCTATGGCTGGCTTAAAGCTCGGCGGTGGTAAAGCAGTTATTATTGGCGATCCAAAAGCAATAAAATCTGACGAGTTGTTTAAGGCCTTTGGTCAGGCTGTTGATAGTATTGGTGGCAGATATTACACAGCAGAGGATGTAAACATTACTACGGGTGATATGGCTGTAGTTAATCAAGTGACTGACTTTGTTGCTGGCTTAGATGGAAAAAGTGGCAACCCTGGTCCATTTACCGCACTAGGTACGTTTTTAGGTATCAAGGCTGCTGTTAAATTTAAATTAGGTACTGACGATTTAACTGGTATCAAAGTGGCTGTACAAGGCTTGGGTAGTGTGGGTTATTCTTTATGTGAAAAACTTCATGCTGCTGGTGCTGAGCTTGTTGTTACCGACATTAATCAACAAGCATTAGATAAAGCAGCAACTCAATTAAATGCTACAGTTGTTGGTCTTGATGAAATTTACAGTCAAGATGTTGATGTATTTTCGCCTTGTGCTTTAGGCGCTTCAATAAATGATGATAGCTTAGCTCAGTTAAAAGCCGTTATAGTTGCTGGTTGTGCAAACAATCAATTAGCAGAAGCTCGTCACGATCAAGCCTTGACCGATCAAGGGATTTTATATGCACCTGATTATGTTATTAATGCAGGCGGTATAATCAATGTAGCCTTAGAAATATATCCTCAGCCTTATTGTGCTGACGAAGCAACGGCTTTAGTAGAAAAAATCTATCACACTCTGATGACTGTTTTTGAAAATGCAGCCAAAGAAAACAAGCCAACAGGCATTGTTGCTGATGAAATGGCTCGAGAGATCATTGCAAACGCAGGTAAATAATTAAGTTTATACTTACGTTGATAATGTAAAATAAAGCCAGTCAGTGACTGGCTTTATTATTTATTACGGTGGATAAAGTACGGCTAATCAAACGTGCTTAGCAAAGCTTCAATAGGATGACGTGTTTTTATATTATTTAAACGTTTTACTTGGCTTCTACATGAATAACCGGTTACCAAAATTTGCTCAGGTAGGCTTTGTTGTATTTTTTCTTGCCAACTTAATTCATATAAACCTTTTGAGTTGTCAAAGTTAACTTGCTCATGACCAAAAGTTCCTGCCATACCACAACAACCTACAGACATATTTTCAAGCGTCAAACCAAAGTACTGAAATATTTCAGCCCATTGCTTTTCACTACCCGCTAACGCTGTTTTTTCTGTACAGTGAGCAAATAGTTGATAGTTTGTTTGACTGTCAGTGTTGCTTTTCTGGAGTAACTTATCTCCAAGCAATAATTTTTGGCTACCGATCATCTTAATCAACCATTCATGAGCAAGTAACACCTGAAACTCCCCTCTTTGCTCTGCTAGAATTTGTTTGTATTCATCACGATAACAAAGAGTTAACGAAGCATCTAAACCAAGTAATGGAATATCAAGTTGGTGTAATTCATTTAGAAACTGTGCGGTATTTTTGGCAGTTTTAGCAAAACGCGTTAAAAAGCCTTTAACATGCTGTGGTTTGCCATTAGGTTTAAAAGGTAATAAAACCGCTTTAAAACCAAGCTTTTCAACTAATGACATCATGGCAGCAACCACGGGAGCATCATAATAAGAGGTAAATGGGTCTTGCACAATAAATACATATTGCTGACGTTGTTGCTCTGTCATTTGCTTAAACTTAACTAAATCGAAGCTCTCGTACCCTGCTTTATTGGTAGTTTGCAATAAAGTTGGAGTAGAAAGTAACGGTGTATCGATATAGCCGATAGTCGCGCGAGATAATTTGTCATATAGCTTTGAAGATAAAACGCCATTCACCAACTTAGGTGCTTTTGCCATCAAAGGAGTTAATAGCTCCACATTGGCAACAAGGTGATCTTTTAATGGCCTGAAATAACGACTGTGATACAAATTAACAAAGCGCGCTCTAAAGTCTGGTACATCAACCTTGATGGGACATTGACTTGCACAAGCTTTACAGGCCAAACACCCCGCCATAACGTCCATCACTTCATGAGAAAAGTCATTTTTACTTGCCGGACTTAGTTTGTTTTTAACTTTATCTAATAACTGTTTTACTGACCAACCGGTAATGTTTTTTTCTAGCGCTAATATATCAACGCCTTTATTTTCTAATAAACGTAACCATTCTCGCATTAAACCTGCTCGACCTTTTGGTGAATGGCGACGGTCACGTGTTATTTTGCTTGATGGACACATTGGGCTATCAGTATCATAGTTAAAACATAAACCATTACCATTACATGCCATTGCTGAGGTAAATGAATCACGAACGGTAATAGGTATTTGTCGATCAAAACTACCACGTTTAATACCATCAACAGAGACTAAGTTTTCATCTGAGTCTATCGGTGTACAAATCTTTCCTGGGTTCATTTTGTTTAAGGGATCAAAAGCGTTTTTTATTTTTCTCAGCTCAGTAAAAAGTGCTTCACCAAAAAATGCTTCACCATATTCACTACGATAGCCTTTACCATGCTCTCCCCACATCAAACCGCCATACTTAGCGGTAAGCGCAACGACTTGATCAGAAATAGCTCGCATGGTTTTTTCTTGTTCAGGATCGCACATATCTAACGCAGGACGAACATGAAGTACACCTGCATCAACATGACCAAACATACCATAATGTAATTGATAGCTATCGAGTAGCTGACGAAACTCAGCAATGTAATCGGCTAGGTTTTCAGGAGGTACAGCGGTATCTTCTGCAAAAGCTAATGGTTTTTGCCAACCTTTCGTATTTCCTAACAAACCCACTGCCTTTTTACGCATAGCATAGAGTTTGCCTATGCTGGCAAGATCAGAGGTTACTTGATAACCAATCACACCACTATCACTGGTGATGTCTTTATCTAATTGAGTAGTTAATTTTTCTACTTCATCTGCTAATGCTTCAACAGACTCACCGTTGAATTCAACAATATTAATACCATCCATTACTTGGTTTTCAACATCCAAGATTAAATCACTGACGGAATGCCAAATAATGTCTTGTTTCGCTAAATTCAAAACGGTTGAGTCAATCGTTTCTACCGACGTAGCATTCGCTTTAACTAATGCAGGAGAGTGGCGTAGCGCCGAATCAAAGCTATCATATTTTATATTAATTAATGTTTTGGCGGTGGCAATCGGAGTGATATTTAATTTAGCCTCACAAACAAAGGCTAATGAGCCTTCAGAGCCTGTGATCAAACGAGAGACATCCACTGTTTGCAAATCATCTGATAAAGCATGTTCAAGATCATAACCAGTTAGAAAGCGATTTAACCGTGGGAATTTAGCTAAGATGTCTTTACGTTTGTCGTAACAAGAGGCCAATAGTTGCGTTAAAATACGTCCATAACTGTTATCTTGCTTGGCTAAACGCTGTGCCTCACTTAATGAAATTGGTGAAGTTGATAAAGCATCACCATTCGCTAAAACAAAATTCAACGCTAAAACATGATCTGAAGTTTTACCATAAACTAAAGAGCCTTGACCGGAAGCATCGGTATTGATCATTCCACCAATAGTTGCGCGATTACTGGTTGATAAATCAGGCGCAAAAAAGAAACCATAAGGACGTAAATAATCATTAAGTTGATCTTTTATCACGCCTGCTTCAACACGCACCCAGTTTTCTTCAACATTGATTTCTAAAATTTTATTCATGTATTTAGATAAATCAACCACAATACCAGGGGTTAAACTCTGCCCATTGGTTCCTGTTCCGCCACCTCTTGCGCTAAATTTTATTGTTTGGTATTCATCTTTAGCAGCTAAAGCAGTAAGTTGTTCAATATCTTGCTTTGTCCGAGGATGTAAAACGAGTTGAGGTAACTGTTGATAGACACTGTTATCAGTAGCAACGGCTAAACGTTCACTGTATTGGCAATTAATATCACCAGTAAAATTTAAGGCTGCTAACGCTTGGGCGTATTGTTGATATAGGGATTCTATAAGTTCTACTTGGTCTAACCGAGGTAACATAAGGTGATAGTCTGATGATAAACAAAGAGTATGAAGTGAGTATATCACGGCAAATTTGAATTTTTGCCTAGAAAAGACAAAAAGCCTAAGAACTTTTTCAACTTACCACACTTAACTTTCAGCTAAGAAAATGGGAAAGTTAAGTGCTCTTAGGCTTTTATTTCATTTAGAAAATATTATTTAACTATTTAGCGTGTTGCTCAGCTAAATATAACCAAGTAGGTAAAACTGTATCAGGGTTAAGTGAGACACTATCAATGCCCTGCTCAACTAACCAAGCTGCAAAGTCTGGGTGATCTGAAGGACCTTGACCACATATACCTACATACTTACCACGCGCTTTACAGGCTTTTATCGCCATTTCTAGCAGAATTTTAATTGCTGGGTCACGTTCATCAAATAAATGAGCGATTAAACCAGAATCTCTATCTAAGCCAAGTGTTAACTGAGTTAAATCATTTGAGCCAATAGAAAATCCATCGAAATAATCTAAAAATTGATCTGCTAATAAAGCATTTGAAGGTAGTTCACACATCATAATAATACGTAAACCATTTTCACCACGCTTTAAGCCATGTTCAGCAAGAATGTCAATCACCGCTTTTGCTTCACCTAAAGTACGAACAAATGGGATCATCACTTCAACATTAGTTAAACCCATATCATTTCTAACCCGTTTAAGTGCTTCACACTCAAGTGCAAAACAATCACGGAAGTCTTTAGAAATATAACGTGCAGCGCCACGATAGCCAATCATTGGATTTTCTTCTTCTGGCTCGTACTCTTCACCACCTACTAAATTGGCATATTCGTTTGATTTAAAATCAGACATTCGCACAATTACTTTTTCAGGGGAATAAGCTGCGGCTAAAGTTGAAATTCCTTCGGTTAACTTAGCAATATAGAATTCAACCGGATCAGCATAGCCCGCCATGTAATCTTTAATTTCTTCTTTTAAGTCATCCGATTGTTCATCAAAGTTAAGCAATGCTTTAGGATGAACACCGATCATTTTATTAATGATAAATTCTAAACGTGCTAACCCAATACCCGCATGAGGGAGTCGAGCAAAAGCAAATGCTCTGTCTGGATTACCAACATTCATCATAACTTTTAATGGTAAGTCTGGCATGGCATCTATTTCAGATGTCGTTACCGTGAAATCAAGCATGCCTTCATAGATAAAACCGGTATCACCTTCTGCACATGAAACGGTAATTTCATCGCCAGCAGCAATTTTACTGGTAGCGTCTCCACAGCCAACTACCGCAGGAATCCCCATTTCACGAGCAATAATCGCTGCATGACAAGTACGACCACCACGATTAGTCACAATTGCCGAAGCTATTTTCATGATCGGCTCCCAATCAGGATCCGTCATATCAGTCACAAGAACATCACCAGGCTTAATTTTGTCCATTTCATCTAATGAAGCTAAAACTTTTGCCTGACCACTACCAATTTTATGACCAATTGAACGCCCTTCACAAACAATATTTGCCGTAGTTTGTAATTGGAATTGCTCCATTACATTCGCACTTTCACGACTGCGAACAGTTTCAGGGCGTGCTTGTACAATATATAACTTGCCGTCTAAACCATCTTTTGCCCATTCAATGTCCATCGGACGTTGGTAATGTTGTTCGATGATCACCGCTTGTTTGGCCAGTTGCTGTATTTCATCATCAGTTAATGAAAATTGATTTGATAAATTTTCTTCAACATCGATCACTTCAACTTGTTTACCGTGTTCTTGAGTGGCGGTGTAAACCATTTTAATCGCTTTACTACCGATATTTCGACGCACTACTGCAGGTTTATTTTTAGCTAATGTTGGTTTATGCACATAGAATTCATCTGGATTCACTGCGCCTTGCACCACCATTTCCCCCAAACCGTAACTTGAAGTAATAAATACAACGTCTTCAAAACCAGACTCAGTATCAATTGAGAACATTACGCCACTGGATGAAATATCACTACGCACCATGCGCTGGATACCAGCAGACAAGGCAACACCACGATGATCGTAACCTTGATGTACACGATACGAAATTGCCCTGTCATTAAATAAAGAGGCAAAAACATGTTTGATGGCAATCATCACAGCGTCTAAACCACGTACATTTAGGAAAGTTTCTTGTTGTCCTGCAAATGATGCATCTGGCATATCTTCTGCCGTAGCCGATGAACGAACCGCAAAAGAAGCATCTTGTGAAAATTCACCGGCAAGTTTCTCATAAGCTTGTTCAATATCAGTTTGCATTTGCGGCAAAAATGGGGTGTCAATAATCCATTGACGAATACTTTCCCCGCATTTCCCTAATTCGTGCAGATCACTGACATCAAGCGTATCCAGCAGTTGATATATTTTATCGTTTAAACCGCTTTGCTCTAGAAACTCATTAAATGCAAACGAGGTTGTCGCAAAGCCACCAGGAACTTGCACACCAACATTAGCAAGATTTGAAATCATCTCCCCTAATGATGCATTTTTACCACCAACGCGATCAACGTCGTTCATTCCTAAATTTTCATACCAAAGTACGTTTTCTTGCACGATAATGTCTCCAAAAGGATAAAAGAAAGTTATATATATTTATAGCCTATGGCATTTTACACTGCTAACCTTCGAAACTAAAACACTAAATAAAAGTTTTCATATAAGATTACATTTGTTTTGATAATAAAAAAATATATAAGGAAAACAAGCATGCGCGCCGCATTTTATATTTCTGATGGTACAGCCATCACTTCTGAAGTTTTTGGTCATGCTTTATTATCACTATTTCCAACAGAGTTTGAGCATGACACTATTTCATTTGTTGAAACAAAAGAAAAGGCGCTTGAAGCGAAAGCAATCATTAATAAAGCAGCAAAACGCACGGGTGAGCCTCCTTTAGTTTTTCATACTTTTGTTAACAACGACATACGAGAAATTATCGATAGTTGTGAAGGTGTTATTTATAACTTTCTTGAACATTTTGTCGCACCATTAGAAAAAGAACTGAAAATTGAAGCTAAACCAAAGGCTCATAGAACACATAGCATTCATGAAAATAGTTATGACTACCGAATTGATGCGGTTAATTATTCATTAGCGAATGACGATGGTTCAAATGTAACTAATTACGCTCATGCTGATGTTATTCTTGTTGGTGTATCTCGTTCAGGTAAAACTCCAACATCATTATATTTAGCCCTTCAATATGGCATTAAAGCGGCCAATTACCCTTTTATTGATGATGATATGGATGAATTATCACTGCCTGACTTTTTAAAACCACATAAAAAGAAACTTTTTGGTTTAACCATTGATGCAACGCGATTAATGGATATTCGTGATGGGCGTATGAGTAATAGTAAATATGCATCTGCTAGACAATGCAGAATGGAAGTAAGAGAAGTTGAGAAACTTTATAAAAAAGAGAAAATCCCGTTTTTAAACACCACTAAGCTTTCTGTTGAAGAAATAACCGCCAAAATCCTTTCTAAAACAGGTCTGCAAAGATATAAGTACTGATCTTTCATTAGTTAGATCAATTTATTTGCACTAATAACCATAAAGCGGTTCACATAGTTCACTATTTTCGGTATGTTAGCGCGATAATTTTATCAGTCGTAATGAATAATACCATTTAAGATAATGTGTACTTAGCACGACTGAAGTAGATCTGTGGACAGAGATGACAATAAGAACCGATGAATTTAGAACGACGCTGATTGAAAACTTAGTTTCACCTGCTGAATTAGCTAAACAAATACCCTTAAATGATGAAACCGCAAATTTCATCATACAAAGTCGTCGTGATATTGAAGCAATAATTAATGGCGATGATGATCGTTTGCTCGTAATTGTTGGCCCTTGTTCTATTCACGATACTGGTGCTGCTGTTGATTATGCTAAGAAGTTAAAAGAATTACACCACAAACATAGCAATGAATTATTGATTGTTATGCGCGTTTATTTTGAAAAGCCTCGTACCACAGTTGGCTGGAAAGGCTTAATTAGTGATCCTGATTTGGATAAGTCATTTCATGTTGCCAAAGGCTTAAATTTAGCGCGTAACTTATTGATGGAAATTAATAAACTAGGTTTGCCTGCTGGTACTGAATTTTTAGATATGGTGACAGGACAATACATTTCTGATTTGATCAGCTGGGGCGCGATTGGCGCAAGAACTACAGAAAGTCAAGTTCATCGCGAGTTAGCTTCGGCATTATCTTGCCCGGTTGGCTTTAAAAATGGCACCGACGGTAATATTCAAATATCACTGGATGCGATTAAAGCATCAAGCGTTCCACACGTACTTTATTCTCCAGATAAAAGTGGTCAAATGTGTATTTATCAAACCCATGGTAATCCACATGCACATGTTATTCTCCGAGGCGGTAAAGAGCCTAATTATCACCCTAGTGATATTAATGATACCAAACAACAATTAGATGCAAGAGACATTAATACAGGCATTATGGTTGATTGCAGTCATGGCAATAGTTATAAAGATCACAATAAACAAATTGATGTTGCCAAATCTATTGCTCAGCAGATCAGCAATGGTACTCGTGGTATTTCAGGTGTAATGATAGAAAGTTTTATTGTTTCAGGTAATCAAAAAGCAATTGAAGGTCAACCATTAACCTACGGACAAAGTATTACTGATGCTTGTGTTGATATGCCAGAAACCGAAAACATGCTTGAGGTTTTGGCTAACGCCATTAAATCACGCAGAAGTTAACCTCTGATAAAATATAAAAAAGCAGCGTTCATTCGCTGCTTTTTTGTTTATAATACAAATATGAACAATATTATCTACTAAGCATCAAATTATTAAAATATCATTAAAAAGCATTCCTTTGTCAGTCAAAATAATCACAGGGTTATTGTCTGGCATTATCATAGGTACAATCGGAATAAAGCTATATGCGCCAGTAGATGCTATCGCGAATGCTTTTGTAATGTTATTGCAGATGACTGCCTTACCTTATATTGCACTTTCGTTAATGGTTGGCATCGGAGGTTTGTCTCCTTATAAAATTAAAACTTCAATTAAACACATACTCGTGATTATTTTTGCTTTAATGTCAGTGATCATTGCTTTTATTTTACTTGCTCCAATCGCTTTTCCTGACTGGATCAACGCTGCTTTTTACAATGCCAATACGACTAAAATATCGACAGAGCTGAATTTAGTCGATTTATTTATTCCAGCAAACCCGTTTAATGCCTTTGCTAATGCTTTAATACCCGCAGTGGTATTTTTTAGCATTTTTGTTGGCGTAGGCTTAATGTCAGTGAAAGGTAAAAAGCAAAGTTTATTTGTGCTGGAAAACTTACAACAAGCAGTCGCCAATATTAGCCATATAGTGATGAATTTTGCTCCATTAGGAGTTTTATGCATTGGCTGGCGTGCAGCAGCAACAGTAGATGCTAGTCAGATAGATGGTTTAATTGTTTATATTCTTACGGCGTTAACTTTAGTCTTGTTGCTAACTTTTATCGTATTTCCCGCCTTAGTGGCTATTATCTCTCCTTTTAGTTATCGGCAAATTCTTAGAGTAAGCCGTGAAGCTATGATCACCGCTTTTGCCACAGGCAGCTTTTTTGTTGTTATTCCTGTAATAATTGAAAAAACAAAAAAACTGATTGAACAAGTATTTCCTAATAATAAAACCACCAATAATCAAGCCACCAGTAAAGTTGCTGATATTATAGTCCCTATCACTTTTAGCTTACCTGTTGGCGGTAAGTTATTAGCCCTACTTTTCGTTTTATTCGCTGCCTGGTTTTCTGGTGCACATATATCTCCAATAGATTATATAAAATTACTGCTGGCTGGCATTCCGCAACTATTTGGCTCAAGCACATTAGCTATGCATAGTTTATTGGATTTGTTTAATGTATCTAGTGCGATGTTTGATGTATTCGTGGTAGCAGAAAACTTAATTGTCGGTCGGTTAGGCGCATTATTGTCAGTGATTTTTGCCTGCTGCTTACCTTTACTTATTGTCACGGCTATGCAGAATAAATTAACTTTTAAATGGCGAAAGTTTGCGCGCAGCTTCGTTCTTATTCCTATCATATCCATACTTGCTTTTCTTACCTTGCGTTTTGGTTTAAACCAAATCAGTTATCAGTATCAAGGTTACAATAAATTCATCGAGCGAGATTTTCTCTATCAACCGGTAAAAACTAATTACTTACCATCCCCCAGTAATAATGCCGAAACAATACAGCCTTTTAACTCGGTTTTAACAAGAGTAAAGCAACGTGGATTTATACGAATAGGTTACTTTCGCGACGACTTGCCTTACTCATTTAATAATAAACAGGGAAAATTAGTGGGTTTTGATATTGCAATTTTCAATCAATTAGCGATAGATTTATCGGTTGATTTAGAGTTTGTCAGAATATTTCACCACCAAGCTGCCCCTTTACTCGCTTCTGGTTACTTGGACATGACTACGGGTATTCCACTGATCCCCGATAATATGACAAAGTTTACTTTAACCATGCCATACAGCGAGCAGTCTTTAGCATTTTTAGTGAAAGCTGAGCGTCGAGCAGAATTTGTTCAGTGGCAAGATATCAAGAACAGAGCTGACTTAACCATAGGTATTCCTGAAACTTTTTTCTATAAACATGCTGTTGAAAATTATTTCACTCAAGGAAAGGCTTGGGAAATATCGACACCTCGATTATTTTTTAAAGAAAAATATCAACATATCGATGCTATGTTATACGGTGCAGCAGCGGCTTCTGCATGGAATTTATTACACCCAGAGTATACCGTTGTGGTACCAAGACCTGCAGTTAAACCTTTATTTATGGCCTTCCCCATCAATAAAAATGACCACGAGTTTGAGCTATATATGCGTAATTGGTTAACAATGAAAAAACAAAATAAAACCCTCGATAAACTTTTCGACTATTGGATCCAAGGGATCAGGTAACATGGAATAAGGCATTAAATTATGGCAATAAAAATTAAAATACTCTTAACATCTATCTGCATTCTTGGCTTAACAGCTTGTTCAATGGGTTATTCAGTATCTACAAACGTGGATAAGAGCAATTTTAAGCAATACTTCAGCCCTGCTAAGGTGAGAATATATCAAAACGAATCACAGTTTAATGGCAGAGCAACCTTGCTTGGCATTGTGGAAGGTGAAGATTGCCAAGTTAAGGCGCATCACCGCCAACCTGATAAAGTTGAAGCACGTACACAAGCGAGAAGAAAGGCTTATCAAATGCATGCCAATGCGATTGTGTTTACTGGCTGTGCTTTGATAGAAAAGGATAAAGCGTCAAAACAATGTTTATCTTCTGTTGTTTGTTATGGCAAAGCTTATCAAGTCGTTCAACATGACTGAACAATGCAATAACGAACAAGGTAGTTATGAAAGAAATGATATTGAGCAAATCAGTTTTGATGTAATTGCAAAAATAACAACGCCTTATAAAGAGAAGTTTGCCATACCAAGACAACCTGGGCTTGTGAGCTCAGCACAAGGTTGTATAACCTTGCTAAATGATGCTAATAACATAGAACTCGTTCGAGGGTTAGATCAGTTTAGTCACATCTGGTTATTATTTATTTTTAATGCCACCCAAACTCAAGGCTGGAAGCCATTAGTTCGTCCTCCACGACTTGGCGGCAATAAAAAACTAGGTGTATTGGCGACACGCTCAACCTTTCGCCCTAATCCTATTGGTATGTCGGTGGTTAAATTAGAAGAGATTCGTGTCAACAATAAAAATGTTGAGCTTATCGTCTCTGGTATCGATTTATTGGATAAAACCCCCATTATTGATATTAAGCCCTACGTACCTTATTCAGATAGCGTTATTGATGCACAAGCAGGTTTTGCTCAGCAGCAGCCCGCGTCTGCTTTAGCAATAATGTTTACTGATAAAGCAATAACCGAATTACAACACTATCAAGCCAAACGGCCTGAGTTAATTAAATTAATTGAACAAGTATTGGCACAAGATCCTCGCCCTGCTTATAAAAAACAACAGCAAGATGACCATATTTATGGTATTCGATTATATGATTTAAATATCAAGTGGCGTCTGATCAACGCCAGTCAAATTGAAGTTTTTAAGATAGAATTAGAAGGTTAACCCCAATTTACAAGGCCTAATACATGACCACACGCCCGTTACTTGAACTACCGCTACTCGCTGCAATCTGGGGAGCTTCTTTTATTTTCATGAAAATAGGTGTGCCTGAATTTGGTCCTGTTTTATTTATGGCATTTAGAACACTAATAGCCAGTATATTTTTACTGACATTAATCATTTTGCATAAACAGTTATCGTCTTTAGATGGCTATAAAATTAAAGTTTTTATCGTTGGAATATTTAATTCAGCGATCCCCTTTGCTTTATTTGGTTGGGCTGCATTAACGCTTTCAGCAGGTAGCACATCAGTATTAAATGCCACAACACCTATGTTTGGCGCTATTGTCGCTTTTGTTTGGTTAAAAGATGCATTAAAACCCATGGCAATTCTTGGGTTATTCACTGGTTTTATTGGGGTCTATTTTCTTATGTCTGAAAAGTTAAGTATGCCGCAATCAAATGTACTACTGCCAACACTAGCGGTAATGCTGGCTGCACTTTGTTACGGTATATCAGCAAATTATACTAAAAAATATTTGTCCGGTATTAAACCCTTAGCATTAGCCGCAGGTAGTCAAATATCAGCAAGCATCGTCTTACTGCCTATTAGCTTAGCGTTTATTCCAGAGCAATGGCCAAGTAGCTCAGCGATCGGCTCTGTGCTTTTTATCGGTGTAATTTGTACTGGTTTAGCCTATATTATATTTTTCCGCTTAATTGCAGCCTTAGGACCAACAAAAGCAATTTCAGTAACTTATTTGATCCCTGTTTTTGGTTTATTTTGGGGTGTTATATTTTTAAATGAAAAAATCAGCACAACCATGCTTTTTGGCTGTGTGTTAATTCTAACTGGGGTGGCACTTACAACAGGAATGATAGGTTATAGGCGACAATTGATGACGGCCAAAAATAGTCTAGATTGAACCTAATTGACGAAAAAGCTCATTGAACAGGCAAGATAGTTTTAAACTATTCGAGAAAATTCAATGAGCTTTATTAAAAATTACTTCAGCCAAGCTATTTAGATTTAACAACTTCTCCTGATTTCATCACAAAATCAACATCCATTAACTCTTTAATGTCTTTTAATGGGCTTGCATGCATAGCAATAATATCCGCTACTTTACCAACCTCTATCGTACCTAAACTTTTGCTTTTACCTATAAGATCAGCCGCATTAATTGTTGCTGCTTTTAAAACATCTTGTACTGACATGCCCGCTTCATACATCAGTACCGCTTCTTTACCATTATTACCATGCTTAGAAACACCACTGTCTGTGCCATAAGCAATCTTAACACCTGATTTATAAGAGCGTTTAAAGTTTGCAATCATATCGCCACCGACTCGAATAGCTTTAGCGCTGATCGCTGCAGACATAAAATTAGTATTTTTGGCGAGTGCAACAACAGTATCTCCTGCCATTAAGGTTGGCACTAAATAAGCTCCGCCTTTTTTGAATAATTCAATACTTTCTTCGTTAGCGTAACTACCATGTTCAATACTATCAACTCCAGCACGTAAAGCGGCATTTATCCCTGCTGCAGCATGAGCATGACTGGCAACTTTTCGCCCTAACGCATGTGCAGCATTCACTACTTCACGTAATTCATCATCAGCCATTTGCTGTCCAGTTCCTGTGTCAGTATCAGATAACACCCCACCTGTTGATGTGATCTTAATAACATCCGCACCAAACTTTATTGCTCTACGTGTGGCTCTTCGACAATCAAAAGGACCATCACATACTGTTTTTGCCGTATGCATATCAAGTAAATCAGGACTCATGCCATCAACATCACCATGTCCACCTGTTACCGCAACACTTGTTCCGGCAGCTATGATTCTAGGGCCTTGTAGCCAACCTTTACTAATGCCATCACGTAACGCGTAACTTTGCTCTGCGCTACTTCCTAAATCTCTCACTGTGGTAAACCCTGCCATTAGCGTCTTTTTAGCAAAATAGGCACTTTTCACTAAACGATCAGATTTAGAAAGACGTAAGTTATCTCTATCATTTTTTGGCCCGAGCTCACCTTGTAAATGAACATGCATATCCATTAAACCCGACATAACAAAGCTGCTAGATAAATCAATAAGCGTGGCTTTATTATTTTTTTGACTTATTTTTCCTAGTGGAATAAAACCCGCTTTAACTGCAGTAATTTTTCCATCGGTGATCACAACCGTTTGTTTAGTTAAAGGCTCACTGCCAGCAACCGTTAGTAGTTTTCCTGCATGAATGACCTGTGTTTGTCCAACGGCGGTTACTGAAAGTAAACTTGATAAAGCAAGAGTAATAAGACTTACCGATGTAGAGAGTGATTTCATTGTGATCCTTTTATTATTATCAATGAGCTATGGATAACTATACCTTAGCAAGTATTTAGTTTATGACAACTACCAGATACGAAAAATAAATAGCAAACGGTATTCCGCCTAGCAATAAAGTTTACTTAATACTAAGTCTGTCAAATAAAGATTAAAAAATAAGCTTGTATTACTGTAAAAAAACATATACTGTTGTTTTATACAGTATATGCATATAGGCAATTAAGATGAATACAAATACAGTAACAGCTAATGAAGTAACACTTAGTCAATTAACTCGTCATATTCAAAGCTACGACCAAGAAACAGCACCTTGGTTAGATGTAATTAATGTAGAAAATGAGCATCACCTTTCTAATCAATATGCAGATCTATGCCAGCAACACCATTTAGAAAACAAGTGGATTTTAATGATTAATCCAGAAAATCAACCGCTTGAAGAGCTTGCTGCTACAGCAAAAATTAATGCAAAAAGAATTCTAAAGGTGCATACCAACAAAACAAAAATCACTCTTTCTAGTATTGGGTCTGCACTTTGCAAAGGACATTGCTCAGCCGTAATACTGTGTAACCCAGCACTTGAAAATGAAGAGTTATCACAATTAACTAGATGTGCTCAACAAGGAAAAACTGCTTGTATCGTTTTAAACTCTAGTACGAAACTGCATTGAGATAATAGGCTGACATTAGTTGTGATAAACTAAGCCAAATTATTTGCCTATAGAATTAAAGTAATGAGTTGTTATTGTGGTTCATCTCAAACATTTGAACAATGCTGCCAAAAAATATTATCAAGAAACAATAAAGCGCAATCACCCGAGCAATTAATGCGCTCTAGATACTCTGCTTATGCGACACAAAATGCTCAATACTTGTTTGAGACCACCGCGAAAGCACAACAAGCTGATCAACAGCTTAGTGAAATAGCAGAATGGGCCAAGCAAACTGTTTGGTTGAAACTAGTAGTTCATCATGCCGATGAAAGAGATATCGTTAGTAATAAAACAACTTTTGATATCAAACATCCCCCTAAAGTCAACTTTAGTGCTTGGTATATTCATAACAAGAAATATTATCAAATGACTGAACTGTCATCATTTATTATTGAAGATGAGCAATGGAAATATTCTATTGGTGAAAGCTTGTCTCACCATGAACTTCCCTTACCTAAGAGAAATGACTTATGCCCCTGTGGCAGCACTAAGAAATTTAAACGTTGTTGTGGAAATTTTTGATCATGCTTCTAGCGCGACTAATGGTGCCTTAACCAATGTTGTTTGTACTGACTTCAACCAGGCATTCACATTAAACGCTAATCGACTTGCCTCATTTTTTTGTTCTTTTGTTTGTTTATGTCGTTGCTGACAATACAGTGACGTATTTGATAATACGCTAGTCGAAACATGCTTAGCATTGTTCCTAAAAGCTAACGGTTTCGGATTTAGGGTATTTTCTAATTGCAATGTTGCAAAGTGCTCTTGTTCAATTAAATGTACTTGAGTAAATTTCTCAATATCATCAACGTTCTCTATAGCCAAAGGTGCTTTAGCTGATAACTCAAAATAACGTCGTAATGATTGATCAGTTGTTTCTTTTCGTTGTTCTTTAGTCTCAGGAAGAGAGAATTGACTATGAGCCAATACATCGTCTGTTAACATAGATAACATTAACGAAAAATCTGCTCGTCGATCAGCATGAACACATTGGTTAAGCTGTTCACCCAATTGTAATTCTTCGACTAAAAGCTGAGATTTAAAAGATGTATTTATCAACCAGATTGATTCACTTTGCCCATATTAATTTTGTATCGGCAATAATGAATAAAGCTTTAATTAAAAACTTATGATTTAACTATATTTTTTATAAAGACATATTGAAGAGCTTTCAGAGATAAATCCTGCTCGTATGCCATCCATGGCCTCGCTGGATATCATACTTCCATGTATAAAAAAGCCAGTATTTCACTGGCTTAATAACTTAAATATACTAAAAATAATAATTAGTGGTGATGTCCGCCAACACCATGGGCATGGCCGTGCTCTACTTCTTCATCGGTAGCCGCTCTAACATCCACGACTTCAAGATCAAACGTTAATACTTTACCTGCTAATGGTGGGTTTGTATCAACAGTGATCATAAATCGGCCTGCTTTAATCACAGTAACTTGTCGTTGGCCTTGCTCTGTTTCAACTACAGCTGTCATACCAGGTTTCCATTTGGCATTTTTACTTGGTAATCCTTGCAAATGCTTTACTGGTACACGTTCGATCATTTCTTCTTTACGTTCACCATAAGCATCTTCTGGTTGTAAAGTTACTGAAAACTTATCGCCTGCGGCTTTATCCGTTAACGCTTTTTCAACACCAACCAGCATATTTTTATAGCCATGAAGATACGCAAGTGGATCTGAGGCAAGTGATGATTCTATTTCTTTGCCAGCTTCATCTTTAAGTGTGTAGTGAAACTGCACCACAGTTTTATCAGTAATATTCATTGTAAGTCCAATTGAAAGGTTAGTTTTGCCGCGAGTGTAGCAAAAAGATCTGAACTCGACACGATATAAATGATCATATCCATACTATGCCTAATTTATACCCTTCTTATGCCCAAAGTAATAAAATAATGACACTGACAACAATCAAAAACATGCCGACATATTCCATCAAAGATATTTTCTCTTTAAATATTCTGTAAGTTAGAAATAGCGTAATAAAAAACTCAATTTGCCCTAGCGCTTTAACATAGGCTGCATTTTGATAGCTGGCACCAGTAAACCAACCAATAGAGCCAAGTACACTCGTTATGCCTACAAACAAACATAGCCGCCATTGCTTAACCATAGTTCTGAGTTGAGCTTTATCTTGCAACCATACATAAAGTAATGAAATAAAGGATTGTACCGTGATCATAAAAACTAAAGTAACCGCAGCACTGACCATGAGATCAATATTTAACGCAAGACTCGATTCTCGGATCAGTAATGTTGTAATTGCTAAACCTAGCCCTGCAGCCAAACCAAAACCAGCACCTGGATTTTGAAGAACATCGGCGTAGCTAAATTTTACTCTAGAAACAATTAATACCCCAACGACACCTATTATCACTGAAAACCAACCAAGTGCACTTAATGAGGTAGAAAAGATTAACGCACCAACCACAGCTACCAGAATAGCCTCCGTTTTAGCTAAGCTTGTCGCTACAGCAAAATTACGGTATTTAAAAGCTGCCACTAAACAAACCGTACCTAAAATTTGCATTATACAAGCAATAAACGCATATAAAAGAAACTGACTATTTAACTCGGGTACAACGACTTGTCGATAGTCTATCAACCAAAACAGATATAGCCATGCAAATGGAAGTGCGTAAATATAACGAACACCCGTGGTTGCCATTGCATTTAAATGAGCAGTAAGTTGTTTTTGCCCAGCAGTTCGGATCGCTTGCATAAAAGCAGCGAGCAAGGTGAAGTAAATCCAAGTTTCCAAGATATACCTATAAAATAAGACTATAAAGTTGAGTAGTATATATTTTTTATACGGTTAACCCTATCAACTCGCTATCATTATTCGTTATAGCTCAAATCAAAAGTTAAAATACACTTTGTTAATAGGTAGAAGAATAGTTAATCGTCAAACTTATAGCACGATTCAAGTTCACTAATACCAAGTCCACTGCGTTTTTTCACTTTTATTTGAGCACTAATTCGCTCTTTTAAAGCATCTACATGGCTAATAACGCCAATCATCTTGCCACTAGCATTAAGATTATCTAAAGCGTCTAATGCAATTTCCAAGGTGTCGTTATCAAGTGTACCAAAGCCTTCATCTAAAAAGAGTGAGTCGATACTGGTTTTCGCACTCACTAGATCGGATAAAGCTAATGCCAAGGCAAGGCTAACCAAGAAGCTTTCTCCTCCAGATAATGTTTTAGTATCACGCACGGTATCAGCCTGCCAAGTATCAAGAACTTCTAAAGCTAAACTGTCAGATGATTGTCGCTGCAACTGATAACGACCATGTAAACGTTGTAATTGCTGATTAGCTAAATACACCAAGTGCTCTAAAGTTAACCCTTGAGCAAAACGACGAAATTTGGCCCCATCAGCTGAGCCAATCAAACCATTAAGGTGAGATAAATCATCTAATGCAGCTTGGTGTTGATTAATTTGTAGTAACAAGTCTTGTTGCTGTCCACGTTGTTGATTATCGTATTCAAGACTCTGTTTGGTTTTCCCCAGATTATATTGACTAGTTTTTACTTGCTCGTTAAGTTCAATTAACTTAACTGAAATGTTTTCTACTTCAAATGTATTTACACCAAGCTTTTCAAGCTGCTGCTTTTCTTCAGTTAACTGTAATGACTTTTGTTCACTTTGCTTAATGATGTTACTAGCACTTTGTTGCTCCTGCTTGATCCTTTGCTTTAAAGCTTTGAGCTCATGCTGTTGCTCAAGTGGAAGCAGTGCTTTAACAAAGTGATTTTCATCATTAAAAATACTCCTTGTTAATGCTTCACTCCATAAAGCTTGCTCTTGTATCAGTTGAACTTGATTACTGGTTAATTGTTTCTCACCAGCATCTCTTTGCCCTTGCCAATGTTGTGTTAACTGTATTTTTTCATTTAAAATTTGTTGCTGCTGCTGAAGGAGTTGAGTCATCTGCTGACGCTCACCTTGAATTTGTTCTCTTACCTCATTCACTTGTTTATCAGGTAGGAACTCATACCTTATTTTTTTATTTTCAGTGATAAGTTGTTCAAGTGTTTTATGATGCTCGTAAATTGCATTAAGTTCACCTTGCTCTTGTTGATATTGGGCACTTTCAATAGTCAGTTGTTGGCTAATTTTCCCTAAGCCTTCATTATCACTCGTTTGTTGAGCTAACACATTTTGATAATCTGTGATTTTCTGTTGTTGATCAGTCAGCCATGTTTGATAAGGCTTCGCTTCAACAAAACTGGCTGAATTCTCAACTAACAACTCAGCTGGAAGCGAAGTTGATAAATCGGTAATATCATCAATCAAGCCATTTAGTAATTGTTCAACAATTTGCCTTTTACTTTCAACTTGTTTGTTCAGTTCACTTAGTTGTTGCTGGCTTAATGCCAACGACTGATTCAATTGCTGACAGTACTCCTGACTGTTTAGGGTTTGCTTTTCTTGCTCAACACAACATTGTTGCTGCTGTTGTAACTCTTGATTCACTTGCTGTAATTGATTATTTAATTCGGTATATTGGCGTATTTTATCTTGATTGCTCTGCGCCCAACTTTCAACGAATTGAATATCCTCTAATGAACAGGAAAGTGATAATGTTTTTGCTAATCTCGGCCACTCTTGCTGCAAATACTGCTGTTCATTGGCATTAGTTTGTTGTTGCTCATCGGTTAGTGTTAATTCGGTTTGAAATTGTTTTTCTTGCAGACTTAAATGATTTCCCTTTACTTCCAAAGCCGATAAAGCCAGCTCTTGCTCTGCTAACCTGAGCTCTTGTTCAGAAACATTGGTTTGTTGGTAATCATCTACGGCTGGATGTTCTAACGACCCGCACAAAGGACAAGCTTGCTCAGCAACTAAGCTATCGCGATATTGTGCTAATGAAACGATTGTTTTTTGTTGCTCAACAATGAGCTTAATATCATCTCTTTGCTGTTTTATTTGTCTGAAGCTTTTCCGCATTTGCTGCAAATCAATATTGATTTGTTTTACTTGTTGCTTCTGTTGATTGCCTTTGTCGTTAAATCGTTTTTGCTCTTGCTGTAAAAACTGAAAACGTTGAGCACTTTGTACCGCTGTAGCTTGTTCATTGGCTAAAACATGAAAGCTGGATAATTGCTCAAATAATTGAGCTTCTTTAGTAAAACGATGTTGCTGCAATAAATTATTTTTTTCTTGCTCAAGTTTTTCTTTTGCTTGTAAAAGTTGGACTAAGGTATTTTGTTGTACAACTAATTCCTGCTGTTGCTTGTTTAAGCACTTCTCATCACTTTGTTGTTCAGATAAATTTATCTTCTCTTGTTGAGATAATAAAAGTAATTGCTGTTTTTCATCGTTAAGCTGGCTGAACTGATTACGCCATAAAGGCAATTTCTCTGGTAATATCTTAACTGCTGAGTTTTCAGATAAGTATTGAATACTACCCGCTAAACTTGTTTTTAGTGTTTGTACAAGTGCATTATCTTTTTGAAGCTTATTTTGAAGTCGCTCGGTACTTGCTTTTAACTTACTTTTATTTTGATTTAGCTCGGTTAACTGTTGATTTTGATGTGCCAGTTGCGCGTCTAATGGTAATACTTGTTCAACCAGTAAACTTTCTAACGCATTATGTTCAAGCATTTGTTGTTGCTGTGTTATTATTGAACATTGATATTGTTGCTGTGCAGATGAAGACGTTACTTTTGCTGCCGCCAACTCTTCTTCCATCACAATGAGAGCCGTTGTTAGCTCTTGCTCATTTTTTGTTAAGTTTTGTTTTTTATCAAAAGTCTGCCGCAATAACTCTGCAGGCTCTGAAAATTCTAATTGCTCAAACTGATGCTTCGCTTTTTGCTCCTCTTCATTGGCAAGCGCCAGTTGTTGTTGTCCTTGAGCCAATAAATGTGCAGCTTCACTTGATTTAATTTGCCAAATTTTAGCGTTATGCCATAACTCACTTTGACTTTGCAAAGTATGTTCTGTTTTTTCATAAGCACTTATTTGCAGCGTTAATTGTTCGAGTTTCTCTGCTGATAAAATAGCTACGCCTTGAGCTTTATCTTGTAAATGCTTTAGCGACTCACTCGCTTGTTTGTGATTATTAAAGATTTGCTGAGACAGTAACCCATAGATTTCAGTACCCGTTAATTCTTCAAGTAACTCAGCCCGCTCATTAGCCGGTGCATTTAAAAAGGCAGCAAATTGCCCTTGCGATAACATCATTGATTTTGTGAAACGAGGAAAATCTAACCCTGTTAAGCGGGCGATCTCATTACGTACTTGCGATACTTTTGTGGCTATGATTGTTCCATCAAGCTCAGCAAGCTCAGCCACAGGTTTTTGTAAGTTACCTTCAATGCTATTTTTCGCTCGTCGTTGGCTCCAAAAGGCTCGATATCCTTTGCCTTTCACTTCAAATTCAACTTCAGCTAAACAATTGGCGGTATGGCGAGTCATTAATTGATTTTGCTTATCAGAGACAGTTAAACGAGGCGTTTGATGATATAACGCTAAACAAATAGCATCTAAAACTGTGGTTTTTCCAGCTCCAGTAGGGCCAGTAATAGCGAATAAACCATTACCATCAAACGGTGACTGGCTAAAATCTATTTTCCAAGCACCTTTTAAAGAGTTTATGTTTTCAAAGCGAAGCGTTAAGATTTTCACGTTATTGCTCCGCCTGCTGTGTTTTATTTTGGTTTTGCTCAAGCACTTGATTAGACGACTGTTTAAACAACTTCGTTAAGCGCTCTTTTCTTGATAAGTCGTCTTCAGTTGGCCAGCTTTCTTGCGATAACCTTGTTTCAAACACTTCTGATAAACTCAATTCATTTAGGGTTATTTTTTTTTGACTATTCGGCATTTGTTGGCGAGATTTTTTGCTACGTCTTACGAGTAAAACTTCAATCGGTAATTCAGCAATAATGGCTTCAATACGGGCAGTTAAATCAGATAAATAATCAGCACTTTCTATTTCAATATCTAGCCAAAGCTTTTGCTTTCCAGTTAATTCAACTGAATCAAGGGCGTTGTTAATATCTTGATTAAGGTTATTAAGTGTAGTTTTTACTACTTTCATCGGCTGAAAAGATGGCACAGTAAGTTCTGTTATTTCAACTAAAGACTGTTGTTCAAACTCAACCATGATCACTTGCTTATTTTGATTACTTTCATCAAAACTTAATGAAATTGGCGAGCCGCAATAGCGAATATGTTCAGTTTTTGCTACCTTTTGACTTCGATGGATATGACCAAGCGCGATATAATCAGCAGGAGGAAAAGCATTAGCGGGAAATGCCTCAAGCGTGCCAATATAAATATCTCGCACTGATTCCGTCGTGCTCACACCAACCGTGGTTAAATGACCTGTCGCAATAATAGGCCATTTGTCGTTTGATAGTTTTTCTGCTTGAAGAAATAGCTGCTGATAATGATCACTTATGGCTTGTTGTAAATTATTTTGCTTTTCATTTGCTGATTGTCCTGCTTGGCTTTTCATTATGTCTCTTGGACGAATAAAAGGAATAGCACAAAAAATCGCTTTTGCATCATCATTGCTATTTGCTAAACAAAAAACTTGCTCTTCAATGTTATTCGTTACTGTTGGAATAACTCTTGTCGATAAGTTAGCGAGTAACTGCTTTGACTCCCCTAACATAGCTACTGAGTCATGATTGCCTGCCACAACCACTAGTGAACAGTTAAGCTGATGAAGTTGCACAATAAAATCAAAATACATTTCCCGAGCATAACTTGGTGGCGTACCTGTATCGAAAACATCCCCTGCTACAATAATCGCATCAATATTGTGCAACTTAGTTTGCTCGAGTAACCAAGTTAAGAATTGCTGATGTTCATTAGCACGGCTTTTGCCATAAAAATGCTGGCCTAAATGCCAGTCGGAGGTATGCAACAGTTTAAAAGTCATAAAAAATTCTTGGAGAGTGATGAAATGTTCTTGTTATTCGCTAAATTCTACCTCAATATCATTTTTAGTTCAGGTTAAATAGTAAATTCAAACTGTTTTCCTATTTTTATGGTGATTTATGACTCCAGCGATCAAACAATGTCAGCAACACAAGATTGCTTTTCAATTACATCAATATCAGCATCAAGCAAATGCAAGTTCATATGGTTTAGAAGCGGCTGAAAAACTTGGTATTGATAGTAGCTTAGTCTTTAAAACCTTGGTGGTAGAGCTTGATGGTTCAAATTTAGCTGTTGCTATTGTTCCGGTAGATAAACAATTGAATTTTAAATGCTTAGCTAAAGCGCTTAAAGTTAAAAAAGCTAAAATGGCACAAGCCAAACACGTGCAAGCTAGCACAGGCTATGTATTAGGGGGAGTCAGTCCATTGGGTCAAAAAAAGCAATTACCAACGGTAATTGATGAAAGCAGTTTGCAATTTGACACGATTTATATAAGCGGTGGTAAACGCGGTTTAGAAATCGAGTTAACCGCTAATGATCTTGCAAAGTTAATTAAGGGAACTTTTGCCAAATTGACATAACCCACTTTCGCAAAATTACATAGTTAATTTATCTATCATTTTACTGGCAAGATTATAAATATCTCCTGGCCATCTTGCTGACAAAAAATTTCTATCACAAACGGTAAAACCTGCTGATAAACTGCTAACACTATCTCGAAATAAGGGTAATGGCCCTTGCTTAAATTGCTGAGGCTTTTCTAACGCTTGAGTTACTTCATCTTCAACCGTAATTTCCGGGTAAGTTAAGTAATAATCATCAAGCCATAACCGAGTCAAATTATACGCTAAAAGCTCCTGCTTTTTCAGTAATGCTGTTGTCTGATAGTTATATATCACTGACTTACCGGTAATATTATCTATACTTCGAGCAACCAGTACAACGCCATGACATACCGCAGCAACCAGCTTTTTAGCCTGAAAAAAATTAACAATCAACTTCTGCAATATTGCAGACTCTAGATATGGTCGAACCGTTTTGTCATGACCACCGGGTAAATAGATGGCATCAAATGAATCGGCATTAACGGCTTGATACGATAATGGATGTAGAAACTCATCGCTGTTTTCCATCAACTGACAGGCTTGAACAGCATCTGCTCTCGCCGCCAACATGGATTTAAATATACCAAGCGCCTTACCTGTTAACATGCATTGGTCTACTTGAGCTTTTTTGCCATCAGGTGTGATAAAAACTACATCAACCCCTTGCTCAGTTAATAACTTCCAAGGAATAGCGACTTCTGATGGATCAGCTCCCTTTGATGGTAGTGGTACAAGAATTCTCTTCATAATTTCTCTGTATTTGTTCACACATTTATGGGCTTTATTGCTAACCGTTAGGCTTAAGAATGACTTTGCCATCACTCTTATATTTTGCATAATGATCTAAAGCTTGAGGGAAGTCATCAAGACCAACACTTGCATGAATATCAGTATGAAAAACACCTTGAGCAAAAAGTTTTTGTACCTTTCGGCTCAATGACAATACTTGCCAAGGCTTACTATCACCAATGTGTTTAGCAAGCCAAAACCCCTCTATCTTAATATTTCTGAAAATGACATCAGCAACACTAAAGAGACCGCCTAGTGGATCAAAAGTTTCAGTTAAACGCCCATAAACAATAGCAGTTGAATTATTTGGCATCGCTTTTAATGCTTCAGGAGTATTATCTGCCGCAACTGAGTCCAGTAAAACTTTCGCATTGAGCTCATGACAGAGCTTTTTAAGTTTACTCTGATAGTCATTATCAGAAGTTAGCAAAACATGATCCGCACCTAATTGTTGTAAAACATCAACATTGGCTTCGCTGCGTACGGTAGCAATCGTTTTAATACCAAGCATCTTAGCATATCGAATAACACCTTTACCTACCTGACTTGCCGCAGCATTAACCACTAGTGCACTACTACCTATCGTAATTGCTCGCTCAACTAAACAAACTGAAGTACAAGGATTAACGATGATAGTTGCCGCTTGTTCATCATTTAATTCTTTACGCACAGGCAAGCAATAATTAGCTTTAGTCACTGCATATTTTGCCCAAACACCATCGATTCCTGGTTGAGCGGAAAGCGCCACACGTTTACCTTCTAACCATTTACCATATATGCCAGCATTCGCTTTGATTACAATACCGCAACCTTCGAAGCCGACATAAGCGCCATTTTGGGGTGCTAAACCGTACTTTCCTAACAAATAAACGAGATCAGAAGGGTTGACTGGCGCTGCTAGCATTTTTACCATCACCTGCCCACGCTTTAGTTTAGGCAAAGGTTTTTCCATTAACTTGATTCGAGCAGAAGAAGGTGATTCAGTATCTTCAATAAGATTTAAAGCAAAACCTTTATTTTTCAATTGCTGTTCTGTTGACAAAGTAACTCTCAATTAGAAATATTTTCAATACTTCAGGCTAACAATTTCGTAAATCCATTAAAAGAAAAAAGACGGCAAATATTCAATAAATGATGTGATATAACGTAAAACCCTTCAAAAATAGGCTGATATGTATGAATACAAAGGATCCAAAATAAATTCTCCTAGATAACTTGACAGTTTATTAATTCAACTCTAAACCTAGTAAGGTCTATTTAGCTTGTTTCACTCAAATTGAATGTAATAGACAGCTTTAATGAACAACAATGGAATCTATTAACTATAAGGATGTTATCAATGAACAAACTATCAAAATTTTTACTGATCGTAACCCTACCTTTTACTACTTTTTATGCTTTAGCTATAAACTCTGATGAAGCTAAACAGCAGCAACAAATAAAAAGTACAATTTCAGCAACCAAGATGGTAAACATTAATCAAGCCAATGAAACCACTTTTGCTACTTTAAAAGGGATAGGTTTAAAAAAAGCTCAAGCGATTGTCTTATATCGCACCGCTCATGGAAAATTTAAAAACTTAGAAGATTTATTAAAAGTTAAAGGCATAGGACAGCATGTAATTAACGCTAATAAAGCACGTTTAGCTATTTAATAGCTAACTCTAAAGGTATAAACCCTGAACTTATTATTGATCAGGGTTTATTTTTGTTGAGTTTATTTATATAGCTTTGATTGCCTGAGTCAACATTTGCTTAATTTGCTGAACAATGTCGGCAGACGTTTTTGGTTCAAAAGCTTTAATTCTTGGCGTGTGAATATGACCAACAGGTAGGACAGGATTGTGTTTATTTCTCAACACAATACTACGGTAAGAAATTTCATTAGATAAATACCCCCCACCAGAGCCTTGTACAGATGTTTGATTGACTAATTCAGCTAATGATTTGGCATTATAAGTTTTTTCTAACGTTATCACTTGCCTATTGTCATTAATTTTATATTTACCCTGCGCTTTTTGCATTTCGACTACTGGCAAACTAAATTCAACAAACTCAGGCCCATTAAAAGTTTCATTATTAAGTAAAGGAATAACAGGGTTCTTACTATTAGCGCCAGTATAAACATTAAGGTTACCAGGCGCTTTAGCACTACGTCTAAGCCCTGGGAATCGCTCTAAATCAAAATCTTTTCTTCCCATACTTATGGTCACTATCATATCAACTTTATTTAAATAAGGGCTTAATAACTCTTCAATCATGCCTTGATCAAAATCAGCAAAGCGCACCGGAACAATCAAAGTTTCAATTTCTGCACTTTTACCATCAATACTGATAAATAAATCATCTAAAGCCAAGGCAGCAACACCAGAAGGATTACTTTGATCAATATTTCGATCGAGGAAAAAGGGATCAAACCCAGTAATTAATATTTTTTTATTTACCTTTTGATCAAACTTTACATCCCCTTGGCCACGAGAAAGAAGCTCAAATTGCCACAATAACTGCTCTTGCTGCATCGGTAGTAACTTGGCAAATGCTGGAGCGGTTCTGAGTGCTTGGGTCATTTTTAAGCGCGACCAATATAAAGCTCGATCATCATAATCACCTTGCTGATTAAATGACTGTACACCGTCTTTCCAAATACCATTACCATGGCGAATAACCAACTGAGTGAGTGCTGTTAAGTTTCTAGCTTGGTTAATTTGTTTGCTAAACAAGGTAAATCGTTTTGATAACGTATTGATTGTTTGTGACAGCTTTTTTTCCGCATTGCTAATGCGAAGCTCTTCTACTGTCAATGCAGTCCAGTCAACAGTGTTAGCAAAACTATTTGTGTTAAATAATAGCGCCGCACTCAACAGTGCCGAATTAACTAATAAGTTTGCAGTATTTTTACCAAAAAAAATATTTCGTGATTTATACGCTTTTAGTATGTTCATTAAAAATTAACGTCCTAAATATAGACAGCTGATGAATTTATCTCAATATGACGGATTTCAATCCTAATTTATACTTTTTTGTCAGGGCTTTATGCAAAATTTATCTAACCAAGCTTTTCCACAACAACATTAGAGTAATAACTCTTCTTTACACCTTTAGAAATAAGACTTTGCAAAAAAATAACCAGACATAAAATTTCTTGTGGTTTTCTACTTAACCTAAGCAGTTTTAAATTAACGGTTGATTTTTTCTCTGAAAATGCCAGAGTGGCTCAACGGACAGCCTGCTGTCCGTTTTATATTCATGATGTATGGCCTGCCTTTTTGTTCCAGAAAAGTTGAAGAGCCAACATCAAATAGTAAAATTACATCGTTGTTTTAATAATTTAAAGGAGTAGCGCTTCAATGTGTTCGATCTTTGGTATATTAGATATAAAAACAGGTGCACAAGCACTTCGTCCAAAAGCTTTAGAATATTCTCGCTTATTACGCCACCGAGGCCCTGACTGGTCAGGTATTTACAGCAGTGAACATGCCATTTTAGTGCATGAACGTTTATCCATTGTTGATACCGAACACGGCGCACAACCACTTTACAACCAAGACAAAAAAAACATTCTTGCTGTAAATGGTGAAATTTATAACCACAAAACATTAGCCGGTAACTTAACCCTTGATTACAACTTTAAAACCGGCTCAGATTGCGAAGTTATTCTTCCGCTCTATGAAGAGTTTGGTGTTGATTTTGTTGATAAGTTACAAGGCATGTTCGCGTTTTGTTTGTATAACGAAACCAACAACTCTTATCTTATTGCTCGTGATCACATGGGAATTATCCCACTTTATACCGGCTACGATGAAGAGGGTAACTTTTATGTCGCCTCTGAAATGAAAGCGTTAATGCCGATTTGTAAAACCGTTAGCGAATTTCCTCCTGGGCATATTTTCGATAGCCGTGTTGGCGAGTTGCAAAAATACTATAAACGCAACTGGCAGAAATATTCGGCCATTAAAGACAATACCACCAGCACAATTAAAATTCGTGAAGCATTAGAAGAGTCTGTCAAAAGTCATTTAATGACAGACGTACCGTACGGTGTTTTATTATCAGGCGGTTTAGATTCTTCATTAATTTCGGCAATTACCCAAAAATTTGCCGCACGACGAATAGAAGACAACGATCTAGCTGAGGCATGGTGGCCGAAGGTTCACTCTTTTGCTTGTGGACTTGCAGGCTCGCCTGATTTAGTTGCTGCGCAAACAGTAGCTGATAGCATTGGCACGATTCATCACAGCGTAGTTTTTACTGAGCAAGAAGGTATCGATGCGTTAAAAGAAGTCATTTATCACTTAGAAACTTATGACGTAACCACCATTCGTGCTTCAACGCCGATGTATTTAATGGCAAGAAAAATTAAAGCCATGGGTATTAAAATGGTACTTTCTGGCGAAGGTGCTGATGAAATATTTGGCGGCTATTTATATTTCCATAAAGCGCCAAATGCCCAAGCCTTTCATGAAGAATTGAACCGAAAGCTTGAACGTTTGCATAAATTTGATTGTTTACGTGCTAACAAATCGATGTCTGCTTGGGGCATTGAAGCACGCGTGCCCTTTTTAGATAAAAACTTTATCGACGTTGCTATGCGTATCAATCCTGAAGATAAATTGTGTGGCAATGGCAAAATGGAAAAAGCGATATTGCGAGAATCATTTGAAGGATATTTACCAAAAGAGATCTTGTGGCGTCAAAAAGAACAGTTTTCTGATGGCGTAGGCTATTCGTGGATTGACGGCTTAAAAACCTTTGTAGAATCACAAGTAACAAATCAACAATTAGAAAGTGCTAGTTTTAGATTTCCTATTAATACACCTGACAGTAAAGAAGCATACTTCTACCGTTGTGTATTTGAAGAGAAATACCCATTAGCCTCAGCAGCAGAATGTGTGATTGGTGGTAAATCAGTAGCATGTAGCACCGTTGAAGCTTTGGCTTGGGATGAAAGCTTTAAAAACAACGCCGATCCTTCCGGTCGTGCAGTGTTAAGTGTTCATAACGAAAGTTATTAGCTCACACCCTTTCAAATAAATTTAGATAAAAACCGTTTTATTCAATGAAATAAGCCGATAATGAAATATTTATCGGTTTTTTTGATCATATAGGTGAAAAAGTTACCATTGCTAGTTATATCTAAGCTTGATTTGTTTTAAAGTAGCTCAATATGTATCAAGTAGCATTTTTCATTATCATTTTGTTTTATAGGAAGTTGTTTTGACTAAACGTGTAGAGCCTCAAATGCCCAGTATTACTCCTGATAAAGATCAGGTTGAGTCATTTAAAAGAACAAGTACGAACAAGGCTAATAGTAATATTACTCAAGAAGATCATGCCCAAGTAGCATCATCAAGTAAAAAAGATAAAACCAGCTCACCACTCAATAACCTGATTACTTTTTTGCTGCTAATATCTTTATCTGCTTCGGTTTGGTGGTTTTATCAAGAACATATTAAAACCCAACAATTATTAAGCAGTGCCAGTCAACGCATTCTATTACTTGAGCAACAGCTGTCAGCAACTGGCGAAGAAATGGGTGAGTCAGAAGTTGCTATGAAAGTAAGGTTAGAAGGATTAACTGAAAAAACCGATAAACTCTGGCAAGAAATGGATAAATTATGGGCATCAGCGTGGCGAAGAAATCAAGCGGATGTTAAAGATTTACGTTCAAAGGCACTTAAAGAAGCTAAAGTTGTGGGCGCAAACAGTAAAAAACTTGATAATGTTATTGTCGCAGTAACCGACCTAACAGAAAAACAAACATCAACAGATTTTAATATCAATGCACTTGGCGATCAAATCAGTGCAGCTAATAAGACTCAAGGTGAAATTAAAGTTCTCGCAGATGAGTTTACCTCTCTGAAAGAGCAGTCACTTGGACGAGATCAACAACAAATGGAAGTTGCTACATCGGTTAACGAATTAGATATGTCAATTCAGTTATTAGTTGAGCGTCTAGAAAAGCTTGAAGCTATAAAACCTGTTCAAGCAGCTAAAACGCCACCATTACCTATAGTAGATAATTTATAGTTTATTGAAATAAAACCAGCTTTGTATTAATGAAAACGCCGTTAACTTCAATCAAAGTTAACGGCGTTTTACTATCTAGTTCTGTTTTCTAAATTAAAATAAATTAAGCATAAAACTACAAAGCTTTAACGATATCTTTAACTAATTCAGGTCCTTGATAGATAAAGCCAGTATAAACTTGTACCAGTTTTGCTCCTGCAGAAATTTTTTCCTGTGCGTCACTTCCACTTGCAATACCACCGACGCCAATAATAGGTAATCTATCTTGTAATGCTTTAGCTAGTAAGGCAATCACTTGCGTACTTTTATCTTTAACCGGCGCACCACTTAAGCCGCCCATTTCATTACCGTGCTCTAACGTTTCAACACCTTCACGAGATAAGGTAGTATTTGTTGCGATCACACCATCTATTTCGTTAGCAATTAAACATTGAGCAATATCTTCAACTTCTTCTTCACTGAGATCTGGAGCAATTTTAACGGCAATTGGTACATATTTATTATGTTCCTTTGCCAAGTTATTTTGCTCCGTTTTTAAAGAGGCGAGCAATTCATTTAGCGCTTCACCATATTGCAATGAACGTAAACCAGGGGTATTTGGTGAAGAAATATTAATAGTGATATATGTCGCATGATTATAAACTTTACGCATACAGTGAATATAGTCATCTTTAGCATTTTCATCAGGCGTATCTTTGTTTTTACCAATGTTAATGCCTAATACCCCCCTAAACTTAGCTTTACGTACTTGATCAACTAAATAATCTACCCCTTTATTATTAAAGCCCATACGGTTAATGACCGCATTTGCTTCTGGTAGACGAAAAATTCTAGGTTTTTCATTTCCCGGCTGAGGGCGTGGAGTGACAGTACCTATTTCAACAAAGCCAAAGCCCATATCATTAAAAGCACGAATACATTCGCCATTTTTATCTAAGCCAGCGGCTAAACCACAAGGGTTAGGAAAGTTAATACCCATCACTTTCACAGGTTTATTTGGTACTTGCTGCTTATAAGCAAAATTAAACGGTGTCGCGCCAGTCTTTTTTAAACTTTTAATGGTTAATTCATGAATGGTTTCAGGATCAAATTGAAAAAGAACTTTGCGAATGGCTGAATAAAACATAACACCTCTAACTAATGAATAAATAAAGTAAAAAAAATCCCCGCTGATGCGGGGATCTTAACATTTATTTACTTGGGTCGCAGTTTAAACTTAACAACATTAATTCACGAAGGGCGACTGAGAATTTAGCAAATTCATGAGTCTGCCCTATTCTAAAATCATCTAAAATATGTTGCCAGCGCTCAAGTGGTTGTGCATTACTTTCAAACCAAGCATCAAGCAGCGCCTCAACATCTTTTTCTTTTTCATTTACCCGTAATATAACCGCAGTTAATGAGCGTTGCTGCCAGTCTAGTTCTTCTCTAAATGAAGCTCTAGCTAATGCTTGCCAATGATTAGACACTGGTTGCTTGGTGATTTGATCTAAGAACCAATGTAAATCTAAACGAGCACCCAATTTAAAGTATAAGTCGGCAACCAATTCAATTTCACGGCTATCTCCTTCTGTTAACTCAGCAATATCCATAACAGAGAATAATGAGCTTAATTGAGAAATACGCTTAGCAATTTTCTTAGGTGCACCTGCATTAACTAAATCTTTTTCAACACGCGCTAACTGTGCAACTTCATCAGCTATCATGAACTTGCCTAAGTTATCAGTCATAGCTTTAAAGGTAGTATGATAAAACTCAATTGACTGAGCGATATCAAGTGATTTATTACGATGGCGTAAGAACCAACGTGTTACTCGGCGAACGGTACGACGTAACTGAAACAACATTTCAGTTTGCACTAACGTTGAAATTTTATTATCTAAAGCGCCAATTGCTTCAAACATTTCTGACATTTCAAAAACAGCACTTGCCATAGCATAACAGTTAGCAATTTCTGCAACCGTTGCACCGGTTTCCTCATACATGCGATTAACAAAGTTAAAGCCCATGTCATTGCCAATATTATTAGCAAGTTTAGTCGCTATAATTTCTGCACGAAGTGGATGCTCTTGCATCTCATTAATATATTTATCTTGCAACAGCTTTGGAAACGCTTCAATTAACAAACGATCATGATAAGGGTTATTAGTGATTTCATCACAAACCAAATCATCTTTTAACACCATTTTGCTATATGCTAATAAAACAGAAAGCTCAGGACGAGTAAGCCCCTTTCCTTGCGCTAATCGGTCAGCTATTTCATCATCATTAGGTATAAACTCTAACGCTCGATCTAACTTACCACTACGCTCTAAAGCGTGAATAAAACGTGTTTGTTCTTTTAATTGACTAACACCACGAAGAGCGGTGATCGACAATGAGTGAGTTTGACGATAACAATCTTCTAAAACAATTTCAGATACATCATCAGTCATATCAACAAGAATTTTATTACGTTGCTTAACGGTTAAATCACCACTTTGCACTAAACCATTTAATAAAATCTTAATGTTCACTTCATTATCTGAACAGTCAACGCCCGCAACGTTATCAACGGAGTCTGCATTAATGCGACCACCGTGTGCCGCATATTCAATACGACCCAATTGAGTTAAGCCTAAGTTGCCGCCCTCACCAACCATTTTAGCTTGCAACTGTGAACCATTAATACGTAATGAATCATTCGCCCTGTCACCAACTTCTAGATGACTTTCCTTAGCACTTTTAACGTAAGTACCAATACCACCATTCCATAACAAGTCAACTTTCATCGTTAGCAATGCTTGAATCAAGTCATTGGGTGACATACTTTGCTTTTGTGTGCCGATCATCTTTTTAATTTCTGGCGTCAATTTAATTGACTTAGCTGAACGGCTAAACAAGCCACCACCAGAAGAGATAAGCTCTTTATTATAATCTTCCCACGTACAACCAGGTAAATTAAACAAGCGTTCACGCTCTTTAAATGTTGAAGCAGAGTCTGGCGTTGGGTCAATAAAAATATGCATATGGTTAAATGCTGCTTGCAGGCGAATATGTTTAGATAACAACATACCGTTACCAAATACATCACCAGCCATATCGCCAATACCTACAACAGTAAAGTCTGTGGTTTGACAATCAATATCCATTTCACGAAAGTGACGTTTCACAGATTCCCACGCGCCTTTAGCCGTAATCCCCATACCTTTATGGTCATAACCAACACTACCACCAGAGGCAAAAGCATCACCCATCCAAAAGTTATACTCATCTGAAATATCATTAGCAATATCAGAGAACGTTGCAGTACCTTTATCGGCAGCAACAACTAAATATGGGTCATCTTCATCAAGGCGAACAACATTGACAGGAGGAACAATTTCACCAGCAACAATATTATCAGTGATGTCTAATAAACCACGAATAAAGGTGCGGTAACATTCTTTACCTGCTTCGAAAATATCTTGACGAGAACCACCAGCAGGAAGCTGCTTACAAACAAAACCACCTTTGGCGCCAACAGGCACAATCACAGTATTTTTAACCTGTTGTGCTTTCACTAAACCAAGTACTTCAGTTCTGAAGTCTTCTCGTCTATCAGACCAACGTAATCCACCACGAGCAACTTTACCACCACGTAGATGAACACCTTCAACCTGTGGAGAATAAACAAATATTTCAAATGCAGGGATTGGCTGTGGAATGTCTGAAATTAAATTTGGCGTGATCTTAAATGAAATATAAGATTTTTCGCCCGTTTGAGCATGAGGCTGAAAGTAATTGGTACGAATAGTTGCATTGATCATTTCAACAAAGCGACGAATAATACGATCATCGTCTAAGTTAGCCACTTTGTCTAAAGATGACTCTATTTCATTTGCTATTTTTTCAATCGCTTTAGCTGATGCTTTTTGAGCTGGGTCGAAGCGCATAAGAAAAAAGTTTATTAACAGTTCAGCTAAGTTAGGATAACGAGCAAAAGTATCTTCTATATAGCTTTGGCTAAATGTACCACCAATTTGACGCTCATACTTGGCAAATGCTCGTAAAATAGAGACTTCACGTCCACCTAGTTCAGCACCTAGAATTAAACGGTTAAAACCATCGTCTTCTAACTTACCAGCCCAAACTTTGGCAAAAGCATCTTGAAAAAGGCTTTGAACTTTTTCTAAGTTAAACTTCTCATTACCGGTAAGTAACATTGAGAAATCTAATATCCAATACGTTTCACCTGAAGAAGCACGTACAGCATAAGGACTTTCACCAATCACGCGTAAACCAAAGTTCTCTAACATAGGAAGAACGTCAGATAAATGTAGCGGCTCACCTACATGGAAAAGCTTAAGTTTCACAAAACGACTATCGGCTTTTTCTTCTTGTGGTTGATAAAATAACATCTCTAAATTGTGATCAGCGGTTAACGCTTCTAATTTTTCAATATCAACAATTGCAGTGCCAGGCAACACTTCATCTTTATAGGCTTGAGGAAACGCTGTGTACTTACGGCTTAACGCTTTTCCTTTGGCTTCACCTTTATGTGAGTTAAGTGCTACAGCAAGTTTATCATCCCAGCTTTTTGCTGCTTCATTTAGATTTTTTTCAATTTCTTTCACGTTAATATCTGCTCTTGTTGTTTTGACCCGAACAATGTAATGCGTTCTTGCTTGTGCTGATTCAGAGAAAAATGTAGTAAATTCAACATTTTCTGTGCTATCAAAAGCTTCTTGTAATAAAGCTTGCGTTTTAACTCGTAAAGCCGTGTTATAACGTTCTCTTGGTACATAAACCATACAGGAGTAGAAACGGTCAAAAGCATCGCGACGAACAAATAGACCAGAATAGTCTCGTTCTTGCATCTGAAAAACACCTAAAACAATTTTCAATAAATCTTCGCTACTGGTTTGTAAAATTTCATCTCTTGGATAAGTTTCAAGAATATTAATTAATGTTTTATAGGCATGTGTACCCGTTGCAAATCCTGATAATTGACAAACGTTAGCTACTTTAGATTTAATTAAGGGTAAATCTAAAGCACTATTGGTATAGAAAGCTGAGCCAAATAAACCAACAAAGCGCTCTTCACCAATCACGTTACCTTTACTATCAAATCGTTTTATACCGATGTAATCAAGATGGGCAGGACGATGTACACGAGAACGTGAATTTGTTTTGGTCAATATCAGTAAGTTATCACCTAAAGCAATTTGTCGAGCTGACTCACTTAATCCTGAAAGTAACCGTTGGTGGGTTCCTTTAGATTGCTTCATTAAACCTAAACTGCTTTTAACTTGCGCAGATAAGGCCATATCGCCTTCAAGCGTATCTACATCGTATGAACGATACCCCAATAAAGTAAAGTTATCAGCTAACATCCATTCTAAAAATGCTAAGCTTTCTTGATGTTCTTCTTTTGAGCAAGGTGGCTTTGCTTTTTTTGTTTCACTGATCACTTCGTTCAAACGTGTTCGCATTGATTGCCAATCGTTCACGGTAACAGATATATCAGCTAGTACTGAACGTAACGAATCTTCAATACGTGTCAGAACCTCTTGCTCGCTTTGACGATCAATTTCAATAAAAAATACTGTTTCTATGGATGTTGACTTCATAGATTTATCAGCCGCTGCTGACAACTGAGTAATTTCGTTATTTTTATCACGAATTATTTTAATTGGGCTATTCAGTACCAAGTGAGGAGATAAACCTAAACGACTTAATGCGATACGGATAGAATCAACTAAAAATGGCATATCACCAGTAATAATTTCAATAATGGTGTGGCTAGATTTCCAACCATTTTTTGACACTTTTGGGTTAAATACTTTTATAACTGGGGATTCATCACGGTGATCATTTAATGAGTTCCACAAACTTAAGGTTGCACCGTACATGTCACTATCATTACGATGAGCCAAATCTAGAGTGGATATATTGCTATAAAGTAATTCTGAAAATTGCTCAACCAATGGGGCTGTTTCTGCCGAAACTTTTTGCTTAATTAACTGTGCTACATTGGAAAGTATCACTGAGGGTAAACCGTCTACTAACGCCATGCCGTTTTCCTTTTTGGATAAAACGCGTGAAATAATTTGTATAATTTTGGATAAATTTATTATTTGTCTATTAGAATAGACTATGAAACCGATTTTATTAGTAATTTTAGGCTATTGCGAGCAATATTTTGTGATTGAGTGTAGAAAAATAAAGAATGGTAAAGAGAAGTGCTCAACCAGCTAAGTGTTTATTCACTAGTTATAAATAGAAAATAGCCTTACGGCTATTTTCTTGATTATTTATGCACTTTATTTTTAGATAAAAGTTTAGAAATTATTTTTGCTTTTTCCAGAGAAATGCAGCAATTGCAGGTAACACAGTAACAGCAGCAATCATATTAACCAAAAACATAAACGTTAATAGTATTCCCATATCGACTTGAAATTTCAAATCAGAGAAAAACCAGGTAGAAACACCTATCGCTAATGTTATTCCTGTAATAAGAACCGCACTACCACGTTCTTTCAACGCTTCCAAATAAGCTTGATGTACGGACAAGCCATTTCTTAATTTAACACTCATGGTTGAAAGGATATAAATACCATAATCAACACCAATACCAACCCCAAGCGCAATAACAGGTAACGTAGACACAGTTAAGCCAATATCAAGCACTGTCATTAGCCACTGTGCCAAAGTAGAAACCACAAATAGTGGTACAACCACAGATACCGTTGCCCTAACACTTTTAAAGCTTATCAAACACAATAAGATAACCGCACCATAAACATATAACATCATAGGTGTTTGAGCAGCAGCTACCGCCTCATTGGTTGCCGCCATCACACCCACAGGTCCTGAGGCTAACTTGAACGTTAACGAATCATTATTTAACTCGCTAATAGCAATTTTAGCCGCATCAACAACACGGTTAATCGTTTCTGCCTTGTGATCCTTTAAAAACAAAATAACGGGCATTACACTACATTCATTGTTAAGCAAGCCTGTAGAACTTGGCACGTTTGATAATGCTTGAGCTAAAGCATATTGATTAGGTGAAATAATGCGCCACTTAAGATTTCCTTCATAATAGCCAGAATTAATAACCTTCATGATTGAAGGTAAGCTCACGGCTGATTGCACTCCTTCAATATTCTCCATACGCCATTGAAAATCATCCATGGTAGTAAGAATATCAGTACTCGTACACGCATTAGCACTCGTTTCAACAATTACAGACATATAATCAACACTGATCGCATATCGGTCAGTAATTAAAAAAGTGTCTTGGTTGTAACGGGAATGCTCATGTAAGGCGGGAGCTCCTGCATGCAGTTCTCCTATTTTCAAATTTTGGGAATAATAAGCCCCTGCAATAAACAATACAGTTGTTATTACCAGAATAAAGCTAGCAACACCTCTTCGACTAAAACTTGCCATAAATAACCAAATAGCAGATTCTTCCTTGTGTGCTGATTTATTAACAACAGGTTGCTTTATCTCTAAAAAAGAAATCAAGACGGGTAGTAAAAGTAAATTAGTAAAGATGATAATAGCCACACCTAAGGAAGCTGTGATGGCTAGCTCTCGAATAATACCAATATCAATAGATAACAGGGTAATAAAACCAACCGTGTCAGAGAGTAACGCAATACCACCAGGAATAATCAGAACACGAAAACTAAATTGTGCAGCAGCTTTGGTATCAACACCCTGCGCGACTTTTTTACCAATTGCATTAATCATTTGCACGCCATGACTAACACCGATAGCAAAAATTAAGAATGGCACCAAAATTGACATAGGATCTAAGCCAAATCCTAATGTTGATAGCAAACCCATTTGCCAAATGACAGCAACGAGCGAACAAGCAATAGGTAATAAGGTTAAAGATATAGAGCGAGAAAATAGAAATACCATGATGGAAGTAATCGCAATCGCAATCGCAAAAAAGGTAACAACTCCTTTTGCTCCCTCAGCGACATCACCAACCATTTTAGTGAAACCAATAATGTGTACGCTAATATTACCTTGCTCAAAAGGTTTTCTTACTTCGTTTTCTAAGGTGTTAGCTAAAGCGATAGAATCAAGTTTTTCGCCTGTATTTGGATTGTTTTCCATTAAAACAGCTTTAACCATGGCACAGGTATAGTCATCAGCAATAATGCGTCCAACAATGCCAGATTTTTCAATATTTGCTTTAACAATTGCTAAGCCTTGACTGTCAGCTTTAAAATCAGCTGGAACAACAGGCCCTCCAGCAAAGCCATCCTCTACTACTTCTACAAAACGCGTGCTAGGTGAAAATAACGACTTAACTTGGGTACGATTTACCCCTGGGATAAAGAATAATTTATCATGCACGCCTTTAAGGGCAGTAAAAAACTCTTGATTAAAAATATCACCATCTTGGTAACAAACTGAAATAAGCACATTATTTGCTCCACCGAAATTTGCTCGATGCTTTAAATAAGTCTTCATATATTGATGATTGAGTGGGATATTTTTTGTAAAAGAGGCATCTAGCTTTATTTGCGAAGCCTGAAAAACCAAAAAAATGCTCATTAATGCAAAAAGAACAAGTACGGCGATACGGTGACGAAATACCGTTATTTCTATACGATTGATGAGAGAATCGACATTCATATTATTTAATTACCTGTAAAACTTTAATACCAACTTCAGACGCAACAATTAATTTATTGTGAAACACTACACCGGACAATAACGCTTTACCATCAGGTTGATTACGTAGAGTAAAAGTATGTCCATCGTCTCTACTTTCTAATAAAACACCATTATTACCTAAGATAAATAACTGCTCTGATGCCGTTAATACAATGCTATTTAATAATGCGGTGGTTGATGTTGTGCTTTTTTGCCATGGAGTTCCATTACTAACACTCCGATAAGCATTTCCTCGCAGTCCTACAGCAAGTAAATTCCCTCGCAATGTACGAGCAAAGTCAAAAAATGAGCCTTGGTATATATCATCAAATCTTTGCCAGCTTTCACCAAAGTCATTACTTTTAGCGATTAAACCAACCTCTCCAACTAAATACATAGTTCTACCATCAATAAAGATTCGATTAAAGTGAGGCAAAATGCTACCGCGTTCATCTAAATAAGCTTGTTCATCTTCACTTTTTAGTTCCGCTAAGTACTCAAGATCTTCTTGTGATAATAAGGAAAGATGAAACTCTTGTTTCCATGATTCACCTCCATCTGAGGTTCGAAAAAAAAGACCATAAGCACCAATGGCAATTCCCTCTTTTTCATTTTTAAAAACGATATCTAAAATAGGTTTTTCTAATTGAGGTAAATATTGTTGTTGTTGCCAAGTATTACCACCGTCTTTAGTGTGTAAAATTAACGCACTATGGCCAACAGCCCAGCCGAGCTTCTCATTAACAAAAGTTACTGATGTTAAGGTGATAGTGGATGGCACATCCATTTGCTGCCAATTTTCACCATCGACAGAACGAATAATATGCCCTCGCTCCCCTACAGCAACTAAAAACTGTTCACTTACATTCGTTATATCAAGTAATAAAGACTTGGTTACTAACGATGATTTAATTGCATTACTGGCTGGCTCATTTGCTAAACAATGAAAGCTTAATAATTCAAAAACAAATAAACCAAAAACAAACAAACCAAACAATTTTTTCATTAATTCATTTTTCCTAATAGATGTAGAAATTTTTATTCAAAGTAACTATTTTTATTTATGTGACCATACATCCTGTATATCGTCATTCTTCCACATCCATGTGACCATGACATACCATACATCCTGTATATAAAAATGGCTGGCTTAATGCCAGCCATTTCTAAGTTATCTATACTAGTTAAAATTAAATAACGAGTATATATCAGAGATAACTAGCGATTGTCTCGCTGTAAAGCTCGAGATGTAAACTGAATATCTTTTAGTTTAGCTGAAAAATCATACATTTTGGTTTCATTATCTAAACCAATCGCAATATAGCGCTTTGATTGAAAATCATGAAATACATCTAAAGTTGACCATTGAGCTGGCACTTCATAATAATTTAGCCCATGAGCAACACCAACACGGTATAATTCGTTACGATCATCATAGATATCAGTAACCGCTATTTGCCAGCTATCTTCATCAATAAAGAACACTCGTTTACGATAGGTATGACTTGTATCTTCTTTTAGATTAGCTTCAACCACCCAAACACGATGCTTTTCATAACGAACTAGATCAGGATTAATATGACCTGCCTGAACGATATCGTCATAACTGACTTTGTCACTGTGCAAACGGTAATCATTATATGGAATATATAACTCTTGTTTACCCTTCAATGTCCAGTTGTATCGATTAGGTGCGCCGTTAAACATGTCAAAATCATCTGTCGTTCTTAAACCATCAGAAGCAGTGCCTGGTGCATCATAAGCAACAGTTGGCGCTTTTTGTGCACGACGGATCCCTTTGTTATATATCCAAGCTTGGCGAGGCGTTTTTATTTGATCCATCGTCTCATGAACTAATAGTGCCGTACCTACTAACTTTGATGGCTCTGTGACTTTTTGTTTGAACTTAAACAAAATATTACTTGCTTCTAAGGTTTCTGGGGCAGTTCCCTCTTTAGCGTAAGGGATCATTAGTTGTTCATCAAAACCTATATAAGTAAAGCTACCTGAAGACGTTGGTGTTACTTGCCCACCATTTCGTTTTACAGCAACACCACGATAACGCAATATGTGATTCCAAATTGCCTCTAAACCATTAGCTGGAATAGGAAATGGAATACCAACAGCTGCTTGTACAATACCGTTACCGCCTTCAACCAACTCAGCACGAGTCGCATTATCATATGTCGCTTTATAAACATACTCTGGGTAAGAAGCTGAACGCCTAGTTTGATAAACATTCATTTTATACGTATCAGGGTACGTTTTAAAAAGGTTTAGCTGTCCAGGCGTTAAAAACGCTTTATATTGTTCAACATTTGCTGCTGTGATAGTAAATTCAATTTTATCATTAGGAAAAGGGTCTGCGTGATGCGAACCAACAGTATAACCGGCTGGAACATTCGTAATACCACCAGTCCACTCTGGAATACTGCCGTCTGCATTACCAGCTTTCACTGCGCCTAATGGAGTCAAATCAGCAGTTAATTTTTTAGCCTGCTGTGCATCGATTTTTGCAACTGACATCCCAGAGAATGTCAAAGTGATAGCAGCGGCTAATAAGGTTGTTTTTTTCATTGCTTTTGCCCTTATAAAGAATATTTTATGTTGAAAGATACATAATCACGATCTTCCATTTGATTAGTTGTACCTACACCACCCCAAAAGCCATTATAACTTAGGTCTGCAGACCAACGGCTTTGGTAATCAAATGAGATCCCTGCTGAGATTGATTTTCTATCTTCAACAAATAAAAACAATGGATCTGGCGTTATACCGCTAACATCATGAGAAAAAATAATGCGTGGTGACATATTAATACCAGCAAAAACATTGTTGTAATCTAATTTAGTAACAAAACGATAACCCCAAGCAAAATCATCAGGGAATGGATTGGATTCAACACCATCTTGTAAAGCATTTTCTAAGCCCGCACAACATGATATACCACCATTACGAGCAGTACCGGGGCCATTTAAGCGTAACTCATCTTCACTTGGCATATCTTTAATGCTTATACCACCAACTTCTAATAGCGTAGTTAATTGGCTAGCACCAAATGATGGTCCCCAAAAACGAGTCATCGTCATTTGTGCTTGCAAGGTATCTTTTAGCACAAAACCATCAGCTCTTTCACCTAAGCCAACAACAGGCATTTGTGAAACGCCATCAAGATCAGGACGAATTCCAGCATTGGCTAATTGTTGAGGCATAGCAGCAAATAGTAGTTCCACATCATCAATTTGTAATGGTTCATCTTGGCGGTATGATACTTCACCTGCAAAAGACGTCCCCGCATACGTTGTATTAAAACTCATCGCATAAAGTTTAATATCTTCAATGTAATCAAGTTCAACACGAGAAAATGAAGCTAAATCAGTGTAGTTATCATAAGTAATACCTTCAGCTAAAATCATACCTAAGTCTTGACTAGCTTTAGAGAAATCAGAAGTGATACCAGAAAACACCGGACGTCGACTATGATAGTTGATGTGATATAAACTGATTTCTGTTTCATTAAACTCAGGCAAATACCAAGAAAGCCTTAAACCGTATTGACCGCCATCTTCTGGCTCATTTTCAGCATCTGTTTGACGTAAGGTAATTTTAGTTGGAAAACCGTTAACATAATCAGCACCTGCTTGTGCTAACACAGCACCAACAGCAGCTTGATCTGCACCAGCAGCAGCCATTTTAGCCAAAGTATCCATTCTAAAGTCATTCATGCTAGAAATTAAGAAATCTACATCCATATCTGGATTACCAGCAAAACCTAACTGAACATTGTTAAACTGGCCACCATCACCGGCAAAGTCATTGGTAGAGAAATAGCTACCAGGTGCGGGTAAGACAGTTTTTTCCCAACTATATTGATAAAACATTTCAACGTTAAAGTTTTCTGTTACACCTAAAGATGCCCAAACTGCACCAAAAGGAATAAAAGCTTCTGTTAATTCAGCACCTGGTGCTTTTAATCGCGCAATATCTACTGGATTAATTTCACTAATACCATGTGAGATAAGTGTACTTTCACCCCAACCAATAACTTGCTGACCAACACGAACTGAAAATGGCATTTCACCTATATCAAAATCGCCGTAAAAGTAGGCATCTAATAAGCGAATATCACGACAAACTTGAGCTTTCGCCTCGTCATCACGACAAGGGTCATTACGCATACCTGATGTAGTATTTGACCAAGGTCTATCTTCGTCCATCATTTCAAGATCATAGAAGTACATACCACGAAGGAAAAGCCCCATGTTATCTTTTCTTATATCTAGTTCATGAGTACCTTTAAATAAACGAGAGAAAGACTCTCCAGCATCGTAATTTAAATTACCTAAATCGCCATTCGTAGAATAACCACCTTCTGCATCCCAAAGTGTTTGGTTTAGAGGTAAATTGTTATTCCCGGTTAACGGGTTTGGATTAAGTGTAGGATGGTAACTAGATAAGTCACCTACATTAGGGTTATTCGCTTTACCGACATTATCTTGCCAATTTCTATCTTCAACGCGCCAACTGGCACCAATAGAAAAAGTAGAGTCAAATCGAATATCGAAGTCACCTAGTTGAAAGTTTGATGCCGAGACTTGACCAATTGAAGTAAACATCAATGCAGTCGCAATACCAGCAGCCAACGGTTTTTTATAAAACCTTTTAATTGGGCTTTGTTTCATTATTCTCTCCCCAGACCCGAAACAGAGTATTATTATTTTAATTTAACTATTCCACTATAGTGGTATAAAACAATAATTGCATCATTTTCCCAGCTACGCAAGAGATAATACCTCTAGGAAAGATGCTGTATTTAAACGACTTGTATTCAATGTAACCATAAATTAAAAGCCCCGTTTAAAACAGTTGTTTTAAACGGGGCTTTTAATTAAAATAAATACTTAACATTACCCATATAACAGTGGTATGACCTATTGAGTTAGTCGCAATGATACACTTTAGATGGTCTGACCACTGTTTAAAGCATTAACTCTAATTAGCCAACTTAGTGAGTAATTTAAACTTATTATTTTCTGTTTCCATACAAAAAGTCCCCTTAATTCCAGATGAAGTAAGATATTTTCTCATATGCATCGCTGGAAATTGAACTCTCACTCCGTTTAATGCTGTTACAACCATCACTTGAATTTTACCTTGGTAGTAAGGAAGAAACTCTTTCGCAGAAATGTTTAATGCAAAAATGTACCTCATCAGTTTGCTAGCGCAGCATCTAATTTTTCTTTCAAATCTTTCGATAGCTTAGGCAACTCAGCTAATTTCATTAACTCAAGCTTCATCATTTTTTGTCGAGGCTCATCAAATTGTTCAAATTGAATAAGTGGTGTTATCAACCTTGAGGCAACTTGAGGGTTTATTTCATTCAATAAGGCTATTTGTTTGGCTAAGAATTGATAACCTCTACCTGAAGCGCAATGAAAGTGTTCTGGGTTATTATTTGTAAAAGCTGAAATCAACGATCTAGCACGGTTAGGATTTTTTAAACTAAACAATGAGTGTTGCTCAAGCTTAGACAAGCGATCGAAAATATCAATTTGATTATAGCTTGCTTGGATAACGAACCATTTGTCCATTACCAAAGCGGTATCTTGCCATTGTTCTTCAAAATCAGCCATCAATGACTCAAAACTGCTTGTTGCATTTTTAGCTGCGTTATTTAATGCGGCTAAAGTATCAGTCATATTGTCCGATTGTTGGTATTGATTGTTCAGTAAAGGCTGCTGTTCAGCAATCAGAGATAAATAGCCAAGACAAACATTTTTTAATGCCCTACTTCCTATCGATTGACCATCATTACTATATTTAGCACTGTTGTACTGCTGATACACTTGAGCTAACGATTCAACTAATCCGGTTGCTAGAAACATTTTAACCCGAGCTAACGCTTGAACCAGTTGCACAGGATTTACTTTATCAATTTTAGCAACAAGCTCATCAAAAGCAGGCATGGTTAACTGCTCTGCCTTTAATGCATTATCGCCTTTACTAAGAAGGATGTTTTGAAAGGCATTGATTAATTGCTGAGGCAATTGTGTCTCTGGTTGCTTAACCAACATTATAATATAATGAGTTAACAAATTTTGACCTGCATCCCAACGATTGAACTCATCACTTGCATTCACCATCAAAAATTCCAGCTCTTCATTCGATTGTAGAAAAGTTGTTTTTACAGGCGCTGAAAAATTACCTAATAAAGCTAAAATTGGTTTTTTATTAAAAGATGAAAAACTCCATGTTTGCTCATTAGTAGTTAGCTGTAATAAATGCTGTTGCGAACCATTATCACCCAATAACTCAATGTTTATGGGAATATGAAGATCATGCTTTTCCTGCTGGTTAACACTTGGTTGATTGCTTTGCTGAATGGTTAAACTATACTGACCTTTTTCTGCATCAAAAGATTCACTGATCACCAACTCAGGTGTACCCGATTGACTGTACCAACGCTTAAACTGTCCAAGGTTAACTGAAGAAGCATCAGCCATAGCAGCAACAAAGTCATCACAGGTGACAGCCATGCCATCATGCCGCTTAAAATATAAATCCATCCCCTTCTTAAAATTTTCTTTCCCTAATAATGTATGCAACATACGAATAACTTCCGCGCCTTTCTCATAAACAGTTAGCGTGTAAAAATTATTCATCTCAACAACTTTTTCTGGACGTATTGCATGCGACATTGGCCCTGCGTCTTCGGCAAATTGTAATGAACGAAGCACTCGTACATTTTGAATTCGAGTAACTGCTGCAGAATGCATATCGGCACTAAATTGCTGATCTCGAAACACCGTCAAACCTTCTTTCAAGCTTAGTTGAAACCAATCACGACAAGTTACCCTGTTACCTGTCCAATTGTGAAAGTACTCATGTGCAATAACCGCTTCGATATTAAAATAATCGGTATCGGTTGCACTTGCTTGATCAGCTAAAACATATTTACTATTAAAAACATTTAATCCTTTGTTTTCCATTGCCCCCATATTAAAAAAATCAACCGCTACAATCATGTAAATATCTAAGTCATATTCAAGATCGAAGGTTTGTTCATCCCATAGCATAGATTTTTTAAGTGACGTCATCGCATGATGTGCTTTATTAAGATTTCCTTTGTCTACAAATATTTCTAATGCTATTTCTCTCGCTGAACATGTAGTAAAAGTATCGGTCAATACATCGAAGTCCCCTGCCACTAGAGCAAACAGGTAACTAGGTTTAGGGTAAGGGTCTTGCCATGTAACATAATGCAAACCATTTGATAAATCACCTTCATCAACTTTATTACCATTAGATAACAGGTAAGGATAGGTCTTTTTATCAGCAATTATTTTAGTGGAAAAAACAGCCATTACATCAGGTCTATCAAGGTAATAGCTGATGCGCCTAAACCCCTCTGCTTCGCACTGTGTACAAAAAGCATCGCCAGATTTAAAAAGTCCTTCTAATGATGTATTAGCAACAGGGTTAATTTCTGTCACTATTGTTAACGTAAATGAAGATAAACCAATGTTAATTTGTAATGAGGTGTCATCAAGTTGATACTCATGACTAGCGAGTGCTTTACCATCGATGAATATTGACTTTAAAGATAACTGTTCGCCACTTAATTCTAGTAATGCATTATCATTACTATGTTTAGTTATTTTCATCACATTAGTGACCAGCGTTGCCTGATCTGATAATTCAAAAGTGAGATCGGTATGAGTAATGCTAAATTTACTAACACTATAATCCGCTAATACTCGAGCGACAAAATTCGCCATAATAATACCCTTTATAAAAATATGCTTATGTTCTACTTAACAATAGAACATTCAAAATATAATAAATGAATGAAAAGTAAAAAGCCTGCTAATCACAGGCTTTTTACATTGAATACTTATGAGAGTTTATGCTTTTGCTAAATTATCTTTTATATATTTAATTTTATAGCCCATATAAGCATAAATAACCGCTAAAACTGGATTAATTAAATTAAAGAAGCAGTAAAATATATACTCATAAGAGGTTAATGCTAAAGCCCCAAACATAAACGCTCCGCAAGTATTCCATGGAATAAGTGGAGATGTGATTGTCCCTGAATCTTCCAATGTTCTACTTAACACAACAGGATCAAGCCCTCTACGCTCATACTCTTCTTTATACATCCGCCCAGGCATTACTATTGCCATATATTGATCAGCAGTGATTAAATTAGTACCAATACAGGTTGCGACTGTACTTGCAATTAAACTTCCAGTTGATTTAGCTGCTTTTAAAATAGAAGTTACAAACTTTTTTAACATGCCTAAGTGCTCAAGTACCGCACCAAAACTTAGCGCACACATGACCAACCAAATGGTATTTAGCATGCTCGACATACCACCTCGACTTAATAATTTATCAATCTCTGCATTACCGGTATTCACCACCACACCATCAAAAAAGGCGGTCCAAATAACCATTATACTTCCTTGAGTATGGCTAACTCCTTCTTTCACCATTGTTAAAATTAATTCTTGTTGAAAAATACCAGCCCAAATTGCGCCGATAATAGCGCCAATGGCTACCGCTGGGAAAGCTGGCATTTTCTTAACAGCTAGAAAAAGTAATACCGCTAAAGGAATGAGATTCAAAATAGTAATGTTATAAGTTGCTTCTAATGTACCGATTAATTTTTCAATGCTTTCAGTGCTACCAATATTTCCTGAGGAATGATTAAAGCCTAAAATAAGAAATAAAATGAGTGCTATTGAAATAGAAGGAATGGTTGTCCATAACATGTAACGAATATGAGAGAAAAGTTCACTACCTGCCACTGCGGGTGCTAAATTTGTAGTCTCTGATAATGGAGATAATTTATCGCCAAAATAAGCTCCTGAAATAACCGCACCTGCAGTTACTGCAGTAGACATTTCAAAACCATTAGCAATACCGATAAATGCAACACCTACTGTTGCTGCTGTTGTCCAAGAGCTACCAATACTCATAGCAACGATGCCACAAACTAAACATGCAGCAGCATAAAACCAACTTGGATCTATTATTTTTAAACCGTAATATACCATAGTAGGTACTGTGCCAGATAATAGCCAAGTACCGATTAACGCACCTACAACAAGTAATATTAAAATTGCTCCCATTGAAATAGAAATACCGTGAATGATTGCTTTTTCAATAGACGCCCAGCTATAACCATTTTTAAGCCCGATAACAATAGCGATGCCCATTGCCATTAACAAAGCAATTTGATTAGGGCCAAAAGATGAGTTATCAGCAAAAAGACTAACCGATGCAGCTAACAGAAAAATAAGTGCAACAAGAGGTGTTATCGCATCAAAAAAACTAGGTGCTTTAGGTTGAATGGGATCTGACATAAATGCGTTTTACCTTAATATTTAGTATTTTTATTATAGATTTATTGGTTCGTTAACATGCCTTGCTTAACGCCTTGTTGCAAGTGTTTTCTGTCAATTACACGTTAATCTAAAACAGTTAATAAGCTGTTGATTATATAAATATGCAGCAATTGATTATATATATAAAAAAACCGCCACTAAGGACGGTTTTTTAATATGATATAATTTAGCGTTATTTTTTTGCTATCTTTCCAAGAGAAACTAAATCAAAAGTAATTTTTGCAGTTTCATCTAAAAACGGGTCTAAATCATCTAAATCATCAGGTAAATCATCTAAAGAGGTAACTAATTCTTTCCCCATAACGGTTAACCTTTCATTTACTCGAACTAACTGTTGGGCTTTACGCTTATCTCTTTTTGCTTTTCGTGCTTCTAAATTAAGGGAAATGGACTTATCATCCTTTTCAGATTGATAGACCTTAATATCATCAAGTAAATAATTAAATTCACTATTTGTTTTAACACGCTCTTGATGTAAAGAAGTTAAATAAGTCAGATCACTATCAATATTTAGGCGGCTATAGCGTGCTTTAGCAACTTTATCCCAAGGCAATGCGTTTTCCTCTCGACTTTCTCCCCATTCATCAGGGTCAACAGCTGTTGGAAAAGCTATATCAGGTAATACACCACGATGTTGAGTGCTACCGCCATTAATACGATAAAACTTAGCAATTGTATAAGTAATACTACCAAATGGTTTCTCGTATAAGTCATAGACTCGACCTAATGGACGATGCTGTTGCACAGTACCCTTGCCAAAAGTATGCTCTCCAACAATTACTCCACGACCATAATCTTGGATTGCTGCAGAAAATATTTCAGAGGCTGATGCACTATATCGATCAACCATCACCGTTAAAGGGCCATCATAATAAGTAATTCCATCTTTATCACGACTGACATCAACACGATTCGCTTGATCTCTAATTTGTACTACAGGACCCTTATCAATAAATAATCCCGTTAAGAAAATAGATTCAGGTAAAGAGCCTCCACCATTGCCACGTAAGTCAATAATAATGCCTTCAACATTTTCAGCTTTGAGCTTATCTAATTCTTTTTTCACATCTCTAGAGAGCTTATTATAAAAACTAGGAATAGTAATTACACCTAACTTTTTACCATTCTCTTCATCATTATTTTCAAAGTAAACTTTAGATTGGGCTGCCCGGTCTTCAAGAATAATCTTGTCTCTAATAATAGAAACAACTTTCACGTTGTCATCACCACTTGATGACTCACCTAATATCTGTAAACGAACCTTAGTGCCTTTTGGACCTTTAATTAAATCTACAACATCGTCTAAACGCCAGCCGATAATATCAACAAACTCTTTATCACCTTGAGAAACCCCAATAATGCGATCTTTCGGTTTTAGTTGTTTAGATTTATCTGCTGGGCCCCCTGAAACTACGCTTTGAATCGTTGTATAGTCTTCTTCAGCGCCAAGCATTGCACCAATACCCTCAAGCGATAAATTCATGTCGACTTGAAATCGCTCTGCGTTTCTAGGAGATAAATAAGTTGTGTGAGGTTCAACAACACGAGCAAAGCTATTCATAACGACTTGAAAAACATCTTCACTTTCACTTTGCTTTAAACGTTTAATCGCATACCGATAGCGTTTACCTAATATTTCTTGAACTTTTTCCCATTTTTTTCCGGTTAATGTTAAGTTCAGCGCATCATATTTAACCTTCATTCGCCATAATTCATTAAGCTCAACTTCAGAGACAGCCCAAGGCGCTTCTTCTCGATCAAAGTAATAGAGCTCATCATCAGTGAAATCAAAAGGGGTTTCTAAGAGGCTTAATGCATATTGATAACGTTCTAAACGGCGCTTTAAGTTTAAATTATAAATATCATAAGCTACATCTAATTTGCCGCGAGAAATGACAACATCAAAATCTAAACGATATTTTTCAAAACGTTGTACGTCAGAAGCTAAAAATACTGTTCGATTGTAATCAAGCTGCTTTATAAAACGGTCAAAGATCTGTTCAGACAATTTATCGTTCATCTGAACAGGTTTATAGTGGTCGCGGGTAAACTGAGCAGTAATGCGTTTACTCGCTGTGGCATGCTGACTTTCTGGCTGTAAAAGCGGAAGGTTTTTTAATTTATCCGCATCAAAAAATGCAAATAAGCTAACACTTGTTAGCGATAAAGATAAGGCAATTGCGATACGACAATTTTTTTGCATGCCAGTTACTCCAGTTTATTCAGTAAAGATATTTTCAACTTGTGTTTTGACAACCATACCTGAATTAAGTTGCACACTAATATCTTTACCAGAAATTTCAGTGATCACAGCATCCATAGGAGTATTGCCTACTTTAACTTTAATGGCATTACCCACAGAAACTGCACTTGACTCTACAGGTTTAAGTTTAGCTGCAACTTTTGATTGTGCACGCTTACTTGACTTAACAGCATTGAATTTAGCTTTGTCTTTCGCTTTAGCAACACCGGTAGAGCTTTTGTTTTCAGGCTTCTTACCTTTATAAGGTTTTTTATTAGTGCTGTCTTTATTATTTTTGTTACCAAATTTTTCTTGGCTTTCTTTTAACGTTTTACTCGCGTAATCAGCTTGCTCTTTATCAATTTCAGCAACGTCCTTACCATCTATATCAATACGGAAGGCACCTAGTTTAACTGACTTAAGATAACGCCAACTACTTGTATAATGTCTTAATGCTTGACGCAAACGAGTTTTACTGACCGTTTCATCATCTGTTAACTTTTCTGCTAGCTCTTGAAAAATACCAACCTTTAAAGGCTTAGCAGGACCTTCGATAGAAAAACACGCTGGAAATTTTTCAGTTAAATACTTAATAATTTCTTTTGTACTGGTACGTTTAGTTTCTGTACTAGTCGTAGCAGCATTAGCGATTTCTTTGCTTTCTACTGTGACATCAGCTTGTGTTTTACTTTCGGTTTGACTTTCAGTTTTAGTTTCCATAAATACAACTTTTAAATAAATTTCTAATTTTCGAGATATTGTTCTCGGTTTTCCAACAAATGTCGGCACCAATCATGAATATCATCACTGTCTAATTCGGCTAGAGCGTCTTGCCCTATCCATGTATCCCACACCAATGCTAAGAGTTTTTCTAACTCTGCTGGTGCAATATCTTCTTCAGCTAAGTCGTACACCATATGATAAATCTCATTGATACGCTCAGCCACAAGTTCTTCATTGCCATCCCAGTCTCCAACGACTGCTTCAGAAACAAGGTAATCATGAATAACTATAAATTCTTTCATCTACACCACATATCCGTAACGACATAAACCGGCTTCTAATAATGCCACTACTTTCTCAATGCCTTGTTGATCTTCTTCATCAAAGTGACCATATGCAACACTATCTATATCTAATACCGCAACTACCTCACCTTGATACATGACAGGTACCACTAGTTCAGAATTACTTGCTGCATCACAAGCTATATGCCCTGAGAATTGATGGACATCATCAATACGCTGCGTTTTCATCTGCGAAACAGCCGTGCCACAAACACCTTTACCAACAGGAATTCTAATGCAGGCTACTTTACCTTGAAAAGGCCCAAGAACCAATTCATTATCTTTCATTCGATAAAAGCCAACCCAGTTAACTTTATCCAGCATTTCAAATAATATCGCACTAATATTTGCCATATTAGCAATAGTGTCTTTTTCATCAAGGATTATTGCTTCAACCTGATGACAAAGTTGTTGATAAAAATCTTTCTTAAGCATGTTGTCTTTTACTGTAATTTTTAAGGAATATACCAATTATGCAATTTATGCAGAAATCTCCAGTATAATATCCTACTATTGAAAATTCGCATAACATACCGCGATAAACAGCTAAATTAAAGTGATATCCACGATAATTGTTAAATATCTAGGGTTCTATCAAAAATGTGGCGATAACTTGAGCTGTTATTGGTTTTTTGCCCACATTTGATTGAAAATTAGCACTTTCACTTCTCATCATTTGATAAGAACTAGGTGCATGATATGACTGTTCTTTCATTGCAGTTAAAGTTCCTAATTCTACCCCTGCTTGTTCTGCCATTTGCAAAGCTTTTTCCTTTGCATTAGCTATAGCTAAGTTTAGTGCTTGCTTATAGTACTTTTTTGAATCTATAAAAGACATTTCTAATGGGGATAAATGGCTAACTCCTAGCTTAACCATATTATCTAATAGCTTGTCATAAATAGCCATATTAGAAAAAGAAATAACAATTGTTCGAGATACATCAAAACTCGTTAACGTTACAATTTTTGAATTGGTAGTATTAAGCCCGTGTTTTATTTTTTGCCCTTTGGATACTTTAGTTTGTAACTCAGCATTATTTAGCATAATAGAGGGCTGTTCATAACGAGGGTATAACCGCAATTGTGACGACTCTATGTTTTGCTCAGCAATACCTGAAGCAATTAACATATTAACGATGCGTTTACTTTTATTATCAACCAACTGTTTAGTTTTAGTAGCGCTACGACCTCGCTCTTGTATCATCACCTTCATTGAAAATTTATCAGGCACGACTAATATCGAAGCTTTGCCAGTAACTTCTATACCAGAAAATTCCCTAGCAATAACAGGAAAGGAACACAGACTAATAAAAAGAATGAAAAAGCAATATTTCACGATAAAAATTCTCACTAAAATAAATTTTAGTCTAGCAATAAATATTTTTATATCACAGTTAAATTATAAGAATGTATAACTTGACAGGTAAAGCTGAGATAATTCATTTGTTGAAATTAAATTAAATTCATCAAATCAATTTCTCAACTTTATAATTAACGACAAAACTAAAATGAATTACCAGGAATACGTACCCAACCTTCCATAAGTACTCGCGCACTCCGACTCATACTTACCTTTTTAACTGTCCATGCTTTATTCACATGCTCGGCTTCAGCACCAACCTTAAGCGTACCTGATGGGTGACCAAAAGTTACAGCGTTTTGTGGCTCATCACCAGCAGCGATTCCTGCTGCAAGACTTACTAACGTGCCCGGAATTGCCGCAGCAGTACCAATAGCAACCGCGGCAGTCCCCATCATTGCATGGTGTAATTTCCCCATAGACAAGGCACGAACATGTAAATCAATTTTGTTTGAAGCAATTTCTTTACCACTTGAAGAAATATAATCTTGAGCTGTGGTAACAAAAGCAACTTTAGGAGTATGTTGACGTGCTACTGCTTCACTTATATCAGCAATTAAGCCCATTTTAACAGCGCCATAGGCACGAATGGTTTCAAAACGCGATAATGCTGCTTCGTCATTATTGATTGCATCTTGTAATTCTGTCCCTGTGTAACCAATATCTTCTGCATTCAAGAAAATCGTGGGGATGCCCGCAGTGATCATAGTTGCAGAGAATGTTCCTATACCTGGAACTTCTAACTCATCAACAACATTACCCGTTGGGAACATTGCCTCACTAGGGTCAACAGGCGCGACAAAATCGACTTGTACTTCAGCGGCAGGGAAAGTTACTCCATCGAGTTCAAAGCTACCTGTTTCTTGCACTTCACCATTAGTAATAGGCACATGAGCAACAATAGTTTTTGAAATATTTTTCTGCCAAATTCGTACTACACAGATACCATTATCAGGTATGCGTGAACTATCAACTAATCCTTGACTGATAGCAAAAGAGCCTACTGCCGCCGTTAAGTTTCCACAATTACCAGACCAATCAACAAAGGCTTTATCAATAGCCACTTGACCAAATAAATAGTCAACATCATGATCGGCAACATCACTTTTCGCTAGAATCACCGTTTTAGACGTACTTGAAGTAGCACCGCCCATACCATCGGTTTGTTTACCATATGGATCTGGCGAGCCAATAACGCGTAATAACATATTGTCACGCGCCTGCCCTGCAACCTGACACCGCTCGGGTAAGTCAGTTAAATTAAAAAATACACCTTTTGATGTACCACCACGCATATACGTCGCTGGAATTTTTACTTGAGGTACGAATTTCATGTGTTTCCTTTATTATAATTTCGCTTCTCAAAAGGATATTTTTCTGCGTTGAATAACGTTACATAGAAGTCTATGTTCCTTTTATTCGTCTTGCTAAATAACCTTTTGTTTTGCGATCTATCAATAATTAAAAAGCAGCATTAGATTTCTCATTTGCTGCTTTGAAGTATTTACTTTTGATACGAATTAACAAAGTTGATTTTCATAATAAGAGTTTTAGTATTTTAACAAGGCGGAAGCGCGGAGTTGACGAACGTCAATGAGCACTTCCAACACAGGTAAAACATTAAAAATCAATTATGAATTCGACTTTAAGAAATCAGTGGCAAACTTTTGTAATACGCCACCACCGTTGTACACGGTGACTTCTTCAGCCGTATCTAAACGACACTTAACAGGTATTTCGACCACTTCACCACCATCTTTACGCGTCATAATTACTTTCATCGCACCACCTGGAGCTGTCGTACCTTTTACATCATAAGTTTCAGTACCGTCAATGCTATACGTATTGCGGGTGTCATTATTGGTAAATTCGAGTGGTAAAACCCCCATACCAATCAAATTAGTACGGTGAATTCGTTCAAATCCTTCTGAAACAATAACTTCTACTCCTGCTAAACGAACTCCCTTGGCTGCCCAGTCACGTGATGAGCCTTGACCGTAATCAGCACCAGCGATGATAATTAATGGCTGTTTACGTTCCATGTAAGTTTCAATAGCTTCCCACATGCGAGACTCAGTACCTTCCCGCTCAATACGTGCCAGTGAACCTTGCTTTACTTCGCCACTAGCATCACGACACATTTCATTAAACAATTTCGGATTAGCGAATGTTGCACGTTGTGTCGTTTCATGATCGCCACGGTGAGTTGCGTATGAGTTGAAGTCTTCATGCGGCACCCCCATTTTATCGAGGTAAGCACCTGAAGCACTGTTTAACTGAATAGCATTACTTGGAGATAAATGATCCGTGGTGATGTTGTCACCAAGTACTGCTAAAGGACGCATGCCCTTCATCGTACGTTCACCTGCAAGCGCCCCTTCCCAATAAGGAGGACGACGGATATAAGTACTCTTAAGATCCCAATCGTATAACGGGCTTTCAGCTGGTTCAAATGCACCTAAATCAAACATTGGCGTGTAGATTTTTTTGAATTGCTCAGGTTTAACTGCGGAAGCAACAATTGCATCAATTTCCTCATCTGATGGCCAGATATCTTTCAAGGTAATATCGTTACCGTTTTGATCTTGACCAAGAACGTCTTTTTCAATATCAAAACGCATCGTACCAGCAAGTGCATAAGCAACGACTAACGGTGGTGACGCTAAGAAAGCTTGTTTAGCGTGCGGATGAATACGGCCATCAAAGTTACGATTTCCTGATAATACTGCTGTTGAGTATAAGTCACGGTCGATGATTTCTTGTTGGATTTTCGGCTCTAATGCTCCCGACATGCCGTTACAAGTTGTACAAGCATAACCAACAATACCAAAACCTAACTTCTCCATCTCAGCTAATAAGCCCGCTTCTTCTAAGTAAAGTTTTGCAACTTTTGAACCCGGTGCAAATGAAGATTTAACCCAAGGTTTACGTACTAAACCTAATTCATTTGCTCGTTTCGCGACAAGACCAGCAGCAACAACATTACGGGGGTTTGAAGTATTGGTACAAGAGGTAATAGCAGCGATAATTACTGCGCCGTCTGGCATTTCGCCATTCGCTTCTTGTGCTTTACATGCATCCAAGTTTTTAGCTATGTCTTTTGATACGAGATCAGCAGTCGCTAAACGACGATGCGGATTTGAAGGCCCTGCAAGGTTACGCGTTACAGATGACAAATCAAACTCAATTACACGAGGGTATTGTGCCTCAACAAGATCGCTCGCCCATAATCCCGTGTGTTTTGCGTATATCTCAACTAATTTAACTTGCTCTGGTTCACGACCAGTAAGTTTCAAGTAGTCAATGGTTTGTTCATCGATATAAAACATACCTGCAGATGCACCGTATTCAGGTGTCATATTTGAGATAGTTGCACGGTCACCAATGGTTAAGTCTTTAGTACCTTCACCGAAAAATTCTAAGTAGCTTGATACTACTTTTTGGCTACGTAAAAACTCAGTGATCGCAAGCACCATATCGGTAGCTGTGATACCAGGGTTTCGTTTACCTGTTAATTTAACACCAATAATATCAGGTAAGCGCATCATAGATGGGCGACCAAGCATAACCGTTTCAGCTTCTAAACCACCAACACCAATAGCGATTACACCTAAAGCGTCAACGTGTGGAGTATGTGAATCAGTACCAACACAAGTGTCTGGGAAAGCGACACCGTCACGCGCTTGAATAACGGGTGACATTTTTTCTAAATTGATTTGGTGCATGATGCCGTTACCCGCAGGGATCACATCAATATTTTTAAAGGCTGTCTTTGTCCACTCGATAAATTTAAAACGGTCTTTGTTACGACGGTCTTCAATAGCACGGTTTTTCTCAAATGCATCACTGTCAAAACCCGGTGCTTCTACAGCAAGGGAGTGATCAACAATTAGCTGTGTTGGTACAACAGGGTTAACTTTAGATGGATCACCCCCTTGTTCAGCAATGGCATCACGAAGACCAGCTAGATCAACTAATGCTGTTTGGCCTAAAATATCGTGACAAACAACACGAGCAGGATACCAAGGAAAATCAAGTTCTTGTTTAACATCGATAAGTTGTTTTAATGATGCCGTTAAATCAGCAGGTTCACACTTACGTACTAATTGCTCAGCTAGTACACGAGATGTGTAAGGTAATTTTGCGTAACTACCCAGTGTGATCGCTTCAACCGCTTCACGGGTGTCAAAATAATCAATATTTACGCCGCCGACTTGATAGCCTGGCAACGGTTTACGGTAATCGTAATTCATAATATTTACCTTTTCCTACTACCTTTCGCTAATGGCTGTAACTTTTCTAGGCGCTGAACCAGTATAATCAGCACTTGGACGGATAATACGATTATTTGAGCGTTGCTCCATAACGTGGGCTGCCCATCCAGTTAAACGTGAACATACAAAAATAGGCGTGAACAACTTAGTTGGAATACCCATATAGTTATAGGTTGATGCATGGAAGAAATCTGCATTACAGAATAACCTTTTTGTATCCCACATAAATTCTTCACAAGCTACTGAAATATCGTAAAGTGATGTATCACCATTTTCAGCAGCTAGTTTTTCTGACCATGCTTTTATGATTACATTACGGGGATCAGACGTGCGGTAAATCGCATGGCCAAAGCCCATTATTTTTTCTTTTCGCTTAAGCATACCAGCCATTTGTTCTTTCGCATCTGCTGGTGATTTAAAGGTTTGGATCATGTCCATTGCCGCTTCGTTAGCGCCCCCGTGTAATGGTCCACGTAATGTACCGATAGCGCCGGTAATACATGAGAACATATCAGACAAAGTTGAAGCACAAACACGTGCTGTAAACGTAGATGCGTTAAATTCATGCTCTGCATATAAAATTAATGAAACATCCATAACACGTTCGTGTTGCGCTGATGGGCTTTCGCCATTTAACAAACGTAGGAAATGTCCACCGAGTGAGCTTTCATCTGACATACAGTCAATTTCTACGCCGTCATGTGAAAATTTGTACCAGTAACACATGATCGCAGGAAATGCTGCTAATAAACGATTTGCCGATTTATTTTGCTCTGAAAAGTCATTTTCAGGCTCTAAGTTACCTAAAAATGAACAACCAGTGCGCATAACATCCATTGGGTGGGTGTCTTTTGGGATATGCTTTAACACTTCTTTTAGTGCTTGTGGTAAATCGCGCATGCCCGCTAATTCAGCTTTGTAAGTCGCTAATTCTTTTTCGTTAGGTAATTCGCCGTTAAAAAGTAAATAAGCGACTTCTTCGAAGGTTGAGTTTTCAGCTAGATCAGCAATATCATAACCACAATAAGTTAAGCCTGAGCCAGATTGACCCACTGTACATAAAGCTGTTTCGCCAGCACTTTGACCACGTAACCCAGCACCACTTAATTTTTTATCAGACATAATCTATTCCTCATATTCTTTAATTTTGTATTTTTTATTTTTTATTGGTTTAACTGATTTTAGCTATTTGTTTTTGCCAGCATCGAACAAAGCATCTAGCTTTTGTTCATAATCGTGGTAACCAAGGTAATCGTATAAATCCATGCGCGTTTGCATATTTTCAATTTCAGCTTTTTGATCACCATCATTTAGTAAGGTTCTGTAAACTGATTCTGCTGCTTTGTTCATTGCGCGAAAAGCCGATAATGGGTAAAGCACCATTGCACAGCCCCACTCACCTAACTGCTCTTTATTCCATAATTCGGTTTGACCAAATTCAGTAATATTGGCTAACACTGGCACATCAAGTGCTTCAGTAAACGCACGATAATGTTCTTCGGTTTTAACCGCTTCGGCAAAAATTCCGTCAGCACCCGCTGCAACATAAGCTTTAGCACGTTCAAGTGCTGCTTCTAAGCCTTCTTGGGCAAATGCATCAGTACGCGCCATAATGAAGAAATCAGGATCTATTCGCGCATCAACAGCCGCTTTAATTCTATCAACCATTTCTTCAGTAGAAACAATCTCTTTATTTGGACGGTGACCGCAACGCTTTTGCGCTACTTGGTCTTCTAAATGAACCGCTGCAGCACCGGCTTTCTCCATATCACGAATGGTTTTGGCAATGTTGAAAGCGCCGCCCCAACCTGTATCAATGTCAACTAACAACGGCAAACTTGATGCGGCAGTAATACGCTGAACATCGGCGATAACATCATTTAATGAAGTCATACCTAAATCAGGTAAACCGTATGAAGCATTAGCAACACCGCCACCAGAAAGGTAAATAGCTTGATGCCCTAATTGCTCAGCCATCATTGCACAGTAAGCGTTGATAGTGCCGACAACTTGTAGAGGTTTATTATTTTTTAATGCTTGGCGAAACTTTGCGCCTGGAGAGTGTTGAGTTGACATAATTTTGTCCTTTTACTGTATTTGTTAAAATTTGTATATGAATTGAGTTTACTTTTGCTCTGCTTGGTTTTGCAGAGCAATTTTATTTTCGATGTTCTTTCGTGAGGCGGCGATATGACGCTTCATTAATATTTCAGCGAGCTCACCGTCCCGATCACAAATCGCTTGGATTATATTTGAATGCTCTTGAAAAGCGCGAGTAGCACGCGGGCTGTGCATACCAAACTGTATGCGGTACATACGGACTAAATGATATAACTGGCCACAGAGAATATTAATAAGCTGTTGATTATGACTGCCTAAAATTACTTTATAATGGAAGTCTAAATCTCCCTCTTCTTGGTAATAAGAAACGCCGTCTTTTAACGCTTGCGAATTAGCATGCTGAGCTAGCATTGCTTGCATTTCAGCAATTTCATCATCACTCATATTATTCGCCGCTTCACGACATGCCATACCTTCAAGAGCCTCGCGTACTACATAGATCTCTAATAAGCCTTCAATAGTACAATCAACAACTCTTGAGCCTACATTAGCTTTACGCTCAATTAGATGACATTTTTCTAAACGGTTTAATGCTTCACGAAGTGTTGAACGACTAATTTCATATTGCTTGGCAAGCTCAGGTTCACTTATCTTGCTACCTGCCACTATTTTTCCATCAACAATGGCATGCAACATTACATCAAAAACTTTGTCTGCGGTGGTCACCGCTTTTTGTAAGGTAGGATTATCTAGTGCCATAATTGTCGACATTTAAGTAATTTGTACAGAATTTTAGCGTATATTGACAAATAGTCAAGTAGACTAAAGTTTAATTGTCGACAATAAATGTATTCATATAAGAGGTATGGAGTGTAAATGGTGGTCTGTTAGCCAAAAAACCAATAACAAACACCGATTGCTGCACTGATCCCTGCTAAATCAGCAAGCAAACCACAAGCAATGGCGTGGCGACTATAGCGAATTCCAACAGAGCCAAAATAAACAGCGAGTACATAAAAAGTAGTTTCCGTTGAGCCTTGAAAAATAGACGCTAATCGCCCTGCAAAAGAGTCTGCACCGTGAGTTTTCATAGTTTCAATCATCATCGCTCTAGCGCCAGATCCACTAAGAGGTTGCATTAACGCCGTAGGCATTGCATCAACAAAACGGGTATCAAAGCCTAAAAACAACACTAAAGCTCGAAAACTGTCGACAATTAACGCTAATGCTCCACTGGCGCGAAAAACACCAATCGCCACTAACATCGCCAATAAATAAGGAATAAGTTTAATACTGGTTTCAAACCCTTGTTTAGCACCTTCAATGAAGCTGTCATAGACATCAACTTTCTTACGTACTGCCGCCAGAATAAAAATAACCAAGGTGGAAAAAATTAAAAAATTTCCTAACAGTGAAGATTGCTCAGCTAACACTTGCGAAGTTAAAGTTGAAAAATAAACCACTAAACTTCCCACTAAAGCAATTGCTCCCGACAAGTAAAGCAGCACAATAGGATGGTGTAATTTTATTTTTTGTACGGTGGCAACCGCAAGTAAGCCTGCAAATGTCGAAGCAAAAGTTGCTAATATAATGGGCACAAAAACATCAGTTGGGTTAAGTGCTCCCTGCTGAGCGCGATAGACAAATACCGCAATAGGAAAAAGTGTTACAGAAGAAGTGTTCAACACTAAAAAGAGTATTTGTGCGTTTGTGGCGGTATCTTTTTTCGGATTTAATAGTTGGAGGTCTTGCATGGCTTTTAAGCCAAGTGGTGTGGCTGCATTATCTAAGCCGAGGAAATTAGCCGACAAGTTCATCGTCATCGAACCAATCGCTGGATGCCCTTTAGGTACATCTGGCATTAATCGAGTAAACAAGGGAGAAATAGCACGAGCAAGTTTATCTATCAAACCAGCATTTTCAGCAATTTTCATCATACCTAACCAAAAGCTTAAAATACCAATCAAGCCAATGGCAATATCAACGGTGACTTTTGACATGGTAAAAAGTGATTTAACCAGTTGTTCAAAAATCATGGCATTGTCAAGAAGTAACCACTGATAAAGCGCAGAGCAAAATGCAATGATAAAGAAGCTGATCCACAGACGATTTAGCACAATAACATCAAAATTTTAATTGTTTTTATAAGAATAAACATCATGACATAAATAGAATTCGGTGCCTAGCCAAAACTCTGTGCACAAGCTGTGAAAAGCCAGTGAACATCCCCTTAACAAGTATTAAAACACCAAATAAGAAACAAGATCAATACCTATGGTTAACAATAAGTTAGTTATGAAACAAAATTAAATTCGCTTTTAAGAAAGATTGCACTACACTTATTTTACTTAGTTAAATTACAACCAATGATGCTCGCAACTTCACTTATTGTAACTTACTGACTGCACAGTTGATTGATCGCTGAATACGCAGTTAAAGGTAGTTAATTGAATAGCTAAATATACGATTAATTAGCGCACGGCTCACCTCCTTATGAGCCATCCCCTGAGCCCGAAACTAGCAATGGTTTCGGGCCATTTTTTATTTAGAAAACGATTGATCCGACAATTAATCAGTTAACTTAAATAATCGTTTGAAATTATCAGTAGAAAGTTTAGCAATGGTTTCAACTGATTGACCGCGAATACTTGCCAAATGTTTGGCAACTTCAACAACATATGCAGGTTGATTTTGTTTACCTCGATGCGGAACGGGCGCTAAATATGGCGCATCCGTTTCAATAAGCAACATATCATCAGGCACCTGTTTGGCAACTTCTCGTAATGCACTTGCATTTTTAAAGGTCACAATACCTGAGAATGAAATATAAAATCCCATGTCTATTGCTTGTTTTGCCATTTCCCAGCTTTCAGTAAAACAATGTAGGATCCCCCCTATCTGCTCAGCTTGTTCATCCCTTAAAATAGCCAAAGTATCTTGTTGAGCGTCACGAGTATGAATAATTAACGGTTTGTTTAATTGCTTGGCTACTTTTACGTGCTTTTTAAATGAATCTAACTGTAACTCTTTAGTTTCAGGAGCATAAAAATAATCAAGCCCAGTCTCTCCAATAGCTATAACATTAGGGGATTTGGCAAGATCATAAAGCTCATCTTGAGAAACGATATCTTCTTGGTTTAAAGGGTGGGTGCCGCAGGAGAGCAGTACATTGTCATACTTTTGTGTTTGTTTCACCATATTAGGGAAGTCAGCCAAGGTCACACTAACGCATAATATTTGGCTTACTTGTGCAGCTTTCGCTGCGGCTAAAACGTTATCTAATTGTTGATCAAATTCAGTTAAATCAAGGCGGTCTAGATGACAATGAGAGTCAATATACAATGCGGGTTCTCCGATTATTACTGGCTATCTCTTTAACTTAACTAAAAGAGATAAACAAATTACATGGTTAAGGTTGGCTCAGAAGAGTTTAATAGTCGTGCAATGGCTTTTTCTATTTGATGGCGGATTTGGTCAGGATCATCAACAAAGTTAATACCAATGCCAGCTGGTGTCCCGTTTTGCACCCCAACGGGCGTTAACCAACAAATGCGCCCTTTTATTTCAGAAGATTCAAGGGAGTCAGGCAGGCTGACTTGCAATAAAATATCAGCACCTAATTCATAATGTTCAGTAGTGCGAACAAATAAACCACCATTCTTCAAAAAAGGCATATACGACTGATACAAATCTCTGTCGTTTACAAATTCTAAATGTAAATTTTCCATTGCTTCTCTTCTAAGTTAGTGGTGATCAATCGGTAATACTAAAATGAATATCTACCAACAGCTTTTCTAAACAATACTCTCGATTGAGTTGAGTTAATAATAAACTTTGTTTATTAGCACGGCTGATCAATTGATAAATATCCCACAAAGCTTGCGTTTTACTCTCAACCAAATCGCTTAGTTGGTTTTGCTCAGTCTCTGATAATAACGCTATTTTACACCAATCATAATGATTTCTCATCAGGTTAACAGTGATTTTTTCTAGCCAACGTAGACTATGTTCACTAGCATTTAGTTGAGTCAATAGTGCCATACGCTGCTGTTGATTCATTAAGAACTGTAAAAAACAATAAACTAATGCTTGGTATTGCTCAGCTGTCTGCTCATGAGTTAGTTCACTTATCTGGCTTAAATTAACAAAAGCATTATCACTCTTTTGCCCTAAGTGAGCTAATAAGTCACCTCCAACGGGTGGCGTTAACTTTACTTGGTAACTTCGACTAATAATGGTCGGCAATAACCGTTGGGCATCTTTTACTAGCAAAAAGATAAAGCTATTATCCGTTGGCTCTTCTAATGTTTTTAACAAGGCATTAGCTGCTGACTCAGTCATTTTTTCAGCATCATTAATAATGACCACTTGTGCTCGACCAAGCTGAGCTGTTTTTTCAAAAAAACGACTGACCGTACGGATTTGCTCAACACCAATGCTAGCTCCAGTTAATTCAACCAATTGATGATCCGGGTGGTTGCTGCTTTTAAGCAATCGACACGATTGACACTGCAAGCATGGAGTGTTTTGGCTTGTATGAGTTGTTTCTTTGCATAATAAACTTTGAGTCAACCATTGGGCTAACTCTAACTTTCCTGCGCCACTAACACCCGAAAATATCAAGGCATGTGGTAACGTGTTACTTATCAGTTGTGTTTGCAGTTGTGTTTTAATGCCTGACAACCATGTTTTCATTACATTTTTTCCATTTGTGTCGATAAAAACATTTTAAGTTGTTGTTGAATACATTGATGTACATCTACCATTGGCTGACTCGCATCTATGGTCACTATGCTGGCATCTTGCTGAGCAATCTCTTGATATTTATTTCTGACTCGTTCAAAAAATTCTATTTTTTCAAGTTCAATTCGGTCCAAAGCTCCACGTGCTTGAGCTCTCGATAATCCTAACTCTGGAGCAATATCTAAATATAATGTTAAGTCAGGTTTAAAGCCTTGTAATGTCACATCGGCAATCATTTGCATGACTTTGTCATCAAACTGTCGACCGCCACCTTGATAAGCCTTTGAACTTAAATCATGCCGATCACCAACGACCCACTTTCCCTGTGCAAGCGCTGGCTTTATCCGATTAGCTAAAAGTTGACTGCGACTGGCGTACATTAATAATAACTCAGTTTCTTGAGTAACAATTTCTTGATGGTCAGCAGATTTTACAATTTCCCTTAACGATTCGGCTAATGGTGTACCGCCTGGCTCTCTGGTATTAATAAAATCAATGTTATGCTCAGACAGTGTCGCTTGAACAATGGCAATTGCTGATGACTTTCCAGCCCCTTCTATGCCTTCTATTACAATAAACTTACCTTGAGTCATTCTGTACCTTTTATTATTTATTTTATATTTAACTAGGGTCTATTTAGCTGATATTTAACGACAGCTTTATTATGATCAACTAAGTTCGTTGAAAAAATATGTTTACCTGCGCCATTGCTAACAAAGTATAAATACTCTGACGGCACAGGGTTTAGTGCGGCATGTAATGCTGCTTTGCTTGGCATAGCAATGGGTGTTGGCGGTAAACCATTTATTCGATAGGTATTATACGCTGTTTTTTCTCGTTTATGCTTGCGTTTAATATCACCTTTATATCTCTCACCTAATCCATAAATTATCGTCGGATCTGTTTGTAACCTCATGCCTTTATATAAACGGTTAACAAAAACCGATGAAATTAATTCATGCTCGGTATGCAAACCACTCTCTTTTTCAATGATAGAAGCCATTATTAATGCTTGATAAGCAGTATCATACGGTAAGTTTTCTGATCTGTTTTGCCAAGCATGATCTAACTCTTGCTGCATTTTTTTATTAGCACGCTGCAATAATGCAACATCTGTTGTTTGATCAACAAAGGCATAAGTTTCAGGAAAAAATACACCTTCAGGGTACTCAATAGCTAACTCAAGTTTTTCTGAAACTTCTTTATACTGAGCATGATAGCCCGTCCCCATTTCAGTGAGTGTATGGTTAATTCGTGGGTGTTTGCGCAATATAGTTAACCATTCTTTTAAGGTAGAGCCTTCAATAAAAGTAATGGAGAATTGATGCTCCTTTCCATGATGTACCTTCAGTAAAAATTCTTTGATGGTGTCACTTTTCTCTAATAAATAAGTCCCTGCTTTAATTTGAGCAAGTGAGCTATTCATACGAACATAATTTCGTAGCCAGAATCGATCTTTGATCACTTTTTGTTTGACTAACTGCTTAGTGAAGTGATGAAAGGATGTTCCTTGCTCAATGGTAAGAAGTTGCGGCTCAGTTAATTTAACTAGTTGATTTACATAATAATTACTATACAAGATAAAAGAAAGAATCATACTTACCAAGAAAGTAATACTTATTAACCATAGCTTTTTATTAATTAAAAATTTAAACATTACGTTTCATATCACCATGATTAATAAGAATATGTTCATTAAGCATACTTTGAATATCGTGCACGGGATCAAGCGCTAATGCTCGATTCTGATATTGTTTAACCGGCACAATACCCATAACACAATTACAAATAAATATTGATGTAGCCTCCGTCAAAGCTGAAGCGTCAACGGTGACAATTTCAACATGTTCAAGACACGTTAAAAGTTGTCCTCTGATCAGTCCGTAAACTCCTGAAGCAGTTAGTTTCGGTGTAAATATTTTATCATCTTTAAGCCAAAAGATATTTGCACAACTCGCTTCAACAATATGATCATTAATATCACAAACAGCTAAATCGTCCTCAACACGCTCATCAAGCTCGGCTCTGATCAATACTTGTTCAAGACGATTAAGGTGCTTTATACCTTTCATCATAGGATTTAAACCTAGCTTAAAATCACTATCACCCAAAGTAATGCCATGTTTAGACCAAGCCGTATAATGTTGTGGTATATCGTGAACAGTAATAATGACATTACTCTTTATTATACCTGCTCTTGAATAACCTCTGCCGCCTTGTCCTGCACTAATGATAATTTTCAAAACAGCTAAAGGAAATTTTTGCGCGACATCTTCAACTTCGCTTATGATTTGTTCAATATCAGTTAAAGGAATTGCCAATTGCTGACAAGAGTCTATTAAACGCTTGATATGAAGGGGAAATAACTCAACTTTTCCTTGGGATATTCTAGCGGTAGTAAAAACACCATCCCCATAAGAGAAAGCTCTATCAGTTATTGATAGAACATTTTGAACTTGGCCATTGATAGAGCAATAATGCATAGGTTAATTTGACATCTTGATTAATTTTTACGTCGTTTGTTGATTGTATAAAAACATAAAAGTCTGAATACCTTAATAGTATTCAGACTTCTTATTTAACATTCAAGTTGTTTTGCTTAGCTTATTGAAATTAAGTTTTATTTAACAATTTTCAAACTAATTTTTTAAAACTACACCTTTTTAAAAACAAGTGAGCCATTCGTTCCGCCAAAACCAAACGAGTTACACAACGCATAGTCTAAATTGACATCACGAGCGCTACCCGCAATAAAATCGAGATCACAACCTTCATCTGGATTATCTAAATTGATTGTTGGAGGAACAACACCATTAACCAATGCTTGAATGGTAAAAATAGCTTCTACAGCTCCAGCAGCACCTAATAAATGACCAGTCATAGATTTAGTAGAGCCAACCATGGTTTTATAGGCTTGATCTCCAAATACTGACTTAACAGCACTGGTTTCCGCCATATCACCCGCATGAGTCGATGTACCATGCGCATTAATGTAACCAATTTGACTAACATCAACATTGGCATCATTTAACGCATTTTTCATCGCATTAGCCGCTCCAGCACCATCTACAGGAGGAGATGTCATATGATAAGCATCACCACTCATACCAAAACCTATTAGCTCAGCATAAATATTTGCTCCTCGGGCTTTTGCATGTTCATATTCTTCAACTACAACAATACCTGCACCATCACCAAGTACAAAGCCATCGCGGTCTTTATCCCAAGGTCGACTGGCACGTTGAGGATCATCATTACGAGTCGATAATGCTCGTGCGGCACAGAAACCACCAATACCTAATTCGGTTGAAGCTTTTTCAGTACCTCCAGCTAACATCGCATCAGCATCGCCATGAGCAATCATTCGAGCTGCATGACCAATATTATGCACGCCTGACGTACAAGCAGTAACAATAGCAATATTGGGTCCGCGTAAGCCTAACTTGATAGATAAATGCCCTGCAGCCATATTTAGAATGGTTGATGGACAGAAAAAAGGTGAAAGTTTGCGTACACCACCTTTCAAGTATTTAGTATGGCTTTCTTCAATTAAGCTTAAGCCACCAATACCAGAGCCAACAGCAACACCAATACGATCTGCATTGCTTTCTGTTATCTCTAAACCTGAATGTTCAAATGCTTGAATACCAGCAGCTAAACCATATTGAATGAAAAGATCCATTTTTTTAGCATCTTTTCGAGTTATACCATAAGACTCAGCATCAAAGTTTTTAACTAACCCAGCAAATTTTGTTGGAAAAGCACTGGTATCGAAATGTTCGATATTGCTAATACCACTTTTACCTTGAAGTAAATTTTGCCAAGTTGATTCAGAATCGTTTCCCAAAGGGGAAAGCATGCCATAACCGGTAACTACAACACGACGCATAGGAAGGTTGCCTCCGATAGAATTGAAAATTTGAAAAGGGTTTACCTATTAAAACTGCTAATACGTAAGCGTCATAAAAATACAAATAAAAAAGGCGGTGATTAGACCGCCTGTTTCTTACTTGTAAAAGCAGTGATTACTGGTTAGCAGTAACGTAATCGATAGCTGCTTGAACAGTAGTAATTTTTTCTGCTTCTTCGTCAGGAATTTCAGTATCAAATTCTTCTTCTAACGCCATAACTAATTCTACTGTATCTAAAGAGTCAGCACCTAAGTCATCAACAAATGAAGAGCCAATTTTAACTTCTTCTTCACTTACACCTAATTGCTCAATAGTAATTTTTTTTACGCGTTCTTCGATAGTACTCATTTTGTTTCCTTTAACTAGAAAATACAATTTTTCAAAATTGTCTGTAGTGTATTCGTCTACTGCTCACCATGCAAGCCTCAAACACAGCTTTTTACACTGGTCTAACCTGTAAACGATTATTTTTATTATATAAGATTGTCTTATTATATTTATTTAATTGGTTTAATCAATAAATTAATTAAACCATATACATGCCGCCATTCACATGTAAAGTTTCACCGGTGATATATGCAGCGCTATCTGAAGCAAGAAAAGCAACAGCATTCGCAATTTCTTCTGGCTTACCTAATCGATTTGCTGGTACTTGAGAGAAAATCCCCTCTTTTTGCTCATCGGTTAGCGTTTGTGTCATATCAGTATCAATAAACCCTGGAGCAACCGTATTAACAGTAATGCCACGAGAAGCAACTTCTCGAGCTAGAGATTTAGTAAAACCAAGTAAACCTGCTTTTGATGTTGCATAGTTCACCTGACCCGCGTTACCCATACTACCAACAACTGAACCTATGTTAATAATTCTACCCGTGCGTTTCTTCATCATTGGACGAATAGCCGCTTTACTTACTTTAAACACCGATGACAAGTTAGTATCAATAATATCTTCCCACTCATTATCCTTCATACGCATAAATAAGTTATCACGAGTAATACCAGCATTATTAACTAAGATGTCAATTGAGCCATGATTCTCTTTAATATGACCAAATAAGTCAGCAATAGATGAATCATCAGTAACATTAAGAACTAAACCAAGCCCTGCACCTAAATACTCACTGATTTTCTCAGCACCATGTATCGATGTTGCTGTACCAATAACCGTTGCCCCTAAACTTTGTAATTGAGTAGCAATTGATTTACCAATCCCTCGGCTTGCGCCAGTCACTAATGCGACTTTACCTTCTAATGAAAACATGATTTATCCTATTTGATTAATTCTTGAGCTTTAGCTAATGATGCGTGATCATTAACCGAAACGCAGGTAATTGATTTATCTATTCGTTTAGCTAAGCCTTGTAAAACTTTTCCAGGACCTGCTTCAATAGCGATGTTCACTCCTTGCTCTGCCATTTTTTTAATGGTTTCACTCCAACGAACAGGGCTATATAATTGTTTGATTAGCGCTTGTTTTATGCCAACTTCGCTTTCTTCAATAGCTACATCAACATTATTAATTACCGAAACGCTAGGTTTGTTGAAATTAATTTTATCTAACTCAAGCGCTAACTTATCTGCTGCATCCTTCATTAAGGCACAATGAGAAGGAACACTAACAGGTAAAGGCAACACTCGTTTAGCTCCAGCGTCTTTACATAACACGCCAGCTCTTTCAACGGCTTCTTTATTACCAGCAATAACAACTTGACCAGGAGAGTTAAAGTTTACCGCTGACACCACTTGCTCTTCTGCAGCTTGTTGACAAGCGGTAATAATCTCAGCATCTGCAAGACCGATAACAGCGGCCATTGCACCTACCCCTTCAGGAACTGACGCTTGCATAAACTCACCGCGTTTTTCAACTAGCTGTACACCTTGTGCTAAAGAAAATACTCCAGCACATACTAATGCTGAATACTCTCCTAAACTGTGACCTGCTATTACCGCAGGTTTTACAGGTGAATTTTCATTCCACAAACGCCAAAGAGCCACACTTGCCGTTAATAATGCAGGCTGAGTGAAGTTGGTTTGATTTAGTTTTTCTGCAGGGCCTTGGTTAACCAATTGCCATAAGTCATAACCTAAAGCTTCTGAGGCTTCTTTAAAGGTTGATTGAACAATCTCTGTATCACTAAAGTCGTTTAACATAGCAACAGTTTGAGAGCCTTGCCCAGGAAAGATGAAAGCTAAATTTTCTTGCATTTTGTTTACCTAAATTATATTTAACGTAGAGTTATTTATTTGCTAATATTTTTGCTTTATTTGTTTTGAAAGTTAGTCTTGGTATTTAAATATTAATTATAATTATTTTTTATCGCAAAGACTTTGTTCAAGCTTACATTTTATTTTTTCAGGGACTTGTCGCTTAATTTCTTTAGCCGCTTCAAAAATCGCCGTGTGAAATGCCTTAGCACCCGCATTACCATGACTTTTTACTACAATGCCGCGCAATCCTATCAAACTTGCCCCGTTATACTGGTCGGGGTTCAGTGGTTTAAAGAGTTTTTTTATCGAAGGTGATAACATTTTTCCTAATAAACGAGCGAAAAAATGAGTAGATAAGACGGTATTAAGACGTTGATAAACTAAACGAGCCACGCCTTCACACGTTTTTAAAGCGACATTACCAACAAAACCATCACAAACAATCACATCAGCTTTATTGGTAAAAATATCATTACCTTCAACAAATCCTACATAGTTGATATCAGGATTAGCATTAAGTTTACTCGCCGTTAGTTTAATATGATCACTGCCCTTAATGTCTTCTTCTCCCATATTTAATAATGCAACACGAGGTTTATCTATGCCATCTACTTGTTCTGCCATCACAGAGCCCATGATGGCAAACTGATAAAGAATAGCTGAATCACAAAAGACATTAGCACCAAGATCAAGCATAAAAACATGCTGTTCTTCATTATGTGTAGGTAAAGATGAGATTAAAGCTGGCCTTTCTACTCCTGGTAATGTCTTCAATACATAATGTGCAGTAGCAAATAAAGCGCCTGTATTACCAGCACTCACACAAGCTTGGGCTTTTCCTTGATGTACTAAATCAAGAGCCTTTCTCATCGAAGAATCTTTTTTACCGCGCAGTGCTGAGCTTGGCTTTTCATCCATATCAACAACTTGAGTTGTTGGATATATAACTAACTGGGGATGATCAGAAAAATTATGTAGAGATAACTGACGAGAAATCAGCTCTTCATTACCACAAAGGATGAGGTATAAATCAGACGACTTTTTAATCGCCATAATTGCTGCGGGGATCGTTACAAGGGGGCCTTGGTCGCCCCCCATAACATCTAACGCTATGGTTAGATTATTCAAAACAGATGCTTATCTGTTAATTACTTTAACACCTTTGTAAAAGCCATCAGCGGTAATGTGATGACGACGGTGAGTTTCACCAGATACTGGATCTACTGATAAGTTTTCTGTTGTTATTGCGTCATGTGAACGGCGCATGCCACGTCTAGAACGAGACTTCTTGCTCTTTTGAACTGCCATTGCTAACTCCTAAAATCGGTTGTTTTTTAAATAAATTATTTACTTAAGTTTTTTAATACGTCAAATGGATTAGGCTTATCTAGCTCTTCAGGCAATTCACCCCAAACACTGTCAGGCTTTGACTGACAATCTTTAAGTTCATGCCTAGGTATTAATGGAATATTAAGAATCATCTCATCTTCCACTAACTCTAGTAAGTTAACTTCACCATTTTCATCTAATTCGATTGCGTCATAATATGACGGCAAATCTTCAGCAGCTTCATCATCTTTCACCGGACTAAAAGTAAACGTTACGTCTAATTTCATATCTAGTAATTCAGTGCACCGCTGACATGTTAAAGAAATTGTTGCCGAGCCTTTTCCTGATATTACTATCAAGCCAAGTTCATCCACATCAAATTTTACACTAACATGTACATGCTCGCTACTGCCTTCACAAGCAGCAAGCAACCTTGTCATTCCCGACACCTGGTAATACCCTTCACACTCCAGTCGACGCTGTGCGCTTCTTTGTGGGCTAATTGTTATCGGAAGTTTAAGATTCTGCATAAGGCGCGCATAATAAAGCCGTTATAACCAAGTGTCAAAAGAAAATTGGTTAAATTTGTTTAAATTTACAATATAGTCCCTATATTAGCAAAATATGATTATTTTTTGAGTACAATTTATGAAAACTTTAGTTTTAGGCTCCACATCACCTTTTCGCAAAACAATACTAGAAAAACTCAATTTAGATTTTGAATGTGCAAAACCTAACATTGATGAAAGTGCTAAAATTAACGAAAGCCCTATTGAATTAGTTGAACGACTAGCTATAGAAAAAGCAAAAGCCGTTGCTCAAAAATATAACAATGCATTGATTATTGGCTCTGATCAAGTCGCACTATGTGATGGCGAAATTCTTGGTAAACCCCATAACTTTGATAATGCAGTTAAACAACTAACCAAGTTTAGTGGTAAATGTATTACTTTTTATACTGGATTATGTGTCTATGATAGTAAAACCAATAAAACCACCTCTCTGGTTGAACCCTTTCATGTACATTTTAACCAGCTAAAACAAGCAGACATTGAAGCCTACTTGCATGCAGAGGAGCCATACAATTGTGCTGGTAGTTTCAAAAGTGAAGGTTTAGGTATTTGTTTATTTGAAAAATTAGAGGGTGATGATCCTAATAGCTTAATTGGATTACCATTAATAAAATTAGTTTTTTTACTAAAACAACATCAAGTTGATGTTTTATCCTTACAAAAATAAATTAACGGCTAATTTTGCCCTACTTTAAACAAAAAACGACCATATAGGTCGTTTTTCTGTATTCACTTTGGATGCTACTATGAAAGTGTTTGATTAATTTGTTTTAAAACATTATGTGGTTTATCTGCTTTAGTAATTGGTCTGCCTATCACTAAATAATCGACACCAACATTAATAGCCTGTTCTGGGGTCATAATACGCTTTTGGTCATCGCTACTTGCTCCTGCAGGTCTGATACCAGGAGTGATCAACTTTAAATCATTGCCTAAGCTTGATTTTAGTGTCTCAGCCTCCCATGCAGAACACACAACTCCATCTAAACCACTTTCCTTCGTTAGTTTTGCTAGTGCCATTACCTGCTCTGCTGGCGATTTTGTAATACCTAAACCAAGTAAATCTTCTTCACCCATACTGGTAAGTACAGTTACAGCAATCAATAATGGAGCTTTATCTCCATATTTATCTAATGCCTGCTTTGCCTTGACCATCATTTCTTTGCCGCCACTAGCATGTACATTGACCATCCAAACACCTAGCTCTGCAGCCGCACTTACCGCCTTAGCAACAGTATTAGGAATATCATGAAATTTTAGATCTAAAAATACATCAAAGCCACGCCCAGTTAACTCTTTAACAAATTCAGGACCAAAATAAGTAAACATTTCTTTGCCTACTTTCAATCGACATTCACTTGGTTTAATTTTATCAACAAAAGCCAAAGCATCTGCTTTTTTATCAAAATCAAGTGCTACCACTACCTTTGGATCGTTCATTTTCTTTCCTTAATTCTTTAATTCTTTAATTCTTTAATTCTTTAATTCTTTA